>Ga0187872_10000002_pt1 | contig 367251 bp, 371 predicted proteins | sample June2016WEW_16_4_FD_132973 | JGI IMG/M metagenome (GOLD analysis project Ga0187872, IMG submission 132973) | Peatland microbial communities from SPRUCE experiment site at the Marcell Experimental Forest, Minnesota, USA - June2016WEW_16_40 | ecosystem: Environmental > Terrestrial > Soil >... | reverse complement strand
TGATCCGGGAAAATGCTTGCCCAGGCGAGCTTTCTCAGGGTATAAATACTCTTGTTCTGGTTCAGCTCCGTTGGCCGGTTTTGAAGTGTCCACGTATGGCCGGTTTTCAGATGTCCACCGAGGATGAAGAAGGAGCAAGTTGACCTCGCCAACAAAGTGGTGTTTATCACGGACTCGAAAACTCCCACCGGGGTGGCCGATGTTCCACTCACCGATATCGCACTCGAAGCGTTCCGCAGCCAAATGGAAATATCTGGTCCAGGCCCGTGGCTTTTTCCGAGCGACGGAAACAGAACCGGACACCAAACCGAATTCAAGAAGATCTGGCGAACGACGCTTCAAAGAGCCGGCGTTCCTTATTTCCGGCTCTACGACCTTCGCTCTACGTACGCCACCCGGCTAAGCGCTGGGGGCGTCGCAGACGAGTGGGTTACGCAAATGCTCGGGCAGACCGATGCACAGGTATTCGAGAAGTACTCGCAGATGAAGCTCCAAATGAGACGCGAGGCGCTCGCGAAGCTCAACCGCAAGGCCAGCGAGTCAGACCCGAATTCTGATACAGAGGAGCTCGCATGACAAGGCTTTGATACAGTTTTGATACGTTTTCGGGTTTTGGGGCAGGATTAGAGATTGACGGCGGAAGCGAAGATGTTGATTCTAAAAGGTGAGGTTGGTGCGCCCGGTAAGATTCGAACTTACGGCCTTTTGCTCCGGAGGCATGGGGCGTACCTTAACACCATGATTACACGAGCAATATATTTGCAAGAAAATTCAATTTAAGTACCCAAAGTGCATTTGTGGGTGGGCAAAGTGGGTGGGTAGTTTGGTTGAGACAGCACTCCGCAAGCATGCGGTTCGGATCTGCGCCTTCTGGTCTGCACACAGGCGCTCGACGCAGAGTCGGGCACGGACCGATCACTCCGACTGCGTGAGTTCAGGATCCCTTCGAAGTCAGACGCGCCCACGCACAGCAGAATAAAGAGCAAGCAGAAGGAACTCACAGAAAACGAACGCAAGCGAGTAGCCTCCGAGATTCTACCGCCACGCATGGAATGGTTGGTTCTCTAAAGGACGAGACGCTAATAATCCGTGCCCACCAGGTTTAGAAAAGACACCATCACTCGGTATACGAAGCGGTCCGCTGGGTGCAAACACGCCCCTCGAAGCCCTCCATTCCGTAGAGGTCTGCCGCTAGCCGCGAATGGCTCCTGAAATTCCACCGCACTCAGACTAAGAGAACTTTCTCGGGCGTAGGTGGAACCACGGGTAAGCCATCGGTGAAGCCGTGGTCGAAAAAATACTCGGCGAGATCCACGGAGTCTGGAATCGGGCGCCGGTCCCCCGAGGCCGCGATTACGTCGGCGTCAGCCGCGATGGGCATTCGAATACCTTCTAGCCTCGATTTGCCCGGAAGGCCAGCATGGCTGCGTGTTCCGCACGTTGCGGGCATTGGCCACCGTGCAGTTGGTGTTGAAGATCATCGTGGCGCGCTGGGGAGCCGTATACACAGGCCAATGGGGAATGCCCTTGTGATCCGGCTTCCGGCTCTTCCGAACGCCTCGGGCTCGCGAATCGGTTACCGGGCGATTAGTGTCCATCACGGACGATTATGGGCCCAGAATGTGAATCCGGGGGGAAGCGTGTACATTGAGCTCCCCTGGCGGCATGATTTCGTAACTCTGAATTGCCAGACTGACGGCAAGGCTTCGGCTTACTTCCGGTGCACCCCCGTAGATCAGGTCACACCCGAGAAACCTGAAGGGATGGCGATAACCTGAGAGAACGTCTTTCCTTACTTCTTCCGATTCCGAGTAAGATACGCCACTACGTCTTCCAGCTCCGCGTCGCTGACTTCGGTCTTGCGCGTAATGGGCATGCCGAACAACCCGTGCCGCACCACGCTTTTGATCATTACAGACGTAAGATCCGTGCGTTGTTCCAGCACCGCCGGGAGCTTGCCTTTGTATTTCACGGCCAGGGCGGACGTGCCCGCTAAAGCGCCGGTGCCAAACATGACATTCTTGGGCGCCACGGCTCCGTGGCAAGGGGCGCACCATTTATCGAAGACGACTTTTCCGTTGGTCTCCGAAGGCTTCTGGGCCAGAAGGAAATTGCCAGATCCAATCACCAACAGTAGAAAGAGCGTCCGTCTCATGCGCGATTTTTCCTCATGCTTGCCGGCCAGATTCCGTAGCGGCCCGGCGAGATGATTCCGTTAGGGTCGATGCTGTCTTTTAGTTTTTCCTGGAAGCGCAGCAAAGCGTGGTTATTGAAAGAATATTTGCTGATCAGAAGGTCCTGAAACGCGGGGCTAGTGCGATAGCCGACCCAGCCATGCTCGGCGCAGCGGTTTATCACTTTCTCGAAGATGGCCCGGCTGCGTGCATTCTTTTCGGGGTCGCGCCAGGTGGGCACGGTGGTACCCGTCCAGAAACAGCGCGAATAGTAAGTAAACGGCGTGGGAAAAGGATTTCCCTGGGCCGGCATGCCAAGTTCCTTGTAGGTTTCATACAGGACGCGCGCCGCTTCGAACAGGGCCGAGGCTTTGCGCGGGATGGTGACAAAAAGGTCGGCGTGTCCGTCCGAGGGGTCGTTTGCGTTGCCCTGATTCCGCGCCACCATGTTGAACACTTCCAGCGCGGGAATTCCCAGGCGAGGCTTGTCGGATTGGGTCGGTTCGTTTTCCTTGGGGATGGGCAGCGTCATGAATTCACCGTCCTGGAACGTCGCGCCGGCAATCGCCTTTCCAATACGCCGCTTGGCGGCCTGCCAGGTGGCGCGAACCGTTTCTTCCGGACCATAAAAGTAAAGCTGCACAGACCAGGCAGGACGCTTCTGCGCCGTGACAAAATTCTCGATCGCTTCCGCAGAAGGCCAGCCATTTTGCATCAAGCTCGCCATGGCGGCTGCACCCGGGCCAAAGGCTCCGCGGCCGACAGGACTGCCATACTGAGGCATCCCTGTCAGGCCCAAATCTTCCAGGTAGCTGACCTCATACACCAGTGCTTCCAGATCCTGGTGGCGGGGCGCGGTGACGGTGCCAGTTAAGAAAGCTTCCGGCATGGGCATTAGCCAGAAACCCATCTTGGTGACGATTCCAAAGTTCGATTGCGCAAACAGGCCGTCCACGTTGGGGCCGGCACCGTAGTGGAAGTCCTGCCAGCTATCCGCGTTGGGCACGGCGCCCATTCCGGTGCGGATCAGCTCTCCATCCGGCGTCACCACCTCCATGCCGCAGTGCGCGCCGAAGTGATCGCGAAACGCAGCCATCGTATAGCCCGCGCCATGATCCAGACTGTTGCCCATGGGACTGCCCCATCCCGGGTCCGGCACATCCAGCATCACTTTGAGGTTACGTTCGCGAATGTAGTGGTAAAGATCGAAATACGAAACGCCCGGCTCCACTAAGGCAAACGCCCGTTTTTCGTCCACTTCCAGGACCCGATTCATGCGCTTCAAATCCACGACAACACTGCCGCGCATATTGGGCGCGGATCCGCCGTAGGTGAGGTTGCGCCCAGTTGAGATCGGATACAAAGGGATGCGATAGCGATTGGCGGTGCGGACAATCTGCTGCACTTCCTCCACCTTGGCCGGGGCCACCGCTGCGGAGGCCACGCGCTCATCCGGTTCGCCCCAATTGATGGAGTAGGAGTCGCGATAGAGCGCCACGTCTTCGTCCGAGCTGAAGACCCAACTCGGTTCCACCGCTGACCGGAATTCATTCAGGGCCGCGTTAAAGTCCGCTTGGCTTACATTTGGAGGTAGTACCATGTGCAATTCCCCTTCCGCTTCGCGTGATAAACGCGTTTACGCAATCACCCAGGACACCAACGTCGTTTTGTTTTCGGGAGAAAATGGCCCCGTGAGCTTCTGCGCGGCCGCATCGCGAGGTTCGCCGATATTCAACCCACCGCCATCGAACTGGCTGAACAACCGGGCCATCTGGCGCCCGAAGCCAGGTTCCGGCGCGAGTTTGCGGGCAACTGCGACTAGCGACGGCAGCCCAACAGCCGCGTGTTGGGTGCACCCGTTCTGTTCCGTAATGTGATCCGCTCGAAAGATCACGCGCATGCCCACGTCGCGCGCCAATTCTTCGAGACAAAACAACCCGGGGCGATCCGTCAACCCGGCCACCGGCGTCCGCTTCTTGCTCAGATGGACTCGCAGATCCTCGTACCACAGCTTGGCAACATCGCCGCGGATCGCGGAAGTAAGGGCGCCTGGGCTCTCCAGTTCGGTCGCAAATGCCTGGCACTCCGCGAAGCGGTCGTCAAAAACAGCTCGCTGAAACGCGCTGTGTGTCCGTGCGGACGCCGCCTTCCGGCTGAGAACTGGCAAATTGACCAGCGCGCCGGTCAGGGTTGTCGCACCGATTTTCAGAACGGTTCTGCGGTTGACCATTTCTCCTCCTCAGGTAATCCTAGCATCGGCCGCGGCGTGACGATTCCTCGGACGCCTACTCATAATATGCGGGCGCTTTCTTGAGCTTGGCGTTGGCGGCGTAATCATGCTCGATCCAGAGCTGCGCACCGCTTGTCTTGAGGAACTCTTCAATCATCGCGCGGCTTGCGAGCGACTGTTCCTTGTTCACGTCAAATCCGGGCACGCGATGTGTTGTCCGCTCCTCCTGATAGTGATAGAGATCGCCCGCCACGAGAATCGACCCGGTTTTAGCCAGTTTGAGAAAGAGCACTTGATGGCCTGGCGTGTGACCAGGAGCCGGCTTGATAATCACCGTTCCATCGCCGAACACATCGTAATCGGCCGTGGCTGGGAGGATGGTGGTTTTGCTGTTTTTGAGCTCGCTATAGCTCGCCGGAGAGGCGAGCGGGGGTGGCTTGGAGGAGAACATGGCGTCGCGCTCGGCCTGCGACACAAGCCACGTGGATCCGGCGAACAGGTTCGCGTTGGCCGTGTGATCCAAGTGGTAATGGGAGAGCGATAGGTACGTGATGTCTTCGGGCGCGTAGCCGGCTGACGCGAGCTGTTCCTTAAGCGTCTTCGTTGGAGGGACCACACCCGGGATGGCAGGAACGACCCCTGTCTTGAGATCTTTATCAGGGACTACGCCCGCGTCCCACATCAGTGTGCCCTTCGGTTGCGCGATCAAATAGCATGGAACAGCCAGATCCAAGACCGCGAGCTCGTCCTTTTTGAAGCCGAACATTGCGGGGTCGGCCACCTTCAGACCGCCGCAGTCGAACACGTAAATCCGCAGAGACTTCGGGGGTTTGGGAGCCCGATGCACTGGGCCGCTTTGGGCGGCAAGGGGCGCCGCTACCAGAGCAATAGTCGCCAAAATCTGATTCGAGTTCAAAGATCGGCCTCTCTTGGTTCGACTGTTAAGTTTAGTTGTGAACGACGGACGTTTGACCCCACAATTGGGCGGACGCAATCCGGGCGCCCTCAGCTTGCGCCTTCAGCTTTGCCCACTGAATCGTAGGGTGAACTCGGCGCGTGAACGGACCTTGTGCGAAGCCGCAATCCGAACCGGCCATCACTCTTTCACGACCCACGATATCGGCGTAACGGATCAAGCGGTCGGCGATTAGCTCCGGATGTTCCACAACGTTGGTCGCGTGGCTGATAACGCCGGGAATTAATACGCGATCCTCCGGAATGTTAACTACCTGCCACACTTTCCATTCGTGTTCGTGACGAACGTTCGCAGCTTCAAATTGATACCCGCCCACGCGCAATTTCAGAAGTAAATCGATGATGTCCTTCAGAGGCACGTCAAAAACATGAGGAGCGTTCCAGCTACCCCAGCAAATGTGGTAGCGGATTCGATCCTGTGGAAGACCTTCTAGCGCATAATTCAGCGCATCGATCCGCAGTTCCGCCCATTCGTGATACTGTTTAAAGCTCATTGGCGGGACCATTCGTTCGTAGGTCCAGGGGAGGAACGCGTCGTCGATCTGGACGCGTAAACCAGCATCCACTATTGCTTTGTATTCTTCATGAAGAGCTTCGGCCAAATCTCCCTGAAGCGATTCTTCGTCGTCGTAGTATTCGTTCTTGTAAAAAGGGAACGCACTCGCGGGTGCAACCACCGGCAAGAAAGCATCCTCCACTTGGACTCCGGCGGCCGCCGCTTTGAGGTTGGCGATGTCGCGCTGAATCTGCGTGTGCCCGATGTAGCGGATCGGCCCGTTACACACCGTGGTCATATTACCCGGCCGCACCCGGAAACCTTGCGTGGGGAAGTATTCGGCGTAAAACTCCGGGAAAGTGGCAAAATCGTGTCCCTGGCTCATCGTTACCCGAGGATCTTGGGATTCTTCGGCGGTAGCCGGACGCTCGGTGAAACCGGAAATGCGCTGGTGGATATACCAGGCCCAGTTGTCGGTCTTTCCGAACTCCCCATCGCTTACGATGTCCACGCCTGCTTCCGCTTGCTCTCGCACTACCTCGACGATAGATTCCCTCAGGCATGCCTCGTACGCGGCTTTGTCATATGGACGTCCAGATTCGACTTCCTCCAAGAACGCCACCAGCTTCGGCGGCCGGACCAAGCTACCGACGTGCGTGGTCAAAATGCGGTTCTGATGAGATGCCATTCGACGTCAATTCTCCTGCCATTCCGTGAGGGCCACTAGCGTGGCGCAATGTCGTAGGTTCGCGAACTCCGACGCCCGACTCGGATATCAAACCCGCACCACGCAAGGCTCGGTTCAGCCACTCGTAGTTGACTTGAAGTCCATGCCTGGACCGGAGTTCGTCGTGAAACAAACGCAAACTGCAACCCGGGTACTTGGTTTGAAATAGGGTAAGAACTTTCACCACATCATGCACGGGAACGGAGTGACGGCTGCGCTTCTTTCGGCACTGAAGGAAGATGCCGTCATAACCAAAAGCGTGATACCGCTCCCTGATTCGAATCATGTTTCGATAGCTTACGCCAGCGATTTCAGCCGCGTCGCTCCAGGTTAGCCTTCCTGCTAGAACTCGCAGAATGACTTCCTGAAGCTTCACGATTACATCTCCCTCTTGAGCGGCAGCTAGAAAATATACTTCAACGCCAACTGAATGATTCGCGGGTTTACCGAGCTGGTAGTGATCTCGCCGAATGTAGCCGGCGACGAATATGCAAGCGACGGGTTACTGAACTGCGGGTGATTGAAGATGTTGAAGAATTCAGCCCGGAATTGCAGGTTCTGTCGTTCGGTGATTGCCGTGTTCTTGATCAGGGAAGCATCGAAGTTGACATTCCCCGGACCAAGAATAATGCCAAGCCCCGAATTGCCATATCCGGTTCCGTTTCCGATCACGGGCGGAGGAGCAAAAGCGCTTGCGTTGAAGTAACCCGGTCCGCCGCTGGGTCCGCCGAGGCGCGATTCGATTCCGCCCGACGTGACTGCGGAGCCGTAGGTCGCTCCGGGGGCCATTTGAGCTGTTTCGGTGACGTTCTGCCCGCCAGTCAACCCGTAGATGGAGCCCGCTCTGGAGTCAGTGATAGTCAGCGGCGTTCCGTCCTGGATAATGGTATCGCCGGATAGATTCCAGCCTCCTAGCAACTTGCCCGCGACCCCCTGGTGCTTACCAAAAGGCAAATCGTAGGCGTAATTAATAACCAGGCGCTGAGGACGATTGAAGCTAGCGGGCCCATATTGCGAGTTCAGATTGTCCGCGTTGTTGACGTTCCCGCTGCTGCTCGCGCCGTTGGTAAACATATCCGTCAAATCCTTACTCCAGGTATAAGCCGCCTGGAAGGTCAGTCCATAAGAGAACTGCTTCCGCACGGTGATTTGCAGACTGTTGTAATTCGAGCTGCCGTCGAAGGCCGTGACGGGCAAACCGATAGACGAGTAACCGACGTACGGCACGCGGGCATTTACATTCGCCAGAGTGTTGGTGGTTTGGCCGTTGATGGGGTTGCTGGGGCTTGCAAGCGATGCCTGATTCAGCATATGGTACGCGTCCACGAGGTTGATGCCACTCGATCCCACGTAGCCAACTTCCAATATCCACTTGGGCGCGAACTCGTATTGGACTCCGAAGTTATACTGGCGGACCAAGGGCGTATGCAGATCCGGATCAAGACCCGTATTCTGCAGAGCCGAACTGGCACCAGTCGCAGGATTAAACCAGCGCGGCGACCACCCCAGGGGCACATTGGGCCAAGGCATCTGATCACTTTGAGTGTTCGTAGCCCCGAAGCCCAATACTTGCGAATAAGGATCGCCGGCTTCGGCGGAGTGTACCAGCCGGTCGCCACCAATGCGATCGTAGAACATCCCGGCTCCGCCCCGGATGACTAATTTCTTGCTTTCCGTTGGCTGCCAGGCGAAACCCAACCGCGGCGCGAAGTTGCTCAATGGCACGTGGCCTGAAAGTTCGTCGGAGCGGGAATTGATCAGGACGCCGGCCGGAGGCTGCGGATAATGCCCCGTGAAGTTGTTGGGAACGACATAGCCGATATAAGCGCTCGCGGGGCCATTCGTGCCCGGCGCCGGAGGGCCGGCGGGCGGAGTGGTGGACAAGATCAGATTGGGCCAGACGTTAGTGAGGCTTCCGTACTTGTCGTTGAAGACACCATCGTATTCCCAGCGCACGCCGATATTCAGCGTGAGTCGCGCACTAAGCTTGTAATCGTCTTGAACAAAACTATCCATGTTGTGCCAAGCGTAATTGTGGACCAGGCCGGAAGCGCCGGCAGAGTAGGTATAGATCGGCGATAAGATACTGCCGAAGGGCGAACCACTGTTATTCGGGTTCGAACAAGTGGCGTTACACCCGGCCTGACCGAGCAGGAAGTCGGAAAACGTTCCGTAGAGCAGAAACCCTTTCGATAAGCCAAGAAAGCTGAGGGGCCAACGCACTCCTTCAAACTCGAAGCCTGCGCGAATCGTATGTTTTCCATGCGACCAGGAAACCTGATCGGCCATTTGCAATTGATTCGTGGGACTTACGAATGGCTGAAATGAGCCTCCACCAAGTCCATAGGTCCCGTCCAGGAAACCGAACGACGGAAGTTGCGGATAGTTTGGCAGGACCGGAGTCTGACCCACCGCGGCAGGCGATCCAATTCCCGAACCGCTCGCAGTCGAGTTGTTTCTCTGCCCCGAGACTCGTGCTTCATTCACGATCGTATTGCTCAAAAGCGTTGTCAGTTTCAGCACGGCATTGGTATTCGCGTAATAGAATGTCTCGGGGGTGCCCGGCAAGTTTCCGCCAAACAGGCCGCCCGGCAGAGGCTGAGTCTGAGGGTCCTGGCTATAAAAATAGCGCGCAGAGAACGTATTCTTGCTGTTGATTACATAGTCCAGATTGCTGACCAATTGGTGCTGCGTGTATGTCGCCGGGCTGCTCACGTCAACCAGCGCGCCAGGAAGGCCGGTGTTGGTTGGCAAATAATATTGTCCATTCGGAAGCTTCAGATTGAGAATCCCCAAGGCAACCGGATTGATATTCGATCCATTGCACGCCACCTGCTGTTGGCCATAGGCCGCGAACTCCGTCGGAATGTGGCAATAAATTGAACCGAGCGCCTGTTGGAACGCGGCAGTCGAGCGGTCCCCCGCTGGAATCGCAGGCTCGTGAAATGAGCTAAAGCCGCCAGCCACGATTCCATTGAGCTGATAAATGCCTTGGTAGTTAGCGAAGAAAAACAATTTGTTTTTCTTGATAGGACCGCCCAACGCTCCGCCGAACTGATTTTGCCTGAGGATTTGTTGCTTGCCGCCGCCGTCGCGATTTTCGAAGAAGCTATTGGCGTTCAGGTCTTCGTTACGGAAAAACTCCCAAACCGTGCCGTGAAATGCATTGCTGCCGCTCTTGGTGACCACGTTGACGTTGGCGCCGGGGTTCCTGCCGTAGCTGGCATCGTACATCGAGGTCTGAATTCTGAACTCTTGCAGCGCGTCGGGATTTGGAATCGCGACGCCTCCGTAGAGATTCGAATCGGCCGAAGAGCCTTGGTTGGCGCCGTTGTTGGCGGTCACGCCGTCTATCTGGTAATTGTTTTGGCCAGGATCGGCGCCGTTAACGCTGTAGTCGTTCGTTGCTTTTCCAATGGCGGTGGCATTGTTCACGTTGCCGCTAACGCCCGCCGACAGCCCTACAATTTGCGTAAAGTTGCGTGTACTGAGCGGCAAACTACCAACCTCTTTCGATCCGATGGTCGTTCCCAGCGAGGACGTAGACGTCTGAAGCGCCTCCGTTTGGGCTTCGACGACCACTTGCTCCGTTTGCGTCCCAACTTCGAGCGCGCGATCAAGCACTGGCGTCTGGGTCACGTCGATCGTGATGGAAGGAACTTCTGAATTCTTGAAGCCCGCCGCGCTGAACGTCACGCGGTAGTTTCCTGGCGGCAGCAGGGTGAACTTATAAGAACCGTCAGCTCCTGTCGTAGCCGCGCGAGTTTGATTCGTATCATTATTCGTCAACGTCACTGTCGCATTGGCGATAACGGCGTTGGAGGGATCCGTAACGGTTCCCGTCAGGGCTCCGGTTCCGGACGACTGCCCCAGGAGCGCTAGCGCACCTTGGGCTAGCATAACGATGAAGATTGCAACGAAGCGAAGCGACCGACTTGGTCTCATAAAATCCCCTTTTCCTTTTTGAACGCTGATCCGTCTGGAATAGATTCAGCTCGCGCTGAACCACGCACCCTGAGCAGACATACAATTGATACTTAGGGGATTCTATGCCAGAACGTCACCCGCAGAGCGGCGAAATAGCGGCGAATCTGAGTTCCTCGAAGGGCTTCCCAATTGGTCGAAGTCAGCGTCCCCGCCGCCAGCTCAACTAGTTCATCCGAGCTATTGATAGCGGTCAATCTGGGGATAGAATGTTTGTACGGTTTTGTGTGAGTTTAAGCGTGCTTAGAGCCATCACGACTTCGGAATGCCAATGAGACAAGGGCTTCAAGTTTGCGTCTTCGTGTTGCTCAGCGGCTTCGCAATCGGGCAGGACTCCGGGCAGAATTCACAGGCTCGCGACTTGAAATTGGCCGGCGATCGCTTCAAACCTTTGACATATGACACGATGACCCCGGAGCAACGAAAGATGACAGACGATGTGCTGTCCGGGGAGCGCGGGTCCATGGCTGGACCGTACAACGTTCTGCTTCGCAGCCCCGAGATGGGGGACCTTGCGCAGAAGTTTGGAGCGTATACGCGTTTCCACTCGACGGTTCCGAAAAGGCTGAACGAGTTCGCCATTATCATAACGGCGCGCTACTGGACATCGCAATTTGAATGGTTGCCGCACAAGCGAGCAGCGCTGCAGGCCGGCCTCAGGCCGGAGGTGGTCGATGCCGTAGCCATCGGCAAACGGCCCGCTTCGATGTGGATGGACGAGGAAGCAGTATACGACTTCTGCACTGAACTGCTCACCAGGAAACAGGTGAGCGACGAGACGTTTGAGGCTGCTGCGGAATTACTTGGCGAGCGCGGTGTAGTGGATCTCATCGGAGTGATAGGCTACTACCAGCTTGTCTCCATGCTTTTGAATACGGATCGTTATCCTATGCCGAACGGGATGGCCGCGGAGTTGAAACCGCTTCCCACGAATTAACAGCGGAAAGGTTTCCGCGGAGGTTGTGATGCCAGAACGCAAAGTTCGTCGATTGACTCTTTCATTGCCGCTCGCCGGCTTCACGATGTGGCTGATGCCTTCGTTTGCTCAGGGTGCCGAGCAGACGGTCACATTCTCTAAAGATATCGCTCCAATTTTCGAGCGCTCTTGCCAGAATTGCCACCGGCCGGGCGCGATCGCGCCGATGTCGTTGTTGACCTATAAAGATGCGCGCCCTTGGGCGCGTTCCATTAAGGTGAAGGTTGCCAAACGGCAAATGCCGCCGTGGCACATCGATCGCAATGTCGGCATCAACAAATTCAAGGACGATCCCTCGTTAACCGACGCTGAAGTCGCGACGATCTCAGCATGGGTTGATCAAGGCGCTCCGGAGGGTAATCCCTCGGATATGCCGCCGCCCCGCGAGTTTACCGATCTCGACAAGTGGCACATGGGCAAGCCGGATGTCGTCGTAACCATGCCTAAGCCTTACGTGCTGAAAGCTTCCGGTGGCGATGAATACTACGACGTCGAAGTGGACCCCGGCTTTAAGGAGGACGTTTACGTCTCGGCGCTAGAGACGAAACCGGACCTGGGCTTCGCAGTGGTGCATCACTGCACAACGAACTTGGTTGAAGATCCTGTGGATGATCCGGTGGGTTTGTTCCTCAATGAGTACGCAGTGGGGAAGAACGCCGATATTTTCCCGACCAACTCCGGACGCTTGATCAAAGCGGGTTCAAAGATCCATTTCAACGTCCATCTTCATCCGGACGGCAAACCGGCTCCGGTCCAAATTTCGCTGGGCCTTAAGCTGTACCCCAAGGGCTTCGTGCCCAAGTACGTCGCGTTTACCCAGCACATGGGTGATTCGGGCGAGTTGGATCTTCCGGCCGGCCAGATCACTCGCAACGACGGTTATTTTCGCTTACCGAGACCGGCGGTGATGACGGCCTATCAGCCCCACTTCCATTTACGGGGCAAGGCTCAATGCATCGAGGCGATTTATCCCGACGTGCGAGCCGACTCTGCGCGTCCAGGACCGGCGCGTACCGAAACGCTCAGTTGCGTGAGCGATTACCAGTTTGGTTGGAGTATCACCTACAACTACGCCGAAGACGTGTCGCCAATTCTTCCCGCCGGGACGATGATTCACGTGACCACATGGCACGATAATACGGACAATAACATCCACAATCCAAACCCCAAGAACTGGGTAGGAGGCGGACAGCGGACCAACGATGAGATGAGCTTCGCTTGGGTCAGCCTGTTTTACATTGATGAAGCCGACTATCAGGCGCGCGTCGCGGCCCGCAAGAAAATGGCATCAATGGCATCCGTCGGTTTCAATCCGCCGTCCCAGTAGGAGATTTCAAGTTGCCACCACGCTTAGCCCCCGTCGTCTGGCTGTGGGCCCTCACCTGTATACGTGCGACAGGCCAGACGCCGCTGCCGCCCACCTATATCCCGCAGACCAAGTTTGCCAGGGGCCAGGATGTTGTGCCCTCTTTCGATGGCTGGATTCGCAATTCCGACGGCACTTTCACTATGGTGTTCGGCTATATGAACCGCAATTACGAGGAAGAGATCGCTCTTCCGGCCGGTACGGACAATCAGCTTTCGCCCGGTCCCGCGGATCAAGGCCAGCCCACGTATTTCTTGCCGCGCCGCCATGCGTGGGTGTTTCGCGTGAAGGTGCCAGCGGATTGGGGAAATAAAGAACTGATCTGGACCATCAACGCCCATGACCGCATTGAGAAAGCATATGGAAGCCTCCAACCGGATGAAGAGATTCTGGAGCGGCTAATCATGACCCACGGCGGTTTGAATCCTGGCTTGGATGATCCTAACAAACCTCCTTCCATCACAATCGCCCCGACGGAGGCGGCGACGGTCGGCAATCCGGTAACGCTGACCGCCCTGGTTACCGACGACGGCCTGCCGAAGTTGCGGCCTCCGAAACTCGTGTCAACCGGGGAACCAGGCAAAGCCCAAACGAATACCTCTATCGATCGGCCCAGGCTCGGACTGAATGTCACTTGGATGCAATATCGCGGTCCTGGCAAAGCCACTTTTGAAAGAGCAGATCCAATTATCGTCACCGATGACAAAGCCATCACCAGAGCGCTTTTCTCCATTCCAGGAACCTATGTGTTGCGCGCCACAGCCAATGATGGCGAACTATCCACCACCAGTGACATCACAATCAATGTCAATCCTAACCGGCCTTAAGTGGCGACCCGTTCTCCTCACACTGTTTGCATTTCTTTTGTCCGGTTCCGTGGCACTGAACCTTGACGCACAATCGGGAGCGAAGAACGGCGAATGGTCGACTTATGGCGGAGATCTGGGCAACACACGCTACTCGCCCCTCGATCAGATCACTTCGGACAACTTCAATAAACTGCAAATCGCCTGGCGCTTCAAGACGGATCATCAAGGTCCGCGGCCGGAGTTTCAGCTTGAGGCCACGCCTCTGATGGTGCACGGTGTGCTTTACACGACGGCTGGCTCGCGGCGCGCGGTGATAGCCCTGGATGCCGTCACCGGCGAGTTGCTGTGGACTCACAGCGAGAATGAAGGCGCTCGTGGCGCCTCAGCACCCCGGCAGCTATCGGGCCGAGGATTGGCCTATTGGACCGACGGCAAGGAGGAGCGAATCCTCTATGTGACTCCTGGCTATCGGCTGCTCGCTTTGGATGCGAAGATGGGCACACCGATATCCAGCTTCGGCAAGAGTGGCATTGTCGACCTGAAGCTGGACGATGATCAGGAGATTGACTTGGTAACGGGCGAGGTCGGGTTGCAGTCGGCCCCAGTTGTAGCCAAGAACGTCATTGTAGTAGGCGCTGCGCATCGCACAGGAGCTAATCCGAAAAGCAAGACCAACGTGAAGGGTTATGTTCGCGGGTTCGATGTGCGGAGCGGAAAACGTCTCTGGATTTTCCATACGATTCCGGTACCCGGAGAGGCGGGGATCGAAACTTGGCTGAACGATTCCTGGTCGTACACCGGAAACACAGGCGTATGGGGACAAGTGTCCATTGATGAAGATCTCGGCCTGGTGTATTTGCCCGTCGAGTTGCCTACCGGCGATTACTTCGGCGCGAATCGGCCTGGAAACGGTTTGTTCGGCGAAACTCTGGTAGCGGCGGATCTTGAAACCGGCAAGGAGCGCTGGCATTATCAGCTAGTCCATCACGGGCTTTGGGACATGGATATTCCGTGCGCTCCGATGCTGACGGATATTACGATCGGCGGACGCACCATCAAGGCCGTTGCGCAACCGACCAAGCAGGCTTACCTCTACGTCTTCGATCGTCTGACGGGGCAACCGATTTGGCCCATCGAGGAACGACCTGTGCCAAAGGGCGAGGTTCCGGGCGAATGGTATTCGCCCACGCAGCCGTTCCCGACTAAACCGCCAGGCTACGATCGCCAGGGCGTTACGCTCGACGATCTGATCGATTTCACGCCCGAGTTGCATGAGCAAGCAGTGAAGCTGGTAGCGCGATACAAACTGGGGCCGCTCTTTGAACCACCACTCGTGAGCAAGCTCGAGGGACCTTTGGCTGTGCTGCATCTCCCGTCGACCACGGGAGGAACGAACTGGCCGGGAGGCTCCTACGATCCCGAGACCCATATCCTCTACGTGTTTTCGCAAACCAACATTTCGGCGGTGGGCTTGGTGCCCCCTCCGGATGCGAATGTTTCGACGATGGCGTTCATTGAGGGCACAGCACTCACTGGAGCCCGGCGATCGGGCGGATCCGGCGCTGGCCCCTCTGATGGTCCTCCTCCCAATGCCGAAGCTCCGCCTCGCGCCGCGTCGGGCGAAGGCGGTGGTGGCGGTCTCACTGTCCAGGGTCTGCCCCTGGTGAAGCCGCCGTACGGGCGAATTAGCGCGATCGATCTAAATCGAGGCGAAATCCTATGGCAGATTGCTCACGGCGAAACTCCGGATAATATTCGCAGCAATCCCGCGCTCAAAGGCCTCGACATTCCGAGGACTGGAAGACCCGGCATTATCGGGACGCTGACGACCAAAACGTTACTGATCGCTGGCGAGGCCGGATTTTTCACGACACCCAACGGGCAGCGCGGCGCAATGCTGCGTGCTTATGACAAGTCCAGCGGCAAAGAAGTTGGAGCCGTGTACATGCCTGCGCCGCAGAGCGGGTCACCGATGACGTACTTGGTGAATGGTCGGCAATATATCGTGGTCGCGATCAGTGGTGGAGCGTATTCGGGCGAGTTGCTGGCGTTCCGGTTGCCGAATTAATCGAAAACGATCTGGTCCTTGTGGCTTTCGAGCTTCTTGGAATCGATGCCGGGGATCTTGCTAAGCGCGACCCAGTCCTTGATCTTGCCGTGGTCCTTCCGATACTGAACCAGCGTGGCCGCCTCTTGAGGGGTCAGCATGAGGTTCGATTGGAGATCTTCAGCTGCAGCCGTATTAACGTTTATCTTGGCCGCTTCTGTGCCGAAATTGGCCGCTAGATAAGCGATGATTGTTGCGAGTTCTTCCGACGTTCCGATGGCTCCGCGGGAGACCATGTCGTTTACGATTTGGGACCATTGCTGCTTGCTGTCGTGTTCGGCGAACAACAAGTCCAGACCGTGACAAGTGGAGCATCGATCTTCCACCAGATCGCTGCCCCTGCCGTCCGGGAGATCTTGCGCCCCCGCCGCGGCGAGTATAACGAAGAAAAGCGCAGATAGCCGCATTCTACTGATCGATTCCGCCGGGAGCCGTTGCACCCGTACCGATTACGGGCGATGGAGCCGGGGGGCCATTCAGGGGATTGATTTGGCCACCGACCTTGAAGCTCCAAACAAGATCGCCTCTGGCCTCCTTGAAACCATCGCGACTGCCCCCGGCCGCGATAGCGACATACTGCTCGCCGTCGATCTCGTAGGTGGCGGCGGGTGCGTCCGCGCCGAAGCCGGTTTGAAAGCGCCAGAGTTCTTCGCCGGTTCTGGAATCGAAGGCGCGGAAGAATCCATCGGTCCCACCATGGAACAGCAAATCTCCGGCAGTGGCCAACAGCCCGCTTCCGAAACCCGCAGGATAGGGAACCTCCTTCTGCCAGACTTGTTTGTTTGTCTTGGAATCGAGCGCGGTAATCAGGCCGTCCTCACGCGCTCCCAGCACCAAAGCGCGGCCATGGCTGCTGTAGCGTCGCACGGACACTTCGGTTCCAAAGAATAGAAGCCCCGAACGCGGATCGTAAGCCCCCGGCGCCCAGTCGCCTGCGGCCGATGGACGCGCAATTTTGGTGTCGTCCCAAGCCGGCGTGAACATGCAACCTACTTCGTATCCCTTGATCGGCTCGGCGCATTGCGGCGCGGTGGGATCGCCAATGGGAACCGGCTGCGTAGCCGCAGTCTTTTGCCGGGGCTCCTGCGGGACTGGCTGCTCCTCCACTCCGATGAGCGGCTTGCCGGTCACACGATCCAGAATGTAGACCCACCCTTGTTTGGAGTGCGCGGCCAGCGCTTTACGGGTCTCACCGCCGTACGTCTGGTCGAACAGGATTACTGGAGTGGGCATGTCGAAGTCCCACATATCGTGGTGAACCGTCTGGTAATGCCAGCGATACTTGCCGGTGGCGGCCTCCAGCGCCACTACCGAACTAGTGAACAGGTTGTCGCCGCCGCGCGTGGATCCGTTGTAGTCGGGCCAAGGATTGCCGGTGACCACGTAAAGCAGACCCAAGTCGGGATCGAGCGCTGGCTGCACCCACATGGCGCCCCCGCCCGTTTTCCAGGATTCACCTTCCCAGGTATCGTTGCCAAACTCGCCGGGCCCCGGTGTAGCCCACCAGCGCCAAACTTCCTTACCAGTCTTGGCATCGTGAGCCGTTATGCGCCCTCGCAAACCGCTATCCCCACCTGAGATGCTCATGTAAACGAGACCTTTGTAATAGAGCGGCGGGGCCGTGATGTATTTCCGGAAAGTCTTTGGCACATCCTCACCGAGTTCGTGCTTCCAGAGCAGCTTGCCAGTTTTCTGATCGAGCGCGATGAGGTAGGTGACGGGCTCCGGTCGCGGTGCGCGGCCTGCAGGCCTAGCCTCGGGCGCGTCGCCGGACCCTGTGGTTGCGAGTGGAGGTGAAGGCGGCGGTTTGCGGATATCCGCCGTACCGCTGAAAACCATGCCGTCACCCAGCGCTATGCCTCGCTTCGCTTTGTTGTCCGGAGTTTTCGGATCAGCGTCCGTCTCATATTTCCAAATAATATTACCCGTCTTGGCATCAATGGCGAAAACGTCCTGTTGTCCCGTCGGCAGGTACATGATGCCGTCTTTCACCACCGGCGTAGCTTGTTGCGAGTAAGGGGGGCCGAAGCCCGAGTTAAGGCGCAACATCCAAGCGCCCTTTAGCTGTTTTACGTTCGAGGTGTTGATCTTCGACAAGTTCGAATAACGCGTGTTTCCCCAATCCCCGCCCACGAGGGGCCATTCGGCGCCCGCCGCCTTCCGAAAATCGGGAGCGGTTTGAGCGGGCAACGTTCGAACGAGCAACGCGCCGAGAATCAGAAAACCCTGGGCTTTAGAAAGGTGGCACATTTTTATACAGCCGGCTTATCGCGGAAAAGGAGCGAGTGCTGGCTTGGCCCCCGGCATCAACGGTGACCGAGCCGTATTCATAATCATGGACAGGTAGGTGTAATAACCTTCCAAACTCGCCGCCTCGATAATTCCCGGCTCACCGAATTTGGCCAGCGCTCGCGCGTAGGTCGGATCGCTTACGCTTTGATTGTGCAGCAACTCGGTACAGAGGTCGTAAACAATCTCTTCGTCTTCTTCCATGTGATCGGGGCGCCGGCCCTCGGCAACGGCACCCATTATTTCCTTGCTGAGGCCGTCTTTCGCCGCCGCCGCGCTATGGGGAGCCCACTCATAATTATTGGTCCACTGTCGGGCTGCGATCAGGATTGCAAACTCAGTCAGCTTGGGAGAAAGAGCGCTGTTCTTCTGATTATGGAGACGCATTTGAACCGACGGAACGACAAGATCGGGGACCCTCAAAATAACGGACCAGGGCGGACCGGCAAGGTCGGCCCCACGCAATTCCTTGTAATCGGCCGCAGCTTTCTTCTGCGCTTCCGTCATCTTGTCGGCAGGTATCGGTGGCATGCGATCCTGCGCGGCAACATTGCTGACTGGCAGCAAGCTCATGGAGATTAAGCTCACCGCAACTCTCAACTTGATGAATTCAATCATGCCCACCTCAATTAGGCGCGAGCCCGTTGACTGGCAGCCCGAGCCGGACTTTCGATTGTATCTTCGAATCCCGTTCCATCAATAGCTCCAACGAACTAGTCGAGCTACTCGCCGCCGAAAGTCAGCGCAAGTGAACGATTCCGCGTTGAATGGCAGTAGTGGCAGCTTGTGTCCGGTCGTCTACGGCCAGCTTGCTGAGGATGCTCCTCACGTGATTCTTGACTGTGAATTCAGCGATACCGAGGGCCGTTGCGATCTGTCTATTGCTCAGCCCCGGTACGATCAATTCGAGTACTTCCAATTCTCTCGCACTCAACACAGGGCCGTGGGGATAGTTTTCGATCATCGCGGCAATTGGACCGGCAAAGTATTTCACACCCCGGTAAACCTTCCGGATCGCTTTGATCAACTCATCGTCCAGCACGTCTTTTGTGAGGTAGCCGCGGACTCCGGCTTGGCAAGCCCGGTAGACGTCTTCCTGACCGTCATACGTGCTGAGGGCTAACAGGTGCGCACCCGGAAACTCATTGCGGATCAAGGCGACCGCCTCAAACCCGCTCATGACCGGCATCCGCATATCGATCAGGGCTACATCGGGCCTGGTCTCACGGAAAAACGTCACCGCCTGGCGTCCATTCGTGGCCTCAGCCACCGTGGCCATATCCGGTTGGGCGTTAACGATGGAAGCGATGCCCACGCGTGTGACCAGGTGATCTTCGGCAATAAGTACCCGGATCGTGTTCGCGCCCATCAGGTTCGTACCGGAGACAACAGCATCTTCAACCGGCTCAGAAAGCGCCACCGCTTAATCGGATCGTGGCCAGTTGGATCTATTGGGAAACATGCCCTCACCTGAGTGCCGGTCCCCGGCGCACTCGTCAACTCTAACTGCCCGTTCAGCCGCTCGGCACGTTCCCGCATACCCAGAAGCCCGAATTGTCCCTCAGCCAGCAGGAACACACCGGAAGGATCGAAACCTCGGCCATCGTCTTTGACTTCTAGAGTGATTGATGCCGCTCCGAAGTAGAGGTGAATCCAGATGCGGGTTGCTTCCGCATGCTTGATCGCATTGGTAACCGCCTCTTGAGCGATGCGAAGCACGTTCTGTTCAAGTTCCTGTGGCAATGGCACTGGGACTCCGGAGAAATCGATCTCGACGGGCGTTGAGCTACCAGCGGCCCATCGTCGAGCGACGAGCGACAGTGCAGAAGTCAAATCCCGACCCTCCAGCGGCGCCGCGCGTAAGTCGACCATGGAGCGCTTCGCTTCCGTCAGGCTATGCCGCGCCATCCTCCGTGCCACCATCACGTGCTGCCGCGCGGCGTCATCGTTTCCATTCGATTTGAGAGCAACCGCCAACTGCGCGGAAATGCCGACAAAACCCTGCACGAGCGTATCGTGGATCTCGCGGGCAATCCGGGCGCGCTCCGCCAGCACGAGAGCAAAACGCCGGCGAATCTGCCGAAGGTGCAATTGGTAGAGACCATAGGCAGCGGCAAGAGAGCAAAAGACTGCGAGCCATAGGAAATACGCTTGCTCATAGAAGTGCGGCAGTACTTCGAGGGCGAGCGAAGCCTCGCTAGCCCCCTGTCCAGGGACAGAAGCCCGTACCCAAAACCGATACCGGCCGCGGGGCAAACCGATGTAGTTGACCGCCCTGCGATTGGCCGCCGAAACCCAATCGCTGTCTAAACCTTCCAGTTTGTAGTCGTAATGCACTCGCTCAGGAGCGCTCAAATGGATTCCCGTAAAACGGAACTGGATATGCTTGGGACCGGGTTTGATAACGGCGCGTTTATCGAGGTCAATGCGCTGGTTGTCCGCAGCCACGTCAATGAATTGTACGATCGGCGCCGGCTGCGTTTGCTCATGTCCCGCGGCGCGGGGATCGGTGGAAGTCAGACCGCGGCTGGTCGGAAACCAAAGTCGGCCATCGGTTGTTATTGTTCCACCGCCACCCACCTGGCCAGGCGCACATTGTGCTGTAGGCAAGCCGTCGGCCATCCCGTAGTTGAGCGGACTGAGAGTCCGTTTCCGGCCGGCGCTGAAGTCGCGAATTTCCCGTTTGGAAATCCGACAGATTCCGCGCGGAGTGCTGAGCCAAAGTGACCCATTGCCGTCGTCCTGGACCTGCCAGACGTTGTCGCTCAGCAGACCATTTGCTTCGCCGTACTTGGTAAACACACCGTTGCGATAGGCGTTAAGCCCCCCGCCCCAAGTTCCTATCCAGAGTGTTCCATCGGGATCTTCATACAAGGAGCGAATTCGGTCGCTGCTGAGACCATCCGACAGAGTGAACCTGCGTGTCGGCCCGTCCTGCACGTGCCAAAGACCTTTCCCATAACTCCCAGCCCACATACTGCCATCCCGATCCTCCGCTAGAACGACCGTGGAATCGTTGATCACGGGACCTCCGGGCACGACGTTCAGGGCTTGAGATCCGGCTGTCACTTGATACATGCCGCTGGGCGTGGCAACCCAAAGTCGTCCCCGGCGGTCTTCTAGCGCGTCAAATACGAAGGGACGCGCCAGCGCCTCATGCACGACGAAGTTAAAGAAGCGTCCGTTATGCATCCGGCTAAGACCCTCGCTGGTCGATATCAACAGGTCGCCATGGCTGGTCTCCCGTATCGATTGAATTTCATTGCCCGGCAGTCCATCCTTCGTGGTGTAGATGCGGGTTGCCTTCTCGTGAAACGCAACCAGTCCGCCGCCGTTGTATCCAACCCAGATTTGACCCTTTTTATCCTGATGTACAGCGACCGGTTTGGAAGCCGGCAGTCCTTCGGCCTGCCCATAAACCGTGAATCGCTCGTCCTGAAATCGATCGAGGCCGCTATTCATGCCCACCCAGAGGTTTCCCTCACGATCCTCAAACAAGCATCGGACTGAGTCCATGTCCCGGTCGCCGCCGAGAGGCAGTGGGACAGAAGGACGTCCATTCAACCTGCCCAGTCCCGCCGCGCTACCGGCCCAAACATTCCCATCCCGGTCCTCCCAGAGCGAGCTGACGTTGTTTTCCGGATGGCCGTGAGCGTAAAACATTTTGAGGCTCCCGTCGGAAGCCAGCAACATGAGTCCCTTCAACCCACCCAACCACACATTGTTATGTCGATCCCTAACAATGGCGTTAATGAGATTTCCCTCTATCTCCTTAGGCCCGAGAACAGGAATGAAGTTGTCGGCGGAGTGTCTAACTAACCCTTCCAAACCAGCGATCCAAATGGAGCCCTCACGATCTTCGTAAATCACTCGAGCCGCGCGGAGAGGCCGCAGGCTGTCCATCGAGTAATTGTTAAATCTCTCGTTCTCAAACCGGCTGAGGACGCCTCCTGCGATAACCCAAAGCTTTCCCTTCCGATCTTCAAGCAGGGATGAGACGGCATTATCGGGAAGGCCGTCCTTGGTGGTGAATGTCTTAAAGCGGTGGTTGCGATAGCGAGTTAATCCCGCGGGCGTGCCGATCCACAAAGTTCCATTCGCGCCTGCAGCTAGCGCCGTGATTGAGTTGTTTGGAAGCGAACCATCACTCTTGGTGAAGGTGACGAATTCATAGCCATCAAAACTGCTGACCCCCTCGTCGCTCCCGAGCCAGAGGTACCCATCCGTGGTCTGAGTGATGGCGCGTAACGTGTCTTGCGGCAATCCCTGCGCCTGCGTCCACACGCCTCGCGAGTACTGAGTGAGAACCTTGTGCGGGTTCAGCGCCAAGAGCAAGGACGACGCGGCGAAGAAAGATACGATCGGCGTAGCCGTTGCATAATATCGCAGCTCCGCCATCAATCCTCGCACCTTCCTGATCCCGACGGTATCTATCCTACCGCTGTGACGCGCGGAATACTTGCAGGCGTCGGTACTCGCGACGCGTCGCCATCACTCGTAGTGCGCCGGCGATTTCTTTAGGGTCGCGCACTGGATAATGTCGTGCCCCATCCAAAGCGTCGCGCCTTTTTCTTGCAGAAAAGCCTCGATTTTCGCTCTGGAAGCACTTTCTTCACCAGAAACCTTGCCGCCGTACGGGTTGGCGTCCTTCTCGGTTCGCTCGAAAGGATAATGATACAAGTCGCCGGTAAGCACTACGGCACCGGTCTTCGCGAGCTTTACATAAAGGCACTGATGCCCAGGAGTATGGCCGGGCGTCAGCAAAAGCATTACAGTGCCGTCTCCGAAGACGTCGTAGTCGCCGTCGACCAACTTCGTCTTACTGTCCTTCAGCGCACTGAAAGTGGCAGGCGCGTAGGTCCTCGGCGGCGGGCTATCTCCAAACATCGCCTCCCGCTCGGCTTTCTGGGCAATCCAGGTCGCACCGGCAAATTCGTTTGCATTCGCCGTGTGATCGTAATGACCATGCGACAACGCAAGATAAGTGATGTCGGACGGCTTGTAGCCGATTTCCGCCAATTGGCCCACTAGCGTTTTGTGGACGGTTGCCCGGGCCACCGTGGTGCCTTCCGGCTTAATCTGGTCATCGGGGATCACGCCTGTATCGAAGAGGAGCAGGCCTCGGGGGTGCACGACGAGATAGGCGGTTACCGACATGTCCGTCGTGGTAATTCCGAGATCGAGCATCGGCTTAGGATTGGCGCTCTTTAGCGTCCCCATGTCGAATACATAAAGTTTGATTGGCGGATTGCTCTGCGATTGAGTCTGTCCCGCGAGGGAACCAAGGGTTAAGACCGCGAGTGAAACAATCGAGGCCCACTTGCGCAACCGTGAATACGTGTTTTGCTTCATTTGAATAGTCCTACTTGGGCCACACCACGCCCTGATCGGTTTTGGTAACGGGCGCAAGCCCTTTAAACACAAACTTCTGAACTCGATGACCTTGATAGGTCTCCGTGGTATAAATGTTGCCTTTCGAGTCCGTGGCGATGCTGTGGACGCCATAGAACTCGCCCGGCTGACGGCCGCCGTCCCCAAAGCTCGTCAGGACGTCGAGCGAATCGCGATCCAGGATGTAAATCTTTTCGTTCTCTCCGTCGCAGACGTAAATGTACTTTTGCTCTGGATCGCTTGAAAATGCGACGTCAAATACCGATCCATCACCCAACGTGTTCTTTGCGATGAATTTCTCTTTCACAAAAGTCCCGTCCGGGTGAAATACTTGAAGACGATCGTTCGACCGGTCGCACACATAAAGCAAATTATCGTGCGACAGCATGGCGCAGTGAACGGGATTCCGAAATTGCTGGGCGGGCGGCGCATCGGGTTTGTATGGCCCAAGGTTGGTATCGTCCGGCACGTGCCCATAGGCGCCCCAATGCCGCTTGTACTTGCCGGTTTCGCCATCATAGACGATCACTCGATGGTTGCCGTACCCATCGGCGACATAGAGCTCGTCAGTCTTGGGATCGATAAACATCTTCGCCGGCAACCTGAGGTTCTCAACGTCGTTGCTTCCTTTAGTATGGTTGGGCTTTCCAATCTGCATTAGGAATTTGCCGTCCATGGTGAATTTCAACACCATGTTGTCGTTCCAATAGCCAACCAGATCGGATTGCCCTTCGACCAATGGCTGTGGAGCCGCCCCAGCCGGAGTGCGCCCTTGACCGGGCGGCGTGCCACGACCCGCTCCCCCAATCCAAACCTGGCCTTTATAGTCGATGGTGATGCCATGCAATGTGTTCGGCCAATCGTATCCTTCGCCCGGTCCGCCCCAATGCCGAAGCAAATTGCCGGCTTGGTCAAATTCCAGAACTGGCGCGGCCGAGGCGCAGCATTCGGCGGCAGGTGGCTCCGATTGGGCGTGTAATTCCCGTGCGTCATTGGTTCGCGGCCGGTTAATGATCCAGACATGATCCTGGGCATCCACCGAAACCCCAATCGTCATGCCCATCACCCAATGGTTCGGCAATGGCTTGGGCCACAGCGGGTCCACTTCAAATCGAGGCGCCCGCACCGTGGCGGCTTCTACTACGGTCTTTTGGAGCGTGCATTCAACAACGACACATGCCGCGAGAACCGCTGCGGCATAGAAATGCCAGCGAACTAGTTTCATCACTTCTCCTCAACCACGGATCGACCGGATTCTGGCAGAGCCAGCAGCAGCAGGATTGTAGCATCTGAAGGTACACCATGAATCACCGTGCCAGCCGGCAATTCGATGGGCGTTCGGAAAAGGAACAAATGCCTGAACTGTGGCTGATAGTTGTTCAACCAGACGAGAGGTTCAATACCTTCATCCGGAATCTCAGCCGTAATCTGAAAAGAGGCTCCCGTGGGAATTGTCTTCGGGTCGAGTCCATCGAGAGTAATCGACCTGCCGAGTTTGAATTCGCCCGAGATAGCCATTGAGACTTGCGACTCTTCAGCGCGATGCCCGCTCTGGATTTTAGGCAGCGCAGGAAGGTCCTTCGGGTCACCCTCTGGAACGCCACCGCTGGCCCAGTTCGCAATGATTTCAATCTGCTCCGGGGTCAATGCCTGGTCGTCACGAAAGTTCCCGAAACCTTTGACCGCACCCCAGGGGGGCATCCGAATCGCAAGCACTTCCTCCTTCACAGCTTCTGCCCAGGGACGGACGTCGGCGTAGCTCATCAGCGAGAAGGCCGAACCACCGGCGTGATGGCAAGACGCGCAACGGTCGTAAACTATCCGCGAGATCTCGCGACTCCAGGTAATGGGAGTAGTAATTATATCGTGCGCTTGCGCGGCCAATGAAGCTCCTAACAGGACCATCCAAAGCTTCATAAGGAGCCGCTCACGGATCAAACCTATTCAGCCGGAACCGCGACAGCCACAGCTCCGCTTCGCTTGGCCTTCACTAAGAGTTGGGAAGGGTCCAGCTTCGGATCATAGGCTATCTCAAAGAAATTACCCATCATTTCATCGAAGCTCTGGTCTCCCCACCGCACAGTTGCTTTCGGGTCAGGGTTATAGGGATTGTTGGGGGAGTTATCGAATCCCGCCGAAACTTCCAGGCGAGTGCCTTTGGGGGCCACGATCGGCTTCACGGGAATATAGTCCATTTGCCAGCTGAAATCATAGTGGGGGACGCGTAGCAAGGTCTCCTTCTCACCGGTCGGATATACGGCGCGCACTTCCATCCATTTACCGCGCAGATGCATATGCGGCTTGATGGAAACAATCTCAGCGTCAGTTGCCATCGTGATCGCGCCATCTACATGATAGTCGGGATCCATGGGCGGAATGGCGAACGTAGCATTGGCGGCCACAATTCGCGAGACACGTTTTTCAGGCGGATGCTTGGCAAAGATAACCCCCACCCTAGTGCGGTCATTGAGCACGGTCCCGTTGGGGGTGTAGTGCATCTGGAACACGAAATCCGAACCCGCCGGAATGAGCCGGGCCTCGCTCGACGTGAGATTGATCGCCTGCTTGCCCGGTGTGTATCCAACTAGATAATCGTCGCTAAGGGTAGCTACACTAGCTGCCGTGGCGGCGGGAGCCGTAGACGCTCTTGATTTGGACGGAATAAAGAAAACCCCGACTGGTTGATCCTGATATGTTTTCGATCCCGGGGGACGAACCGACACGTTAGCATGATGAACAACCGCGCGATTCGACGGCCGCAACTCTGCGGCTTGTACCCATTTGTCTTCGGTGAAGCCGCTGGGAACGATGATATACGTATAATCGATAACTCCGGTCGCCGGGACCTTGTATTCAATCGGCATCTCAACTATGTAGTCGGGCTTCCCAATGTTCCAGCCCTCCAGCCAATCGACTGGCTTCGGCTTATCCTTCGCGTCGCCCTCTGGCGCGCCCGCATCGACCCACGCCACCAACGCCTTGACGTCGGCGTCACTCAAGCGGCGATCGTTCGAGAAATGCCCATAGGACGGATCCGCAAACCACGGGGGCATTTTCTTGGCAAGAACCGCCTGCTTGATCGCCTTGGCCCAGGGGCGGGCCTCTTGGTAGGACAGCAAAGACATCGGCCCGATCTCACCCGGGCGGTGGCATTCCTGGCAATTTTTCTGCAGGATGACAGCCACGTTCTTGTTGAAAGTAACTGACTCGGCCGACAGACCAAGCGTACAAGCCAACAAAGCGACCACAATGCGCATCTTGTTCCCTTTCATGATGATTACGGCCTTCTTACACTTTTCGGCCCAAGTCCGATCAAGGCAGAGGTTAGGCGCAAACCCGGCTCGTATAGATTCTATAGCCGGATTCATTGCTAGCAATAGCTCCAATGAACTATTCCAGCGAGCTGAGCCAGATCCGGTCCGCCATGCATTCAAACGGCCCAGACCGGTCCAGTAACAATCGCTGGGAGCCGCCTATTCGCACTCCAACCTCGGCTCGACGCCCGCCTCGCGAGGTACATTGTATCGCCAGTCCTGCAGTCCACTTTCGCTCCGGTTCCCATTGCGCTGCGCAAGGGGTTGAACGCACGCCGACCGGGGTGGTGGTCAACGGGGGCCCAGCGTGGGACTTAAATTTCCAATTTTTTCAAGCGGTCGTGGGATGGAGTGACCGCCACGTCGCCCTAGCGCAAACTCCTGGGGCAGGTGCCGATGCCATTCGTGCGGCAGTCGTCAATCCTGCCCGCCTGAGTCCGGTGCGCCAGATGGAGCCCTTGACGAAATCGACTCTGTTGTTCGTTGATATTGGGCTCTTTCCCGTCAAACCAGATTTGATAGCGGTGTTGGTAAAACTTGCCGCCGCGCTCTCTCATCACGAACGACATATCTGACGCTTTGTGATATTAGTGGTTGTTCACCCGATAGTCTTCGATCGTATTCTCCGGCCGCGGCCGATAGATGGAGCGCGCCATAGCCGTCCTGCCGTAGGTTCATAGATTTCCGGTGGCACGTCGCGCACACTTCCATGCTCAAAGAAGGACTTTGCGGCGGTGCAGCCGGAACGGTGAGCGCAAAGATGAGCGGCCGTGCGAATTCCAGGCGCGCCAGCATCATTTTCACGGCTCCACCCCGGCGCCAAAACCCGAAGAGCGCTCAAGGGGGCAAGCGGCTTACTCCAATTCCTTGACCGGGATGTCGAAGTGAACCGTATTCACCACGCCCTTGCGCTGGAACTGCACCCAGATGCGATACGTCCGGGCGCGCGGAAAGTCCAGGCTGAATTCGAGCTGCGGACCGCCGTCGGCCAAGAATGGATGCGTGTGGATAAGGTCGATCAGATCGTCGCTCGCGGCCAGCATGTGCGCCCACGCACCGATATACTTTTCCAGGCCGTCGGCAGGCGTTAAGTGAAAGTAGATCAAAGTTTTCTGCGCGGCGACCGGCTGCGGCGGATCGGTTGTCATTTCCACTTGCAGATTTTCGGCCTGCTTCGTGGAATAATCGCGCGGCAACGCCGCCCGCGGCGGAGGTGTTCCGGCAACGATCACCGTTTTGGCGATCAACTGCGGCGTAGCTCCATCGGGATAAAAGTCGCCCAACACCCGATACATACCGGGCTTAGGAAACGCAAGATCATAAACGAAGTCGCCATCGGGTTCGAACACTGGATGGTCGTGTACGAAGAATTGCAAATCCTGGCTCACCACGAACATGTGGAACAGCTTTTCATGGACCATCTGAAAATCTTTTACCGGCCGATCTTTCCAGGGATCGCGCACGCTGAACTTGAGCTGAGTGGTTTGGTTGGGCTTCACTGCTCTTGGGCTCAGCGCCAAAGTCATGTGGAATTCCACCGGTTCTGGAATACCCTCGCGCAGCTTCATGCCGCAGCGTCTGCACGTGCCTGGCTGATTGGAGCGAACGTCCGGGTCCATCGGGCACACAAAGACCTTGTCTTGCGCCCAAAGGGAACCAAGCAGGAATAAAAACAGAAACAGGCGAACCATAGTACTCATCGTGGGGTATCGCAAGCCGCAGACGGCTCGCAAATTTCGTTCGCTCCAATTTTATCGGTACGCTGGTTGGCGGCAATAGCTCCAACGAACTATGAGAGCAAAAGCTCGTCAGTCCAACCAGAGCTTACTGGACCGCGAAAGCGAGCAGCACGTTGCCTGAACTATTGCCCAACACAGCGTAGCCAGATCCGACAAAGAGCATCCCGCCGGCAATCGTTGGGCCCGCGGAACTAATAGCTCCGCCTTTGCCGGGAACCTGGTTTACGGTTTCGTACTCGTGAGCAGTGCTGTACTCCCAGACCACCTTTCCGTCCGCTGTGGAAAGAGCATGCACAACTCCGTCCGATCCACCCACGAACGCTACTCCCGGAATAGCGGAGGTTGCCGCCGAATTATTCACGCGCGTCCCCGGCTTCGCAAGCGCGGTGTACCATAGACGCTCGCCGGTCGACAATTGAAGTGCCACCATGCCGCCCCGGCTAAGACCGTAGTACAGGTTTTTTCCATCCGAAGCTCCACCCCAAACGATTCCTCCCATCCTGGCAAAAAAGGCCTCGGGGCCCTTCAAGATTGGGTCGACCGGCGAGACATTGGCCTTCCAAACAACCGCTCCTCTTTTGTCGGGGTCGAGAGCGATCACATTCCCATCTTTCGTCGCAGCCACGAGGACTCTTTTGCCGCCGCTCAACGGCCTGAGGATCGGCGAATTTCCGATATCCAGATCCGGACCGTTCTCGGACGGGCAATTGTCCGTTTTGGCTGAGCCGAAGCACCCTCCCAGGAATGCGTCACTGGCTTGGACCTGGTAAACCCAAAGGGTTTTACCGGTCTTCATGTCCACGGCCATGATTGCGTCCGTGGTTTTCGGCGCGGGTTCGGTCTCGGCGTCTCCAGTCCCAAAATAGATCGCGTTTCGCCGTGCATCCACGGTCGGAGAATTCCAAACTGATCCGCCGGCCGGGGCGTATTGCTGAACCCCCCTTCGAGTTTTTCCGCGTAGGTTTCGGTTCGCCCACAACGTACGTCTTCCATATCTTGGCGCCAGTGCTCGCGTCCAGCGCGACAACACTCCCGCGAGACGTGCAGCACGAATAGTCCAGGTTCGCCCCTTGGAACTCCTCGGACGATGAAACCGGCACGTACAGGCGGCCATCATAGTACGTGGGAGCAGCGGTAATGCGCGCTACGAAGTGATCATCGACTTTGTTGATCCACAGTTGCTGGCCGGTTTGAGCGTCCAGGCCATATACATTGGCGCGGAAATCGCCGAAAAAGACTCCGTACTTTGTTGCGCCGCGCCCTTTCACCGCGCCTACGCTGATCGCATTGCGGACCGCGGCTTTCGTCTGATACGACCAATAAACGCATCCGCTCTGGGCGTCTAGTGAGTAAATGTACCCGGTATCGGTACCGACAAAGACACGGCCCGAGACAACCGACGGCTGTCCATACGCCGACAAGCCGGTAGGAAACGCGAAGGCCCACTTCAGTTTCAACCGCGGGACCTGGTCCGGCTGCAATCCGGCGCCCTGGGCGGATTGAAAACGTCCATTGGTCACGTCCACGCCCCACCCATTCCAGGCGGCCCCCCCACAGCGGGATCGGTGAACGGTGGATTGGTGGCGCAGACATTCGGCATACTTTTTGCGTCGCCTTGATTCAAGCTGCCCAAGGGACGGCCGCCCATGAAAGTCGCGATCATGCGCCTCTGGTCCTCAGTCAAGCTGCCGCCCTGGCTTTTCATGACTCCTGAGGTGAGCGCTTCATAAATCCTCTCAGGGGTCATTTGGCGAATGGTGTCCGGTGAGGGCGCGCGCTCCACCTTCGGGTTTCCATGGCAACCCATGCAGTGCGTCTGAAACACGCCGAAACCGGACTCGGTGCCGGCGGAACCGGGGTTCGCTCCCGCTGGAGTCTGGGCAAATGAAAAGTCAGAAAGCGCGACAGCCAGCAAGATGCCAACGCCTAGCGATCTCCTCACGATAGGCATCACTTACGCCGCGATTCCGTGAGGATTGATGACGAACTTCTTCGCCACGCCCTTATCGAAATCCTGATAGCCTTGCGGCGCCTGATCCAGCGAAATGATGGTCGCGTTCACGGCCTTTGCAATATTCACTTTGTCGTGCAGAATGGCCATCATCAACTGGCGGTTATACTTCAAAACCGGGCACTGGCCAGTATGGAACGAATGCGATTTCGCCCAGCCGAGTCCAATACGAATTTGAAGATTGCCGATCTTCGCATTCGCATCCACACCGCCTGGATCACCGGTAACATACAGGCCGGGAATACCGATCTGACCGCCGGCGCGCGTGATTTCCATCACCGAATTGAGCACCGTGGCTGGTTGCTCCACTCGCGCGTTATGCCCGTGGCCGCGAGCCTCAAACCCGACGCAATCCACAGCCGAATCGACTTCTGGTGTCCCAGTGATTTGCGCGATCTGATCCGCGAGCGACGCGTCTTTCTTCAGATCGATTGTTTCACAGCCAAAGCTCTTCGCTTGTGCCAGGCGCTCAGGAATCATGTCACCCACGATGACAACGGCGGCGCCCAGCAATTGGCACGACGCTGCGCAAGCTAATCCGACGGGGCCCGCGCCTGCGACGTAGACCACGGATCCGGTCCCCACGCCTGCCGTAACAGCTCCGTGATAACCGGTTGGGAAGATGTCAGAAAGCATGGTGAGATCCTTGATCTTAGTCAATGCTTTCTGCTTGTCGGGAAACTTGATCAGGTTGAAATCGGCATACGGCACCAGAACATATTCCGCTTGTCCCCCCACCCAGCCGCCCATGTCCACGTAACCGTAGGCAGCGCCGGGACGGGCCGGATTCACCGTCAAACAGATGCCGGTCTTGCCTTCCCTGCAATTGCGGCAGCGCCCGCAGGCGATGTTGAACGGCACGGTGACCAGGTCGCCAACGTTGAGGAATTCAACGTCGCTGCCCTTCTCGATTACCTCACCAGTGATCTCGTGGCCTAGCACCAACCCGGGCGGCGCCGTCGTCCTGCCCCGGACCATATGCTGATCGCTGCCGCAAATGTTGGTGGTGACGATCTTCAGGATCACGCCATGGTCGATCTTCTTGCCGGCTGGGTTTTGCAATTTCGGATAGTCGATGGACTGAACTTCCACTTTGCCCGGCGCCAGATACACTACACCTCGGTTACTTGCCATAAGGCTCCTTTCGACTCCATGGTCAATGTTTTAGAATGCTGCCGCGCCCGCTTCAGCAACCGCGTGGTCCTGATCGCCGGAACCGCCGCTGACACCGATCGCGCCCACCACTTTTCCACCCTTCTTCAGCGGAATACCCCCGGCGAAGATCATGATCTTACCGTTGTTGGAAGCGTGGATACCGAAGAACTGGCCGCCCGACTGGGAGTGCGTCGCCAGATCTTTGGTCTCGATGTCGAAAGCGCGCGACGTATATGCTTTCTTTTGAGAGATGTCGATACTGCCGATCCATGCTCCGTCCATTCGGACATGAGACACCAGGTTGCCGCCTTCGTCTGCCACGGCAATATTCATCGGCTGTCCGATTTCCGCGGCCTTCTTTTCAGCCGCTGCAATCACACGGCGTGCATCTGCCAGACTAACCATCGTCTCTCCTTATTGTCATAACGTGAATTGAGGGAACTACACTTGCTTGATTGGCCTTACCAACGCCGCTTTGCGCAGAACTGATGCGAGCAGGGGAACTTTGACCACTCCGAAAATTCTACCCGCAACATACTTTGAGAGAGCGGCGAAACAGCGGCCAATTTTCAATACTCCAATTTTCAATACTGAAGAGAAGAAGGCGTTCCTTAGAAGCTCCCTGAATACCCCATGTTAAACTTTGCCTGGAGACCGGCGAAATGGCGGCGAACGTGAGCGCCGCTCTGGAGGTGTCCCTGTTGGACTCAATTTCATTCGGCCCTCTGTTACTAGACGTGGCCGCACTCCGCGTTTGGAGCGACGGAGTGGAATTGAAGTTACGGCCGCAGGCTTTTCATGCGCTCAAAGTCCTCGTCGAAAAAAGCGGCCAGTACGTGGACTATGATCAACTGATTCGCCAAGCCTGGGCTGGCAATGTAGTCTCCTTGCACACGGTTAACACTACAATCGGAGCAATCCGCAGGGCACTGGGCGAGTACGGGTCCTGGGTCAGCTATAGGCCGAAACTGGGCTACCGGCTTCAAATGCCTGGATCGGACGATCTAATTCGCACTGCCTGGCACTTTTACGATCGGCGTACTCGCGAAGGGTTTGAAAGGGCTCTGGACTATTTCCAAGGGGTGGCTGACAAGGATATTGCCGACCACCGTTCCTTCGAGGGAATGGCTCAATGTTATCTCATGCTAGCGTTCTTCGGCATGAGGGCTCCGCGTGAGATGTACCTGGGGTTCCAGGAAGCCCAGAAACGCGCGGCGGCTCTCAACGGGATGACACCCGAATTGCGATCCATGCATGCTCACGGTTTGCACATGTTCGAACGAAGATTTGAAGACGCCGAAGCCGAGTTTCTGCGCGCGCTTCAAGAAAGGTCTATAGCTGGTACCTACGTACGGTTGGCGCTATTGTATTCGACTATGCGGCGGCTTGATGACGCCTTGAGAGTTGCCGCTCTAGCGCGAAAAGTGGATCCGTTGTTGCCAACCTTGGCCGCCACCGAGGTATTCCTTCACCTTTGCCTCGGCAACTTTGATGCTGCCATTATTTGCGGAAAGAAGGGTCTGCAGTTGCATCCTTACCTACACCTTACTCGGGCGTACTACGCACAGGCCTTGGAATATGCTGGGCGCGTCGAGGAAGCCTTGGCAGAGTACAGGCTGGCTCGCGTGATCGCTCCCGATATCACATGGGTGAGGGCTATGGAGGCTCGCTGCCTAGCGAGAAGCGGACGAGGAGAGCAGGCCGAAGATATTGCGGAAGAACTGGTGGAAACGCGGCTGACGGAATATGTAGATGCCTACTACATCGCTTTGCTCCTTGACGCGCTCGGTCATCGCGATGACGCATTATCGGAGTTGGGACGGGCTGTGGAGGAGAACTCGGCCACTCTTTACATGGTGGATGTCGATCCGAAGCTCCAACCTTTGCGAAGCGATCCTCGCTTTCAATATCTGCGAAATAGAATGTTTGGGGTGAAAGCTGGAGATCCGCCACATGCGGTTTAGGCCTAGCCAGGGATCCGTCGGGCTGCGGATTTCCTAATTCGACAAGGGTGAAAACCTGTCCAAGGTGAGAGCATATGTTACAATCCGACCGGCAGAGCGGTTACTCAGCGGCGAATCTGAATTCCGCTCTGGAGGCGTCTCTGTCGGAGCAGATCACATTCGGACCTCTCTCCCTAGATCCAGCTACTCTGCGCGTATGGCGCGAGGGAGTAGACCTGAAATTGAGGCCACAGGCCTTTCACGCACTTCGGGCCCTCATTCAGAGGAGCGGCCACTACGTCGACTATGATCAACTAATTCGCGAAGCGTGGGGCGGCAATGTCGTCTCTCGACACACGGTCAATACCACGATCGGAGCTGTCCGCAAGGCGCTGGGCGATTACGGATCGTGGATCACCTATCGGCCAAAACTGGGATACCGCCTACAGGTGCCAGGAGCAGACGACCTGATTCGGACTGCCCGACACCTTTACAACCGCTTCACGCGCGAGGGATTCGAAACCGCGCTAAATGATTTTAAGCAAGTTGCAGACGAGGACGCTACTGACCCCCGTGCCTTTGAGGGGATTGCTAACTCATATCTGATGCTGGCCCTTTTCGGTATGCGACCGCCGCGGGAAATGCAGGTGGGATTTACGAACGCCCATCGCCGGGCAGTGGCTCTCAGGGGCTGGACGCCGGAACTGCGATCCACCCATGCTCTTGCGCTGCATATGTTCGAAAGAAGATTCGATGAGGCTGAAGCCGAATTCCGACGCTCGTTGCGGGATAAGCCTTTTGCTGGTACTTACCTCCGTTTAGCTTTGCTGTATTCGACAATGGGACGTCTCGACGATGCAGTTAACGTTGCGGTTCAAGCCCGCAAGCTGGATCCTCTGCTGCCAACCTTGGCCGCCACGGAGGTGTTTCTTCATCTTTGCCGTGGCGATTTTGACGCCGCGATCGTTTGCGGAAAGAAAGGTCTGGAACTGCATCCGTATCTGCATCTTGACCGAGCATATTATGCACAAGCCCTGGAGTACGCGGGCCGGGTAGAAGAAGCGCTGGCCGAGTATAGGCTGGCTCGGGCGATTGCTCCCGATATTACCTGGGTTCGGGCCTTAGAGGCTCGCTGTCTGGCGAGGATCGGGCGATGTCAGGAAGCCGAGGATGTCGCGGAAGACCTTGTGGAGACGCGTCTGACGGAGTACGTGGATGCCTACTACGTCGCCTTGCTCCTGGATGCTCTCGGCCATCGCGATGACGCACTTTCGGAGCTGGAACGAGCTGTGGAGGAGAATTCCGCAACTCTTTATATGCTCGATGTAGATCCCAAGCTTCAGCCCCTACGAAGCGATCCCCGCTTTCAGCCCCTGCGAAACAGGCTCTTCGGCGGGAAAGCGGCCCAGCTAAGCTCCTCTCCAACACTGGCTTAGGAAGTTCGCCGCAGTTTCGCCGCTCCATCCCGTCCAGCTTCCTTCAAAATTAATAGCTGGAGCTTATGAGAACTAGAACATATCACGCCCCGATCGTGTGCGCGGCGATCGCGATCGTGCTTGGAGCTTTCGTTCTCGCCGGAGACGCTCAGGAAGCCGCTGAGACCAAGGCGAGTCACGTGGACTACAACTGGGATGTCCGGCCGATCCTATCGGACAACTGCTACCGTTGCCATGGGCCGGACGCCAAGAGCCGCCAAGCCGGACTTCGGCTCGACCAGAAAGAGAGCGCCTACGCTCAGGCAATCGACCCCGGCAAGCCCGATCAAAGCGAACTCATAAAGCGGATCACCTCGAAAGATCCAGCCTATCGAATGCCGCCGCCGGCTGCCAGCGCCAAGTCCTTGACCGATGCCGAGGTTGCGACGCTGCGCGAGTGGATTCAGGAAGGCGCCGAATATAAGCCGCATTGGGCTTTTATCAGTCCCCAGAAAGCCCGCCCGCCCGACGTCAAGGAACAGGCGCGAGTGGTCAACGACATTGATCGGTTCGTTTTTGCGCGCCTTGAAAAGGAAGGGATTGCTGCTTCCGCCGAGGCCGACAAGGCCACTTTGATCGATCGGGTCACGTTTTCTCTGACCGGTTTGCCTCCCACGCTTGGCGAGGTCGACGCTTTTCTACACGACAAAGATTCCAATGCTTACGAGAAGGTGGTGGACCGCCTGCTGGCTTCGCCGGCATATGGCGAGCACATGGCCGCTTACTGGATGAATATCGCCAGGTATGCAGAAAGCGACGGATTCCTGGACGATCATCACGATCGGCTGTTCTGGCCATACCGCGATTGGGTAATCGGCGCCTTCAACAAGAACATGCCCTTCGATCAGTTCTCCACGTGGCAACTGGCGGGCGACCTGCTGCCGAATGCCACCAAGGAGCAGCGCTTGGCGACGGCCTTCCTACGGGTTGGCCAGCGTACTACCGAGAACGGTGCCATCGATGAGGAATATCGTGTCGAGTACGCGCTCGAGCGCGCAAATGTCGTCGGCGGAGGCTTTCTGGCTCTCACCACCGGTTGCGCCCGGTGCCACGATCATAAATACGACCCAATAGCGCAGAAAGATTACTATTCGCTCTCGGGATTCTTTAACAGCACCGACGAGCCCGGATTTTTCGCGCCCGGGTACAGCACCGTGGTTGGCGGTCCAACCTTACGCTGGACCGACCCGGCAACAGAACAGAAAATCAAGGCGGCCGAAGCCACAATCCGAGCCCTGGAGGCGTCCGATCTTTCTGTTCGCCAGACCGCTTTACACGACGATTCGGCCAAAGTGGACGAGCTTCTTCAGCAGCCGAAAGGCGAGATTGCGGACGCTGTGCAAGCGTCCATCGATCATGCCACCGACGCGTATTATCCCTTCGAGACCACGGCTCCCATTCCAGACGATCAGCTCCCGAAAATGCGGACGCCCAAAGATCCTCCTCCAGGCTTGGTCACGCTGACGTCGAAAGACGTCTTCGCCAGCATGTTTAAGTCGATTCAGGACAGCCTGCCTAAACAACCTTTTCCGCCTCCAGCAGATGCTGGGGCCACACCGAAAGCCTTCGGTTTCCGCCTGCCCAACGGACTCATTCGAGAGAAGCTGGTGTTTTCTCCCAGCCCCACTCCCGGTATTGCGCCGGCGGTTTTGGAAGAGGCCAATCTACGCCCAGGCGTCAACGGCAATGCGCTCTTCTTCACCGATACAAACAGAGGATTCTTCGGAAAAGACGTTGGCTGGTACGAGCGCACCCGAGGATTCAGCTTGGATCTTTGGATCTACGCCGCGTCGGTTTATCCGGACAACATGGTGCTCGATCATCGGGACGACGACAATTCCGGCGGCGGCGGCTACGAGCTAAAACTCGAAAAAAATCAGCTGGCTTTCTACATGATGCATTCCAAGCCATACAACATGCTTTATGTCGCCTCGAAGCAGCCGATTCCCGAGAAGGCTTGGACCCACGTGGCCATCACGTACGACGGATCGAGCAAGGCTTCGGGCATACAAATCTACGTCAACGGCCAGCCGGCCGACGTTGAGATCCGCAAGGACAATTTAACCGAGAGCATCCTGCCGCGCATGCTGGCAACCGCGTTCAATCAGTTTGTGGGGCTGGAATTCGGCAGGCGTTTCCGCGAAACCCCAATCAAAGACGGTGGGATTGATGAAGTGCGTTTGTTCAATCGTGCGCTGACGCCAATCGAGGTTGCATATCTGAATAACGGGCCGGCAGCCCTCGACATCGATTCCGCCCGGCTGAAGAATGAACTGGCCGAGTTGGAAGTGGCCAACGACTCGCGTGTCATGGAATCCGCGAAAAAGCTCACTGACGCTCGCCAAGCCGAGGATCAGATAGTGTCTTGGCAGCCAGAAATCATGGTCATGGGCGACACCGCGAAGCCCCGCCCAACCTACGTGCTGAACCGAGGTTTGTACACGCAGCACCTGGAGGAAGTAAGCCCACGTCCGCTGACCCAGATTTTTGCATTTAATGACCAGCTGCCGCGCAATCGGATGGGTCTCGCCAAGTGGCTCTTCGATTCGAAAAATCCCTTGACGGCGCGAGTCTTTGTAAATCGAGTGTGGCAGTTGCACTTCGGAAAAGGGCTCGTAGAAACGTCGGACGATTTCGGAATGCAAGGCTCACGCCCCACGCATCCGGCTCTGCTGGACTGGTTGGCGGTGGATTTCATGGAGTCGGGTTGGGACATCAAACGCCTCAACAAGATGATCGTAATGAGTTCCACGTTCCGGCAATCCTCTTACGTTTCCCCAGAGCTTCTGAAAACGGATCCGAACAACCAGCTTCTGGCGAGAGGTCCGCGAGTGCGAATGTCCGCCGAGGAGATTCGAGACAATGCTCTGGCCGTCAGCGGCCTGCTGGTGGACAAAGTGGGCGGTCCCAGCGTGTACCCCTATCAACCCGACGGCCTGTGGGCCGCGGGCGTCACTTTTTACAGCTATCCGAAGCCCGATTCCATTCCAGCGGAAGAGCAACACCGCCGAAGCCTGTATACCTTCGTCAAGCGCAATACGCCGCCGCCTTCCATGACCGTCTTCGATTTTACAGAACGGCACGCCACGGTAGTGCGGCGGCAGGTCTCAAATACTCCATTGCAAGCGTTGGTGCTGCTGAACGACCCACAATACGTGGAAGCCTATCGTGCAATGGCTACCCGTGCCCTGAAGACGAGCGCGGACCAAGATGCGCAAATCAGGCTGATTTTCCGGCTGGCCACCAAGCGCATTCCAAGCGACGACGAACTGGCCACTCTCCGTGAATATTACAAGTCGGAAGCCGAACGATTCGCCGACGAAAAGAAACAGGCCGAGGATCTGGTGCACGTCGGTGTGTCGCCCGTTGATCCGTCTGTCGATGTAGTTCAACTCGCGGCTCTGACAAATGTGGCGTCGGCGGTCATGAATACTCCGGAAGCCTACACCATTCACTGAGGACTTAGTACAAGGACCTAATCAATGACTCAAGATGTTTTTAAGAATGCAACTCTCGCTCGCCGGTCGTTCCTCAAGACAGGGTTGGGACTGGGGTCGCTGGCGCTGGCGCAGCTTCGGCAGGGGAATCTCTATGGAGCCGAGGCAGTCACCATTAAGAGCCACGGCGTTATTACTGCGCCTCACTTTCCTCCCACGGCCAAGCGTATGATCAGTATCCACATGCTGGGTGCGGTTTCGCAGGTGGACACGTTCGACTACAAGCCCATGCTCGAGAAAATGCAGGGTCAGGAGATCCCTCCATCCATCCGCGCCAAAGGCCGGCTCTCAACCATGAGCGCCGCGCAATCCTCGTTTCCCATCTTGAAACCCCTGCGCCCGTTCGAACAGCATGGCGAGTGCGGCGCCTGGGTGAGCGGGCTCTTTCCTTATACGGCGAAAGTTGTGGATGACCTGTGCTTCATCAAAACGATGCGTACGGATCACGTGAACCACGATCCGGCCGCCAAATTTCTGCACACCGGCTTTCAGCTCGCTGGACGGCCGTCGGATGGCGCCTGGGTCAACTACGCCCTGGGCTCGGAGAATGAAAACCTCCCCGCGTTCGTCGTCTTCACCTCGCAAGGCAATCCGCAGGGCCAAAGCCACGACTCGTCGAATTGGGGCTCTGGTTTCCTGCCTTCGCAATACCAAGGCGTGCCGTTCCGGGCGGGCAAGGATCCCGTGCTGTACGTCAGCGATCCTCCGGGAGTGGAAGCCAAGGACCGCCGCGCCCTGCTCAACGTCATGGAGCGCCTCGCAAATTGGCAAGAGCATACTTCCAACGATCCAGAAATCCCCTCGAAAATCAGCCAGTACGAAATGGCCTACCGCATGCAAAAGTCCGTGCCTGAAGTCGCCGACATCAGCGATGAACCGGATCACGTGCTCGATATGTACGGTCCTGACGTGCGCAGGCCCGGAACATTCGCGCGAAACTGCCTGCTGGCCCGGCGCCTTGCCGAACGGGATGTCCGATTCATCTCGCTATTCCACGCCGGTTGGGACCACCATACCAACATCGTCTTCGGCCACCCCATCGATTGCAAGCTTGTCGACCAGCCCTCCGCCGCCCTGGTGGCGGATCTGAAACAGCGCGGACTGCTCAAAGATACGCTGGTCGTCTGGGGCAGCGAGTTCGGGCGAACTTCGTTCGCTCAGGGCGTTATCGATGCCAACGTAGGCCGTGACCATCATGGGAATAACTTTACGTACTGGCTTGCGGGCGGCGGTGTAAAAGCCGGCCATACCTACGGCGAAACGGATGATTTCAGCTACAACCCGATCACCCCTTCGGTCGAAATCCATGACCTGCATGCCACGATGCTACATATTCTAGGCATCGATCATGAACGCCTCACTTACCGGTCCCAAGGGCGCGATTTTCGATTGACGGATGTGAGCGGACGCGTCGTAAAGGATGTTCTTGCCTGATAGCGGCGGTGCCGCCTTCAAACGAGGAGCTAAGCATATGGCCAGTCGAAGAGAATTTCTGCAAGCCGGTATCGCGGCATCCGTGCTACCGATGGCGGTTGCAGGCAGTAATCTAGCCCCGAATCAGCGCGCTGATCGGAGCGCCTTTTATAAGGTGATTTTCGACCAGCGATTTCCCACAAGCGTCGCGTTCGGCGAAGAATGGAAAGCGCGAGGCGCCGCGGTGCACGCTATCTCCGGGGACATCACCGATCTGTGGTTCCATGATCTTGATCTCCAATGGAAGAGGCAACCCGTGCCGATCGCTGGCTTAACGGCTCACGGGCCGCTATTCTGTCTGGAACGATTGGCCTGGGATCGCGGCATGCGCGTGGTTTCTCGCGTAGAGCAACCAAGCGTTGACGCAGAGGGCGAGCCATTGATCTCCTGGGTGATCGCCCCCAAGGACCGGAGCTAAAATGTTACCGCCTGGCGTAAGTCAGAAGGATTTCTCCGATGCCCTGAAGCGGTTTGAGGAGTCTGTCGGCAAGGAATGGGTTTTCACCAACGACGAAGACGTAGTGCTTTATCGCGACGCCTACTCACCGTTCTGGGGCGAGCCTGAGGAGCGCGTGGCATCGGCTGCGGTTGCACCATACACGGTGGAACAGGTGCAGGCGGTGATGAAGATCGCCAATGAATACAAGATTCCTGTCTACCCGATCTCCACTGGAAGGAACCTTGGCTACGGCGGATCAGCGCCGAATCTGTCCGGCAGCGTTGTGCTCGATTTAAAGCGGATGAACCGCATTCTCGACGTCAGCGAACGCAACCACTCCGCCTTGGTCGAGCCGGGTGTGAGTTACTTTGATCTTTACCGCTACATCCAGGAACGCAAGTTGAAAGTCTGGGTGGACGTTCCCGACCCCGGCTGGGGTAGTCCGGTCGGTAATTCGCTCGATCACGGCGGTGGGTACTTGCAGCCTATGTATCGGAACCACTTCGACTCACATTGCGGTCTTGAGGTGGTCCTTGCCAATGGTGACCTTCTGCGCACCGGGATGGGTGCTTTACCAGGATCCCAAACGTGGCAACAATACAAATTTGGATACGGACCGTGGATCGACGGCATGTTTTCACAATCTAACTTCGGCGTCGTCACCAAAATGGGTCTGTGGCTCATGCCGGAGCCGGACGCCTACCTGACCGGCAACGTGACAGTGCCCAAATACGAAGATCTGGTTCCAATGATCGACATCCTAACGTTTCTCGAGAATTCCGGAGTTTCTAACGGTATGCCGAACCTCGGAAGTCCGCTGCTCAGGGGTGTCACGGTGCCGCCGCAGCCACCGCAGCGCTCGCCTGAGGTAACGGCAATGTTGGAGGAAGGCGGTGTAGATTCGCGCGCGTTGCACAGCTATGCCGCGGAGAAAGAGATCCCCTTCTGGAGTTGCACCGTGAAATTCTACGGCCCGGCCAAGGCCATCCGGGAACAGTGGGAGTACGCTAAGGAAAAGTTTTCAGTAATTGCTGGGGCTAAATTCCAGGATGGCGAGTTCTACAAACTTCCGCTGAGGCCGGATCAGTTCGACAAAGTTCACAAACCGGAGTTCGGGCTGCCGAGCCTGGAAACCTTTTCAATCGGGGCGCGAACGGAAAGGAACCAGAACCCAACCAACGGTCATATCTGGTTCTCTCCCATTATTCCTCGAACGGGCGAAGCTGTACTGGAAGCGAACAGAGTGTTCTCTCAAGCAGCCAAAGAGTTTGGCTTGCCTTTCTTGTACTTCAGCCTACCGTCCACCTACTGGATGCGCGCGTTTATCTTCATTTTCGGCTTTCCGATAACGCGCGATGTGGCCACAAACAAAAAGAACCGGGAAGCATTCAAACACCTTGTTCGGGTCGCTGCAGAACACGGCTGGGGCGAGTATCGTACTGCTCCAGCGTTTCAGGATACAGTGATGGAAACCTACTCTTTTAATAATCACGCCCTTCTACGCTTCCATGAAACAGTGAAGGATGCTATAGACCCCAACGGAATCATCTCGGCGGGCCGCTACGGGATCTGGCCCAGGCATTTGCAGGGTACAAAGGCGTGAGCTGGATGGGCGGGAGTTTTCCAATGCTGGCGTGTCTCGTGTTCGTCGGTCCCCTGGTTGGCGCCGACGAAGCCACCATTCAGAGGGGCGAGAAGGTGTTCGACTATTGGTGCGCAACTTGTCATGCTTTACGGTTGCCAGGCACAGTTGCGTTACAGGCGAAGTACAAAGGCGCGAAACCGGCTCTGTTAAACGAACGGACGGACCTAACGCCGGCGGTGACTAAGACGTTCGTTCGCAAAGGCGTATCGGTCATGCCGCCATTCCGCAAAACAGAAGTGAGCGACACGGACTTGGACGCCTTGGCCGCGTACTTGGCCCGCAACAACAAAGCTCGCAATTGACTTTATTTGGAGATCAATCAATGGCAACTCGCAGAGACTTTCTTCGGGCGGGAGTTGCAGTGTCGGCCTTTCCAGCTCTGGCCTCGATGAAGCAACCAGAAGCACCGTCCGGAAGAGCGCCAATACCCTTCAGCCTGACGATCTTCGATAAAAGATTTTCCGCTGGGCGCGCATTCGCCAGCTATGTAGAGCAGTTTCAGGCCCCTGTCTATGGCATCGAGGGAGACGTAACCGCGCTCTGGTATTCCGAGCTATCTTCTCGCTGGAAGGCAGGACCAGTCGCCATGGCCGGCCTAACTCTGAATGGAGCGTTATTTTGTCTGGACGTATTGGCTCGCGACCATGGAATGCGGGTAGTATTCCGGAGCGAACACAAGCAAGTATCCGACGGACGGGAGATTGCGGACCTTGTGACTCATTTTGTTACGGATGCTCTTGAAACCCCGCCACCGGTCATCGCTGTGCCCCACTTGGCGAGGCCGCATGGCAATCCAGAACCTTTGGTTTCCTGGGTCATCATTCCCGCAGGCGCCCGCATCACGTAGGCACCAATAACGACAACAAAGGAAATCATCATGACCTTACCACCTGGAGTTCGCAGTAAAGATTTCACCGACGCGCTCAAGCAGTTTGGCGAAGCTGTTGGCAAGGAGTGGGTGTTCACTTCGGACGAAGACGTCAATCTCTATCGCGATTCATTTTCGCCATTCTGGCACGAAGAGGAAGATCCCGTCCCATCCGCGGCGGTTGCGCCGAATAGCGTCGAGCAAGTGCAGGCGGTCCTAAAGGTCGCGAATCAATACAAGATCCCGCTCTGGACCATTTCGACGGGCAGAAATCTCGGATACGGCGGTTCGGCACCCAATATGTCGGGCATCGTGATGCTCGATCTCAAGCGCATGAACCGAGTTCTGGACGTGAACGAAGCAAACGCCAGTTGCCTGGTCGAACCTGGCGTCAACTATTTCGACCTTTACAAGCATATTCAGGATCGAAAGCTGAAGCTTTGGCTCGATCCGCCTGATCCGGGCTGGGGTAGTCCGGTTGGCAACACCTGCGAGCGCGGCGGCGGCTACACTCCCATGCGGGATCACTTCGAGGCGCATTGCGGAATGGAAGTGGTTCTGCCAAACGGCGACGTGGTTCGCACGGGTATGGGTGCCCTGCCCGGCGCAAAGACCTGGCAGCAATACCGGTATGGTTTCGGTCCGTATCTCGACGGCATTTTTACGCAGTCCAATTTTGGAGTCGTGACAAAGATGGGTTTCTGGCTGATGCCGGAACCGGAAGCTCACATCACCGGTATCGTGAGCGCTCCCAGGCACGATGATCTTCCGCGTTTTGTAGAGATTCTGTCTTACTTGTTAAACACCGGAGCGGTTCAAGGAACGACGAGAATATTCCCTGGCGTCGGCTTCACGTTCGGACCTCCCGATCCCGAGTATCAGGCACTTCGCGCGAAACCGGGCGGCCCCAGCAACGCGGAGCTGGAGGCTTACGCGCTCAAGAAAGGCGTGGGCTTCTGGAGCACTACGTTGCCATTTTACGGCGCTCCAAAGGTAATTGCCGCCCAATGGGAATACGCCAAGGAGAAGTTCTCAGCCATCCCCGGAATCACGTTCCGCGACGGCGCTTCGTATCGTTTTCCCTTGAGCCCAGGGGAGATTGAAAAGATCGCCGACCCGGTGTCGCTGGGCATACCCAATCTCTCGTTCTTTGGACGGCCCGGCCCGCGCAGCGAGGGCCACATCTTCTTTGCGCCCATCATCCCTATGTCGGGTGAAGGAGTGTTCGAAGCGCAGAAGGTATTTGATAAGGCTTTCGCCGATGTAGGCCAGACTGCCAATCGCGGCTTTTTGTTTCCTCAATCCTATTTCCCCAGGTCCTTCGTGGTAATCTTCACGTTTCCGATCGAGCACGACGTGGAGAAGAATAAGAAGAATCGCGAGATGTACAAACACCTGGTCAAAGTCGCGGCCGAGAATGGCTATGGCGAATATCGCACCCACACGGCCTTCATGCAAGACGCGATGAACGCCTATTCGTTTAACAACTATTCGTTGCTGCGAACTCACGAGGCCATAAAGGATGCGCTCGATCCCAACGGGATTCTGGCCCCTGGCAAGAATGGAATTTGGCCAAAGCGCCTCAGAAAGGCACGGGCGTGAAGAATCTGGCTTGCTGGTTGACTGCGCTTGGCACTTTTTTCGCGCCCGCGCTCTTGGCGCAGGACGAAGATACTTTGGTCAAAGGCAAGGCGGTGTTTGTGCACGTCTGCGAGCCTTGTCATGGGGTCGGGGCCGCAAAGGCCGGCACCACAGTTCTGCAGTACCGCTATAAAGGCGCAAAACCCGCTCTGCTCTCGGACCGAACGGATTTGACCCCTGAGGTGGTCAAGGCGTTTGTCAGGAATGGGGTCGGGCTGATGGCGAAATTCCGCAAAACCGAAGTCACGGACGCCGAACTGGACGCACTCGCCGCCTATGTCACACGAAAAGACAAGTCCAAACCGTAGCTTCGAATGACCAATCACGCGTGGGTAATCTCAAAGCCTAATCGCGGCGGCTACAATTCCGACTGTCTGCATTGGGAAGAGCGTGAGGTTTCACCTCTGAACGAAGGCGAGGTCCTGGTCCGAACGCTGCTGCTCTCCCTGGACCCGACGAGCCTCAATTGGCTAAAGCTCGACCCGAGCTACACTTTCCTGCCGCTGGCCGTGGGTGACGTGATGCTCGGAGCAGCCGTCGGCGTGGTGGAAGAGTCTCGGTCCGCAGGCTTCACGAAAGGTGATTTGGTCCAGGGCATGTGGGGATGGGAACTCTATTCTAATGCCCGTCCCGGATTTCTGAAGCGCATCCGGCCGGCCGCTGATGTCCCGCTGGAAGCGTACCTATCGATCTTCTCTCACGTGGGGCACGCGGCTGCCGCAGGAATGATCGAGGTGGGAGCACTGAAGCCGACGGATACCGTAGTCGTATCGGGCGCAGCCGGAGCCACTGGATCGTTGGCGGCACAGATCGCCAAGGCTCACGGGGCCAGAGTAATCGGCATCGCGGGCGGCGAAGTCAAATGCCGGCTCTTGATCGACACTTTCAAATTGGATGGAGCCATCGACTACAAGGCCGGTGATCTGGTCGGGGCCCTCGCAAAAGAGTGCCCTCAAGGCGTTGACCTCTTTTTCGACAACGTGGGCGGTCTCGTTCTGGATGCGGTCCTGGCGAACATGGCCATGGGAGCACGGATCGTAATCTGCGGCGCCATGTCACAGTACAACCTAGCCGATCCGAAGGATGCTTACGGTTGCAAGAACCTACCACTGATGCTATTTCGCCGCGCGCGAATGGAGGGCTTCTTGGGTTCCGCGGGCGGTCGCGAAGCTGAGTTCGAAGCTCTCCTTCACCGGCTCTATGCCCAAGGACAACTCTTGAACCGCTCCCACATTATCGATGGCTTGGAGAACGCGCCCCAAGCACTGCAGCTTCTACTGACGGGCCAAAATGATGGCAAACTGATGGTGCGCGTGTCGCAGTAATGTTAAAAGGCGTGGCAAGGATGAAAGCATGAGGAGAATCGAAACGCAGTTGGCGATCATATTCCTGTGTTTGTCGGCAGCAAGCGCGCAAGCTCAGGGCGACCGGGTGCCTGCGTCGTGGACCGAGGCGACAGTGTCCGGCGCGGGACAGCCGAGCGGCTATGTGCAATTCCAAAAGTTTTGCTCGGTCTGCCACGGCGAAGGTCCTGGAATGCCGGGCACGTTGGCGCTGCAGTCCAAGTACAAAGGCGCGCGGCCGGCTCTGTTGGAGAAACGGACGGATCTGAAACCCGCGTTCATCAAGTTTTGCGTGCGGAACGGCATCTCAGTGATGCCGAGTTTCCGGAAGACGGAAGTGAGCGAAGCGGATCTGGATGCGATCATGGAATTCCTCGCCCGCAACAACAAACAGTGATTCTGAGCCGTGATCGTGATGGAGCGGTTGAAGGAGGATGCAATGACAATTCCGCCTGGCGTTACGCCGCAAGATTTTGCCGAGGCCTTGCGACAATTTGAAGTGGCAGTGGGCAAGGAATGGGTTTTCACCACCGACGAGGATGTGGCGATGTACCGCGATGCCTACTCTCCGTTCTATGGCGAACCCGATGAACTCGTCGCCTCCGCGGCCGTAGCCCCGGACAACGTCGAGGAAGTGCAGAAGGTCGTCAAGATCGCGAACACTTACAAGATTCCCCTCTATACCATCTCAACCGGCAAGAATCTCGGTTACGGCGGCTCGGCGCCCGTTTATTCGGGCAGCGTGGTGCTCGACCTCAAGCGAATGAACCGGATTCTGGAAGTGAACGAAGAAAACGCGTACGCGCTGGTTGAGCCGGGCGTCAGCTATTTCGATCTCTACCGATACATTCAGGAAAAGGAATTGAAGCTGTGGGTTGACGTTCCCGATCCCGGGTGGGGCAGCCCGGTCGGCAACTCTCTCGACCGCGGCGGTGGGTATCTGATGGCCCAGTACCGCAACCATTTCGACTCGCATTGCGGAATGGAAGTGGTCCTGGCCAACGGAGAAATCATCCGCACCGGCATGGGTGCCATGCCAAATGCTAAGACGTGGCAGCAATACAAAACCGGATATGGGCCGTGGGTGGACGGCATCTTCTCGCAATCGAACTTTGGGGTCGTGACGAAGATGGGTTTCTGGCTGATGCCAGAACCAGACGCCTACCTCTCCGGCACCGTAATGGTGCCGCGCCGCGACGACTTGATTCCCCTCATCCGAATCATGTCTAACCTGGAAAATCTTCGCGTCACGAGCGGCATGCCGGAACTCGGGAGTCCTCTGCTTGGAAGAGTGCCGCTTTCACAGCGAGTGTCCCAGATGGCGTCGGGTGTGGGCGATCCCTGGGCGCTTGCGGCAACCTCGCGAGATCCGGAGCTCACGGCGCTGCTCGCGAAGCCAGGCGCCGACTTGCCGCCGGAATTGGATGCATACGCTCAGCGGAAGAACATCAACTACTGGAGTTGCACCGTGAGTTTCTATGGCCCTCCCAAGGCCAACGAAGCCAACTGGGAATTCGCTAAGGAGAAATTCTCCGTGATTCCCAACGCCAAGTTTTTCGACGGCGAATCTTACAAGCTCCCGCTGACCCCGGAGCAGCGGCAGAGAGTTCATAAACCGGTCTTTGGAATACCCAGCCTGGAGAACTTCTCGATCGGAGCGCGCTCGGAAACGAACCCGTCGCCAAAGAACGGGCACATCTGGTTCGCGCCGATCATCCCTAGGACGGGTGAGGCGATTTTCGAAGTGAATCGCGTGTTCGTACAAGCTGCCAAGGATCTTGGTTTGCCCATTCCATCTTTTAGCCTCCCCTCACTGTATTGGGAGAGGTCTTTCATCTACATCTTCGGATTTCCGATCGCGCACGATATTGAAACGAACAAGAAGAATCGGGCGGCGATCAAGCGTTTGATCCAGATCGGGGCCGAACATGGCTGGGGAGAATATCGCACGCCCCCGGTCTTCCAGGACGCGGTCATGGACGTGTACTCGTATAACAACCATGCACTCCGGCGCTTTCACGAAACCATCAAGGACGCGGTCGATCCGAACGGCATTCTATCGGCGGGCAGATACGGCATCTGGCCCAAGCACCTGCGCGACAAGAAGGCGTGATGAAAGTGCTCCGGGGCAAGGTCGCGTTCGTCACGGGCGGAGCAAGCGGCATCGGTTTCGGCATGGTGCGCGCGTTTCTCGATGCCGGCATGAAAGTAGTCGCGGCTGATATCCGGCAGGATCATCTTGATGCTGCCGCAGCGGCTCTCGGTGCGCGCGACGACGTAGCTTTTCTCCAGCTCGACGTCACCGATCGCGCGGCCATGGCGCAGGCAGCCGCGGAAGTCGAGCAGCGCTTCGGCAAATTGCATGTACTGTGCAACAACGCTGGAATAGGCGTCATCGCGGGCGCGAAGCAGGCCACCTATGACGATTGGGACTGGTCGATGCGCGTCAATCTCGATAGCGTGTTTAACGGCATCCACTGTTTCTTGCCGGCGATCCTGTCGCACGGGGAAGGCGGTCATATCGTCAATACGGCGTCGATCGCCGCATGCCTCCCCGCGAGCATCGTCTATGGCGCTGCCAAGTGTGCTGTGATGGGTCTCTCCGAAGGGCTTCGCGCCGAATTAGCGGCCGACAACATCGGTGTGACTTGTCTCTTGCCGGGGCCGACGGCGACCAACATCCACGAAGTGGCGAGGCTTCGTCCGAAACGCTATTCGAACACCAAGCTGGGCGAGTTCGAACACAAGCTTGCCAACCGAGAGGCTAATCCCTATTGGCTGGATCCGCTGCTGGTCGGCGATCTCATCGTCGATGCCATCCGGCGGAATCTGCTGTTCGTATTTACGCATGCCGAGCACAAAGCGGGAGTCGCACGGCGTTTTGATGCGATCCTTGCGGCGTTTCCTGAAGGCGATGTACCGCCGGACAGTGCCGAGCGGCTCGGCTTCCGGATTGCCAATCCTATGTATGACGAGATTCTCGCTGCCGGCGAACCGCCGGCCCGGCACCGCCTCTCGCCTCAAACTTCGGACGTTTCACATGCTCGCTGACCTGGACAAGGCCCGTCTCGCGCGCCTGCGCTGCGCTATTGAAGAAGATATCGCGCAAGGGCGTTATCTCGGTGCGAACGTGATTGTCGCGCGTCATGGCGAAATCGGCTTTCGCGGTTCCATCGGCTACGCCACGGCCGAGAAAAACACACCGCTTCGCGAAGACGCGGTGTTCAGCATTTTTTCCATGACCAAGGCCTTCACCAACACCCTGGTATTCCGGGCGATCGAGCAAGGCCACTTTGCTCTGACGACACGCGTTTCGCGGATCATTCCTGAATTTCGCGGTGGACTCAGAGAGAGTCTCACCGTCTACCATCTGTTGACGCATACTACCGGGCTCCCGCCGATCTTTGTCCCCCGGCCCGGCATGTACATCGACCGCCTTGACGAGGTCATCGCCGCCATTTGCGAAGTGGTGCAAGCCGAGGAAGAGCCCGGGGTTAAGGTCAATTACTCTCCGATGGCGGCGCATGCGCTATTAGGCGAAATGGTGCGCCGCGTCGATCCCACTGGGCGCGGATACCGTCAAATCGCGGTCGAAGATCTGTTTTGTCCGCTGGGCATGAAGGATACCTGGCTGGGCGTGCGGCCGGATTTGCGCGGGCGCAAGATCGCGCCACACTTCCTGCCAACTCGCGCGCCCATGCAGCATCTGGGCCACAGCAATCTGGGAGAGAACGGCGCGTTCGAGGAAGAAGACGCGGAAATGCCCTGGGTCGGCGCCGTATCCACCATGGATGATCTTTTCCGCTTCGCCGAAATGCTGCGGCGCAGGGGCGAACTGGACGGCGTGCGCATCGTTTCCCGAGCCTTCCTTGAGCGAGCAACTGAGAACCACACCGGCGACAAACCAAACGAGCTGTACAAGAAACTTTTCCTCTCGCGCGGCTGGAAGCCGGCTCCGGCTTATGTCGGGCTCGGCTTTTCACTGCGCGGGGAGGCGATCGTGGAACATCAATTCGGTACTCTTACTTCACCGCGGACCTTCGGGAACTACGGGGCCGGTTCCATGATTTTCTGGGTGGATCCGGCCCTCGATCTCACCTTCGTTGCCACGACCACCGGCGTGATGCAAGAGTGCGACAACATCGAACGCTTTCAGAGGCTGGCGGATATCGCTGTGTCCGCGGCGACGTGAGAAACGGAGTTCACATGTCAACACAATTTCAAACTGCGCGAGCTGACGTCGCAAGCTTCCTGCCTGTGATCATGTGTTGCCTGGCAGCCGTTTGCGAAGGGTTCGATCTCCAGGCGCCCGGTGTCACGGCCCCGGTTTTGCGGGGCGTTTTCCATATGAGCCCCAGCCAAACTGGAACGTTTCTTAGCATGAGCACCTTCGGAATGATGCTGGGTGCGTTGATCGGCGGCCGGCTCTCCGACCGGATTGGACGCAAGTGGGTGCTGATTGGAAGCATTGCAACGTTTAGCGTACTGACCGTATTCACCGTGCTGGCGACAAGTACGCAGATGTTGTACTGGATACGCCTTGCAACCGGACTCGGTTTGGGCGGTGCCCTTCCCAATCTCGTCGCGCTGGCAATGGAAAGCGTGGCGCCGGAGCGGCGTAGCACCGCTGTTGGGCTCATGTTAGCAGGGCCGGCGATTGGCGGTGCGCTGGCGAGTCTGCTTGCCGCTGTTGCCGCCACGCCGCAACAATGGCCGATGGTCTACTACGCAGGCGGCCTCGTGCCCTTCTTCTTGATCGTGCCTCTGCTGATCGCCTTCATACCCAACCGTCCCGTCGTCACCGAAGCCACCATCGAAGCCACGCCCGGGACGTTGAAGGCGCTGTTCGGTGAAGGACGGGCGATGCGCACACTTGCGGTCTGGCTCGGCTTGTTCAGCATTCTGCTGGTTCTATTTGTGTTGCTGGGCTGGCTTCCGACACTGATGGTGGATCGAGGACTCAGCCGGCCGCAGGCGTCACTGGTTCAGTTGATATTCAATCTGAGTGCGATCCCCGGCAGCATCTTGTCGGGTCTGGTGCTCGATTATGTTCTCCGCCGTCGGAAAAGCCTGTTTCTGGCTACAGCCTTCGTTGCCGCGATAGGATCGATTCTGCTCCTCGCCGGCCTCCCGGCCACGCTCGGCGTCATGGTGCTGGGTGCCGCATTTGCGGGCATTTCTGTCATCGGTGGCCAAACAATCATTTACGCGCTCGCACCCACCTGTTATCCGCGCTGGGGCCGCGGTACCGGTGTCGGCTTCGCGGTGGCGATCGGTCGCTTCGGTTCCGCCGGAGGGCCGCTCCTCACGGGATACCTGGTCGCGTTCGGCCTGACGTCCGCGCAGGCGCTGATGACCTTATTGCCGATCATCGCTCTGGCTGGCATTGCGGCCCTGTTTATCGCAGTATCGGTAAGCGCCGTCGCCAGGGTGGAAGTTCAAGCGCAACGCGCCTGAGTCGAGTGTGAGCTAAGCTGGGGCCGTCCAGCCAACCCGTTTGCCCGGCATCTTCATGCGGCCGGCATATTTGCTTTCGACGCCTGCGATCAGGGCCTCCACGCCATGCAAAAAGCCACGGTCCACATGGATCACCGACGACATGAAGCATCGGATGACTTCGTTCTGCTCATTAATTACGAAGCCCAAAGTGAAGGCGGCGACGAGCGACGCCGTTTCATAAGCGTCGATCTTTCTGAAGCCCGCGTCGAGCAACGGCTGGATTACGGCGGGCATGATTTCCTCTTTCATTGCGGCTGAAGGCGCCGATGCGGCGAGTATGCGCGCGCTGTCGCGATAACGAAGCAGGGTCTGCCGGGTGTTGACAGCGTGATCGAGCAGCCATTGTTTCCAATCGCCGCGATCGACGGTGACGTCCAGACTCTCGCGCAGGATCGCGGTCGCCATCTCTCCCAAGAGTTCGGCCTTGTTCTTGAAGTGATGATATAGGGCGGGGCCTTCGATGCCGAGTTCGGCCGCCAGCCGACGCGTAGTTAAGCCATCCAGTCCGGTTTCAGCCAACAGATCAAGCGCGGCCCTTGCCAGTTGATAGACGTCGTAAGCCATGTTCATCAACATCGTACGTCATCCAAGTCTCTTGACTCCTTAGCGCTGCTAAGTATAAAATGCCGTAGTCGTCCTTAGCGCTGATAAGGAGGGTTACGCCCTGTCTCCGTTGACGAAACGCAAGGTGGTAATTGCATGCCTGGCGGCCGCTGCCCTAACAGGCAACGCTTTCTCGGCTTCGGCGGACGCAAGCGATCCCAGCCCTGGTGAGTGGCCGTCTTATGGACGTGACTACGCCGAGCAACGCTTCAGCCCTCTCAAACAGATCTCGACAGCGAATGTTTCCAACTTAGGCCTGGCTTGGTATTACGATTTCCGCGTCGGCCGCGGTGTCGAGGGAACGCCCCTGATGGTCAATGGCGTTTTGTATGCCACCTCGGCCTGGAGTATCGTCTACGCGCTGGATGCTAAAACCGGCAAGGAGCTCTGGGTCTTCGACCCTAAAGCCGACCGCGTCCAAGGCGCGAAATCCTGCTGCGACGTCGTCAATCGCGGCGTCGCCTATGAAGACGGTCGAATATTTGTCGCCTCCATTGATGGCCGTCTTATTGGCCTGGAGGCAAAAACGGGGCGCCTGCTGTGGGATACGCCGACAGTGGATAAATCCCAGCCATATGTAATCACGAGCGCACCCCGCGCGGCCAAGGGCATGGTCTTCATCGGCAATAGCGGTGCCGATCTTGGCGTGCGCGGCTACATCAGCGCTTATGACGCGCGAACCGGCAAACTTGTTTGGCGCTTTTACACCGTGCCCGGCGATCCTTCCAAGGGTCCGGATGGCGCGGCATCGGACAACGTGATGCCCATGGCGGCCAAGACATGGCACGGACGTTGGTGGCGGCAAGGCGGCGGAGGAGCGGTTTGGGAGTCGATCACCTACGACCCGGAACTCGACCGCATATATTTTGGCACCGGCAATGGTGCACCGTGGAACCGGCAAGTTCGTTCACCCGGTGGCGGCGACAATTTGTTCCTCGCCTCCATCGTTGCAGTGGACCGTGCCACGGGCCACTACATCTGGCACTATCAATGCACGCCCGGCGACACCTGGGACAGCGACGCGATCGAGTCGATGGTCCTGGCGACGTGGAAGATTGATGGAAAAGATCGCCGCGTTCTGATGCAGGCCCCCAAGAACGGTTTCTTCTACGTCATCGATCGCGATACGGGAAAACTGATTTCAGCCCAGAACATCGTGCCGATGGCCAAGGCCGTGGACACTCCGCCCGGCCAGCCAATTGCCTGGGCCTATGGCGTCGACGTCAAGACCGGGCGGCCGATCGAGAATCCGGAAGCGCGTTTTGAAAACGGAACGTCGGCCTTTGTACATCCGGGCAACGGCGGCATACACAATTGGGAGCCCATGGCCTTTAATCCTGAAACTCGCCTGGTCTATATGCCTATTCAGGATGCCCCTGGCGGATACAAATCTGATCCGGATTACGAGCCCAAGCCTTTTCTGCGTGCCAGTGGATTTGCGCAGACCAGTGGCCTTCTGCCGCCGCCCCCGGATACTAAGGCTGGCTCGGCTCCCCGCAAAGGCGCCAATGGTTCTTTGATCGCTTGGAGTCCTGTGACGCAGGAAGAAGTCTGGCACGTGCCTTTCGATTTCGGTGGCGATGGCGGCGTCTTGACGACGGCCGGCGGCCTGGTTCTCGAAGCCACCGGTGCGCCCGAATTGATCGCCTACGATGCGCTCTCGGGAAAGAAACTATGGTCCTTCGACATTCAAGCTGGGTCGCAGGGTGGGCCCATCAGTTATGAGATTGATGGCGAACAATACATCGCGATCGAGACTGGTAACGGCGGCACCAGTTACATCCTGGGCATCCCAAACATCCCCGACAAGCCGGCGCCAGAGAAGGGCCGCGTTCTGGTGTTCAGGTTGGGAGCAACGGCCGCATTACCTGAGTTGCCGAAATCCTTGCCGGCGTTTCCTACTCCGCCGTCAATCCAAGCCAGTAAGGAGACCGTGCAACATGGAGCCCAGATCTACGGCGGATATTGCCTCGGATGCCATGGGATTGGCGGATCCAATCACCGTGTTGTTCCCGATCTCAGGCGATCGGCTGCGATTCAAAACGCGGACGCTTTTCAATCGATCGTTCGAAAAGGATTGTTGGAGAAAAACGGAATGCCAAATTTCGGATCGGTTATCTCGCAAGAGGAAGCGGAGGCAATCCGAGCCTATGTGGCTTCGTTAGCAGCCGCAGCTTATCGTCTGCAGAGTGACAAGTGAGGAGCAAATGAACATTCAGCATCAAATCACGCGACGCTCCACATTAGCCGCGCTTGGGCTAGCGCTCACGCCGGCGTTTCGTGGCATTGCCTGGGCTCAGGAAGCGCCCGGAGAGAAGCCGCTGGATCTGCCGCTCAAGATTAAAACGATTTGCGGCCACTGCGGCGTCTCGGTCCCCGATGTCACCAAATCGGCGCTGTTCTACAGCAAGCTTTTCGGCGGCGCGAACGTGACCGGTGAGAAGCAGCCGTTCCTGCGCTACATGATCAATTTGGGTGGGAGCGTCGAACTAGGTGGCGGCGGTGGTGTGGCCATCGGAAAACTCGGCACTCTGGGCGGCGCGGGTCAAACCAAGCCTTTGATTGATCATTTCTGCTTCAACGCCGAGCCCTTCGACGACGCAGCCTGGCGCGCGCGTCTCAAAGCCGAAGGGCTCGTCTATCACGCCCAAGGGGTCTTCTCCTCGCTCGACGATATCGCTGTCCAGATCTCCGGCGCGCAGGGCGGCGAGAGTCTCGCGGCCGGGAAGATCGAACACATGGATTCGCTCTACACTGGCGAACCGCTGGTGCGGCCTGGTGGGTTCGAGCACATCATGCTGCACGTGTCCAACCTGGACCAGTCGGTCGCCTTCTACGAGAAGATGTTCGGCCTGCAAGAGTCTGAGCGCCGATCGAGCATTGTCTATTTCACGGATGGCCAGACGCGACTTGCGATGAAGCAGGTTGCCGGAGGAGAGAAACCGAACATTAATCACTACGCGGTCAAAGTTCCGACGCTAGACCATTCGAAGGTCACCAGCGGACTGCCCGCTTTGGGCGCGACATTGCTCCCTGCGTCTGAGGAATCAAAGAATGCAATCCGCTTTGCCGATCCGGACGGTTTAATCGTAGAGTTGTGGCCCAAATGAGATGGATATGCTTGTTCGTGCTTGCGCCGTTTCTTGCTTCCGCTCAGGATTCGCTCTCGGGATTTTGCGGCCAGTGCCGTCCGGAAAAATTCGCTTCGTGCGGCGGCTTCCTCGAAGGTGCATCCGTTGATCCATCCGGCGGTCTGTGGGTCGTGGACGTGACCGGCGGCCGGATTATCAACGTCACTGACGCCGGCCAGTGCGTCGTGAAAGGCAACACTGGCGGAACACCGAACGGATCGCGATTCAACAAAGAAGGCCGTCACTTCATTACCGACGCCAAGCTGGGACTCCTCTCGTTTGATTCCGCGACCTCCAAGATCACCGTCGTCGCCGACAAATATGAGGGCACTTCACTCGCCAGCGCGAACGATCTGGCGATCGACGAAGCCGGTGGCATCTATTTCACAGTTCCCGGCGGATCGAACCTGCTTAACCCGGTTGGGCGAGTGTTCTACCTGGACCCTAACTTGAAAACCCTCCGCCTTGTGACTGACAAGATTGCTTTCCCGAACGGTATCGCAATCACGGCAGGCGGCCAAACAATCCTGGTCGCGGAATTCGCTGCCAAACGTGTCCTCTCTCTTCCAGCTCTGACAGCGAAAGGCGGGTTTCCATTGGCCTATGTCTACGCCAGGACGCGTGGAGGCGTCGGCCCTGACGGCATTACAGTAGACAGTAAGGGACGCCTAATCACCGCCAATCTTGGAACCGGTGAAGCTCTGGTCTTTGCGGCCGACGGCCGGCCGCTTGGTGCAATACAATTACCGGAAGACGCTGGTAAGAATTTGACCAACTTGATTGTCAGCGGCCAAGATCTTTATATGACCGAGGCGGCCAAAGGCGAAATCTGGCGAGTGCGGCTTAGTAACTAAAAGGGGGGACGCGATAAATGATTCGATCATGGACTGCTGGCTTTTTGATGCTAAGCGGAGCGGCATTGGCGGCCACCGTGACCTCCAGTGGGGTCACGTTTCACAAGGATGTTCTTCCGATCCTGCAGAAGAACTGTCAGAATTGCCATCGCGCCGGGCAAATTGGTCCGATGTCCCTGCTCACTTACGACGAAGTGCGTCCGTGGGCCAAGTCGATCAAGCAGGCCGTCCTCACCAAAAAGATGCCGCCGTGGTTCGCGGATCCGCAATACGGCCACTTCAGTAATGACCGAACATTGAAGCCCGCCGAAGTTACGACCCTTGTGAAATGGGTGGACGACGGGGCAATAGCAGGCGATTCAAAGGATGCTCCGCCCCCGATTGCATGGCCGGAAGAGGGCTGGCGGATCAGACCGGATCACATCGTGAAGGGCGTCGCGTATCATGTGCCGAAGAGCGGCGTGATGCCGTGGATGTATGTCACCGTGCCGATCGGCTTCAAAGAGGATACCTGGGTGACTTCGATGGAAATGCGCCCGGGAAGTAAGCCCGTGCTCACGCACCACTACTGCATTTTTCTTGTGCCGCACAAGGACGGCGTGCAATACGGCGTGTTCAGCGAGACGGGGATGATGGGACAAGTCGCCGCCACCGGTAATGCACCGTTTGAAGGCTGCTATGAAAAAGGGCAGGAGGAGTTCGACTACCGTCCGCAGCACGCCGGCCGATTGATCCCTGCCAACAGCGACATGGTCTTCCAGATGCACTATCAGCCCAACGGCGAGGAGGCCATCGATCAGCCTCAAGTGGGCTTTACCATCGCCAGGGAACGACCCAGCCGCCAGTATGTATTCTTCAACGTCGGCGCCGGACTGCGCCTGAACATTCCTGCAAACGAAGCCAATTATATTGCACCCGCCCAGGAAGGCGAACTTCAAGTGGATGGCGAGATTGTCTGGCTGCAAGCCCACGCGCATTATCGTGCCAAGGAGATGAAGTTCGACATCCTGTACCCGGACGGGCGCGACGAAACCGCACTGCGCGTCAACTGGGACCCTTACTGGCAGACCATTTACTACCCGGTGCAACCAATCATCACGCCTAAAGGAACGCGGCTTCACATCGAGGGCCGCTATGACAACTCCGCGAACAACCCTTACAATCCCGACCATGATGCGGCGGTGCATTTCGGCGATCAAGGCAAAGACGAAATGATGTTCCCGACATTTGGTGTGATCGTCGACGGCTCCCTCGACTTAACCAAGGTGCAGGTGCTCAAGCCCTCGCCGCTCGCTGGTCCGGACTTCGTCATTGCTGAGAAGACTCCCAAGTAAAAGCAGAACTAAGAATGAGTTCGAACGAAGATCTTGTCTCGCGGCGCTCGCTCCTACCTCTGCTTCCTGTATCATTCCTTCTTCCCGCTATGGCCGCACCGTCAGATTCTTCAGCCCGCTCATTCCACGTCGCGATTTCGCAAGACGTGATCGACCGCATTATCACGCGCGTCCGCCACGCTCGCTGGCCCGATGAGCTCGACGGCGAACCTTGGCAGTATGGCGTCGATTGGCACTATATGAAGGAGCTCGCGGACTACTGGACCACGCGCTTCGATTGGCGCAAGTCCGAAGCGAAGCTGAACGCCTTCCCGCAGTTCAAGGCGCGCGTCGAAGATTTCGATATTCACTTTTATCATGTGCGCGGACGGGGTCCTCGGCCGTTTCCAATCATCCTCACGCACGGCTGGCCGGGCTCAGTCGTTGAATTCCTGGATGTCATCGGCCCACTCACGGAACCGGCAAAGTTCGGCGGATCTCCAGAGGATGCTTTCGATCTTGTGATCCCGTCGCTACCTGGGTTTGGATTCTCTTCGAAACCGAAGGGCAAGCCGGTTGGACCGGTCACTATTGCACGGCTCTGGCATAAGTTGATGACGGAAGTGGTGGGCTACAAGCGGTTCGGCGCGCAAGGTGGTGATTGGGGACAAGCGGTTACCATTCAGTTAGCGACCCAATTTCCCGAATCGCTGGCCGGCATCCATTTGAGTGGGACCACCGCGCGGCCCTTGCCCGACCCGCAGCAGACCGAGGAAGAGCGCGCGTGGGTTCGTGCCGCCGGCGCATACCGGCAGACCGAGCTCGATTACTTTGGCGAACAGTCTCACAAGCCGCAAACCGTGGCGTTCGCTCTTTCGGACAGCCCTCTGGGTACGGCAGCTTGGATCGTTGAAAAATTCAAAGTCTGGAGCGACTCGGCGGATGGAATCGAGCATGCCTTCACAAAGGATCAACTGCTGACCAACGTCATGCTCTACCTGGTCACGGGCACGGCAGGCTCTGCGATTTGGATCTATCGAGGCAATGCCGACGAGGAGAGCCCGCCGCGCGCCAAGATTACAGTTCCAACCGGCTTCGCTGCCTTCCCCAAGGAAATGCCAATCTTCTTACCTCCGCGGCGATTTTTGGAGCAAGATTTCAACCTCGTGCACTATACCCAGATGCCGCGCGGAGGCCATTTCGCCTGCCTGGAGCAACCGCAACTCTTCGTCGACGATTTACGCGCCTTCTTCCGCAAAGTGCGAATGGCCTGATATCCTCTCGTACGTCCGCAGCTAAACTCGGGCTTGAGCAACCCATCGGTGCGCCCAGATTGCAAGGTTGTGGACCCAAGTCCCCCATGGTCCAGCCCTCACACCGGTTCTCGCTAAGCACGCTACAGGAAGCCGAATACTACGGCATTTTTGTCAGCGGTCTTGCCCCAGCGCGGGGAATACGCGTAACTAGAGGTGGGAGCAGTTGGCTTCGTCGGTGCGAAACGCAGTGGGCGACTCTACGAAAGCGTTGGCGTCTCTAAGATCCATGGGCAGCGCTCGATACTCTGGTCGGCCTAAAGCCCTACGTCGATTTCGACGCTGAACCGCCGCAGCGGCTCGGCGCAGGAGATTAGGACAACCGGCCGGTTCTCGCGACCGTCCGCGGCGCTCGTAACCGCAACCGCCATCCTGATCGCTGTTGATTCAGCAGGAACGCTTCCAACTGCGTATGCGATCGGAAATCGAACAGGTGCAAATGTGTTTGCGTCGTCGTTCACATCCGCCGGCGGCGCGCATGGCCATCCAGGTTGATCAATAGATTTTGGATTCCCTGCGGGTGACGTGGCGATGGCGGGTGCCGATCAGTCGGAACAACTAAGACTTGACCGACGTGCGGTGTAGGAAGGTCGATTAACCTCCACGATTCTTTCTGAACAGCGACGAGAGGCCCGATAGCTTCAGGCGCCGAGTCTAGCGCCGCATCTTCATTATTGGGGCCACAAGAAGCTCGACCGTCGGACCTCAGGACTTGTCGACGCTTTGACGACAAACAGTGCTAAACTCGACTTCAAATCGGGTCGATTTCCTCAATACCGGCACTCAGATGTCCCGACAGCGATACCAGCGCGGGTCCTTGAAAAAGGTTGGCAAGACCCGCCCCATGTGGCGCGGCCGGTGGCATATTTACGTAAAGCAGCCAGACGGCTCGGAAAAACTCTGTAAGCGTGAGAAGATTCTCGGCCCTGCCGAAGGGCTTACCAAGATCCAAGCGCAAGAGAAGCTGGATGCCCTCATCAGGCGGACCACAAGCCAGGTTCCTACGACTCTGTCGGCCGATCTCTCGTTGCGCCAGCTCTGGGACAGCTACGTTGGTTTGAAGTCAGGCACCTGGAGCACCGCCACGCGCAAAACGCTGGATTCGGTGTTTGCCGGTAATAGCAAGCATAAGAATCGACCAAGTGTACTTACGCTGATTGGCGACCGATTGGTCCGCGATTTGACTCGCGGTTCGCTCCAGGATCTCCTGAATGCGTTAGCCCGCCGGGGCGACAGCTACTCCGCCGTGAAGAAAGCTCGGACGTATATCAGTGCGGCGTTCGAATATGCCCGCGACGAACACCTCATTATCGACAACCCCGCGCGAAAAATTGAAATGCCTGTCCAGTTGCTTCGCCGCCCATGTGAGCGTTTTTACACGCAGGACGAGGTCCGGCGTTTGCTTTCGACGGCTCACGGCCGTGAACACCTCGTTCTGCGCATTTTCATTAACTGCGGTTTGCGCCCTGGTGAGCTGTTCGCCCTGCGCGAAGACGACATACATCCAGGGCAGTTGCGCATTGACGAAGCCGTTAAGGAGAGCGAACGCGGCAAACGTCGCATTGGAGACACAAAAACGGTGGGTAGCCGCGGGTATGTCGGAATAAGCACGGGTCTCCAGGAGGAACTAGACATTTGGGTTCGGGCGCGCCATCAAAAGCGTCCGTATCATGCCGGTACAGATGCATCACCCTCCGACCTCTTATTTCCGAGCGAGACCGGCACGCCCTTCCGGCTGGGTAACTACTTGAAGCGCTATCTGAAGCCGCTCGCGAAGAGAGTAGGCATTCTGGACATGACCTACCAGGCGCTTCGCAGAACGTGCGCGACCCACTTCCAGAAGCATGGCAGCCCACGCGATATCCAGGCTCAACTTCGCCACTTCAGGCTGGAGACAACCGGACAATACGTAAAGGAGATCCCAAACCAGGTCCGGGCAGCCGTTGAAAGCATGGACCGTGAACTTTGTCACGGGACCGAGCCAGAAGGAACGCTGCAGTGAGTGCACGCACCATTGGCGACAAACCCAATAGTGAATGCGCCATCGGCCGCGTATCTTGAGTGAAGTGATGATTACTCTTCCTACCGGATGACGTCTCAAACGGAGTCCAGTCGTTTCCCCTAACCGCTCATAGTTAGCAGGTACCGCCATGAAGCCGTTCCCTTCCCCGTAACTGAGCTTTCTCGATTTAGGTAGGTTTTGGGTAGGCGAACAAACATGTCGTACGACTAAGTGATTTATTTTGTGGTACGCCCGGTAAGATTCGAACTTACGACCTTTTGCTCCGGAGGCATGAAGCGTTCCCTAGCACCATGATTACACAGGCAATATATTTGCAAGAAAATTCAATTTACGTACCAAAAGTGCGTCTGTGGGTGGGCAAACTGGGTGGGTAGTTTCAGTGAGACAGCACTCCGCGACCATATGGTCGGATCGTAACCTTCTGGTCTCCACTCAGACATCGGGCTTTCGTCGTTGTTGTTGCGGATGATCGGGTGATCAAGCCCGCCACAGGATCGGCCCAGCGAGAGCCAGTTCAGAGGCCCTGGGTCGGAGGTCACCTTGATTGATACGTGGGGCAAGTTCGTTACGAATACACACCAGCTCACAGGCGCCGTCCAATTTCCATCTGACGTCAGCGATTCTCTTGAATGATCGAAGGTCTCACCCCTCTGGAAGCAACTCCAAAGCTGCCTCGCCATATTCGAGTGCGTATTCTCTGCCGTGCCTCTTCATGGAAGCCAACATTCCTCGCAAGTAAGGCATTGCGGCATTGATCTCGGTCGCTCCGGGCGGGAGCAAATCAGGCTCCCTGCTTCGGCTTCCCGTTTCGTCGGGGCGAATTATTGGACGAGACAAGTCCTGCAACTGGGAGATCGCTTCAGACAGCAGGCTAATCTGGTCTGCCCATTGCGATTCATCACCGCCACGAAGCCATTGGACGATGTTCTTAACGTCGGTTCTGCTCGGCGAGTACATCATGCTGACCGCTGCCACGGTCTTAGAATCATATCTCCAAAACCGAGAGCAGGAGATCTTGGCTCTAATCTAAGCTAGGCATGGGTCCTTTCCAATACAGATCAGCAAAGAAGCGAATCGCCCTCCCCATGGCTTCAAAAACACTCACTGCCGTCCGTAACATATACAGGCCCCGTGATGGAAGAGATTTTGAGACCGCTGCCCCGCTCGCCACGAGCGTTAGCCGGAACGGCCAAGAAAACCAGTCGAGATATGATGTGATATGAGCTGTGAAGAGTGTGAACGGCTTTCTAGGGCTGAGATTGAAGCGACGCGTCAGGCCGCCAATGCAGAAGCCCGTCTTCAGGCATACTACCCGGAGGCGCCGTTCGGTGAAGTTGCGGTTAGTGAGCTAAAGCGTTGTCAACGTGCCCTGGAAGAATCGCGAGCAGCAGTCGATCTGACACGAACCAGAAGGACAGCGCACGCGCGAATACATTCGCTCACGATTTCAAACTGATCAGCGCCCGGTCGGTCACATCTCGATGACCGCGCCATAGCGGAGTTATTGTCGAGAGCGTCGCCAATTCTCGTAGGCGAACGACCAGCGTGCTAGCTATAATCCGCAGCGGATCAGCGTCGGCTGATTTCAGATTCCAAGTCTACAAATGGGATCGCGAGCAGGAATGGCGAGTGTTGGTTCCAGAAGGCACACCGGTTTGTGAGCCTTCTCAAGCGCTCAAAGGTTATGCGTTTCCCCCTCAGCCTTCATAGGATCTGCCAACGCGAAACGAAATAGCAAGTTCTTGCAATGGCGTTTGTCTCCCGAACGACTATACTCCAGATGAGATTGCACCTGGAGCACACCCATGTCCACGACAATTGTTGAGATGAATGCCCAAGAGCGGCTGGCCGAAAGACTCTCCGACCCGCGCACAGCGGAGGCCTTGGACCGGCTGCTCGACCGCCTCGATGTGATCGCATTCACGTTTGAAGCGCTGGACGGTTTCCTGCAAAGAGGTCCGGCGGTCGCGGACTCGATCGGCGAAACCTTGCGCGAAGTTCGGCATGCGGCCGACGGGGAGGGACAAGCGGCAGAATTCCTCGAAAGCGTGCCCAAGCTGGTTCGCGCGGGCGCTCAACTGGCGCAAACAACGGAAAAGCCGGAGTTTCAGAATCTTCTTGCATCCGGGCTGATCGAGAAGCTGGGGAACCCGCGAACCATTGAAAGCCTCAAGGCGCTTCTGGACCGTCTGGAACTGGCGGCATTCCTGCTGGAAGCAGTGGACGGATTCTTGCGGCGCGGCGACGAGGTTGCCGAATCGGTGGCCTCGGGAGTGGCGGAATGGCGGGAAACGGCTCCCGGAATTGACACCGATCGGCTCAAGGCTCTGGGCGACGCATTGCCGAAGCTGCTCGATGCTACGGTGTTGCTCGTCAAATCGGGAGCGCTGGAGCGCTTCCCCAGACTCGTCGACACCGGGATCGCGCTGGCCGACACAGGGTTGTTCGAGATGAAGACCGTGGGCGTGCTGGCCAACATCGGGCAAAGAGCAGCGGCCAGCTACGAGGAAGTCAAGAACCAACCCCGGCAGCCGGTCGGGTTGCTGGGCCTGCTGCGTGGTTTGAGCGACCCGGATGTTCAGAAGTCCGTGGCGCTACTTCTGGCGGTAGCCAAGCGCTACGGCCAGACACTAGCTTAAGATGGGCGCGTGCACGAGCTTTCGATCGCTCACAGCCTGGTCGACGTGGTCAGTGAAACTGCGAAGCAAAACGGAGCAAGCCGCATCCGTGCGGTCAACCTCCGGCTAGGGGCGCTGGCGGGCGTCGTTCGAGGCGCGCTGGAGTTCTGTTATGAGATCGCCACGGCGGGAACGGCCCTGGAAGGTTCGACGCTAAACATCCGCGAGCTACCGATCGTCATCCATTGCGGCACTTGCGGAAAAGATGTCGAATTGCCCGACCTGGCCGCGTTTCGCTGCCCGGACTGCGGGACGCCGAGCGGGGACATCCGCCAGGGGCGGGAATTAGAGGTAGAATCAATCGAACTCGACGTCGACGAGAACGAGGCTGATCATGTCCACGCGCGTGCTGGAGATCCGCAAGGGAGTCCTCAACAAGAATGACGAACTCGCCCGTGCTCTGCGCGAACGTTTGCACGCCGCGGGTCTACTGACTCTCAATCTGGTATCCAGCCCCGGCGCCGGCAAGACGCGATTTCTCGAACTCACGCTCCGAACCATGCGGGAGCGCGGTCTTCGCCCCGTCGCCCTGGTGGGCGACCTAGCGACTGACAACGACGCCACACGTCTGGCCCAGAGCGGAGCGCCGGTGCGGCAGATCACGACGCACAGCCGCTGCCACCTCGAAGCGGAAATGGTGGCCGGGCACCTGGATGGCTGGAACCTCTCCGAATACGAATATCTGTTTATCGAGAACGTTGGAAACCTGGTTTGTCCGGCCAGCTACGATCTGGGCGAAGACGTCCGCGTGGCGCTGCTCTCCGTCACCGAAGGAGAAGACAAGCCGCTGAAGTATCCCACTCTGTTCAACTCCGCCGACATCGCCGTGATTACGAAGATAGACCTGGCCGAAGCGTGTGAATTCGATCGTGCGGCGGCGCATCGCAACCTGCAGTCGATCCGCCCGGGAATTCGCATTTTCGAGACCTCGGCGAAGACCGGCGCTGGGCTTGCGGAGTGGATCGACTTCTTGATTCGGGAACGGGCAGCGCGCCGCGGGGCGGCCAGTCGTGTCGAGGCCTGAAGCCAATCTCGAATTTGGTCCCGCGCCAGAGCCGCCGGCGGCGCAAGCGATGGAAGCGGAATTCCTGCGCATCGAGGCCGAAGTGGCCCAGCTTCGCCGCCTGACGCGGATGCAGTCCCGCGAAATCGAGCAGTTGCGCGCCACGGCGCGACTGGTCGTGGAAGAGCCGGATACGATGAGTCTGGCCCGGGCCATCGCACGCCAAGCCGCGGATCTGCTCATCGCCGACCGGGCCATGGTTGCCATGGTAGTGGACGACGAGCCTGTCGTTCACGCTTACTACCCCAGTAGCGAAGTCGATAGTTCCGAAAAGCCGGATGTCCGGCCAGGCGAGTCGGTTGCGTCATCGGTCGCGTCATGGGTCATCCGGAAGCAGCAACCCCACATTTCCACCGCTCCCTCGGAACGTCCAGGACTGGTTCCCAGTTTCGCGAAAGCGCTCGCGTGCCGAAGCGTGCTCTGCGTGCCGATTCTGAACCATCAGCGGATTGTCACCGGTGTGATTGAAGTTCACAATCGACGGCAAGGCGGGGTGTTCAGTCCCGCGCATGTCCCGGTGGCGGAAACCCTGGCCGACGAGGCATCCATCGGATTCGAGCGAGCACGTTTGTTTGACCGGATGCACGAGTGGTCGCAGTCCCTCGAGATGCTTCTGGGGTTCAGTGCGGCCATCAACCAGCGCTTGAACCCGTCGTTGCTCCTCCGGCAATTGGTGGAGAACGCAGCGCGGTTTCTGAAAGCCGACGGCGGAATGGCGGGCCTGGCCATTCCTTCCCACGAGCCGGATTCCATCGTCATGTCTTCGGAAGCCTATTGGAGCCGGGGCGTCTGGCACGAGCGGCCCCGTTCCTGGGAACGAAACCAAGGGCTTCCCGGCTGCGTGCTCGAAAATGAATTTCCGTACCTTGCCAACGAGTACCAGGAAGACCGTGTGGCCGAACAGGATCTCATCGCTGGGTATGACGTCCGCCGGGCGATCTGCTCACCTATCAAAGCCACCGACAACACCATCGTTGGCTTTTTCGAGCTGCACAAGGGACCCGGCCAGACGCCATTCACATGGCAGGACGCGGCGTTCCTGGAGTCGCTGGCCAACACCACCGCCGTCGCTATCCAGAATGCCAGGCTGCTGAAGGCGCTCGAAGTAAAGAGCGATCAGATCCAGACGCTTTCGGCCAATCATGTGCGGCGCATCGAAGAGGAGCGCAAACATATCGCACGGGAGTTGCATGACGAGGCCGGACAGGCGCTGATCGGGATCAAGCTCGCACTGCAGGTGCTCGCCCGGCAGATTCCGGAAGGAATGGCCGATCTGCGGGGAGAACTGGACCACCTGCGGCAGCAGGTCAACGGGGCCACTTCGCACCTGAAAGACTTGGCCCGCCGCCTTCGGCCGCCGACTCTGGATCAGCTCGGGCTGGAGGTCGCGCTCCGTCAGCTTGCTTCCGAATTTCAGGACGTGACGGGGATTGCGGTCGTCCTGGCCCTGTCCCCTTTGGGGAAGCTTCCGTCGCAGGAAGCCGGCATCGCGCTTTACCGGATCGCTCAAGAGGCGCTCACGAACGTAGCCAAGCACTCGGGCGCGGCTTCTGTGTCCGTTGGTCTGGGGGTGGAACGCGACCGGATCGAGCTCATCATCGTGGACGATGGGTGCGGGTTCGACCCCTCCCAGTCCGTGGGCGGGCTGGGATTGTTGGGCATGAAAGAGCGCGTGGCGATGCTGGCGGGGGACTTCACAGTGGAATCCCGGCCGGGCGAAGGCGCCAGAGTGAGCGTATGCGTTCCGCTGCCATGAAGAGCCCCGACCACAAGAAGACACACCATGTGCTGCTGGTGGATGACCACGCGCTGGTCCGCCGCGGGCTGGCTTCTCTGCTGCGCTCCGACGGACGGTTCGAAGTGGTGGGAGAGGCGGGGAACGGGCTGGATGCGCTTTCGCTCGCGCGGGAAAAGCCGGTTGACATCGTGATCCTCGATCTCTCCATGCCGCGGTTGAACGGTCTGGAGACCATCCGCCGGTTACACCAGACTTCGCGCGCCGTGATTCTGGTGCTGTCCATGCACGACGATGAGCAGTTCGTAGCCCAGGCCCTGCGCGATGGCGCCCGGGGCTACCTGCTCAAGCACGCCATGGACGACGAGCTGTTTCAAGCGCTCGAGACCATCGCGCGCGGGGGCAGGTACGTCAGCTCCAGCATCGACATGTCGCGCGTCGAAGAGCGCCACTTGACTCAGCTCGATCTGACAGCGCGCGAGCGGGAAGTGTTGCAGCTCATCGTTGACGGCCACACCACGCAGGAAGTGGCCGACATTCTCACGATCAGCCCCCACACGGCCACCCGGCATCGGGCCAATCTTATGCAAAAGCTCAATGCGCACAACCAGGTGGAGCTGGTGCGCAACGCCGCCCAGAAGGGTCTCATTATTATGCCGCGGAATCTGGCTGAGTAGGCGCGGACGAAATCCCACTGAATTACATAGTTCTTGCTATTGCCCGTTCTCCGCAGTCCGGTTACAAATACTCAGGGGACGTTGGCCACGGCCAGAGTCCCCAGTCTGGCAGCAAGGAGCATAGCGATGGCAACAGTGCTGTGGTTGCAGGGCGGCGCCTGCAGCGGGAACACGATGTCCTTTCTCAACGCCGAGGAACCCAGCGCGATCGATCTTGTAACCGACTTCGGCGTCGATCTGGTATGGCACCCGTCGCTGGGGCTGGAATTCGGCGAGAATGCGACGCGTATCTTTCACGACATGGCCTCGGGTAAACGCCCCCTGGACATCTTCGTCTTCGAAGGCACGGTGATTCTGGGTCCGAATGGCTCGGGCCGGTTCAACATGTTCGCCGACCGGCCGATGAAGGACTGGGTCAAGGAGTTGTCCGCCGTTGCCGGCGCCGTGGTCGCCCTCGGCGACTGCGCCTGTTGGGGCGGCATCCCGGCTACCGAACCCAATCCAGTGGATAACGTCGGGCTGCAGTACCTGAAGCGCAAGCATGGCGGCTTCCTAGGCTCCGGCTTCCGGTCGAAGTGGGGCTTGCCGGTGGTCAACATCCCTGGCTGCCCCGCCCATCCCGACTGGGTGACACAAATTCTGGTGGCCATTGCTTCCGGCCGCGCCGGGGATATCGCCCTGGACGACCTGCAACGGCCGCAGACGTTCTTCAAGACCTTCACGCAAACCGGATGCACCCGCGTGCAGTTCTTCGAGTACAAGCAGGCGACCATGGAGTTCGGCCAGGGCACGCGCACCGGATGCCTCTTTTATGAGTTCGGTTGCCGCGGACCGATGACCCACTCTCCCTGCAACCGCATCCTCTGGAACCGCCAGTCCTCCAAAACGCGAGCCGGTATGCCCTGCACGGGTTGCACGGAGCCGGAGTATCCTTTCCACGATCTGAAGCCTGGAACGGTCTTCAAGACTCAAAAGATCAGCGGCACGATTCCCAAGGATCTGCCGTCAGGCACCGATCACGTCACCTATATGGCTCACGCCGCGGCAGCGCGAATCGCCACGCCGAAGTGGGCTAAAGAAGATATGTTCGTGGTCTAGCGAACGAAGGAGCCAAAAAACAGCCATGTCGACCTTTGCTGCAACGCCTACCACCAAGGCAGTGGAACTTCGCATCAGCCCGCTGGGACGGGTGGAAGGAGACCTCGATCTCACAGTCTCCATTTCCGACGGCGTCGTCGTCGATGCCTGGACCGAAGCCAGCATGTTCCGGGGCTTCGAGATCATTCTGAGAGGCAAAGATCCACAGGCCGGGCTCATCATGACGCCGCGCATCTGCGGGATCTGCGGCGGAAGCCATCTCTACAAGGCGGTGTATGCGCTCGATACCGCGTGGCGGACGCACGTGCCGCACAATGCAACGCTGATCCGCAATATCTGTCAGGCCTGCGAGACCTTGCTGTCCATCCCGCGATGGTTCTACGCTCTGTTTGCCATCGACCTGACGAACAAGAACTACGCGAAGGCCAAGGAGTACGACGAAGCGGTCCGGCGCTTCGCTGCGTTTGTCGGGACCGGTTACGAGAAAGGCGTCACGCTCTCCAGCAAGCCCGTGGAAGTCTACGCCATGTTCGGCGGCCAGTGGCCGCACTCCAGCTTCATGATTCCGGGCGGCGTGATGAGCGCGCCGACATTGTCGGATGTCACCCGCGCCATTGCCATCCTGGATTACTGGAAGCGCGAGTGGCTGGAAGGCGAATGGCTCGGGTGCTCGGTGGAACGCTGGCTGGAGAACAAGACCTGGAACGACATCCTGGCTTGGGCCGAGGAGAACGAAAGCCAGAGGAATTCCGACTGCGGTTTCTTCCTCCGCTATGCCAAGGCGGTCGGGCTCGACAAGTTCGGCCAGGGATGCGGCGCCTATCTGTCGACCGGCACTTTCTTCGATCCAAAGCTATACGAGAACCCAACCATCGATGGGCGGAACGCAGCGCTCATCACCCGCTCCGGCATTTACGATGGTGCGCAGTTCCACGATTTCGATCACTTGAATGTCCGTGAGGACACCACTCACTCGTTCTATCGGGGCGATACCTACCTGCATCCCTGGGAAGGCGTCACCGAGCCAATCGATCCGCTCGAAGGAGACAAACAGGGCAAGTACAGTTGGGCGAAATCACCGCGGTACGAGGTCCCCGGAAAGGGCGGATTGCCTTTGGAAGCCGGACCGTTGTCGCGCCAAGTCATCGCCGGACGTCCGGGCGCCGCGGGCCATCAGGATTATGACCCGCTGTTCCTCGACGCCATCCAGACGGTCGGCCCCAGCGTGCTGGTCCGCGTGATGGCTCGCATGCACGAAGCCTGCAAGTACTACAAGCTGGCCCGCAAGTGGCTGGACGAGATCAACCTGCACGAGAAGTTCTATACCAAGCCCGTGGAGCATGCCGAAGGGAAAGGTTTCGGTTCCACCGAAGCCGCCCGCGGATCGCTATCGGACTGGATCGTGATCAAGAACGGCCAGATCGAGAACTACCAGGTGGTGACGCCGACCGCGTGGAATATCGGGCCGCAAGATGGCCACAACGTCCACGGTCCGATGGAGCAGTCATTCATCGGCGCGCGTATCGCCGATCCGAGCGATCCGGTGGAGATGGGGCACGTTGCCCGATCGTTTGACTCCTGCCTGGTCTGTACGGTCCACGCCCACGACGCCAAGAGCGGCAAGGAGCTCTCGCGCTTCCGCATCGGAGAATTCGGCTGAGAATGCGATGCAGCCGGACATGAGTCCCGTCCGAACGCTGATCATCGGTTGCGGGAATCTCCTGCGCGGCGACGATGCGGTGGGTCCTGTGCTCATCCGCCATCTCTGGGACCGAGGGCTGCCCGAAGGGGTGCGTTGCGCCGACGCAGGGACCGGCGGCATGGACGTGGCGTTCCAGATGCGCGGGGCTCAGGAAGTCATCCTCATCGACGCTTGCCGTACCGGTTCGGCCGCGGGAGCTGTTTTTCGCGTGCCGGGCGAGCAATTGGAGCAGCTTCCTCCGCTCACCGGGATCCACCTCCACGCCTTTCGCTGGGACCATGCGCTGGCATTCGGACGCTGGCTCTTGAAGGAGGATTACCCGAAAAACATCACCGTGTACCTCATCGAGGCGCGGGATATCGAGTTCGGAGCGCCTCTGTCGGCGCCAGTCGAAGCGGCTATGATGAAACTGGCCGAAAGGCTCCTCGAACAGGTTCGTTCACATGAATGCGCAGTTTCCGCTGAGCGTTGAATTCACCGGCCAGGGGTACTTGCACCTATCCGCGGAGGTGGCCCACGAGTACTTTCCCCAGGACGTTCTTGTAGCTCTGACCAAAGGGCGTGAGATGTGGTTGCTGCCAACGCGTGGGGCCGAGGCGGGCGGCTTGCTGTTGAAGCAGCGGAATCCGCGCGGCGATCGTAGCGTCTTGATCTGGGAAGCGCTCCCTCCAGGAACCAGTGCTGGACCGCGCTTGGCGTTATGGGATCCACAACAGGGCGCTTTGCGAGTCGCCATTGGGGAAAGGCGTGAGTGACCGGCATGGGTTTCCCGATCAAGCCCTCGTCGTGGCGAGCCGGATCGAGCTGGAGAGAGGGCGCTGGGCCGTGTACCTGGACGTAACGATGTGGGACGAGGCCGGCCAGTCTGATCCGCTTCAGGTGGTGCGCCGCCGCATTGCGGATTATTCCACTCGAAGCCAAGCCGAAGTAGCGGCGAAATGGATGGAGCGGGCGGCTGAGCGAGACTTGCCGCGCCCGCCCTTGGGCCGATGACAGATGACGCAACTTGAGGCAGAAGTGCGGGAGATCGCTTGCCGGCCACAGCCGGCGGGGATTTTTCCGTTTCCGGCTGGACTGTTGATTCTGCCATCGCTTCCGTGCCAGGAAAACGAAGCGCTCGACCGCGTACTCGCCGCAGACCTGACCAACGAACTGCCGACTGAGTGGAGCTTCTTCGCCGCTGCCGTCGAAAAGGATTTTGCCCGAGCGCTCGCGGAGCTCGGCAACGGTGAAGATGCGATCTCCCGATACAACCGGTTTGTTCTGCGCCCGTCGCCGGAGACCTATTGGGATCTCAAACCAATTCTCGGTGGCGGTCTCGGCGTACTTCTGGATTTGGTCGCCTTCTCGCACGGTTACATCGACGAGCCGCCGGGAGAAGATTCTCTCGACGGCGAATTGTTGGCCCTGCTCCTGATGGTGCGCGCGTCCTGGCGCCTCGAACAAGAGGACCCCCAAGGCGCGATCCGAGTGCTTGAAAACGCATCCGCGGCGGCCAGGCCGGCATCCCCGCTACTGGCTGCCCAGATCTTCGGCCAGCTCGCGGAACTGCGCAGGTCAACGCCGGGCCAAGGGCCGGCGCGGGTGATCCAGGACTACCGCGCTGCGCTTCAGTTAGCCTCCGGCACGGCGCTCGACACGTTGCGCGCGGAGCTTTGGATAAACCTCGGGATGTGCTATCAAGAGGCAGCGAGCGGCCAGCGCGGAGCGTTGCTGGAGGCGGTGAAGGCATATCAAGAGGCGGTGCATGCCGCCTACACACTGGAACGGAATCCCGAGATGTACGCGTTGGCGCAGAACAATATCGCCCTCGCCTATCTCTCGATACCCGCCAGCGAGGCCAGCGATCAACTCCGCATGGGTATCGCTGTCCAGGCGTTCCGCGAAGCTTTGAAGGTGTACGGCAAGGAAACGCACACCGAGATGTGGGCGAGCGTTCAATTGAATCTCGCGAATGCTCTGCAGTACCTGCCGTCGTCCCATCCCCAAGAGAACCTGATCCAGGCGGTGGAGATCTACGAAGAGCTGTTGCCGTTCCGCAATAAGGCCTTCGATCCGCTGGGCTATGCGCGGTTGCTCGCCAATCAGGCGAATGCGCTGGCGCACCTGGGAATCTTCGCTCCGGCGCTCGAAAAGCTTACCGAGGCGCACAAGCTGTTTCACTGGCACAATGAGCCAGAGGCCGCAGCGAGCATTCTGGAGATGGTGGACCGGATCAATGAAAGTATTGCGCGCAGCTCGCGCCCTGAGTAGCTTGTACGCATGGAACTCCACGAGCGGCAGCAATTCGACTTTCTGTTGATGACAGCGGTGGAGCGCTATGTCGAACGGCTGGAGCAGCGCAACGGGAGCGTCGAGGATGCGCTGGCGCGCCTTCGAAGCGGCCCCAACGGTGAGGGTGTATGGCTGGATGAGTTTGTCGCGGCGATCTTTGACGACTTTCTGCTCGACAACATCGGCGGCGCGTGTTTCGTGCTCGAAGCGCTCGCCAAACGGACGCTGCCGGAGACTGCCGCGGGAAGGGTGGAGACAGTGCTGATCGAGATGGCGAGGACCGCCTTCGCCGGTCTGCTGAAGCAGAAGACTGAAGAGGCGCTCGAACAGCGCCTCGCGTTTCAGCCTGCCGATTCGGGAGGCAGCCGATGAGCCAAGCTGTCAACACCGATGAGCTACAGATGCTTGCCGAGCGCGTGGACCAGGCGGTGGCGGAAGTCCATAACCTGGACCAGGAAGCCCAGCGGAAGGCGCTCGCGCTAAAAGGCTTGATCGAGGAATTCCACAAGGTTGGTCTCACCAAGATCGTGCAGCGGCTTAAAGCGGACCCCCGCGGCAAGGAGTTGCTTTTCGAATTGGCGGAAGACCCCTCAGTCTACGCTTTGTTCGCCATGTACGGCCTGGTGCGGGCCGATCTCGCCACCCGCGTTAGCCGCGTCGTCGAAATGCTGCGGCCTCACATTCGCTCGCAGGGCGGCGACGTAGAACTAGTCGAGGTCTCCGGCGGCACTGCTCGCATCCGCCTTGCCGGCGCGTGCAACGGATGTTCCATGCCGGCCCAGGCGCTGCGCGACAACTTCGAGGAGGCTCTCAAGCACAACGTGCCGGAGATTCGGAGCATTGAAGTCGTTCCGGCCGATCCCACACCAGTGTTGATTCCCGTGGAATCGCTGACCGCACATTCAAGCCCAGGCTGGATTGCCGGTCCGCGGCTGGACTCGCTCACCGACGGCGAATTGTTCCGGCTTGATCAAGGGAAAGCGAGTATCCTCATTGTTCGGCTGGGCAACCGCGTACAGGCCTTCCGCAATGAGTGCGCTCATCAAGGTCTGCCGCTGGATGGCGGGATCGTGGACCGGGAGGCGGGAACCATCACTTGCCCTTGGCATGGATTTCGATACGACTGCCTGACCGGCGAGTGTTTGACGGCGCCCCAGGCGCAACTGGAGCCGCTGCCGGTGCGGATCGAAAACGGGATCGTGCAGGTGAGGCCTCTATGAAGCCGCTGCGGTGGCTGGGCGCGCCGGCTCCGGGGCGATTAGCTTTGCCCGCGGCACTGCCCACCGCTTCACAGATGTACGCTCCCCGGGGCGTCTTTCTGGACGATCGCTATCTGATCGTGGCGGACTCTGGGAACCACCGGATTCTCATCTGGCATGGCCTGCCGTCGGGCGACCGCCAGCCGGCGAACGTCGTGATCGGACAACCGGACTTTGAACAGGAGGGCCCGAACGCGGCCGGGCGCGGACCCGAAAACGGGCTTCACCTGCCTACCGGTGTAGCGGTCATCGACGGAAGGCTTTTTGTAGCCGATGCCTGGCATCACCGGATTCTATTCTGGAATACCGTGCCGCAACAGAATGGCACGCCGCCGGACGGCATCATCGGACAGACCGGCCTCGATAGCGTGGAACCGAACCGGGGAGGCGCGATTAGCGCATCCAGCTTGTATTGGCCATACGGTTTCGCAATGATCGCAGGCTGGTTCTACATCGCCGACACAGGTAACCGGCGCGTGCTGGCATGGCGCGGCTTGCCGGAACCGGATGAGCCCGCCCACCTGATTCTTGGACAGGACTCGGGCGACGTGGGAGAAGACAACCGCGGCGCGCCGGTATGCGCGAAGTCCTTCCGTTGGCCCCACGCAGTGGCTGGGAATGAGCGCCTGCTGTACGTCGCCGACGCCGGCGACCACCGCGTCCTCGGCTGGGCGCCTCCTCCAACCGAAGACCGGGACGCGGATCTGGTCATCGGGCAAGAGACTTTCGAGACTGCCGTTGAAGTTCCGTATGTGCCGCCAGGACCGCGGAAACTGCGCTTCCCTTACGCGGTGGCCTCGGACGGCGAAACGCTGGCGGTGGCCGATACGGCAAATAACCGCGTCCTCCTTTGGGACCGTCTTCCGCTGGTGCATCCGGCGCCGCCGCCAGATCACGTGATCGGACAAGATTCCTTCGAAGGAAACGGAGAAAACCGCTGGAAGGCGGTCACGAGCGAGACGCTTTGCTGGCCTTACGGTATCTGCCTGCATGACGGCAAGCTGGCGGTCGCCGATTCGGGTAATAATCGTGTGATGATCTGGGCGATCCAAGCGACGTCCGTTCCGGCAGCCGGAGTGGATCTGGTTGCGATCGCCTGAGGAGGAATTTTATGTGCCTCGCAGTGCCAGGGCGCGTCGAGAGAATTCTCGACACGAACGGCGTCCTCATGGGTAAGGTGAACTTCGGTGGAATTGTTAAGGACGTGTGCCTGGCCTACGTCCCGGACATCCGGGTCGGCGAGTACACCATCGTCCACGTGGGCTTCGCGCTCCAGCGAATCGATGAGCAGTCGGCACAGGAGACGCTCAAGCTCTTTGAGGAGTACGGTCTGCTCCAGGACGAACTTGGCCAGACCACCGAACTGGGTGGCACATGAAATACCTGAACGAGTTCCGCGACGGTCCAAAGGCGCAGGGGCTGGCGCGCGAGATTCGGCGGATCACCACTCGTCCCTGGGCCATCATGGAAGTCTGCGGAGGCCAAACGCATTCGATCATCCGCAACGGTATCGACCAGTTGCTCCCGCCCGAGATCGAACTCATCCACGGGCCGGGCTGTCCGGTATGCGTGACGCCGCTGGAGGTCATCGACAAGGCCCTGGCCATTGCCGCCCTTCCGAATGTGACATTCTGTTCGTTCGGCGATATGCTGCGCGTACCGGGCAGCGCCAAGGACCTGTTTCACGTGAAGAGCGAAGGCGGCGACGTGCGGATTGTGTACTCTCCGCTGGACGCCGTGGAACTTGCGCGGAAGAACCCGCAGCGGGAACATGTCTTCTTCGGCATCGGATTCGAGACGACGGCGCCCGCCAACGCCATGGCCGTGAAGGTGGCCAAGCAACAGGGGATTCGCAACTTCTCGATGCTGGCCTCGCACGTCTTAGTGCCGCCGGCCATCGAGGCGATCATGACCTCGCCCGGCAATCGCGTCCAGGCGTTCCTCGCCGCCGGACACGTGTGCAGCGTCATGGGCTTCTGGCAATATCCACCGCTGGCCGAAAAGTATTGCGCGCCGATCGTGATCACAGGCTTCGAGCCGCTGGACATTCTGGAAGGGATCCGGCGCGCTGTCCAGCAACTGGAGGCCGGACAAGCAAGCGTCGAAAACGCCTACGCGCGTGTCGTGAACTATGAAGGGAACAAGCCCGCGCAGCGCGTCATCGAGGAGGTCTTCGAGGTGACGGATCGCGGCTGGCGCGGCATCGGCGTAATTCCCCGGAGCGGCTGGCGCTTGCGGGACGCCTATCGCGACTTCGATGCCGAGGCCAGATTCGACGTGGGCAGCATCCGGACCAAGGAATCGCCGCTGTGCCGCGCCGGCGAAGTCTTGCAGGGGCGAATCAAGCCCCATGAATGTCCCGCCTTCGGCAACGAGTGCACCCCGCGCAGGCCGCTGGGCGCCACCATGGTGTCGAGTGAAGGCGCATGCGCCGCGTATTACAACTACGGGCGCTTCATCACTCTGGAGAGTGCGCAACCAGCGCGGGCGACATGAGCGAAGACATCGATTTCGGCGCCTGGACCTGCCCGCTGCCGCTGCAGGATTACCCGCGCATTGTTATCGGGCACGGCGGGGGCGGCAAACTTTCGGCGGAGCTGGTGGAGCACCTGTTTCTGCCCGCCTTTCAGAATGCCGCCCTGAGCGCCCTGGGAGACGCCTCGGTCTTATCTCTGCCGCCGGGCCGCGTTGCCTTCACCACCGATTCATTCGTCGTCCGGCCACTATTCTTTCCCGGCGGCTCGATCGGCGATCTGGCGGTGAACGGAACCGTGAACGATCTCGCCATGAGTGGCGCTCAGCCGCTTTATCTGAGCGCCGGCTTCATCATCGAAGAAGGGCTTCCCATGGCCACGCTCGGTGGTGTGGTGGAACGCATGGCTGCGGCCGCCCGGAATGCGGGCGTGCAACTGGTCACCGGCGATACCAAAGTGGTCGGGAAAGGTCACGGCGACGGCTTGTACATCAACACGGCGGGGATCGGCGTGATTCCATCGGGTGTTCAGTTGGGTCCGAACCTCGCGCGACCGGGCGACTGCGTATTGGTGAGCGGTACCATCGGGGACCACGGGATGGCGATTATGAGCGCGCGAGAGGGACTTGAGTTCGAAAGTGTCATTCGCAGCGACTGCGCTGCGCTGAACACTCTGGTCGAGGCGATCCTCGAATTTCCGGAAGAGGTGCATGTCCTGCGCGATCCCACGCGAGGCGGGGTGGCTGCCACTCTGAACGAGATCGCGCGGCAATCTAAGGTCGGCATTGTGCTGGAGGAAGGATCCATTCCGATCGAACCCGACGTTCAGGCAGCTTGTGAAGTGCTCGGCCTGGACCCATTACATGTTGCCAACGAAGGGAAGTTGATCGCGATCGTCGCCGCGAATGCGGCCGCCTCGATTCTGGGCCGCATGCGGCAGCATCCTCTGGGAAGCCGGACTACCGTGATTGGCCAAGTCACCGAAGGAAACCCCGGCATGCTCGCGGCACGGACGTCCATCGGCGGCATGCGCATCGTTCCTTTGCAGATCGGCGAGCAGTTGCCTCGGATCTGTTAGCCGCCGAGGCACGCTGAACCGAGCCCATGAGCTAGGTCGGCTACTACACGCCAGCCGACGGTGCCGCTTGGGTCCAAGCGCGATAGTTCGGTGAGAATCCGAAAAGCTTTGTCCCTTTCACTGCGGCGGAGATGAATGAAGGCGAGTGCCTTCAGGGTGTACAAGGCAAATCGTTCTGCATCCCCAGGGAAGGCAGACGGCCACAGCCAGCTCCTGTAATCCGCGCTCAGACCTGCTTGCCTCGCTGCCTCTTCGAATCCAGCTTCAGCAACGACGAGGGCTTGGTCGAGATTCCCTTGATACGTGTGAATCTTATAGAGACAGTAATAGATTGGTAGCTGTTGGGGCGCCAGGGCCAGTGCTTGCCGGAAGAGGGAGTCGGCTACGGAAGGATCGTTGCGATATGCGGCAACACCTCGCTGCAATAGGTTGTTGATCGCTTCTGGTAGATCGCCAAAATCGATTAATTCCCGATCGGCTAATGGTTCAATTGTGTGCGGCATCTCATGTCAGATCTGCGGCAGGCAAGATCAGCTTTGTCAAAGTCACCGGATAGTTGGGAGTCGTCGACACTTCACTCAGCTTGACTTCGGCGCCCCCAGGGCCGGCTGAGAAATCGGCCACTGGAGAGCCGTCTGAAGTGAAGGCGCGCGCAAATCCGGGAGTTCCGGTGCCGGTTGCGGGCACCGGATTAGCGGCAAGCAGAGGCTCCGTGGCCGCGTCAGAATCACTGGGACCAAATGCGGGTGAAGCAAAGGTAAAGGTGGCGAGCACACCGCTTCTCTCGACCTTACGGTCCGGGCTAGCAGGCCGGGCAACAGAATAGATCACCAACGTACCTCCGTTGAGCGCTCCTTTGATATGATCCAACCCGCTATTCATGAAGGGAGTGGCAAGTTTCATTTGGAATTTCCCCAATCTGCCAGAATTGGCAGCTCGGAAATGGTATTGCGCCAGCCTTCGCGCTCCGGCATACCTGGCTCGCGCGCACCGAAGAACTGGACCATCAACTGGCCGCCGCTGTCATAGATTTCAAGCGAAGTCAACATGCCATCACATGTCGGTTTACGAACTATCCAGCTCGATCCGATCTGATCTTCACGTAACCTCAGACGGAACAGTGGATCAACGATCTTTAGCCAACGATGGCCACTCGAAGCAATGTTCACGACTGGGCCGGTGTGGATTTGGATGCAGCCCGCGTTTCCAACGAACACAAGGATCGGTATTCCAGTCGCGGCAACTCTGAGCAGCATTTGTCGGGCAGCATCTTGCTTGACTTGTTGAGCGAAGTCGGAGCCAATCAGCCGTAGCGCCTGGAGTCTGCCGAGATCAAAGGTCCGTAACAAGCGATTGAAATCGTGCGTGTCTTGTAGAGCAGCCCAGTGCGCGTGAAGCGCCTCGCGATCGATGTGGTCATCCGGCCGATAGCCGGGCTGATTGGGTTTCGGCTCCACTTGGCACCCGTGCCTCCGAACACGGTCCGCAAATTCCGCTACGAGTTCGCTATAAGCCAGATGATCGCTGCTGTCGAGTGTCCAAATCTTGTGAACAGCCTCGCCGTAGCTATCGAAGAACTGCACGCTCGAACACTCGGTTGAGGCGCGCTCATAGTTCACGGCAAAGGCATGTCGCCAATGGCGCATGACCAGGCGCAGATCGATGTCGTGATTGAGCACCATTCCGCGTTCCGGGCCAATAGAGACGTCGTCATAGCGTCCTACCTTCTCGTGGATGACATGTTCGTTACGGGTGAGCGCAAGGACGACTCCGAGGCGTGGAACAGCTTTTAGCAATTCGGCCGGCCGGTCCAGCCGTACCACGTTCCCGCCCACTCGGCTTGCGACCAGTTCTGCCTCGGAAATTCCGAGCCTTCGCGCGAGTCTTCTGGCTCCCGCGTCCAGCGCTTCACACTTGAGAGCCGTAAGCCTGAGATCCACCACACTCGTAACAGCAGGAGCGGTCAATTCTTAAACTCGAGGAAGTATTGATAGGGCAAAAATGTTTCTTTGCGACTCAGACGGAAACCGGCCCCGCTGAATTCCGCGATCACCGCCTCCTCGCTGAGCTTCATCTCCTCGGGGGGGCCTACAGGTAACTGCTTCTTGTAGAAATCAACCGTTACGATGCGTCCGCCGGGTTTTAGGACCTTCTTTAGACGTTGGAGGTAAGAAGGGCGGTTATCGAGGTGGTGGAGGACATCACAGAAGAAAATCAAGTCCACGGAACTTTCGGCGAGCATCGGATCATCGGGCTTGGCAAGGACAGTGATGAGATTCGGCGGCGCGGATTTTGCGGAGATTTCGAGCAGTCCTGGGTCGATATCGACAGCGTAGACTTTCGCCGCGTGCAAAGCGAAACGCCGGGCAAAGTATCCTGTGCCGGACCCAACATCGGCGACTACGTCGGTTGGCTCCAGCTTCAGCGCCATCACTACTTCATGAGGTTTTTGCCACGCATCTCTGCTGGGGTCTTCAAGAACCTGCGCATATTCGTCCGCCGATTGCGGCGGATGATGATGTTGATGTTCAACCTGACCGGACGCAACAAGAATGAAGCAAAGCGCGGCCGGAAACCTGCTCCAATGCCAATTCATAGTGATGCCTGCCCTTTTCAATCGTCAGCCGAATTTAAAAAGAACACCAAACCCGCCGCGCGGGTAGCTCCATTCGATATCACCGGTGGCGGCGCAAACCACCCGGCACGTGCCGCATTCCAGGCAGCCATCGACAGCGATTTCCACGTGGCCCTTGTCATTGAGGCTATAGCAGCCGGCTGGACAGGTGTGCGTCAGCGATAAGAGAGCCTTCGATGGTTTCTCGTGCGGCTTCACTTTGATGTGCGGATGCCCGGCATCCACTAGATAGCGGTTGGTGTACAGTTTCCCTTCCACCTTAACCACAGGAGCGCTTACGGGTTCAGTTGTTGTCATCGCCAAGCCCTCGCAAACTTGAATGCGTCGCCGATCAGCCCGGTGAGCGACCGGCCCTTACGAAACGAAGCCAGAATCTCTTTTTCCTTGGTGCGCTTATCAGTTCCGTCCACACGGAACCAGTTTTGCGCAGCCTGGCCCAGCAGGTGCGGATAGACACCAAGAAGCATCTTGCTGTTCCGATGAATGAAGCTAGGAATATCCTTGTACTTCTTGAGGTCCTTCATGACATAGGATTCGTCCAGCGCTTGCTTGTAGGCCGCAAGGTTGGCCTTGCTGAAATCTTCGCGCATGCGGTGCAAGCGCGTGATGGTCTGGGCCGCCAGGAGCCCCGTGGTCATCGCCATGTTGGAGCCTTCGCGATGTACCGAATTCACGAACTGTCCCGCGTCACCGACGATGACCCATCCGTCGCCATAGACTTCAGGGATGGCTCTCCACCCGCCTTCGGGAATGAGATGTGCTGAATATTCCTTGACTTCGGAACCAGCCAGCAATGGCTTGACGCTGGGATGATTCTTGAAAGCATCGAGCATGCCGTAAGGCGTCGCACCCGTTTCCGAAAAATCGGACACCAGGGAGCCGATGCCGATTGAGAGCGACTCTTTGTTGGTGTAGATGAAACCGAGACCAGATAAGCCTGCGCTGACGGTGCCCATCGCCTCGATGACGACGCCCTCGTCACCTTTCAAGTTGAACCGGCTCTCGACGACTTCCTGAGGCAGGAAATGCATCTCCTTGACGGCCAGCGCCACATTGTTGGGCTTGAGTTCCGGGCGCAATCCAGCTGTCTGGCCGACCAGGCCGTTGACTCCTTCGCCCAGCACGACGACATCGGCCAGCAGGTTGCCGTCGATGCGGTCGGTTCTCACGCCGATCACCTTCCCGCGCGAGTCGCGGATCAGATCTGTCACCGTTGTTTCGCAGAGAACGATCGCGCCCGCCTCGCGTACGCGGTGGCTGAACCACTTGTCGAACTGCGCGCGAATGATGGTATAGCGGTTCGGCTTCTCTTCGTTGAAATCCTCGGAGCGATACTGCATGCCGATATAAGATGTTTCATCCAGCATCCACATTCGTTGCTCAATGATGTGGCGCTCCAGGGGAGCGTCATCGCGGAAGTCCGGAACGACTTTTTCAAGTGCATCGGAATAGAGAATTGCCCCCTGGACATTCTTGGAGCCCGGATACTCGCCGCGCTCCAGTTGCAGAACCTTAAGTCCGGCTTTTGCCATCGTATAGGCCGCGGCGTTGCCAGAGGGGCCCGCGCCCACCACGATCACATCGAATTTCTCGTTCATCGGCCCTCCTCTTTTAGCTCGCTACACAATTGCCAGAAACATAGTGAAGAGACAAACGCTGACGGAATGCTTCCGTAAGCACGGGCAGAAGCTCCACCGCATCCGCGACGATTCCGACATGCGCGAAGTCGAAAATGGGCGCGTTGGGATCCGTGTTGATTGCGACGATCAGGTCTGCGCCTTCGACGCCCACCCGGTGCTGAATCGCGCCAGAGATGCCAGCGGCGATGTAGAGTTTCGGCCGGATGGTTTTTCCGGTCTGGCCGATCTGCCGCTCGGCGGTGATCCAGCCCTTCTGAGCCAGGGGGCGCGACCCGCCATATTCGCCGCCCAACACCTCGGCCAGCCGCTTGACGAGCTGGAAGTTCTCCATCGACTTGAGACCCAATCCACCAGCCACGACAATGTCCGCAAACGCAAGCTGCGCTTTATGAGAATCCCGATCGGGGATGAACTGCAGCACCTTCGTGATAATGTCGTCCTCAACCAAATGGAGCGGATGTTCAACCAGGCGCCCCAGCCGCCCAGGTTGCCGCGCCGGCATCGCCATGACGCGCGGGCGTACCGTCGCCATTTGCGGCCGATAGTTCAGCGTGTGGATCGTACACAGTAGAGAACCACCGAAGGTTGGACGAGTGGCGGCGAGTGAGCGCTCGTCATCAATGGCAAGCTCGGTGGTGTCGGCGGTGAGGCCAGTAAGCAGGGTGGTCGCAACCGAACCGGCGAGGTCGCGGCCGAGTGTCGTCGCCCCCAGCAACAGGATCTCGGGCTTGTGGATGTTCACCAGGTCCGTCATCGCCTTGGTAAACGGTTCGTTGCGATAGTGAGCCAGAACAGGGTCGACAACCAAATAGACGACATCGGCGCCGAACTCAAAGCACTCGGCTGCGGCGCGTAAGAGGTCGTCTTGCGACGCGCCCATCAACACACCCGCGAGATCCACCTTGAGCTTATCCACGAGTTTGCGGCCTTCGCCCAGAAGCTCCAAGGAAACCGGGTGGATATGGCCGTGCTCGTATTCTATGAACACCCAGACACCCCGATATGCCTTGAGATGTTCGGGCAGTTCTTTCTTCATTGCCGCGCGGCCGCCCGGCGCTCTTGGAGGTGTTGGCGTGTCGCTCATCAGTAGCCCTCGGCGCGCTGAAGTAAGTCGCTCTCGATTCCCGGACGGCGTGTGAAAATGGCTTGCATCACATCAGCGGCCATGTCGGCCCACGATCGGTCTGTCACAGGGATTTGCTGCGCCTTTTCCGCGCGTGCCGGTGGCGCAAACACTTTCTTCACCACGGTGGGGGAACCGCGCAGACCACACAGGGCGAGTTCAGGAATGTCTGCGTCCTGGGCGCTCCATTTGACGACCTCGGCACGCGCGGCCCGTAAGGCATCAGCCATCGTGCCACGCCGGATTTCATTGCTGTCCTCCAGCATGGTGATCAGGACCGGAAGTCTGGTGGCAAGAACCTGCACACCTCCTTCAGCGCGCCGCTCCACTGTGATTCCGCCCGCTACTCTGTCAAAGGAAGCGATCCTGGACACATAAGTAAGCTGGTTTAAGTTGAGCCGTTTCGCGATACCGGGCCCTACTTGTGCCGTATCGCCATCGATGGTCTGTTTGCCGGTGAAAACGATCTCTGGGGGCCTCCACGTCTCGCTCACTTTCTTAATCGCGTTGGCCAACGCATAGGTGGTGGCGAGCGTGTCCGATCCGGCGAAGTGCCGGTCCGTTAGAAGAACTGCGCGATCGGCTCCATAAGCCAACGCCTTGCGAAGGCTGTCCTCCGCCATGGGCGGTCCCATGGTCAGCACTGTTACCTGGCCACCCACCTTGTCGCGCAAGCGCAGAGCTTCCTCAAGCGCGAACAGATCGTACGGATTGATGATGGACGGAACGCCCTGGCGCATGATTGTATTCGTCACGGGATGGACGCGAATCTGCGCGCTGTCCGGTACTTGTTTGATGCAGACGACGATATGCATGCGTGTGCCTAAGTCTGTCCGTTCTGCGTAATAGAGGAAATCTGCACCAAAGGCGACGAAGGTGGCGTTACTGCATCCTTCAACACTTTGAACACACGTTGTTCGAGCGGTGACGACTCCACAAAGTCACTGTAAGCTCGTTCGAGATGCGTGCGACAAAGTGAACGCGCCATGTCGTCGTCAGCTTCCGCCAGCATATTTTCCCGCAAGTATTCGCCCATCCGTTTCAGAATGTGCAAGCGAGCGACATTGAGTACGGCGGGATCGTAAGGAACATCGAGAAAGCCGAAGAAATCCTCCGCCGCCGAAAGAGTTCTGAGTTGATTCAGTACGGTCATGGCTCCTCTTGTTATTGGACGTTCGCGTAAAACTCGCGGAGTTCCACTGGGCCGACTGCCCGCTTCATCTTTGTGGCGTGGGTACGCACCTGTTCGAGAATGAGACCGGCGCTCGTCTGATCCACTGTCAAGCCGAGAACATGTAGCGCGTTTACCACTGCCGCTGTTCCAGAGTGCTTGCCGAGTACGAACTTGCGCCTGCGGCCGAACTGGCGAGGGTCAACAGCCTCGTAGGTCTCGGGATTCTTGAGCAGTGCGCTGACGTGAATACCCGACTCGTGAGTGAAGGCTGCGCCACCGACAATCGGCTTGGCGACGGGGATCGGGCGTTTGGCCGCCGAAGCCACCATCTCCGCGAGCATTGGCAGACGCGACAGATCGACGCCCGTCTTACGGCGATAGATCAAGGCCAACCCGGCGACCACTTCTTCGAGCGCGGCATTTCCGGCGCGCTCTCCCAAACCCAGTACGCAAACGCTGGCGTGCGTCGCTCCAGCCTGCACTGCGGCCAGCGTGTTGGCCGTGGCTAGGCCAAGGTCGTCATGGCCGTGAAATTCCAGGTCCATGTCGGTCTCGGCCCACAGCCTGCGGAAGATGGTATGAGTTCGGAAAGGATCGAGTATGCCAAGCGTGTCGGCGAAGCGAAACTTAGTTGCGCCTGCCTCTTCGGCGGCCAGCAGTGCGGCGCACACGAAACCCATGTCGGCGCGGCTGGCGTCTTCACCGCCCATAGAAACCTGCAGTCCGCGGTCGAGCGCGTAAGGAATCACGTCTTGAATGCGTCGGATGACGTCTTCGCGGCCGCTAGAGAACTTGACCTGGATCTGCAGGTCAGACAATGGGACGGAAAGATTGACGCGCTTCAGTCCGGTTCGGACGGCTGCATCCACGTCTGCCCGAGTCATGCGGCACCAAGCGATCGCCGTGGCGCGCTGCAATGCCCGACCCGTCGCAGCGATTGCTTCGATTTCGGCATCGCCCATGGCCGGCGTGCCAGCTTCAATCTCATCGATGCCGGCCTGCTCCAGAGCCAACGCGATTTTGATTTTTTCCTCCAGGGCAAAGGCAACCCCGGGCGCCTGCTCGCCATCCCGAAGCGTGGAATCGTTGATGATCACCGGAAGATGTTCGTTCATGCGTAGCTCCCTTGAAACACACTCACATCCGGGGCGGCGCCGGCGGCCAGCGAAGGTCCACGAAGTTTGCTAATGATTGCAGGCATGGCTTCCACCACTCGATCCACGTTCTCAGCGGTGTTGTCGCGGGATAGTGAGAAGCGAACCGCGCCGTGGGCAAAAGTGTAGGGAACCTTCATCGCGCGCAACACGTGCGAAGGCTCCATGGAGCCGGATGCGCAGGCCGAGCCGGATGAAGCCGCAATACCCTGTTGGTTCAGAAGCAAAAGAATCGGGTCGCTTTCCAGATGCTCGAAGGCGATGTTCAATGTGTTGGGGAGTCTGTCCTCTCGATGCCCAATGACCATCGCATTGTCGATCCGCTGCAGCAGACGTTGCTCCAGACTGTCGCGGAGATCCCCGAGGCGCGGCATTTCGGTCTGCAAAGACCCTTGAGCCAGTTCCGCGGCCTTCCCAAAACCAACGATCGCGGGAATGTTCTCTGTGCCCGCGCGTCTGCCGCGCTCCTGGCGTCCGCCGCGGATGAACGGTTGCAGCCGCACTCCTTTGCGTACGTAGAGTGCGCCGATCCCCTTCGGTCCGTGCAGCTTGTGTGCAGAGAGTGAGAGCATGTCGATCTGCGTCTCTTTCACATGAATTGGGATTTTGCCGCCGGCCTGTACGGCATCTGTGTGGAAAAGTGCGCCGGCCTCGTGCGCTAACTCCGCGGCTTGCTCAACCGGGAACATAACTCCCGTTTCGTTGTTCGCCCACATCAAAGAAACACACGCCACTTTGGAACTGAGCGCCCGACGATACGCTTCGATGTCGAGGCGGCCGTGCGTGTCAACGGGAATTCGGTGGATCCTCGCCCGTCCCGTTTTTTCAAGATATTCGCAAAGCGCCAGAATCGCAGGATGCTCCACTTGCGAAGTGATGATCTCGTCACGACCCCGCTGAGCCTCGAGCGCCGAGACAATCGCCGCGTTGTCGGACTCGCTTCCCCCCGAAGTGAAAACGATCTCTTGATCGGATGCAGCACCTATCAACTGCTGCACCTGCCGCCTGGCATCACGGAGTGCGCCAGCTACCTCATCTCCAAAATCATGCTTAGACGATGCGTTCCCGAATTGCTCCGTGAAGAAAGGCAACATCGCCTCGACGACCTTGGGATCAACCCTTGTCGTTGCGTTGTTGTCGAGATAGATGCGCCGTGTCACAAAGCCCTCGCATGCATAATCAGCAAGCTGGATGCCATCTGTATGGTGCTGATCCTTAGGGAACTGCCGCCGTCCCACACTGCAAATGTCAGTTTTGCTACGCGTCGCATCCCATTCACAAGCGAATGTTCACAAGCGGAGTGAGCACATCCTCCATCCCCAGAAACAGCTTGGCTTCCGGGGACATGAGGTCCTTCGACCAGGGAGGATCGAACGTCAATTCCAGGTGGACGTCAGTGACACTGGGGATTGCCCGCACCGCGCGCTCCACTTCGCCAAAGAGCGACTCGGCCACTGGGCAGTTCGGCGCAGTCAACGTCATACGAATAGAGACGGCGCCGTCTGGATTGGCTTCGATCTTGTAGATCAGTCCAAGATCGTAGACACTGATCGGCATTTCGGGATCGCGGACGGTCCGGAGCGTGGCAATCACCTGGCCATGTAGGCTCATTCCGTTGTGACCAGTGCGTCCGCATTCAGCAGAGCCGACTTCAGCGTGTGCCATGCCAGCGTGGCGCACTTGACCCGAGCGGGATAATCGCGAACGCCACAAAACACCACGAGCTTTCCGAGGTCGCGGCGCACCGGCGTATCCGTTGTAAGGAGCTCATGGAACGTGTCGAGCAACCTCAGCGCCTCCTCGCGCGTTTTCCCCTTCAGATTCTCCGTCATCAAAGAAGCTGCGGCGGTTGAGATGGCGCAGCCCGATCCTTCAAAGCTCGCATCGGTAATACGTTCGTCTTCAAGCTTTAAATACAAGCGAAGCTTGTCGCCGCACAAAGGATTGTGACCATCAACCCTGTAATTGGCGTCTCCCATCGCCCGGCAGTTGCGCGGTCTCTTGCTGTGGTCGATGATGATTTCCTGGTACAGATCGTCAAACATCAGGCAAACATCTCCTTCACTTTCTTGAGACCGGCCGCCAATTGATCGAGCTCCGCCGGAGTGTTGTAAAAAGCAAGCGAGGCGCGCGTCGTGGCGGGAATCCGGAAGCGGTCCATCACCGGCTGAGCGCAGTGATGGCCAGTGCGAACAGCGATGCCCAGACGGTCTAGCACGGTGCCGATATCGTGCGGGTGAATGTCTTCCATCACAAACGACAGGACGGAAGCTTTTTCACGCGCCGTTCCGATCATTCGCAGGCCAGGAATTTGTCGGAGCAACTCGGTTCCGTAAACCAAAAGCTGGTGCTCATAGGCGGCGATGGCTTCCAGGCCAACATTAGAGACGTAATCGAATGCGGCACCAAGGCCGATGCCGCCCGCGATATTTGGCGTGCCAGCTTCGAATTTATAGGGCAAGTCGTTGTAGGTGGACTTTTCCAGAGTTACAGTGAGGATCATGTCGCCGCCGCCCTGGTAAGGAGGCATAGCATTGAGCAGCTTGGATTTTCCGTAGAGAATTCCAATGCCGGTGGGACCGAATATTTTGTGGCCGGAAAAAGCGTAAAAATCTGCATCCAGGGCTTGCACATCGACTTGCATGTGGGGAACTGCCTGCGCGCCGTCCACCAGAGCCAAGGCGCCCGCGCGGTGGGCCATTTCGACGATCTGCTTCACTGGGTTTATAGTTCCCAGAGCGTTGGACACATGCGACACGGCGACCATGCGCGTGCGGGGATTCAGAAGCTTTTCGTACTCTTCGAGGATCAGATCGCCGCGATCGTCCATCGGAATAAAACGCAGCGTCGCATCCTTCTCCTCGCAGAGCATTTGCCACGGCACGATGTTCGAGTGGTGCTCCATCGCCGAGATGATGATCTCATCGCCGGGCTTGATGCTCTTGCGGCCCCAACTACTAGCCACCAGATTGATGCCTTCGGTGGTGCCACGTACAAAAATCAAGGCCTCTTCACTAGGGGCGTTCAAGTAGCGCATCGCCTTGGTGCGAGTCACTTCGTAGGCGGCGGTGGAGCGCTGGCTGAGTTCGTGGACGCCGCGATGAATGTTGGCGCAGTCGACTTCATGAAAGCGGCGGAGTGCATCGATGACCGTGTAGGGTTTCTGGGCTGTGGCCGCGCTGTCCAAGTACACGAGCGGCCGGCCATGGATGGTCTGTGTCAGAACAGGGAAATCCTGCCGGATCTCCATAACATCGAACTTTGTGGCGACCGAGCTATTGGCGGCTGTCATAGAGTTTTTCGAAAATGGTCCGCTCAAGTGTGTTTCGCAATGATGGAATCTTCACCCGGTCAATTACGTCCTGCGCGAACGCGTAGGTAAGCATGCTTCTCGCCTCTGCTTTACCGATCCCGCGCGATTGCAAATAGAATGCCGCCTCGCCGTCTAATTGGCCGATGGTGGCGCCGTGAGTGCACCGGACATCGTCGGCGAGGATTTGAAGTTCCGGTTTCGTGTTTACGACGGCATCATCGGACAGAAGCAGATTCTTGTTGGTCTGCTTGGCATCGGTTTTTTGGGCATCTTTGCGGACTAAGATCTTGCCGTTGAATGCAGCAGTCGCCCTGTCATCCAGAATGCCTTTGTACAGCTCGTGGCTGGATGCGTTCGGCGCAGCGTGGTCGACCGTGAGTTGATTATCGACGTGTTGCGCACCGTTGACCAGATACAAGCCATTAAGCGTCGCCTCCGAGCCCTCCGAGAGCCGCGCATTCGAATTGTTCCGCACCAGCGTGCCTCCCAGCGAGATCGATGTTGTCGAATAGCGAGCATCGCGCCCGAGTTCAGCCTGGAGAGTGGCGATGTGAAACGCGCTTTGGGATTCCCGCTGAATCTTGTAGTGATCTACGTTCGCTCCCGCTCCCACGACGATCTCCGTGACGGAGTTATTGAGATAGGCGCCCGATCCCAGAAAGGTTTCCGCCAATGTGCACTGGGCGCGTTCTCCAACCACGATTAATGTGCGGGGATGGGACACGACTGGACTTACGCCAGCAACCGTAACGTGGACGAGATGGATGGGTTTCTCGATCACCGCTGCGCGCTCGATGTAAATGCATGCAGCTTCGCCCAGAAATGCCGTGTTCAACGCTACGAAGGCATTCGTCTCGGAGGCGGCGTATTTGCCGAAGTGTTCGCGTGCGTCTTCGGTCAATGCGCCCACGGTCAAGCCTGGGGGCAGAGCGGAGGTTGATTCCTGAAGCCGGCCGTTGACGAAGACTAAACGAATGCCGGTGGCAAACGGAGCAAGCGTGTCTGCGTCTGCCGTAACAGCCCGTGCAGGTTGAAATATCGTCCGCGCAATGGGCGCGACATTGGTAAAGCGCCAATCTTCGTTATGGACAGTGGGGAAACCGAGGGTAGCGAAGCTAGCAAACCCGGCGTCACGCAACTGCTCAATCCATCGTGGCTTGCGCTCTTGACCCGCGAATTGGCCGAGCCACGCGTCGGTTCGTTCTGCAACGCCCATCATACCCGCGCGACTGCCTCCTCGGCATCGTAAATCCCCAGGCCCGCGTAGCCGCTTCGTTCCAGTTCGTGCGCCAGTTCCTTACCGCCGGATTTGACGATTCGGCCGTCAGCCAACACGTGCACAAAGTCGGGAACAATGTAGTCGAGAAGCCGCTGATAGTGGGTCACGACAATCAGAGACCGCTCCGCACTGCGCAGCTTGTTCACTCCGTTGGCAACCAGCTTGAGCGCATCGATGTCGAGACCGGAATCGGTTTCATCGAGAATAGCCAGCTTTGGCTCAAGGACCGCCATATGGAAAATTTCGTTGCGCTTCTTCTCGCCTCCTGAGAAGCCCACGTTCACCGGACGGTTGAGCAGCGCCTGATCCATCTCCATCAGCGCCAGCTTTTCCTGGATCAGGTCGAGGAAGTCCATGGCATCCACTTCTGGCAGACCTTTATCTTTTCGGCTCGCATTTACGGCGGCCTTTAGGAAATAGAGATTGCTGACGCCTGGAATCTCCACCGGGTACTGAAACGCCAAGTAAATGCCTTGCCGCGCGCGATCTTCGGGAGCCATCTCCAGCAGATCCTTACCCTCATACAACACCTGGCCACGAGTGACCACGTACGACTCGCGCCCCGCCAACACCTGCGACAGGGTACTTTTTCCCGAACCGTTCGGGCCCATAATGGCGTGGACTTCACCCGGATGGATGGTGAGGTCGATGCCCTTGAGGATTTCCCGATCGCCGACGCTGGCAAATAGATTCTTGATTTCAAGTAACGCCATGGCCTTTAACCCACGCTTCCTTCCAGGCTCACGCCGAGCAGCTTTTGAGCCTCCACCGCAAATTCCATGGGAAGTTCCCGGAATACTTCCTTGCAAAAGCCATGCACGATCATCGAGACCGCATCTTCGGCGGAGATGCCGCGCTGGCGGCAGTAGAAGATTTGGTCCTCGCCGATCTTGGAGGTGGAAGCTTCGTGCTCCACCTGCGACGACGCGTTCTTGACCTCTATATACGGGAACGTGTGCGCTCCGCACTGGTCGCCCAAGAGCATCGAGTCGCACTGGGAGAAGTTGCGCGCCCCCACGGCCGACTTCATGAACTTCACGGCGCCCCGATAGGTGTTCTGGCCGTGACCGGCCGAGATGCCCTTGGACACAATCGTGCTCCGAGTGTTCTTCCCGATGTGAATCATCTTCGTCCCGGTATCAGCTTGCTGGTAGTGGTTGGTGAGAGCCACAGAGTAGAACTCACCAACTGAGTTGTCGCCCTTTAGCAAGCAACTTGGATATTTCCAGGTGATCGCCGAGCCCGTTTCCACTTGCGTCCAGGAAATTTTCGCGCTCGCTCCGCACACGCCACGTTTAGTGACGAAATTGTAGATGCCGCCCTTACCTTCCTTGTCGCCTGGATACCAGTTCTGCACCGTGGAGTATTTGATTTGCGCACCGTCGAGCGCGACTAACTCCACCACGGCGGCGTGCAGCTGATTGGTGTCACGCATCGGCGCCGTGCAACCTTCGAGGTAGCTGACCGTTGCACCCTCATCGGCGATCAGCAGCGTACGCTCGAACTGGCCGGTGTCCTTGGCGTTGATGCGGAAATACGTGGAAAGCTCCATGGGGCAGCGGACGCCTTTGGGCACGAAGCAGAACGAACCGTCGCTGAACACGGCGGAGTTGAGGGCTGCAAAATAGTTGTCCGAAGGCGGCACGACAGACCCCAAGTAGCCTCGGACGAGCTCAGGATGTTCCCGCACCGCTTCCGAGAACGAGCAAAAAATGATGCCCATCCCCTTTAACTTTTCTTTGAACGTTGTCGCGACCGAGACGCTGTCGAACACCGCGTCCACGGCAATACCGGCGAGTAGTTCGCGCTCTTTGAGCGGAATCCCGAGCTTCTCGTAGGTATCGAGCAACTCCGGGTCGATCTCGTCCAGGCTCTTGGGCGAGTCCTTCTTGCTTTTCGGCGCCGCGTAGTAAATGATGCTCTGGTAGTCGATTTTCGGATAGTGGACGTTCGCCCATTGCGGCTCCTCCATCGATTGCCAGAGGCGGAACGCCTTGAGTCTCCATTCCAGCAGCCAAGCCGGTTCGTCTTTCTTGGCGGAGATGAGCCGTACCACGTCTTCGCTCAGCCCGCGAGGGATCGCATCGGCCTCGATGTCAGTGACGAAGCCCCACTTGTATTCCTGATTGGCGAGGCTTTCGACGCTATTGATGGATCCGCTCATTCATCGTCTCCTGGTGTTCTGCCTAGCCGAACGACTTGCCGCAGCCACAACTCGACTTGGCTTGTGGATTATTGAAGCTAAATCCCGACCCTTCCAGGCTCACAACGAAATCGATCGTGGTCCCATCGATCGAGGGGAGGCTTTTCGGCTCGATAAATACTTTGACGCCGCGATCCTCCACCATCAGGTCGCCAGGAGTGGGCTCAGCAACCAGCCCCATCATGTACTTGAACCCTGCGCAGCCGCCGGCCTCCACCATGATGCGGAGTCCGTTCATCGGCTCGGCTGCTCCCGCAATGGCTGAACGAACAGCGCTGGCAGCGCTTTCGGTGAGGTGAATCATCATTGCTCCTTTCTTGGCTCCAAGAAAAGCAAGCAACGGGCCATTCGTTAAGCCATTGATTCAAGGTTTCTTGTGGCGAATCAGGCCAGCGGGGCGGATCACATGTCGCGTTTCAGACAGGTCGGTTCTGCAACGAATGTGGAGCAGCGGCTATGACGTGAAGTTCGGCCTGCCGGCGGTTGCGAGCAAGGAAGCTCTCTCCGGATTCATCGCCGAAGCAAACGGAGAAGTCGTCGCACTCGGCGCAGCTTGGGGCTGTACACAGACGAAATCCCTCATCCCTGCAGATCATGCGGTAGAGGAATTTTTTCCACTTCATGTTATTCACATTGCGGCTGGCGACTGGCGCGAAATGCCTGCTCATCAGGTCGCAAAGCTCACCGCGGTTGCGAAGGCCGCAATCCTGCCACAAATGATTGGGCCGCATTGCGCGACGCGCGACCAGTGCGGCAAGGTGAAGCTGGAACGGCGTGCGCTGCGTCGTGGAACGCATCAACAATTCACGGAGGCAAAGTTCGTCATCGGGAATCGATAGTTCCGCGCACTCAGCATGCGGCTCCAGCAGTGGAAGCGCATGAGGAAACGCGAAGCTCATCAAGGACGTGACTGTCTCGACGGTTAAGCCCGTGCTTTCCGAAAGGGAAACAGCACCCGCTCTCGTTTCTGCGATTGCGAGGGCAAGGATGGACGCCAGCACGTGTGCGTCAAACGGATCGTGGAGCGTGCCTCCTCTACCGTCCATTAACCAAGCGTAGATGACACTGGCTTCCATAGAGGTGGTTCGTCACGCCGCGGCCGTCGCGTGGGTCTGGCAATCGGTGGGACATACACGCGCGCACGCCCCACAGCCGATGCAGGCTCCGGAATCTGCCATGACCATGATCTTGCGCTCGATCTCATCGTCGTCGTCGTCGAGATCCACCAGGTCACCGTCTTCATTGATGCCCTTCAAGGTCATCACTTCACGACCGCAAACTTTGTAGCAGCGGCCGCAACCGATACAGACCTTGTCGTCGATGGCAATCAGATAATTGGGCTGCCAAGCGCGCCCGTCGCGAGTTGTGGCTTCCTTTGCCAGCGTCACCATGGTCAACCCACCGCTTGTGCTTTTAGCTCCTCGCGCTTGCTTTCCAGCAGTTTGAAAGCATCGTGGGCCCGCTGCGCGACGGAGAGGATTTGCGGCCAGTTGATAGGAAGCTCTTCAGACAGATCGTGCAGGTCCATTTTGGCCTGCATCGCTTGCGCAGATAGCTTCTTAATCTCGGTTTTCAATGCATCGGTATCAGGCATCTGTTCTCTCGCTGATCAGTACTGAGCAACCTCTGGGAACTTGTGGATCATCTCGACTGCCGCGGCTACCAGTTTCTCGCCTTCCTCTGCCAGTTTTTCGAGAGTTTCGAAGCCGAACCGGTGCACGTCGCGCAGATGCTTGTTGACCACGATCAAGCGGCCGGCGGTAAGAACAAGCCTGCCAAACCCCTCATGATGCATCTTCATCATCGGGGACACCATAATGCCGGTCTCACGTTCAATGACCAATCCCACGGCGTTATAGAAGAGCTCCATACGCCACAGCGTTTCTGGGTCCGGATCGCCCATGATCGGCATCTGCCGGCGTTTCTCCTTGTCGATGATGTAAGGCTCCAAAAGATCCAAGTCTGTCTTTCCGTCCCAAGCCCCGTGCGTATCTTGGGCGCGCCATTGCTTGACGAGCTCTTTCACGAACGGGTTTTCCATCACCGGACTGGCAATGCCGACCGCTGCTTCAGCCATGTTTCACCTCATCCTCTTCAAATGACAATTCCCGCGATTTGTCCTTGAGCATCGCCTTGCGCAGCCAGGGCGGTGGAGTGCCGCCAAGAACAATCTGCAGCTTGTCCAAGATCGAGATGATCGCTTCCGGTTCATTCACCTTGATGGGATGGATATTCTGCGCTACTACTCGCGCGGCGCCGGAGCCGCCGATGGCGGCGACATAGAGGATCGCGCAATCCTTGATCGCCTCGATCTTTGGCGCCAGCTTGTCCTCATTGCCGTCTTCCTGCAGATCGCCGCTAAACTCGACGTCCTTGAGAAATCGATGTCCTTCCGGTGAAACATCGTAGATAGCGATGTTCTTGGCCCAGCCAAAATGAGCATCGACGTGTTTGTGGTCTTGTGTCGCGAATGCAATTTTCATGTCAGCCCCGTAATGGTAACCAGTTCATCGGTCGCGACCGCAATACCCGCGTGTCTTACCGTTGGCTCTTCACGCCGCCAAGTATCTTTCGTGGGTTCATGCGCCTCGGCCAGGAAGACATTGCCGATGTCAAAGATTAAGTCTCGTGTTCCCCGGTATCCCACCGAAACCCGGTGAGCGGCGCCGATCCGGTCGAACATTGGAATGCCCATGCGATAAAAAGGAACCTGGAGCCGTTCGGCTGCCTGGCGTCCGTGGGAGTGCGTTAGCAAGAGATCGCAGCCGGCAGACTGGTTCTCGAGATCTTCCAGGTCGCCAATCAAGACCTGTTCGGTTGACACCCACTCCAGCACCGGTGATGAAGTGGTGGTTACCGCAGCGGTGATCTGGCTGCCCATCTCCGTGAAGAAACGCGCCATGCTCCACAACAAATCCGGCTCGGCTCCGATCGCGATTTTCTTGCCGCCAAAGTGGAAATGCCCGTCGAGCATCGCGTCCACCAACTGGCTGCGCTGCCGCCGGTACTTGCTCGGAACGGGCATGCCGCTGATGCGCGTCAACAGAGCCATCAGATCGTCGTTGGGCGCAAGCCCTGTAAGGCGGTCGAACACAGTGAATGGTACGCCCGTTCGCTCCTCCATCGTGAGCGCCGCGCCACGCATCTGCTCGCCGATGGCGATGGTGTATGCGGATGATCCCATCTCCGCGATTTCCGCAAGGGTAATTCCGCCCAGTGTGGTCGGCGTGAATTCTTCGGGAATGTGCCCGTCCAGCGAACCAGAAAGGTCGGGCAGGAAGAGCGGATAAAGGCCGAACGCTTCGATAATATCTCGCAGCTCTTCCAGATCCCCCGGCGTCAGATGACTTCCCGGAAGCACGTTGACGCGCCGCGAGCTTCGTGCGATATCGCATGGTTTGGATATACCTTCGGGCGCCGGCTCCACCAATTGCTCGACTATGCGTGCAACAGCCTTAGACCATCCGTCCTGAAAGGCGTCCTTGAAATCCGGCGTCGAGGCATAAATCAAGCCGATGTGGGACAGCTCGGGATGCTTGGCGCGAATCAGCTTGATGTAAGCATCGACATCGTCGCCCTTAATCTCAGTCACTCCAGTCGAGCAAATCGCGATGATCTCCGGTTTGGCGCGGTTGGCGATGTTGATGATCGCCTGTTCCACGTTCTCCAGGCCCCCAAGAACGGTAGCGACCTCGCTCATCGCAGTCGTTTGCAGAGGGATGGCTTCTTTGAAATGGCGCACGAACAGAACCAGGCCAAACGAAGTACACCCCTGCGAACCATGCAGCAACGGCATGCAGCCCCGAATTCCCATGAACGCGAGCGCACCGCCGATGGGCTGGCTCATCTTCAGCGGATTCACCGTGCAGGCCTTCTTGGATGTGACAACAGTGGCCATAGGGATCGTCAGGCGGCGTGGACCGTTCGCGTTGGATGTTCGATGAGGGCCTGAGCGGGCGTCTCCCAGGGCGCGGGCCTGCGCACTTGCTCCCAGACGGGGTTATAGAGTGCCTTGTCGATTTCGTGTACCAACTCCACCATGCCCTCGTACCCCGCGTAGGCGTGATGGCGTTCCTGGTTAATGTCGAGCCAGGGCATCTTGGCCTTCAGCGCGACAAACTGCGTACGCCCGCCAGAGAGCATGATGTCCGCGCGCGCCTCTTTGAGCATCTTGTAAATCTCCCGAGGCGTCATGTCGTCGAACATGTGGGCATCGTCGCCCATGATCTCTTTGATCCGATCTTTGTCTTCTTTGGTGGACTTTTTGACACTGGTACCGACGATGTCGAGTCCCACTTCCTGCAGGGCCGAAACCACGGACCAGGACTTGACGCCGCCCGTAATCAGCAGCACCCGCTTGCCCTCGAGACGAGGCTTGTAAGGCTCCAGCCGCTTCCAAGCGCGCGCCTCTTCGCGCCGGACCACCGCTTCTGTCCGGTCGATCAAGTCGGAGGGCGCGCCGCGGTCCACTAGCAGTTTCGCGATCTGGCGCAAGGAATCGCTCATGTCTTCGATCCCGTAAAAAGATCCTTCAAAGAAGGGGATTGCGTAGCGCTCTTCCATCTTGCGCGCGATGTTGATCATGGCCTTCGAGCAGACCATCATCGCCGCGCGGGCTCGGTGGGAGCTAGCCACCTCGTGATAGCGCGCGTCACCAGAAATGCAAGCGAGTACGCGCACGCCGAGTTCATCGAGCAATGGCTTCACCTGCCACAACTCCCCAGACAAGTTGTATTCGCCAATGATGTTGATGTCGTACTGGGTGGTGAATTCGGGCTCCTCGGTTCCGATCACATGATCGAGAATCGCTTCACCGGCGAGTTTGTTGCCCAGGTTCTTAGAGCCGACGAAACCCGGCGACATCACCGGAATCACTGGCTTTCCGAATTTCTGACTCGCGGCCTTGCAGACCGCATTGATGTCGTCGCCGATCATCGCCGGGATGCACGTCTGGTACACGAACACGGCCGGCGGATTGTATTTATCGATGATTTCTTTAATGGATTTGTAGAGGCGCTTTTCACCGCCGAATACGACGTCGGTTTCGTTGATGTCCGTCGTGAAGCCGGTGCGATACAACTGCGAGCCGGAAGACTTGGCTCCTCGGTTGTCCCAGGAGTTTCCTTCGCAGGCGATAGGTCCGTGCACCAAATGTGCGACGTCAGTAATCGGCTGTAGAGCAATCTTCGCTCCGTCGAATGCACAGCCACCAGCCGCGGCACCAGGTTGAAGTTGTTTGGTGCAGCCTTTCTTCCGATCCTTTTCCGACTTCGCCTGGTTCTTGTCGCAACCGGGCTCATTGAATACTTCCTGAATCTTGGCCGACAGAGTGCTCATGCGAGATTCTCCAGATCCTAGGTGGCGAAAGCAATGACCATACCGCCAGTGGTGATGAGACCGCCGCCGATCATTACGGCGGTTGAAGGCGGTTGGCCGAACAGCAGCCATGACATCAGTTGCGCGATGACGAAGAAGAAGACCACATAAAGCCCCAGCAAGCTGCTGAAGTCCCAGGCTGGCGCGTTCACTGTATAGCCGTACGCGAGCAGAATGACGGCGCCCGCGGCGAACAGCGCGAAGCGAGTCCACTGGGCTTGGCTATGAAGGGCCTTTCGAACGATGGCGTCGCCGCCGGCTTCCAACGCAGCAGCGAGCACCAGAATTGCTATGGATACACCACGATTGCTTAACGGCGTCATTTGTTCTCCTTGGCTCAACGAATGATGTCGAAGCTGTAGTCGGTTTTTGCCGGCACGATGGTGTTACGATCGATCTCGTCGAAAATCTTGTCGAGGAGCCACACCAGAACATTCAGACCGCCTTGATAACCCCACAGCGGATAGCGATGGTGGTGATGCCGGTCGAAGATCGGGAATCCGATGCGAATCAGCGGCGTCCCGGTATCGCGCTCCAGGTACTTGCCATAGGTGTTGCCGATGAGGAAATCCACGGGTTCAGTGAACAGCAGCGAGCGCATGTGCCACAGATCCTTACCCGCATAGACGTGGCAGTTCTTTCCGAATGGCGAGCTTTCGAGCAGCGCCCGTGTCCGTTCTTCCCAGAGCTTGCCACCGTTGGTAGAGAGGATGTGCACGGGCTCGGCGCCCAGTTCCATCAGGAAGCCGGCCAACCCCAGACAAAGGTCCGGGTCTCCATAGATAGCGAACTTCTTGCCGTGAATGTGCGCGCTGGAATCGGCGATGGCGTCCACCAGGCGACCCCGTTCTTTGGCCAACGAGTCGGGGATAGGCTTACCGGTGATTCGTGAAACCTCCATTAGGAACTTGTCCGTACCCGCAACACCGATGGGATGGTTGAAGGTCGCCACTTCGTGACCTTTGCTCGCGATGTACGCTAGCGTCTTCTCCGTACAGAACTCCTGCATGGAGATAGTGGCTTTGGCATGAACGGCGTTGGCAGCCTCTTCCAGAGTCGTTCCGCCATCATACATGCGGAATTCGCCGTCGCTCGGAGTGTCCCACACGTCGCTGTTGTCAGCCAGAATCGTGAAGTCCACGCCCATCAGCCCAAGCAGACGCTTAATCTCGCGCAAATTGCCAACAGTATAGCCGTCGAATCCCCCGATGAAATTGATCTTCTCGTTCGGTACTCGTTCGAGCGCTGGCACGGTTCCGGCCTTGCCATCCCAGAAGTGCTCGAAGATGCCCTTCAGCACATTGTCGTAGCCGGTGATGTGACTTCCTACGAACGCAGGCGTGTGGGCGAAAGGGACGTCGAAATCCTGTGGGACCGAACCCTTCTCCTTGGCGCCCTTGATGAAGGAGTTGAGATCGTCACCGATCACTTCCGCCATGCATGTGGTCGACACGGAAATCATCTTCGGCTTGTACATGTTATAGGTATTGGCAAGCCCCTCAACCATATTCTTCAGGCCGCCGAACACCGCCGCGTCCTCGGTCATGGAAGACGAAACGCAGGAGCTGGGCTCCTTGAAATGGCGCGAGAAGTGGCTGCGGTAATACGCGACGCAGCCTTGCGAGCCATGCACAAACGGAAGCGTGCTCTCGAAACCGACGGCCGCGAACACCGCGCCTAGCGGCTGGCAGGCCTTGGCTGGGTTGACCGTCAGAGCCTCGCGGGCGAAGTTCTTTTCGCGGTATTCGGGAGACTTCGTCCACTCCCGCACGCGCTCCAGTTCTTCGTCGGCAACCGGGTTCTCGAAGTTCTTCTTCTTGTTCTCGAACATCTCCTTGTATTCCGGACCACGGAATAGGTCGAAGTGATCGAGTACGTTTTCGGCATTTTGGCTCATGGAGAGATCCTCTGTATGTATTTCTGAATCGGCCTACGCGGACGGTTGCTTCCAAGGCGTCTTAGCCAATCGCCATACAGGGGCGTTGATTGCCATGTCCATATCGCGGGCGAAGATCGCAAAGCCGTCGTAGCCGTGATAAGGTCCTGAATAATCCCAGGAGTGCATCTGGCGGAACGGTACGCCCATTTTCTGGAACACGTACTTTTCTTTGATGCCCGAACCCACCAGGTCAGGCTGAATCTTTTCGACGAACTTCTCGAATTCGTAGCCGGTCACGTCGTCGTAGATGAGCGTTCCATCCTTGACGTAGTGCGTGGTCCGCTGGTAGTCGTCGTTGTGCCCGAACTCGTAGCCCGTGCCTACCACTTCCATACCCAGGTCCTCGTATGCACCGATGACGTGGCGCGGGCGAAGGCCGCCGACGAAGAGCATCACCTTCTTGCCTTCCAGACGCGGCCGGTACTTCTCGATCACGGCTCCCATGAGAGCTTGGTACTTGGCGATCACTCGTTCCGCGCCGGCTTTGATTTTGTCGTCGAAGTGGCTCGCGATCTTGCGCAGAGACTCGGCGATCTTGCTGGGACCGAAAAAGTTGTACTCGACCCACGGAATGCCGTACTTTTCCTCCATGTGCCGGGAGATGTAGTTCATCGAGCGGTAGCAGTGCAGCACGTTGAGCTTCGCTTTGGGGGTGGCTTCGAGCTCCGCAATGCTGCCGTCGCCCGACCACTGTGCGATCACTCTCAGCCCCATCTCCTCGAGCAGGATTCGCGAGGACCACGCGTCACCGCCGATGTTGTAGTCGCCGATGATCGCGACGTCATAGGGCGTGCTTTCGAACCCCACGGGCTTGCCGGTCTGCTTGTCGAACAACCAGTCCCGGATCGTGTCGTTGGCGATGTGATGTCCGAGCGATTGCGACACGCCGCGAAAGCCCTCGCACCGAACCGGCACGATGGTCTTGCCGCCGTATTCCTTGGACTTGGCCTTCGACACAGCTTCGATGTCGTCGCCAATCAGGCCGATCGGGCATTCCGATTGAACAGTGATGCCCTTGTTCAAAGGGAACAGCTCCTGAATTTCATCCATGATCTTGGCGAGCTTCTTGTCACCGCCGAACACGATGTCCTTCTCCTGGAAATCCGACGTAAATTGCATCGTGACGAACGTGTCCACGCCCGTGGTGCCGATGTAGTAGTTGCGCCGCGCCGCCCATGAGTATTGACCACAGCCTACCGGACCGTGGCTGATGTGGATCATGTCCTTGATCGGTCCCCACACTACGCCCTTGGAGCCGGCATAAGCGCATCCGCGGATCGTCATCACGCCAGGAATTGATTTGACGTTGGACTTCACGCCGCAATCCGGCTTGCCGTCTTCGAAGGTACCTAGATGCTTGGCGCGCTTCTTCGCGGTACTTTCCGGATAAACAGCCAAAACTTCGCCGATGAGCGCTTTGTTTCTGGCCTTGATGTCTTCGACGCTTTCCGTGGTGGTGAGACTCATGGATTCCCCTCTAAAGTCGATTGGATCGTTCCGGCCCCAAACAGGAAGGAGCCGGAACAGTTGGAAACAAACTGCTACGCGACCGCCATTTCCGCGGCCTCGGCGGCCTCAGCAGCCAGTTCCGCTGCGGTCTTGCCCACCAGCTTCTCGTCCACGGGCTTCATGATTCCGTGCTCCATCAACATGGCTTCCAGCTCATCCATAGTGATCGGAGTGGGAATAACGCCCTTGCCGGCGTTTTCGTGAATCTTCTTTGCGAGCGAGCGGTAGTGATCGGCCTGCTTCGATTCCGGCGCGTACTCGATCACCGTCATGCGGCGCAACTCAGCGTGCTGGACAACGTTATCGCGAGGCACGAAGTAGATGAGTTTGGTGCCTAGTTTTGCCGCCAGCGCCTCCGCCAGCTCCAGTTCCTTGTCGGTCTGACGCTCGTTGCAGACCAGGGCGCCCAGACGCACACCGCCGGAATTGGCGTACTTCAGAATGCCTTTCGAGATGTTGTTGGCAGCGTACATCGCCATCATCTCGCCGGACATGACGATGTAGATTTCTTGCGCCTTGTTCTCGCGAATCGGCATCGCGAAACCGCCGCAAACGACGTCGCCGAGCACGTCGTAGGACACATAGTCGATGCCCTCATACGCGCCATTTTCTTCTAGGAAGTTGATGGACGTGATAACGCCACGGCCGGCGCAACCGACGCCAGGCTCGGGCCCGCCGGACTCGACACAACGGATGTCCTTATATCCGGTTTTCATGACGTCCTCGAGCTCCAGGTCCTCCACGCTGCCCTGCGCCGCCGCGAGGCTCAAAATCGTGTCTTGCGCCTTGGCGTGTAGAATGAGCCGAGTCGAATCGGCCTTGGGATCACAGCCCACAATGAGAATTTTCTGACCCATTTCGGCGAGCGCCGCGAGGGTGTTCTGTGAGGTTGTAGACTTTCCGATACCGCCCTTGCCGTAAAAGGCGATCTGCCGCAATGCTGCCATGTTTTGTCTCCTTTGTTCTCTTTCAGCGTGCGTGCCTTTGCCCGCACTTTCTTCGTTCCCTCGGAATCAGATCCGTTGGAACGCGTTCGTATGTGCAATCCCGGTGCCAGAGAGCAAGCTGACCGGAAGTGCCTGAAGCTGCGAGGAAATCCCTGCATTTGACCTGCTTCGCAATGCTTGTTTCAAACCCTACAACGGGAGCTGGCCTGTATGAAAGAGAACAAGCGCTGGGTCGTCTCATGGCGAAATCCTATTGCAACCTTGCACGTTTCGATCGCGCTTCCCCTCTGGGCAGATGGACTGAAACCTGCTGGCAACTACAGCCATGCAGATAGGTGTCGAAATATCGAGATCCATCGAGAACAAGCGCATTTTTGTGATTGATAGCGACGAGGTGACTCGCGCGGCTTTACAGTTTATGCTGCACGATGAGAATGAAACTCACGAGCTCGCGAGCGTCGCCGAAGCGATCGCGAAATGCGATGGACGAAAGGTAGACCTCATTTTGCTCGGTCGCGCCATCGCACTGGAACATGGGGCGGGTGTGTTCGATGAGATCGCCCGGCAGATTCCGGGTACGAAAGTGTTGCTTGTCGCAGATTCCGCGGACGATGCTCAGGACTGTCTCCAGCTCGGCGCCGCCGGAGTGCTCGTCAAACCGCTCACGGTGGAATCCGTACGCCTGAAGGTGGACACAGCACTCGGGCGAGCTGCTGGATTTAATCCGTTTCGAGTTTTGGCGTAAATCTACTCGTTGACAGCCAATGGCATCGCATTGCGTTCGCGGCTTTCTTCGATGGCCTCAACGAATGAGCCCAAGGGCAGGTCGATCCGCTCGATGTTCTGTTCAGCCAGGAAACGAGCTTCATTCTTGGTCGGTTGCTCCGGAAGCACAGCCCAGTGCTTGGCCGACGACCGTTTCATGATCTGCCGCGCAAACAAGCGGTCCATTTGGGTCGCGAAGCGGCAACCGAGGAACAGGAAATGCCGCCCGGTACGTAATCTCTGGACTGCTTCGGGAATCGGCGTCTGAATGTCAATTTCTGTGAGTACTTCGACATAGTCCGAGTCCGAGACCAGGAAATTCTCGGCCGGAGATACCGATCCGAGAGGCTGATAGAGCAGCGTCTCCCAAGTGGCATGTTCCTCCGGAACCCGCGATCCGTCGGCTCCGAAATGGTGCACCCAGATTCCGAAATGCTCGGCCTGGCTGACTCCCTGCGCGTGGCCCCAACTTTTCCGTCCGGCGAACGCCTTTCCCGGAAGATCGTCGTACCAGGTATGCACTACCAGCGGCAGCGCCGGCAGCGACGCTAGGAAATGATGCAGCGCGGTGGGCTCAACAGAGGATCGGAATGCCTCTGTCATGGCGCTCTTCACGGTTTTGCGATGCTTGAAATTTTCGATGAACTGAGCCGCCGCCGTAAGGTTCTTGCGAATCTTGTGTGGCACACTCGCCTTGGCGGTAAGCCGCCCCACCAGGTCTTCTGGCGACGCGGGCAACGGGCAATTCTCGCCCGCGAGTGCCAACAGCCCAGGCCCCAGATACGGCACGACTTTGCCGCTGTCGAAAGCCGCCGCGATTTCATCCATAGCCTTTTTGTGCATGACTTTCACGCCTCCTGTTTTGCGTCCACCGCAGCCTTCAGCGAGTCCACGTCCGCGCGCAGTATTCGAAACACAGCGCGTCCTCCCGACAACGGTTGATAGCCATTGCCAGTCTGCTGGCTCAGACGATTGAACCACTCCTGAGCGCTGGTGCCAGCGGGCCGTTCGCCAATTTCCACCACCGCACCATTAGGAGCAAAACGTACATGGATCAAGACAGCATTGCTTTCCATCGGTTCCTCCTTTAACGTCCGGAGGCGAAACCTAACAGTTCCACCGTGACGTCTTCGCTTCCAAGCATGGCCTGGCACGCCAGGCGCGATTTGGAACCAACACCCACGATGCTGTCCAGCTTGGCGTTTTCAGAACGCTGCATTTTCGAGAGTCCCTTGCGCCCCTCGTGAACAAACACGTGGCAAGTGCCGCAATCTACGTTGCCATCGCAATTGTGAGTGATCCGTTCACCGGCTGCGAGTATCGCTTCCAGCAGGCTCAATCCCGCTTCGGCGGTTATGGTTTTGCCCGCGGGCAGAATAGTCAGGTTTGGCACAACACTTCTCCTTGTTAATAGATGGCGGAACCGGCGCCCACATTGATTGAGGCATCCTTCATGGTTCCGACCACAAATGCAATCTGATCCTCATCCAGATGTGCATGAAACGGCAATGCGACGGCGCGGTCGGCCACTTTTTCAGCCACCAGATAGTCCCCGCGCCGGAATCCCAAATCGAAGTAGTGCCGCTGCAGATGCAAGGGCCGACTGTACGGTGCAGCTTCAATGCGCTCGGTTCGTAAATCCTCGACAATTGCATCGCGGCTGGAACGCGAAAATCGTGTTCCCAGGTGAACCAGGTAGAGGAACCAGTGAATCTCGTCCACCTCCGGCGCGATGTATGGATCCTTGATTCCCTCAAAGGACTTCACGTATTCGAAGTACCAACGCTCGACACGTTTGCGCCGCGCCAGGATTTCATCGATGCGACGAAGTTGCGCTAGGCCGAGCGCCGCTGCTAGATCGCTCATGGTCGCCTGATAGGGCGCGGTCGCGCCGATCACAACAGAGGAGCGCTCATCCGAGCGATGGGATCGAAGACTGCGCAGCTTGGACGCGACGTCATCGTCGTCGGTAACGATCATTCCGCCTTCTCCACAAGTAAGCGCCCCAGGCTGGGAGAAATCAAATACTGCGCAATCGCCGAAGCTGCCCACGCGGGCGCCCCGGTAAACGGAGCCGATTGCTTCCGTGGAATCTTCGATCAGCACTAGACCACGGCGGTCGGCAAGGTCGCGAAATTCACCCCACGAAGCAGGGTGACCGTTGGTATTGCCGGCAATGATGGCACGCGTGTTCGGCGTAATGCGCAGCTCGGCTTTGTCCGGGGCGAGAGTGCCGGCCCAGTAATCGATGTCGGCGAATCGGGGAGTTGCGCCCGAGAGTGTGATGGCGTGCGTGGCCTCGCGCCAGGAGTGAGGGGAGGCAATCGCTTCGTCTCCCGACCGGATGCCATAGGCCCGGAGCGTCAGCAGTATGCCCAAGGTCCCGCTCGAAACCGCGACGGCGTGTTTGCGGCCCGTGTACTCCGCAAATGCCGTTTCAAACTCCACCACCACCGGACCACCCGAGAGCTGCGGCGATTGCAGTACCGCGCTCACCGCCTCGAGTTCGGCAGCGGAGATATCGGGATCGGAAAGCAGAAGCGAGGTTTGAATCATGTAGCGCCCCGAACCGGCTTTTCGGCAACTACAAGGCCCGTGGCACGCGCCGGGTCCGCTGTGAGGCGGCAGCAATGATCGCTGGCATCGACCAGATAGAGGTTGAATCGCGGATACTGCCGGAACGGCTCCTCCACTCCGAGATCCGACAGATCGCAGCGCGTCACCGAAAGACCAGGGACGTCGTGACGCAGGCCGGCGAGCGCTTTGGGGTCCGCATCCACGGGCCCAAGCACTGCTTCAATCCTCGCCATGACGTCTTCGGTTAGAGGCATCAGTCATCACCCAGACGCCGCGCTTCTACGGTGATCGGCAGAGCAGTCTCAGCGCTCATCACCGGCAGCTCCAATCGCCAGCCGTTCCCGAGCGTGACACGGCCACCCCACATCTGCGGCTTTTCGATATTCACAATCGGCTCTTCCAGGTCTTTCTTGGCGATGTAGGCTGATAACTCGCCCTCCGAATTTCTCCGGATCATGACTTTCATAGGTTTGCTTCCTTCATTGCCAAAATATGCGTTCTCGATCGTCCTTCAATGGCTCCAACAGATCGACAAGCCGTTTGTGAAGGCTGTGCAATTTCCATTCCGCGGTGGAATGATCCTTACGGTAGAGCCGCCATTCTCCGGAGTGCAGGTGTTGCAGCAAGGCGATATCCACCGTTCCGCCGGCAGGATCAATCCGCCGCGAGCAACAAGGACTTTCCACCAGAAGTCCCTCGGGCACTACTCGCACCGTCGGGCGCACATACTTGTAGCGCTTTCGCTTTCCGATCGCGCGTTCGATTTGTTTACGTTCGAACACGCTCAACTGTTCCGGTGCAATCGTTGCCATGCGCACACCTTAATCAAACTGATGCGATCTCCTGCTCCAGACATCCCACGACGCGGTTGGCCCCAAACTCCACCAGATAGACCGGAGTATTCGATTCCACGTGCGTGCCCACTTGCACGATTTCTCCCGCATCGCCTGTCCGCACCAACAAGGCCTCTGGCGGACATTCCGGGAACGAGCCGTCGTTGTAAAGATCGAGAAGCGCCTGCACTCGCTGCCCCCATTGATATTTGGGCTCGACCGGTTCTGTCACACCGCCTCCGCCGAAACCGCCACCGGCTCAAGTTCCTTGCGCTTCATACCCACGCGGTAGCCCAAAGCGGGAAAGTCCACGCCGTAAATGTAGAACTGTTGTAAAAACGTCCCAATGCTTACCACGTAACCCTCATCGCCCTTCTTCACCAGGATTTCGCCAATTTCTTTCCCCGGAAACGTACCGTCGTTGCGAATGCTCCGCCGCGAGCGCACGCGCGCGCCGTAATCGAAGGCCGGTGGATCGTTCAATTCCACCACTTCGCTGTCACGGGCGATGTTCATTGTCCAGCCTCCTTCAGACGCGAGCGCGCCATGTCGCACACCATGGGATCGGAATCGTGCAGCATCGCGCCTAACAAATCCGAGCGCATCCGGCGCGCCACTTCGTAGCGCACGCGCCAGTCTGGATCGCAATCGAAGGCAATGAGCTCACCCGGCGGTAATCGCTCCACCGCCTTGAGCCGGACTGCCGGATCGGAATCGTGAGTAAGCGGAGTGAGCCACGCGGGATCGATGCGGCTGGCGACGATGCGCCGGACCTCGTGCTCCTGATCGCGAATCATGAGGCGCAGCAGGTGGCCCGGAATTCGCCGCGCGACGATCTGGCGAACGTAATAGTCCTGATCTCGCATCATCAAGATCAGGTCCGCGGCATCTAGCCGGGACGCCACGCGGATTCTCACTTCCCGGTGCGGGTCGTGGATCAGACGCAGCAGATACTGTTCCGGCAGGCGTAACGCCGCACTCCACCGAACGGTTTCATCCGGGTCGCTCAACAGTTGCGGAAGCTGAGACAAGTCCGCATATTTGGCCGCGACAGCACGCACCTCGAAGTAAGGATGCGCCAAGGACGCATTGGCAAGCTCGGGGTTCCAATCGAAGAAGCGGTCGATGCGCCTGGCATAGCGGTCTTCGATGCAGGCGGCTTTCAAACGGCAGCGGGATTGGGAGAGCAACTCCCGGTGAGGGCAAGACCCGCAGCAGACCTCGTCGCCGCGCCAGTCTCGTGCCTCGTTTATGTCGTTCTGGATTTCAGTCGTCATCGCCATAAGCCACAGCCTCCAGTACGCCCAGAAGCACTCTCGCGCCAATCTTGTCGGACGGATCGAGCTCTAGTAGCTTCAGGACGGCTTCGCGGCCTTCCTCCACGCGACCCAGCCTCATCTGCAGATATGCGTACGCCTTCAGCGTAAACAGATAGAATCGTGGCAGCCTCGCATCGTAAGAGCTGAAGTTCCCATCTTCCCTGCGCACTTCGCGCCAGTCTGGCTTGAGGCTGTTCTCCCTGGCCGCCTTCCGCAAACAAATCTGCGCAATCTCCAAAGCATCGCGCAGCCGTCCCTTATAGAAATAGAAACGGTACAGCGCGATTAGCACGGCGGCGTGATCCGGAGCCAACACTTCCGCATCCAGAAGATGACGCTCAGCAACTTCGTCCTGCCCATAGGCGAACCCCGCATGCTGCAGATGCCGGGCGGCTTCCTCCGGAAGACCCGCCCCCAACAGCGCGTCGGCAAGCCGTGCAATATCCATCGTCGACAGGTCCCACGCAGTGGCTTCGCCCACAGCCGCCAAAGCTCTACCTCCTGGAGCCGAACGTCGTGAGGTTCACGAGCTCTACTGGCGCGTTTGGCTGACTGCCGCACGCGGGGCCGCTCCCCTTCGGATCACGGAAGACGAGACCGGATTCCGTCGGCGTATCCGCACAATCGACCGTCACTCCATCCAAAAGCAGCCGGCTTTCCACAGGCAAGAAAAGCTTCAGGCCGTTGTGCTCCAGCACAGCTTCGCCAGCGCGCGGGTCTCTCTCCACGCTGAACTCGGCTGCGAGCCCCGAGCATCCACCCGGGCTTACCGCGAGACGAAAACCGCCGCCCGGCACGCCGCCGAACCGGATCATGCGGCGAATGAATTTCTCCGCTGCCGGCGTAATCACAATGTTCATGTTCCTCCTTATGCCCTCGCCTGATAGCGAGGCACAGACGCGTCAACGATGCACGTCAAGTCTACGGGGCAAACCGCTACACACTGCGGCTCATCGAAATAACCGATACATTCCGTGCACTTCTTGGGGTCGATTACAAACGTTCCATTCTTAGGGGAAATCGCCACATTAGGACATTCCGGCTCGCAAGCTGAACAGGACGTGCATTGTGACGCTACGATTTTGTATGCCATTTTTTGCTTCTGTGTCCTCCACGATTACGCGGCGACGAACGCTCCCTGCCGGATATCGGCATCGCCGCGCACCACATGCTCGATCTCGCCGCTCTTCACTTTGTCCAGGTACTCCTTGAACCAGGAGATCGCCGATTGCTCGATAAATTCGAGCGCATACTTGTCCACCGGTTCGATGCCGGCCTGCCGCAGCGTATCTTTGGGGCAGCCTCCGATCTTAGCGACAAATACCGCGTGGCAGTCGTTGATCGCGCGGATGATCGTGCCGAGACTGTCCTCTTCACCGTAGCCGCCTTGGCAGTACAGATCGACTCGCCGGTGTCCTACGAATTTTGCGCCGGCGGTGCTCAGCTCGTACACCTGGAATTCCTTGGCATGTCCAAAGTGTTCGTTGATGCGGCCGCTGCCTTTGGTGGCCACCGCGATCAGGACCTTAACGTCAGTCATCTCACCGGCGAGGGTCTCGAGTTCGGTCTGGCGGGCCGCGACCTTTGCTTCGCGCTCTTCTTCAACTTTGGCCTGATACGCTTTGCGCGTTTCGGAGTCGTAATTGACCTCCATGGCCATGATCTTGTCCGTAGTAAACTCCGCGCTTCGGTCCTCGCCGAGTAGGCCCACTGCGTCCGCACGGCACTGCCGGCAGTGGCGCATCATGTTCATCTCGCCTTCGCAGCTATCCTGAAGCGCCTTGAGCTCCTGGGCCGACGGGCCGCGCTGACCATTCAACCCGAAGACCGTGCCATGTTCGGGCGCGGAGATCAGGGGCATGATGTTGTGGAGGAATGCGCCGCGGGATTTGACCGCTCGATTGACTTCCACGAGGTGCTTGTCATTGACGCCCGGAATCATCACCGAATTGACCTTGCAGAGAATGCCCCGTTCAGTGAGCATCTCCAGGCCCTGCATTTGCCGCTCGGTGAGGATCCGAGCCGCCTCAATGCCTGTGTAGCGCTTGTGCTTGTAATAGATCCAGGGATAGATTTTGGCACCGATCTCGGGATCGACCATGTTGATGGTGATGGTCACGTGATCGACGTTGAAATTCTTGATCGTCTCCACGTGATCTGGAAGCATCAAGCCATTGGTTGAAAGGCACAGCTTGATGTCGGGCGCAGTTCTGGAAATCAGCTCGAAAGTCTTGAACGTTTTTTCTGGATTCGCCAGCGGATCCCCAGGTCCCGCAATCCCGAGCACGGTCATCTGCGGAATTGTGGAGGCCACTGCAAGCACCTTCTTCGCGGCTTGTTCCGGTGTCAGTTTCTCGCTGACGACACCGGGCCGGGATTCATTGGCGCAATCGTACTTGCGGTTGCAGTAGTTGCATTGAATGTTGCAAGCCGGCGCCACCGCAACGTGCATGCGAGCGTAGTGGTGATGAGCCTCTTCGCTGTAGCAAGGATGATTCTTGACCTTTTCCCAAATCTCTGGAGCAAGGTCGTTCTGTCCGGCTCCCGAGCCGCAACTTGCTTTGCCACTGCCGCCATGGGTTCCGCACCCTTTGTGCTCGGCCATCTTCTGCATGATTGCATCGGACGGTTGGATCACCGGCAGGCTAATGCCTGGGTTGAGCGAGGGGCCGACTGATGGGTTGAACGACTCTTGCATGCTCCGCTCCTTTAGGAGGCGCGGTACGCGGCGCCATCGTTAAGCCAAGATGCAAATCATCTGCCAACAGCGGGAATCAGCCAAGCCTTGAAAACAAATGAACTTGGGTTGCGACACGGTGTAGGAATGCCTACAGGGAACAACGCAGGCTTGCGGTGTTGTTGGAAACGCGACATCGTTCAGGCAGGCACGCAAGTGTTCGCGACGGGGCAGACGGCGGCGCACTGCGGCGTGTCGAAGTGGCCCTTACACTCCGTACACAATTTGGGATTGATCACGTACATCTCGCGTTTGATGGAGATGGCCGCGTTTGGACATTCAAACTCGCACGCGCCGCATACGGTGCATTGAGAAGCAACAATCTTGTAGGCCATTGTTGAATCCTCCTTCGACGACTGAAGCGTCTTTAAGAACGTTGCAATGCAGGTGCCACGCGCCTACGTATTGAGCTGGCCCGCGGCGTGCACGGTGAAGAACGGAGCTAATTCTTGGCCAACGTTACCTGTTCCTTGCCGGTTATGGCGAAGGTCGTTACCGTATATGCAGTCGCCGGCCACCGCGGCACCATTCTCGCGGTTGCCCGAGCGCACAGGATTCCCATCCCGTTTGATTGCCAGGATGGCGAGTGCGGATCCTGTCTGGTGAAGGTTAATCATTTCGCGAAGAATGTGAGATGCGGGATCGCTCTCTCCGAGAAGGAGAAGGAGCTGTTGTCGCAACTGCGTAAGATCACGCGCGAAGAAATCCGGGACGCCGAAGTGAACGACATGCCCCCACGATACCGCTTGGCGCGCCAGTGCTTTGTGCGCGACGAAGATATCCTGGTCTCGTTCGAAGCCGACCAGACATTGCCTTTGGAGCGGCCCAGCCTGTCGATCGCAGCCAAAATCTATAGCTGGAATCGAAATCGGGAGTCTCGACCAGTTATTGGGATTCGCCGTCAGGTTCGAGAAGGATGCCTCCATCCACCACGACGAACTGGGAACGGCCATGGAGCAGTGCGGCAACAAGGAAGTCGCGAAACTGTTCAGGGACCTAGCGGGCTATTCGCCGTTACACCTCTTGCAAGCCAGAGCGCGAGCCGGTTCCATCGACGTCACGCCGCACCTGCCTCCGGATTATGTTTGGCCGGACCATGCCACACCGGAGATAACCTCTCTTTGGGCCGGGGACCCCGACCTGTCCTGAATGGACGCCCTGAAAGCGGCGATGCAGGGAGAGCGCCGCGCGTACCAGTTCTACTACGCTGTCGCCGGCACGACGAAAGATCCCGAGATCGCCGCCGCGGCGAACGAGTTCGTCAAAGAAGAGGCGAAGCATGTCGAGATTCTCGACCGCTGGATTGAGCAGGAGGAAACGCTTCGAAAGGCTTTGCAACAGGCGGTGGCGGCGGTTGATCCGGTATAGGCAAATCGTCTAATTTTGATGCACAAGAGGAAAGAAAAATGGCACGAACTTATAAGCTCGTTGAGTTGGTCGGCACGTCAAACACCAGTTTTTTTGATGCGGCCAAGGCTGCGGTCGCAGAGGCGGCCAAGACCCTGGATCAGATGGAATGGTTTGAGGTCGTGCGGGAGACAGGCAAGATTCAGGGGGACCAGGTGAAAGAGTTTCAGGTCACGTTAAAGGTCGGTTGCAGGATTTAGTTCCGGTATCTCGGAGACCGAAGTTATGCAACACGTCGACGAATTTCTCGCTCATGCATGCAACCTGTGAACCCCGCGCGGCTAATCCCGCGGAAGCCTGCTCCGCACTGCGGTCAGAACCTCTTGATCTCGATCGAGTGCTTGCGGAGCGCGTAGCCCATCTGGCGCGGCGTAAGACCGAGCAGACGGGCTGCCTTGGCTTGTACCCAACCAGCTCTCTCCATAGCATCGACCAGTTGCGCGCGTTCGACTTGCCCGCTCGCATCCGCGCCGGGGACCTCCTCGGCGCGCTCTGTTCCACTCGCGGACGATTCTGACTCGGACCGGTTTGCTCCCGAAGCGCCTGGCGGCGTGGCGACTGCAACTTTGCTCCTCGGTCCTCCTCCAGCCACGGGAAGTGGAATGTAGCCAGTCCGATTTGATTGCTTCTCGGGCTTCCACAACAGCGAGGAGAGACAACTATCGTTACGGCACGCAAAGTCATTGGCCACAATGGACGATCCTTGAGCGAACGCGGCTGTACGGCGTACGCAACTCTCCAGCTCACGCACGTTGCCCGGAAAATCGCAAGCGCAGAGAACTTTAAGCGCGTCGTTGCTTAGGGAAAGCGCCGTCCCGTGAGTCTCGTTGAAGTGACCGAGAAACTCAACAGCCAGCGGAGGAATATCCTCCCGCCGCTCACGCAAGGGCGGAAGCGCAATCGGCACCACGCTGATCCGATAATACAGGTCGGCACGGAAAGCTCCGCTGACCACTGCCGCCTCCAAATTGCGGTTCGTAGCCGCTACCAGGCGGACGTCCACCTTGAGCGTGCGCGTGCCGCCAACCCTCTCAAACTCACCCTCTTGGAGCACACGCAACAGCTTCGCTTGGAAGGCCGGAGAAATGTCTCCGATCTCGTCGAGAAACAGCGTTCCATGATCGGCCAGTTCAAAACGGCCCTTGCGCTGAGCGATCGCGCCCGTGAAAGCTCCCTTTTCGTGGCCGAACAGTTCCGATTCGAGCACGCTTTCAGGCAAGGCGGCGCAGTTCAGCTTGATGCAAGGTGCCTCTTTGCGCGGCGAAAGATCGTGTATGGCTTGCGCAAACAGTTCCTTGCCAGTACCGGACTCGCCTCGCAGCAGGATCGGCAAATGGCTACGCGCAACCACCCGGACTTTATCCAGCACGGCGCGAATCGCGCGGCTCTCGCCAACAATCCCCGCAACCCGATGATCGCGATCCGGCGCGGCCTGGACTTGGAGCTGCTTCTCCAGCCGGTGCCGCTCTGCCATGAGCCGCTCCCTGTCCCGTGCCACCATCCTTTGAAGCCGCACGGTCTGTCCGACCAGATTGGCAACCATTGTCAGAAAGCGAAGGTCCTCGTCCAACGTGACAGACGGGTCAGTTCCACGGTTGTGCTTTTCGATCGTAATCGTCCCGATTACTCGGTCTCGGTCTTTGATCGGAACGCCGATGAAAGAACAGGAACAGTCTTCCGCATTCAATTCTTCAGCTTTCCAATCCGCAAAGAGCTGATCGACGGCCATGTCCCTCACGACGACCGGGAACTTCGTGACGACAATCTGGCCGACCGCGCGTTCCGGCAAGTGTTCAAAGTGGAGCTTGGAGGTTTCCTCATTCCACGCCGATCCCACAACTACCTCCGGCTCGCCTTCGTCGTTAAGCAGAGCGATGAGGCCGTGGCGCATATCAAGGAAACTCGACAGTAGCGTGATAACGCTTGAGAGCGTTACTTCAACCCTTGCCGGGTTCGTAAGGATTTTGGAGATTTCGTAGATGCCACTGAGCGCAACTTCAGACCAACGGGAAGCTGTATCACTTCTCGCGACGTTAACCTCACTGCTGGTCGCGGCCATTCGAAGTACCTCGCCTGAAGCAAATCGCCCGATCAACGGCCGACTTAAGCGCGGCCGTGCTCCAGATATCTTGCGCTGCTGTGCTTGAGGCGCAAAGACACCCTGGCTTGAGAGACGGTACGGAGCCAGGCTGGAGTCGCGCTAACTTGGCGAGGGCGGGCGAATTCACGCGGGAATCCGGAGCCCGTACTCGGAACCTTACCACCACTTTTGCCTTGTGTCAAGAACCGGTGTCAGGTTTATGTCGAATTGGACATAGTCAATCGGCTCGGCCTTCCGCGGAGTCTCGCTGGGAAATGGAGAGATGCTTGCTCTTGAAGAGACATATGGGTGAATCAATCTTTGAGCAGGTTTCCATGTTCCAGAGGATCGGCGGCGACGTGACAGTGGATCGCCTGGTGGAATCGTTTTACACGCGGATGGAAGGTCTTCCCGAAGCTCAGATCATCCGGGCGATGCATCCGCGCGACCTTGGACCAACCAAGATAGTTCTGAAGCGGTACCTCAGCGAGTGGATGGGGGGCCCCAAGCTCTATTCCGCCGAAAAGGGCCATCCGCGTCTTCGCCAGCGACATCTCGGGTTTCGGATTGGCGAGGCGGAACGCGATGCCTGGCTGCTCTGCATGGGCGGCGCGCTGGAGGAAACAATCGAGGACGCAGCAGCCCGCCAGGAAATTCTTGCCGCGCTCCAAAAGCTTGCCGACTGGATGCGGAACCAACCTGGCAATCCGCACGATACGGGCGGGCGCCAACACTGAGTTGCTCAACAAAGCAGCGAACGCCGGGCGCCACTAGTGACCTCAGTCCTTCTGAATCACTACCTCGGTGGATTTCACGACTGCTCGGACGGAATCGCCCTTCTTCAATCCGAGTTCTTCGGCGCTACTGCGCGTAATTACGCTTTCGACCAGATTGTTGCCAACCTTGACGACCACACGGGCCTCGATGTCGCCGATTTGAATATCCTCCACAGTGCCGGGAAGTTGGTTTCTCGCAGAAAGTGCCATGTCCCCTTTTGTAGCAGAGAATCGAAGCGCCTGCCGGGCCGGGTATGGGAGATCAGGCTGAAACTTAATCGGGTGGCCCATCGTTCGCAGCGGCGGTTGGTTTTTTCTTGCGTTTCGCTTCTTGTGAGAGGTATGCGCCGGAGTTCTTCAACTTCACGGGCGGTTGACCGTCCACATATTGGGAGATCATAAACAGGGTCCGTTCCAGCGCCCGCCCCGCGGATTCCTCGTTATAAGAGTCACGCTCCTCGCAATTGAAGCCGTGCCCAGCCGGATAAGCAAACACCGTAACATCCGGCCTGTTGGCCCGAAACTGGATTAGTTCCTCTATGGGGATCAGCGGATCCTTCTCGCCAAAGTGGAGCAGAGTCGGAACCTTGCGCTTTTCTCGCGATACGCCTGTGATTCCTCCGCCGTAGTAGCCGATAGCACAAGCAAGCCCGCTTACCCGGTTACCCGCGACATACGACAGGTAGCCACCCCAACAATAACCGACGATGGCAACCTTTCCCGCACTCTTGACTGCATCAACTGTCGCCTGAATATCGGCGAATGGGCCTGTCTCGCCGGCCTGCTTGATCATCTCCACACCGTCGGCCAAGCTCGCTTCGTCATAGCACAACTCGACGCCCTTCTTCACACGGTCGAAGAGAGAAGGAGCAATCGCCAGATAGCCTTGAGCGGCGAACCTGTCGGTGATTTTCCGGATATGTTGGTTGACGCCGAAGACCTCCTGAAGGACCACAACGGCGCCTCTGGGCTCAGCCGCCGGGTCCGCGCGGTAAGCCGAAAAAGTATGGCCATCGGCCGCAGTTAGCTCGATCATGACAATCCCCTCCCCTTTTAACTAGTCTGACGAAATCATTACGTCCGGCATCGCATCGGAATCTGGCAGGTCCAACCCGTCTTCTTCCGCCAAACAGACACCTGAAACGCACACGTCACCATCGTCAATCACGAGGTCAATTGGTGTCAGTCGCTGACCTTGACAGGGGCCAAGGAAGCAATGTCCGGTATCAAGGTCAAACTGGGCGCGGTGCCGGCCACAGGTCAGGAAATTTCCATCCTCGTCGAGGAACTGCCCTGGGCTCGCATCCAGCCGCTCGCCTTGGTGAGGACAGGCGTTTTCGAATCCATAAAACTTGCTCCCTTTGCGGGTAATCAGAATTGGCCAGGGCTTCGCGCCCGTATCCTCGGCGCGTGCCAGGACAAAGCCCGCCGCCTCGCTATCGGCAATGTCCGACGTTCGGCAGATCGCGTATAGTTCGTTCATATTGTTCCTCGGTCAATTGCAAGGCCACGCGCTCGGCGTCGATCAAGGCGCCTTCCAAGTACCCGGTCTGGCGCGCCGCGAATTCCGTGCCGGCGAACCACAGCTTCCCGTCCCATAGTTCAGTCCACAGGTATGGGTCGCCCACATGGGGGTGGGGCGGAGCGGCGTCTTCGCGCCGGTCGAGGCTTGCGCAAGTAAACGGCTCGGTTGCCCAGTCTTGGTAATGTAGCCTTCCCGCTTCAAAGGCCGGGCCGAAAAGCTGAACGAACTGACTGGTGACCAGCATATCGAGTCCTGCGCGGAACCGCGCCCTATCGGCAGGAGGCAGGGCCAGAAATCCACCCAACGCGGCCACGTCTCCGTTTATGCTGCTCGCATCAAAGACCTCGCTGAGTACCGCCTGTTCATGGTTGACGAACGCATTGCCGGAACCGACCTTAGCACGGAAACCAACGGCGTTCCCATATACAACCACCGCTTTCGCTTGTCGTGCCATACAGGTGGGGCGCGCCAGTAGCGCACGTTGCACTCGGTCCGGCAGCGCCGGTGAAAAGAAAATGTGCTCCTCAATTAGGCGAGGCGGCATGGCGAGCACCACCCGTCGCGCCGTCCGTTCGACCTCGCCCTCCGGAGTGCGAAACACAATCTGCACATGCGAACCACGATCCACGATGCCCTCGAGCACGTGTGACAGCGCCAACCGAGTGGGCGGCAACTTTGCCGCGATTGCCTCAGTCAGTCGCATCATCCCTCCAGCGATGCGCAGCGCGCCTGCGTGGAGCATTTCGTTTTCGAGTTTCTGCGGCTTTTGGTTCGGATCGGTCAGAACCCATACCGTTCCGTCGTCGTATTGGGAGAACACGGTCAGCCCTAGCTCCGAGACGAGTTTCACCATCGCGGGTTGAGTCTGGGGCCAATACCATGTTGGCCCAAGGTCGACAGGAATGGCTGAAACCGGACAATCGCGCGACAAAATACGTCCCCCCAGGCGATCGCGCGCTTCGAACAGAGCATAATCGATGCCGCTTTGTTCGAGCGTCTTAGCCAGAGCAAGTCCGGTCAGCCCACCACCGACGATGGCAATTTCCAACATGGTCAGGTTTCCGAAAAGAAAGCAGGAAGCAATTCATCTGCCACATCCAACACTCGAGAACTGCTGCGTGCCCGGCTTTGGACTTGCAGTCCCACAAGTTGCTGCGTTCCGAGTGACAAACCGGCAGTCCGCCTAGCCAAAACTACCCATCCGGTTTGCGAGCCGAAACGCTGCGACTCTGGTGCGGCTGGGCGTTTCGGATCTTCTTGCCTTCTCAGGCAGTCAGGGTCACCAGAGTCTTGATCCCAATTGCATCCAGGATTTCCTGAAGCCTGGCGATCGAAACGGTTTGGTAGTCGCTCTCTTCATAGCGGCTTACCACCTGCTTGCTCACCCCAAGCCGGCGCGCCAATTCTGTTTGCGAAACGCCTTTCGTAATGCGGATCTTCGCGATGAAGGGAGCGATTTGGTCTAGCCGTTCCACATGCGGCAGCGTCAATTCACCAGCCTTGAGCTGGTCGTACTCGCTCAATTCGTCCTCAAGCTGCCGAATCATGCCTTCGTAGCTGGCGCGGATTGCGGCGGAGCGTTTGCCTGACTTTTCCTTCTCTGCGATCGCGATTGCCCGCCGGAAACCCGCGATTTGAGCCAAGGTCCGGTCTCGTTGAGCATCGCTCTTAATCATGATCGTGCCGCCTTCACCACTTGAATCACCCCGCGTGGTTGACCATCTCGATCCTGACGAAAGAACTCGGGGAACCCCATTTCAGACGTCGCCTGCATGGCCGGATGAATGAAAAATTCAACTCCGTGGTCGGCCCACATTCTCCATTTCCATTTCCGCAGATGCGGAACCAAGACGAGTTCAAAGTCGATCCAGTAGGGATCGATGCGATCGTAGACGCCTTCGTCGGGCTCAACCCAATAGCCGTCGACATCACCAGGATCCGGCTTCTCCGTACAAAAACTGCCGTCGATGTAAATCTCCCCAATGCCTGCAGCCCAAAAGGCTTCGATGGCTGCTCGAATGCCCCTCAATAACCATCTACGACGAGGCGTGAATCCGAAGCGGGCCTCGATGTGTTCCATGGTTGCCTTATGGTTTCCCGGCGGCAAAGCGCCGGTGCTCAGTTCGAACGCCGGAATCAAATACTTACCTCCCATGATCTCAGAGGACAAGCGCAAATGTCAACGTATATGATGTCATATCAAATCGACAGCATTTACAGCCTCCGCCGGAACACGAGTCTCTTGACCACGAATCTCGATTCGCTTCACTTTGTCCACAAGACTCCCCTGAATTCACGTAGCAAATCGCGCGGCATGCTAGACTCAGTTTCAAATCCGGTTGATCTCCGCATCACTGGCAGGCAGTATGTCCCGGCAGCGATACCAGCGTGGCTCCCTAAGAAAAGTCGGCAAGATCCGCAAAATGTGGCGCGGCCGCTGGCACGTCTACATTAAGCAGCAAGACGGTGCCGAGAAGATCTGCAAGCGTGAGAAGATTCTCGGACCTGCCAATGTGTTAACCAAGTCGCAAGCTCAAGAGAAACTGGATGCCCTCATCATACATAGTACAAACCAGATCTCTGCCACTCTGCCGATAGATCTTACGGTGCGGCAACTTTGGAAGAGCTATGCCGTCTTGAAGTCAGGCTCCTGGAGTACCGCGACACGCAAGACTCTGGAATCGGTCTTCGCAGGTGATAGCAAGAAAAAGAGCCGACCAAGGGTGCTCGCACTGATTGGGGACAGATTGGTCCGCGATCTGACCCGGGGCTCACTTCAAGATCTTCTGAACACGCTAGCCCGCCGCGGAGACAGCTACTCCTCCGTTAAGAAAGTCCGGACGTATATCAGTGCCGCGCTAGAGTATGCACGCGACGAGCGCCTCATTGCATCCAACCCTGCGCAGAAGCTTGAAGTGCCTGTCCAATTGCTTCGTAGGCCGTGCGAGCGCTTTTACACCGAGGAAGAGGTCCGGCGTTTGCTCTCGAATGCTCACGGCCGTGAACACCTGGTGCTGCGCATTTTCATCAACTGCGGTCTGCGGCCCAGTGAGTTATTCGCTCTTCGAGAGGACGATGTACAACCAGGCCAATTGCGGATTGACGAAGCCGTCAAAGAGGCGGAACGCGGCTGCCGGCGCATCGGAGGAACGAAGACGGGCGGCAGCCGCGGGTATGTCGGAATCAGTGCGGGCCTCCAACAGGAGCTGGCCGCATGGATTCGCGAACGCCATCAGAAACGTCTGTCTCAAGCCCCTCCAGATGCATCGTCATCGGACTTCTTATTCCCGAGTGAGACTGGGACGCCCTTTCGGTTGGGCAATTACTTGAAGCGTTATCTGAAGCCGCTCGCAGAGAAGGCGGGCATTCCGGACCTGACGTACCAGGCCCTCCGCAGGACGTGTGCGACGCACTTCCAGAAGCACGGCAACCCACGCGACATTCAGGCTCAACTTCGCCACTTCACATTGGAAATGACGGGGCGGTATATAAAAGAGATCCCGAATCAGGTCCGGGAAGCCGTCGAAAGCATGGACCGCGAACTATGTCTCGGATGTGAGCCCGAAGGAACACCGGAGTGAAGGCACGGGACACCTGCAATCCGTCTTGGCCTAAGTGATGGCTGCGCCTGAACGGTAGCTGGCGTCTTATCAGATCTCATGAGCTGCTTGCTACAGAGCCTGAGTCGCTCTTTATATAAGTAAGCGGTCTCGATTTCCATAAGCAAAGAAGGATTCACGAAACTGTCGGCGAGGTGTTCGCGATGAGCCCGCTGATAATTTGGGTAGGTTTTGGGTAGGTAATAGAAAGGAAGTGCGCTATTCTCTTATTGAAATAATTGGTACGCCCGGTAAGATTCGAACTTACGACCTTTTGCTCCGGAGGCAAACGCTCTATCCAGACTGAGCTACGGGCGCGCTGTGATTATTATAGCTGTCTCGCGCTCCAGGAAACTCCAGCGCCTAAGGTTTAGTTAGACGCTACGTGATGCGCCTTCGCCGCAGTGGTGTGATGAACCGGCGCGCTAGCGGATTCTTTGAGCAACGTTTCAATCATGTTCCGCCAATAGCCTTCCGTGTACAAACTCGCATCGTCTCCCGATGCGGGGGTTTGGGATCGAATGTTGCCCTTGCGGTCGATCCATACAATCTGCGGAACGGTGTAGCGCTCCATCATGTTGAAGCCCAGGTATGTCATCACCTCTTCGGGCGTGCTGTAGCCAACCGGATAGCCAATGTTGTAGTTCTTCACGAAGTCACTGACGTACATGTTCGCCATCGTGTTGAATGCCGCATCCACGGGCTGGAATCCACGCGGTCCATACTCGTTGTAGAGCTGCGTGAAAACCTGGGAGGTGTGCTGGCAATGCGGGCAGGTGGTGTGAACCATCAACAGCGCCACGACCTTGCCTTTCAAGCTGCTCAGCAGCATCTGTTTGCCATCCACGAACTTGATGACAAACTCGGGCGATTTCCGGAGCACCGGGGGAGCTTCCGTCTTCGGGGCTTCCGCTTTCGGGGTCGCCGCATATAATCCGATTCCAGTGAATAGCAAGAAGGCTGCACAGGCCAGGCGCATCCCAAAACTCCTTTACCTCTAGTTTACGACCCGATTATATCGTAATGCAGCCGGGGTCAACAAACGCCGGTTTTTCGCTGGGGGCCGCCTCCGCTACGATACATTTATGGCCTTTCACCTCGCCCAGTTAAATGTCGCGCGACTCCTGCATCCCTTGGACCATCCCCAAATCAAGGAATTTATGGACGGCCTGGAGCACATCAATGCGCTGGCTGAGCAATCGCCCGGCTTCGTCTGGCGCTTGCAAACCGATTCCGGCAACGCCACCGACATCCGGCATCCCTGGTCGCAGGATCCGTTCGCCCTCGTAAATATGTCGGTTTGGAAGAATCCGGAAGATCTGAAGCAGTTTGTCTATCGCTCCGGCCACCTGGAGTACTATCTCAAGCGATCCGACTGGTTTGAGAAACCCAGCCAAGCCCACTACGTGCTGTGGTGGGTACCTGAAGGGCACATTCCATCGCTAGAGGAAGCACGCCAGCGTCTGGAGCACTATCGACTGCACGGCGCCTCGCCGCATGCATTCTGGTTTGGAAAACTCTTCCCAGAGCCAGCCCTTTCAGCCGCGCCGGTTTAGCTTATGCGCCCAGCCTCCATTCTCGCGCTGGCCATTCTCGCGATTCCGGCCTGCCTCAAGCCAGCCGCCCAAGAGGAACCAACGGTTATCTTCGGCACCACCGTGGTAATTCCATCGGGTCTTCGGGGCTTGGTATATCACATCCACCACAACACGTCCCAACTCCCCGATTTCGAGAAGCTGAAGCCCGCCGGGCCCGCCATCTACACGTCGTCGCTCAACCTGCCGCCTCAAGACTTTAGACAAGGCTTCCCCGGCGTCACCAAGCGAAATGAGTGGTTCGCGATCGATTACAACGGAAAGTTTTGGATTGCCGATCCGGGGATGTACGCGTTCGCGCTTTTATCGGACGACGGCGCGAAGCTTTATATCGACGATCAAGTCATCATCGATAACGACGGCGTACATGCGCCCCTGGAGAAGACCGGCGCCGTCGACCTTGCGGGCGGTCTGCACCGTATTCGCGTGTCCTATTTTCAAGGACCCAAGTATCAAATCGCGCTAGTGTTGAAAGTCGCGGGCCCCGGTCAGGAACCACGTGTCTTCAGTACCGACGAGTTTAAACCACCGCCCGATCCAGGCCAGTGGCGTTTTCCCAGCACGACGGCATCGCCGCAAAAGTGATGTAAACGCCGAAACGAATTGGCGCGTCGAGTAACTTACGGAAGCGGCGTCTTCCATCCTTCGATCTGGTTCACCGTCAGTCCGTCTATCCACACCCGAAAATAGCCGGGGTCTCCTTGGCCTTCCACGCGCTCCGGCGTCTCGCTCGCGATCTCCAGTTTCTTCCATTTCCCCCGCATAACTTTTCGATAGTCGTCGAAATACTTGTGCGCCGACTCCGGCGAATCCCACGTCGACGCCACTCCCAGCACGGGAAACTTCTCGCGCTTGTGCTCGAACAATTCGTAAGACCCGCCCGCCAGATGAGCTGCCCAAGCCTCGCCTTCCTCCGCAGTGGTGTACAGCGATAGCAACACCCGGAAATCCAGCTCGCCCAGCGTGCCATCCGCCAGCTTGCGGAACTCGCGCGATTCCGGCAGGGGTGGAGGGTTCGGCATGATCGCCCCGCCGTGTCCCAAGTACCGTTCTGGATGCAAGATCTGTCCGCTGCTGGCCGGCGGCCGAACGAATACTTCCGAAAACGCCTCTGTGCCTAGCTTCCGAAACACCGCGTCCTGAAACGCCAGCCCTTGGGCGTATGGAAATACAAGCGACTCGCGGATATACAGTGGCGCTTGCGTAAACACCGGGTATTGCTGCGCGGCCGAACCTTCGATGCTCTTTTTCATCAGCTCCAGAACCGACTCGGGGACCTCCGGCTTGCCTCCACCTTCACGCGAAATATAAGCAGCCATCAGCCACGTTGCCTGCCCCTCCATTACCGCCTGCCGCGCCGTCGCGCTGTCGTCGCTCCGCATCCCGTCATGGATGTATTTGGCCAGATGGAAGTGCTGATCCGCCAGCGCGTGCGCTAATTCGTGGACCAAGGCGACACGCTCCTCATCACCCCCGCCCCCGCCTTCCAGTACGAAGAGCTTCTTCTGGTTGTAGTCGTAAAATGCGGCCGCCTGCTCGGTGAGCAAATCGAGCGTATTCTTCCGCAAATCGAAATCGGCGGGCACCAATCCGAGCATCTTCAGGGTCAGTTCCTCGGCATGCACATCGTCCGGCTTCATGGTCTCGTGGAGCCGCTGCTCCAGGTAGTGATGCAACTGATCCTTATTGATGAGTGCGTACGGAACGTCGTGCTTGAACGCTAGACCCGTGATGGCCGACAATCCTTCCTTGATCCGGCCAATGTTGGCAAACAGGTCTTGCGCCGGCGCCGGCGTTATTAGCACCCACGCTGCCAGAAGTGAGCAAAAGCGTTTCATGCGACAATGAACCTTTATGGTAGACGAGAAATTGTATTCAGCCGAGGCCCACGGTAGCGGGACCTTCATTATCAGCAAGCCCAAGCGCAAGCGACCCAAGCTTCGGCAGTCCAGATTGAAGAAGCCGCAACGCGGAGCGCGGAAGTAGTACCGGGTGGTCCTGTCGCGGCGCCTGGCCATCCACGAAGACCACACTCAGGACGTGACTTCCTAGTACTTCTCCCGCCTGGACAAAACACCGCGCGGCTTTAGACTATAGAGGTCGAAATGGCGGTCCTACGCAAAATTGCGCTCGCTCTCTTGCTGGCGGCTTCCGCGGGAGTCCTGCTGATGGCCGCTTGGGAGCTGTGGAATTACCGCCAATGGGCTTACTTGCCCTTGCAGGAATCCGGCTTCACCAGCGGAGGCGAACGTGCGCGCATCCTGCAAAACCGCATGGATCTGATGACCAAGCGCGTGGGTGACATGGAGCTGTTGATCCTTATTCTGCTCGGCACTTCCGGTCTCTACGCCATCGTGTTCGTCGCGTCCTCCTATTTCAGCGCTACCAGCTTTGCCCGCCAGGCCGATCAAACCATTGGCCACATTCAGGACCAGATCGGGCTGGCCATGGGCGATCTTCGCGAACTGCAGGAAGAAACGGAGCAACGCTTACACCAAATGACCGCCGCACCGCTTGCCGCGGCGACCGCTGTGCAGTCCCGGCCCGTCGTAGATGATCGGCCCGTCCTGGATCAACCGACGGCTGGCTGGCTGACCCAGGTGACGGAAATGGCGGCACGCCTGAGTGCCTGGCAAAGCTTGGTCTGGAATGGGTTGCCCCTCAGCGAGCAAGCCCGGCTGGACTTGGTCCAGGATGAGCACGCAGCGGCCTACCTGGAAGTAGCCGCCGGTTCCAAGGCCGGTTCTGCGATGTGTTGCGCATTAGCAGGCTTGTACTTGAGCTTCGGACGCATCTATGCCTCCCTCGACGCAGCCCGGTCGCGCTTCTACCTGGAACGAGCGCTACGCCTGGCCACGCAGGAATCGCCTCTGGCTTCGGAAATCCACTATCAACTGGCCTGCCATTTCGCCGCCTCCCATTATTTTCCCCATGCCCTGCGTGAACTGGCAGCGGCGTTCGAGCATCAGTTCAAGACACTGGATGAAAGACTGGCCAGCGACATCGAGGAGGGCGGCAAGCTCTACGATCTGGCCTCCACCGCTCCGTTCGACAAAGCCGTGAACGATCTGCTGCTCAACATGAGCATCGGCATCGGTTAAGAATCTGCGTTATTCGTGTTTATCGGCGGCTAAAATCGCTTCAGAAAATGAAGCTCAATCCGCCGCGCAACGCGCGTGGAGACTGTACCAGCGTGACGTGCTGGCTGCCTACCGTGACGGGCAGATAGCCCTGCGCCAAGCCATTCTGCAGCTCGGCCGTCGCTTCCAGGCGTCCCGGCATCCCCAGCACCGAGGGAATCGGCTGCCGTACGCGAACGTTCAGACCGGGCTCGGTGTAAGGACTCTGCGTCAGGTAGAAGTGATCCGGCATGATGGTGTTGTTGTAATCCATCCACTGGTAGCTGCCCGTAATAATAGTGCCAGTGACCGGAAGTTTTGCAGATGCTCTCGCCGAAACCCAGAAGCGCTGCGCCACTTCCAGACGCGATCGCAACGCCTCCGCGGAATTTGCCGCTAGATCCTGGCCGGTGGGAGCCAACGCACCGCCGCTACCAAACGAGGAACCGATTTGCACCCGATCGCCCAGCGCTTGCGATACCGATGCTGCAAATCCGGATCGCTGATAGCTGCCGGCATCGAACACACTGTTCTGAGAAGATATGTCGGGCAGCAGATCTCCGGGGGCGAAAGCTCCATCGGGCGCAACCAGGGTCATCGCGGCGTTGGTCACCCTCTCGTGATATGCGCTCAAGTTTAGGGTGGTAGCGCGAAGCCTCTTCTCGTAGCCGATCTCGGCATCCTGGGACCGTTGAATGGCCGCATGCCCGTCCAGCAATGAGAGGCGCGGCAACACCGCCAGCGCCGCTAAGTCCTGTGCCAAAGCTTCCGAGTCCCCGGGAACACGTCCCTCGCCGTCGCGGGGTTCCATGGCCAATTCGGCAGGGGGCGCGCCCGAGCTAAAAGCCACCTTCACCTTGCCGGCCGCGCCAAAATCATATGTCAGACGCGCAAACTGATTCAGCGAGTTCACTTGATCCAGGTAGCTCACCGAATCGAACGAGCCGCCGTAATCCAGGCGCAGCTCGTCGGTAATCGACACGCTGTCATGCATCGAGACCGACATCGTTCGCAGTGCCGGCCCGCCATCGGGCTGTCCCGTCAGATTGGCCAATCCGCCTCGTGCCGGCAAATAGATTTGTTGGACTGTCACCGCGATTTCCGGGCCCAGTCCGTCGCGGCTGAAACTGGTGCGGAAGCCTGCGGTAGGCAGGCCCGCGTGCGCGCTATAACCAACGTTCCCGCTCAACTGCAGCTCATTGTGACCGAACAAAGAAGTTGCCACTGCGAACGCCGTTCCCAAGTCCGTCTGCGCAGACGTGGAACCGAGCGATCCTGGATCGCCCGCCGAAAGATTCAGTACGCCCCTGGTATCGGAGAAAACGCTACCCACCGCCGATTGGCGCTGCTCCGGATCTGACGTACTGTCCAGAGGCAGCATTCTCAAAACCGGGCGCGTCGCCGCGGATTCCTTCAGCACCCACTTCCAATCGTCGCTCATCAGAGCGCCTTCACCGGGCTTGGCATACACCAGCTCGATGGAGCTCAAAACGCTTGCCAGATCGACATATAACAAGCTCTGCATGCCCGGTTGTACGGCGATTTTTTCCTTCAAGGCCGGGACAAAGCTAGCCAGCGATACGCGTACAGAATAAAGGTCGGGAGTGAGGAGACCGAAGCCGAACAGGCCCCGCTCGTTCGTCATGACGCGCTGCAGCAGCTTTTCCGAGCGATTGAAGAGAAAAACCGTGGCGCCCATCTGAGGCACGCCGCTGGAATTGCGGACCACGCCGGCGATGCTTCCCGATAGCGGGACGCTGGTTGCAGGCAATGCCATCGGCGCTGACAAGATCAGCGCGGCAATCACGCTGGCAGCGAGTTTAGGCTGACCCGTCATCATTCCGTACAGGCTTCAGGGGACGGTACTACCACGCCGTCCACCTAGGACCTACTTTACCGTAAAATTGGCGCTTGGGGTTAACACCTGATTACTGTTCTTGTCAGTGACCTTCATCTTTAAGGTGTATTGCCCAGGCTCCAGGGATTGGAGAGGTAACAGATACTCCACCGTCACCCGCGAAGACGAAGCTCCCGGGATTGCATTCACTTGCTCGGTGTAATGCAAAACCGGATCTTTGGCGCCGCTCTTGGTGATGTCGTATTCGATGGATCCGTTTGGCTTATTGGTCTTTTCGTCGGGCGAGAAATTGTAGAACTGGGTGTAGATTCCCAGCTTCTCGTTCCGCTCGAAAGTATCGGTCAGGCGTGGCCGGACCTTGGTGTCGCCGATGACGAACTGGCCAGTCCCCAGGCTGTTGGTCGGGACCTTTTCGATCAGGTCCGCCAGGATCAGGCTGCTCGACGCCAGTTTCTCATCGTCAAAATGAGGAACATTCAACGCCATGGGGTAGGTGGTCATGTTGCCGCCGGTAATGTCCTTGCAGACGATGTTGAGCCGGTACATCCCCGGCGCCAGCGGAATCTCTTTCTGATAGATCGACGCCCCGTCCAGCGCCTTTTGCAGCATGTCGGCGGGCACCTCGATGGTAACGGGGTCTTCAAAGGTGTTCACTACTTTGCCGGTAATAGAGGTGATACGGCCAAAAATGTTGATAGTGGCTTTCGAGACGTTGTCCTTCTGCTGGAACTGCAGATCGCGGCGCTGGAACTCAATGGTCACCGTCGTCAGGATGGTGGAATCGGTGATCTTGATATAGTCCGCGCGCGCCTTGAACGGCAGATTGTTGTAGCGGATGCTGGAACTGACCACCGCTTGCAGATCCTTGAACTTCACTTGCGGCGCCTTCTGCAGATTGGCGAACTGCGACAGCCGTTCGAACTCATCCATGCTGGCCGGCAGCGGCTGATTGCCGGTGCCCAGCGTTGTGCCGTCGGTGCGGGTAAAGCGCTGGGACTGATCGGCTAAGCCCATCTGCTCATACAGCGTCAAACCTGCGCCCGGAACATAAGTCAAAGCGTCCTTCTCGGAAGGGTCCATGGTCATGCGGAACTCGCCCGACATGCTGGGGTCCACAAACTCGATCTTGATGTTGCTGCCCACGCCTTCTATATAACGATAGGTCCAATCCACGAACGGGAAGGTGGATGTCGTTCCGCCGCCCTCTTCAATAGGACGGTCGTAAGTGCCGCCGGAGGAATGATCGTCGATTTCATCAGGCGGGCCGTAAACAATGTAGATACGGCCGCGGTCCGTCTTCCACCCCGGAATGCCCGAAGCGAAGCGCTCGTTGGCATAAGCGATGCGCCGGTAATGCTCTTCCTTGAACTCGTTCTCTTCGGTGTCAGGCGTAGGATCGCGCCGCAGCCAGAACGCCTCGATAAAATTCTCACGCTCGTCGTCGGTGCTCAGCCTCTTGAACGCCTTGCGCTCTTCGTCGGTGATGATGTAGGCAACGTCCTCGTTCATCCATTTCCGATAGGGCGTTTCCAGCTCTTTGCGGAGCTTGTCTTCCTGCTTTTTCTTCTGTTTCTCGGTCATGGGCTTCGCAACGGTGTCCCGTTTCGAGGCGGAAGGCTTTTGATCGGTGTCCGGCTGGGGCGCCGCCGCCTGAGACGCGGTTTGTGGCGCTGCCATCAGACAACCCCCCGCCAAACCCATGGCCAGCACGCTGGTCAACGCTGAGAAGTGCTTTAATTTCATACAATTCACCGCCAGACGAGAATCGGATCTGTTTATCATTCTAGGCCCTAAGCGAGAATCGGTCAAGGGAGAGACGCACTACTGCTCCAATAGGTTGCCCGAAATCGCTGCAGTCGTCCCCCGCCCCGTCCGGCACGTCACCCGCGGCCGTCCATCGGACGCGGCCCCGCTACTTCCCGCTGGCTTTGTAAACCTTCTCAAATTTGTTGCGCTGGTTCCAAACCGTGAACGATCCATTTCCCTCAGCGGTCAGTTTGATGTACTGTCCGGCGTCCTGCTCGTCGACATTCGCAATGAATGAATCCGGCACATTATGTTCCTTGGCGCCCGCGACTGCATAATGCAATTGCCACAGATCTTCCAATCCCGGTGAATCCTTCACGATCTGCCACGCGTCCGGGCTGCCTCCCTTACGAGCGCCGTTGTTCATGATCGCCACGCGCGGATGCACTGCGTCTACCAGCGCCGGTGAATTGGATTGATTCAGCCCATGATGCGACACCAGCAGCACGTCCACGGTTCCGATCGGATTGTTGGGGCACATCAGCGCCAGCTCTTTGTTCCACGTCAGGTCGCCCATATCGAGGAACCGAAACTTCTCGAACGTCACCAGCACGCCTACCGATTGCGCATTTTCGGTTGGATCGGTATCGCGCTGGGGCGTGGTTGCGCAGTAGGAATTGGGCTGTCCCGCGCCCGGCAGCGGCACTGGAATGTGGTCGCCGGCCGCCGTCAGCACCCTCACCGAGAGGCCTTTGATCGGCACGGTGTCACCCGGCTTCACCACCATATGCTCGCCTCGCTGGATAGCCTTCACGTAGTCGCTGTAATCTTCCTTCGTCGCCTTCGAGTCTTCCGTGTTGGGCCCATGATCGAGGAAATTCACGATCTTCATCCGATCGGCGAGTTGCGGCACGCCGCCCACATGGTCGCGATGGTAGTGCGTGATGAGCAGGTAATCGATCTGCTTCACCTTGGCCGCCTTGGCGGCTGCTACAATCCGGTCGGCATCGCGCCCTTCGAACCCCCGCCAGCCGGTATCGATCAACAGCGATTGCCCCGACGGACTGACGATCAAAGTGGACTGTCCGCCCTCCACGTCGATGAAGAAGATTTCGAGCGGCCTGGCGAGCGCGCACGGCGCTGCAAAGACTGCTAGCAGAAGCGCGCAAAAGGCCCAGCCCAGGCTAAGAGTTCGCATTTGACGGCATCGTATCACAGCCAATAATGTGGATTTCGTCGCGGGCACTCAGTAGACGTCCAGATCGTGCCCGATGACGACTTTGCCCGAGTAATGTTCGGTGAAGTCATTGAGCAGCCCCCCAAGGGCCGCGGACTGCACATGATCGAGAATCAGCAGGCCCGGCCTGGCTTTGTTTGCAATTTCGATAAGCTGTGGTGTCGTGGTGTGATATTTAGCTGCGAACGGCTGCAGGGCGGGATGGTTTTTGAGCCACGCGGCAGGTACGATCTCATGAATTAGAACATCGCAGCCGTTACAAGCATCCACTGTCGCCTGGACGGGGCTGGTGTCACCGGAAATGACGATGCTGCGATCCGCCGTGTCGAACCTGTAGCCATAGCTTTCCATCGCATGATGTGTCGGAAACGCAGTGACCTTGACGTTCGCATCTTTATAAATGACGCCCGCTTTGATTTCGTGCGCATTAGCTCGATATCCGCCGGTTGGGCCCAGAGGAACGATGGGATCGTCTTTAATGCGAGTCTGGATGTCCGCTCGGTATGCTTCGAGTAAATACCTCACCATCGATTTAAGACCCGCCGGACCGTAGACCTCCAGCGGCACTCTGCGTCCCATCGCCCACGGTGTCAGAATCAGATCCGGAAAACCCGCAGTGTGATCCGAATGCAGGTGAGTGAAGAAGACCACTCTCAGCTTTCTGGGATCAAGCGCATCGACCCCTCGATCCATGGCGGCCTCTGCACGGCGGACAACGCCTGGGCCCGCATCAACAAGGTAAGCGGCGCCGTTCACTACAATGGCGGTGGCCGGGCCTGATCGATCCGGATCCGGTGGGGGAAGTCCGGTTCCCAGGAGAACGACCTGTGTGTGGCCGCGCGAAGCCGGAGCTTGCTGGGCAGCGGCCAAACTGGTAAGGATCGTCAGCGAAAGAGGGACCGCAAGGCGGCTCATGCGCAACATATTTCGACCGACACGATATCACATTACTGTCTGGCTAACCCTCCATGCAGGCTCCATGCACGTCGTTCACGTCCCCTTGATAATCTTATTGCCGGAACATGCCGCGAAATCGTAACGTAATAATGGTTAGGAAGCCATGCCGTACTGTTGCCAATGCGGGAAGTCCGTCGGAAATCGAGACGCCTTCTGTGGCGTGTGCGGCGCGCGCCAGCCTGCCTCTGCTTCCGGGCCTCCTATCGATTACATGCACGGCATCAGCCCGCGCACTGCTTCCCTGCTCTGCTACATCCCAATCCTCGGCTGGATCGTCTCCATCGTGGTGCTGGCTTCCGCGCGCTTTCGCACCGACGGCCGTGTCCGCTTCCACGCTTTCCAGGGCCTCTACTTGTTCGTCACCTGGCTCCTGGTCGATTGGGTGCTCAGCCCTATGTTTGGCTTCGCGTTTTGGGGTCCGCCATTTCACCAGGTTTTCCCCGGGCTCATGAAGGCCGTCATTTTCCTGGCCTGGATCTTCATGATCATCAAAACCTCGCATGACGAGATGTACAAGCTGCCGATCCTGGGCGATCTGGCGGAAAAATCCGTCTCCGAGCAACGCTGAATTAATTCCAGCGTTTCACTCGCGGCCAGAGCTCCGCGAGAGGCGGGTGCAGCCCCTGGCAGTAGAAGACGTCGAAGTGTTGGTACGGCATGGAATAGGGATGGTCCACGCGCGCCGCCTTCCGGACGCTCATGAAGATCCGTTCCAGATTCTCCCGACGGTCGTCCATCACGATCATGCTCTCACCCGTATAGCCTCGAGGTCCCCACAGAAAATAGCTCTGATGCCCGCTGATGGCCGGTGGCAAACCGTACTTTGGACAGGCCAAGTGATTAGTGCAATCAGCGGCGGCTGGTCGACGTAACCCCAGTCCAGATGCCTGCTGCACGCCAGATAGTACAGCTCATTCGACGAAGTAGCCGTAGTGCCGCCCCGCGTACAAATGCACCAGGAGCTTGCAGGACGCAATCGCAAGCAGAATCGCGCCCGCTCTGCCGAACGCGCTTCCATGAATCATGCTCAGTACGCCGCTTCCAGCAGCGCGAGCACTTCCTGCCCCGTCATCGGCCGGTCCACCACGCCATTGTGCTCCAGTTCGTGCGTGATGGGCGCAACAATGGAACCGATCTCCTGGCGCGGCACGCCCGCGTCACGCAGGGTCCGCGGCACATCGAACTGCGCGATAAACTCCGCGGTGCGATCGGCGCACGCGAGCGCGGCCGGTTTGGGATTAGAAGGATCGAACGGAATCTTGTAGCCTTCCGCTATTGGGCCAAAGCGTTCAGCGGCGATTTCGGCCATAAAGCGCATGGCGTGCGGCAGGGTAATGCAAGACGTGATGCCGTGCGGCACGTTCCAGCGAGGTCCAATCTGATGTCCCAGCAGGTGCGAAAGCCCGAAGCGCGTATTCATCGCGCCATAAATGGAGTACCACGACGCGAACTGGCAATGCCCGCGATGCGCGAGTTGCTCATCGCCCTTGGTCGTGATGGAGGCTTTCAGATGCTCCACAAACAACGCGATCGATTTCGCCGCCAGCGCATCGCTGATGGGCTGATGCCGGATGGCATAGGCGCACTCGACGGCGTGATCCAGCGCTCGAATCCCGGTGGATACCCACAGCCAGTCCGGCGTCGAAAGCGTCAGCTTCGGATCGTTGATTATCGTGCGCGGCAACACGCGCATATCGTAAATGCCGCTCTTGACGCGTGTACTCTCGTCCGTAACGCCGCCCGCATGCGTATATTCCGCCGCCGACAGCGTGGTCGGCACCGCGATGTGTATCAGTTCGCGCTTGTCGAGCAAGCCATACATCGCCACCTTGGCTGAATCGATAGGACTACCACCTCCCAGGCTCACCAGGCTGTCCGCATCCACGCGCTCGATCTCTTTTTGCAGATCGTTCACCGTGCCGCGCGGCACGTGCTGGATGATTCCGGCAAACACGGAAGCGCAATGCGAGCCCAGTGCTCCCGTCACATCTTCTAATATCGGGAGCGCCGCCACTACGTCGGTGGTCACCACTACGGCGCGCTCCAGCCCGCGCCGTTCCATCTCGTCTTTCAACGCCGCTATTTTGCCCGGCCCATAAATGACGCGCTCCAGCCGGCTTAAATTGAATTCGCCTGCGGGTGCTTCGAAGCGCAGGCGACGAACCTCGGGGGATGCCATGCGGCCATACTATCAAATCATCCGTTCTTGACAAGAGGGATAGAATGAGCAGCATGCACAGTCACTGCATTGCCTCTCGCTCCCTGCTTATGATCGCCGCGATAACCATTTTCGCGGGCGTCTTTTCCGTAAACGCTGCCACGCCTGACCCGAAGGTCCTGGCTTACACTCTGCCCGACAAAATCCACTGGACCGAAAACCCAGGCGGAGCCAAACAAGCGATCCTGGCGGGCGATCCGTCCAAACCGGGCCTTTACGTCGTGCTGACCAAGTGGACTCCGCACCATATGAGCCATCCCCACTTTCATCCCAACGACCGGTTCATTACCGTGATCTCCGGAACGTGGTATGTCGGCACTGGCTCCAAATACGACCCCGATAGCACCACACCCATCCCGGCCGGAAGTTTTGTCACGCACTATGGCAAGCAGATCCACTACGACGGCGCGAAGGATGAAGAGGTGACGCTCGAAATCGTCGGGATGGGCCCGGCCACATCCACGCCCGCCGAAGTGAAGTGAAGTAAAGACGCGAAGTAGCTACTTCTTGGGATCGGTCGCCAGATCGAGCGTTACATCCAAGTAGGCGAGATACGCGGCCAGCAAACGATACGTGTCGTAATAGTCAGCCGGGTGAATCGCCGTCATTTGATCGCGCGGCGAATGCAGGATCGGCCAGGTTTCGTTGGCCAGCCGCTTGTCGCCGCGATCCAATTCCAACTTCGTCGGAGTAGTTCCCAGCGAATCCATGTTCACCATCGCGCTCACTTCGTCCTTGCTCATCTGATGCACGTAGAAATGCGACCCAAACCAGCCCTTTCTCGTAGGTGAATTTGGTCCGCCGTCAGCGTGTCGTAATGAATCGCCACGTTTTGTCCGGACAACGTGAACGTCAGGACGATAGCGCTGCCAATTCTAAGGAATGTTTTAATATTCAACGTAGGCTTGCTATTCTATAGGAGACGGACTTTCCTCCGCACCTTCACTCGTGAAAATTGGCTTTGTAAGTCTCGGATGCCCCAAGAACCTCGTGGATACGGAGGTCATGATGGGCCAGTTGGCCGAGCGCGGGCACGAGTTGACGCCGGAGCCGGGCGATGCCGAAGTGCTGGTGGTGAACACCTGCAGCTTTATCGATCCTGCCAAGCAGGAATCCATCGACACCATTCTGGAGATGGCCGAATATAAGAAATCCGGCCGGGCGCGCAGACTCATCGTGGCGGGATGCATGGTGGAACGCTATCGCGATCAGATTCGCGATCAACTCCCGGAAGTGGACGCGCTGATCGGCACCAACGAGTTATCCAAGATTGTCGCGGTGTGCGAGGGCCTGGAGCCCGACGCCGGCGCGCTGGAACCCTATCTTTATCACGACCTGACACCGCGCGTGCTGGCCACCGCGAGCCATTTCGCCTATATCAAGATCGCCGAGGGTTGCGACCATCCGTGCTCGTTCTGCGTGATCCCGCAGTACCGCGGCAAGTTTCGCAGCCGCCGCTTTGAATCGGTGATAGCAGAGGCCACCCGGATGTTCGCCAGCGGAGTTCGCGAGATCAATTTGATTGGCCAGGACACCACATCGTACGGCGAGGATCTGGGCCTAAAAGATGGCTTGGCAAATTTGATGGCGCGCCTGGCGCAGATTGAGACCGCGCGCGAAAAGTGGATCCGCTTTCTATATTGCTATCCGAACCGCATCACCCAAAAGCTTCTGGACACCATCGCCGAACATGCAGCCTTGGTGAAGTATATCGACATGCCGCTGCAGCACGCCAGCGCCAACGTGCTCAAACGCATGAAGCGCGGATCGCACGGTGATTTTTTCCTGAAGCTGCTGGAACGCATTCGCGCCACCATTCCGGGCGTCGCGATTCGCACCAGCATGATCGTGGGTTTTCCCGGCGAGACCGAAGCGGACTTTGAGATCCTGTGCGATTTCGTCAAGGCCGCGCAGCTCGACCGGCTGGGTGTGTTCTCATACTCCGACGAAGACACCAGCGCGAGCTACCATTTGGACGCCAAGGTAGATGGCCGCGCGATCCACAATCGCAAGCAGAAATTGATGGCGTTGCAGCGGCGCGTTTCTAAGGCGCGAAACCGGAAGATGATCGGCCGCGAAGTGGATGTTCTCATCGAAGGCCCGTCCGCCGACACCGATTTGCTGTGGCAAGCGCGTATGTCCACACAGGCGCCCGAGATCGACGGCTTCTGCTACGTGAACGATTTCGCAGGCGCACCGCCCCGGCGCGGCGAGATCCGGCGCATGCGAATTACCGAGGCGCACGATTACGATCTGATCGGTGCGTTGGATGTGGCTACCGACGGACCCCTTCCGATTCCGCCAGGCAACGCTTTTCAAATCCTTGCTACAGCGCGATGAAATGTCCGATTTGCAAAAAAGAAGCTTTTCCTGACGACCTCGTCTTCCCCTTTTGTAGCGAGCGCTGCAAAATCATCGATCTCGGCAATTGGGCCAGCGAGAAATACGTGATCTCGACGCCGGTGCAGCCCGAGGACTTGGAGAGCGAAGCTCGCAGTTCCGATCAAGACGATGACTCCTAGCCCCCCTCGGCGGAGTTCCGGCGCGTTTCTCATCGCCACTTGGTTTGGCTGCGGCTACGCGCCCATCGCGCCCGGGACTGCCGGATCGCTGGCGGCGCTGCTCATCGCGATCGCATTGCATTATGTTCTTGGATACGGCGGCGGCCATGAGCGCGGCACGCTGCTGCTGCTGACGGTAATCCTTCTCGGGCCGGGGATCTGGGCAGCCAGCGTCGTGGCGCGTGAGACGAACAAGCCGGATCCGCAGATTGTGGTGGTCGACGAAGTGATCGGGCAGTGGATCACCCTGGCGGGCGCGGCGACATTCAACTGGAAGACCTGGCTGGCGGCATTCGTTCTATTTCGCCTGCTCGATATGTGGAAGCCCGCTCCGGCGCGCCAGCTCGAAAATTTGCCGGGCGGCTGGGGCATCGTCGCCGACGACGTGATGGCGGGGCTTTACGGCGCGCTTGCTATATTCGTAGTAGATAGGTTGCATCTCTTTTAACATGGCATCTAAAAAGGACTCGAATGGCCGTCCGCAGATTTCTACAGTCACCCCGGAAGCGGCCATCCCGGGTGGTGAGTTTCAAATCCGTGGCGCAGGCCTGGCGAAATCCGAACGCCCGCGCGTCACCATCGGTGACATGGAAGCGCCTATCGTGATCGGGTCCGATTCCTGCGTGATCGTGCGCGTGCCGGAAGGCGCTTCGGCGGGTGAGCTGGTGGTCGCGAACGGCGCTCTCAGCAGCCAGGCTTGGACTTGCGATATTGGAATCCAGATCGCCGAGAATCTCTACCCCGTTGGCAACCCGGCCGTCGATTCCTTTGGCAACATCTATGTCACGTTCAGCGGTTCGCGCGGGCAGAAGACGCCGGTGTCCGTCTACAAGATCGATTTGAACTACAACTCGAAACCGTTCGCGAGCGAGATCATGAATGCGACTGGCTTAGCTTTCGACCGGGCCGGCACGTTGTACATTTCGAGCCGCTACGACGGAATCATCTATCAGGCCACTTCGGCCGGCAACGTATCGGTCTACGTGGAAGGCATGGGGGTTGCCACCGGTATCGCGTTTGATCCGGACGAGAATCTGTACGTGGGCGATCGCAGCGGCACGGTGTTCAAGATCAGCCGTTCCCGGCAGATTTATGTTTTCGCCACGCTGGAGCCTTCCATCGCGGCCTACCATTTCGCCTTTGGAAACGACGGCTACCTGTACGTCGCCGGTCCCACAACGTCGAGCTTCGATTCGGTGAATCGCATTTCTCCGGCGGGCGAAGTGGAGACCTACTATCGCGGCCTGGGCCGTCCTCAAGGACTGGCGTTCGATGCGGAAGGTCGCTTGTATGTGGCCGCGTCGCTGGGCGGCCGGCGGGGCGTAGTCCGCTTCGATCACGATCGGAATCCGGAATTGTTTCTCTCCGGCCCGGGAATCGTCGGCCTGGCATTCACGCCCTCGCGCGCGCTGGCGGTGTGTACCAACAACGCTCTTTATCGCGTGGACGTTGGTATCGAGGGCCGACCTCTGCCTTCCTGATGCCGGACGCCGAGATCATTGCCGTCGGCTCGGAATTGTTGACGCCGCAAAGGCTCGATACCAACTCGCTGTATCTCACCGATCAGCTCAATGCTCTAGGTGTGGAGGTGGTACGGAAAACGGTAGTCGGCGACGAGCGCGAGCGGCTTACCGACAGCATTCTGGGCGCTGCGGCGCGATCGAAAATCGTGGTGCTGACCGGCGGCTTGGGACCAACCGAGGATGACTTAACGCGCGACGCGGTAGCCAGCGCACTCGGCCGAACGCTGGTATTCAAGCAAGAGATTTGCGACCGCATCGAGTCTCGTCTGCGCTTCTTGGGCCGCAAAATGGCGGAGATCAATCGCCGCCAGGCCTATGTGATTGAGGGCGCCGAGGTGTTGCCCAACGATCGCGGCACGGCGCCGGGACAATGGATCGCCAACGACGGCGTGGTCTTCATGCTGCTACCCGGGCCGCCCATGGAAATGAAGCCGATGTTCGAAGGTCAATGCCTGCCTCGGCTCGAAAAACTTCTGCCGCCGCAGGTAATTCGGACGCGCTGGCTCCGTGTGGTGGGAATAGGCGAGTCCGACCTGGATCAGTTAATTTCTCCGGTGTACAAGCGCTACCCGAATCTCGCAACCACGATTCTGGCCGTGTCGGGCGAGATTCACGTGCATCTGCGCGCGCGTTGCGCAACGGCGCAAGAGGCCGAGACGTTGGTGGCTCAAGCGAGCGCCGAGATCGAGCCGCTGCTCGGCGATCGCGTATATTCGTGCAACGGCGATTCGCTCGAAAAAGTAATCGGCGATCTGCTACGCGCGCGGCACGCGTCGCTGAGTGTGGCCGAAAGCGCGACCAGCGGGCTCTTAGGTGGAAGGATCACCGCCGTCCCCTCGGCGTCGGATTACTTCCGCGGGGGATTCATCACTTATTCGGATCAGATGAAGACCCAACTGCTCGGCGTGCCCGCGGAGTTGATCGCCGAACACAGCGCGGTTAGTGAACCGGTGGCGAAGGCCATGGCGGAAGGCGCTCGCGCCCGGACCGGGTCGGATTACGCGCTGTCGATCACAGGTTATGCCGGGCCGGACGGCGAAAAAGTCGGCCTCGTTTTTATTGGCTTGGCGTCGCGCGGCGGCGCCGAGGTTCGCCGCGTGCAATTTCCGGCCGATCGCGAGCAGGTTCGCGCTTTTTCGACGAATATCGCGCTCGATATGCTGCGCCGCAAGCTTCTCGCCGTGCAGTGAGGAGCCATGCCATTCGAAGTGTTTGAAGCGCCGGCTCGCAGCATTCTCAGCAAGACCACCGGCTTCATCGCCGAAGCCGGCTTCACGCATTCCCTTACACCCGCGCGAAATTGCACGTTTGGGTGCAGCTATTGCTACGTTCCCACCATGCGTATTTATGGCGGACTCAAGCCGGAGGACTGGAGGCATTGGGGACAGTTCACAACGTTCAAAAGCAATGCACCGGAGTTGCTGCGGCGACAATTGCGTCATGACCAAGTGATCTATTGTTCCCCGCTCGTTGATCCCTACCAACCGGCGGAAGAGACTGCGCTGATGATGCCGCGGATTTTGGACCAGCTATTGTTGCAACCGCCGAAAGTATTTGTGATTCAGACGCGGGGGCCGCTGATCGTTCGCGATTTAGCGCGGCTGGTGGCGTTGTCCGCGCGGACCACGGTACGAGTGAGTTTTTCGATCACAACGAATCGCGAGCCGATACGCAAGCTGTACGAGCCGCATTGCGCCACCATCGATTGCCGCCTGAGAGCGATTCGCGAATTGCGGGCAGCCGGAATTACCACTTTCGCCACACTCGCGCCGATGCTGCCGTGCGATCCCGAAGAGCTGGCTTCGATCGCGCTGGAAGCCACCGATCGGGACATCATCGGCGATCCGTTGCACGTCCGATCCGTGAAGCCGCGCGGCGCAACCACTCGCGAAGCTACGTTTGCGATCAGTGAAAAGCATGGCTTTTCGGCCTGGCTGGATCCCGAGTTTCAGAGCGAGATGGTAGAGCGCATTGGCGCTACCGCGTGCCGCGCCGGACGTAGATTCGCGACGGGGGCGGAGGGATTTGGATGGCTGGCACGGTCTTAGAGCGCCTCGGAATCACATCAGAAACCGGTGGGCCGACGATCGCCTCGCTCAACCCCGCCGACGGCAGCGAACTCGGCCGAGTGTGCTTGGCCTCCGCCGAAGATTACGAGCGCACCGTGGCGCAAAGCATCGATGTATTCCATCGCTGGCGCATGTTCGCCGCCCCCCAGCGTGGACAAATTGTACGCGAAATCGGCGAGGAGCTTCGCCGGTTCAAAGACGATCTTGGCACCCTCGTGACTCTCGAAACGGGTAAGATCCTCGCCGAAGGCAAGGGCGAAGTACAGGAAATGATCGACATCGCCGATTTCGCAACTGGACTTTCGCGCCAGCTTTATGGACTCACCATCGCGAGCGAGCGCCCCGAACATCGCATGTACGAACAGTGGCATCCGCTTGGCGTGGTCGGCGTCATCTCCGCCTTCAATTTTCCGGTGGCGGTTTGGTCCTGGAATGCATTGCTCGCCGCAGTGTGTGGCGATTGCGTGATCTGGAAGCCATCGCTCAAAACACCGCTGACCGCGCTCGCCGTGCAGAACATCTGCGATCGCGTGCTCGGCCGCCACGGCTGGCGCGGCGTCTTCCAATTGATCATTGGTGACGACGCCACCATCGGCAAGCGTTTGATCGAAGATCGCCGCGTGCCATTGATCAGCGCAACCGGTTCCACTTGCATGGGCCGCATTGTTGCCGAAACCGTCGCCCGGCGTCTGGGCCGCACGCTGTTGGAACTGGGCGGCAACAACGGATTGATCGTGATGAACGATGCCAATCTCGATCTGACTCTGCGCGCGATTCTGTTCGGCGCGGTGGGCACGGCGGGCCAGCGCTGCACCAGCATCCGGCGGCTGTTTCTACAACGCGGGATAGCCCAAAAGATGACGCGCAAGCTGCAGTCCGCTTATTCTCACATTCGCATCGGAGATCCGATGGACGAAAAGACTCTGATGGGCCCCTTGATTGACCGCCAAGCCGTAGAAGCGATGCGCGCAGCGCTGTCGCGAATCCGAGCCGAGGGTGGCGAAGTTATCTACGGTGGAGAAGAACTGGGCGGCTGCTACGTGAAGCCGGCATTGGTGAAGGCGCGCGCGGACCTGCCCATCGTGCAGGAGGAAGTCTTCGCGCCGATTCTATACCTGATCGAATTCGACGCCCTGGACGAAGCAATCCAATGGCACAATGCCGTTCCACAAGGCTTGTCGTCGGCGATGTTCACCACCAACCTGATTTCGGCTGAAACGTTTTTGAGCGCGCGCGGCAGCGACTGCGGTATTGCAAATATCAACATTGGAACCAGTGGCGCGGAGATCGGCGGGGCATTTGGCGGCGAAAAGGATACGGGCGGTGGGCGCGAATCCGGCAGCGATGCCTGGAAGACCTACATGCGGCGGCAAACGGTGACCATCAACTGGTCTCAGGATCTGCCCCTCGCACAAGGCATCGAATTCGAGATTTAGTGGGCGTTCGATAACATAAAGACAGTGACTCGCTATCCGGCCTTCCTGCTAGCCCTCGCCAGCCTCGTCAGCGCGCAGACTCCGCTTGCAAACAGCGGAAAGCCCATGCGCGTGCTATATGAATGCACACCGGCGGACACGCAGGCCGCGGGGCTGGGATGTTCGGACGAAGATCCGTGCCCGGTTTACCTTGAGCTTTCGAACGTGGAGGCCGTAGGCGTCAAGATCTTCGTCACTGGAAATCTCCACACGCCGATGGCAACGCTGTACTCCATCCTGCTTGAGTCCGAAGACAATGGGAGCACCTGGACCGAGCCTCATGCGCGAATGCATTCTTCAGGCCTTGATCAGATTCAATTTGTCGATTTTCAAAATGGCTGGATATCTGGCGCCAACCTGCAAGGCGCGCCACGCGATCCGTTTCTGCTGGTCACCACCGATGGCGGCAAGACTTGGCGTGAGCGTCCGATCTTTGAGGACACTCGCGTCGCTGCAATCGAGCGGTTTTGGTTTGATAGCCCGGCAAACGGAACGCTGTTGATTGATGCGCGGCTCGACAACGGTAAGCGCGAATTGTATGAAACACGCACCGGCGGCGAAAGCTGGGCGGTTCAACAGACGTCCGCCGGTCCGATCGCGATCCCCAAGGAAAAACCGGCGAGCGCGCCGGGCTGGCGCGTCCGAACCGACGCGGCCACCCACAGCTACGTCATTGAAAAATCCGAGAATACTCGCTGGCAAAAGGTAGCAAGTTTCCTGGTGGATATTGCGAGTTGTAAAGAATAATGACCACCGATCCAATTGAATTGGAACTGTTCCGGCACCTGCTGGTCTCTATCGCGGAGGAGATGGGAGCGGTGCTGCGTAAAACCTCTTTTTCGGCGAATATCAAAGAACGCCGCGATTATTCGTGCGCGGTCTACGACGCCCAGGGCGAAACGGTGGCGATGGGCGATCACATGCCCGTACACCTGGGCGCAATGCCGCTTTCGGTGCAACACGCCACTCAAGCATTCGATCTTGCACCAGGCGACGTCGCGATTCTCAACGACCCATTCCGCGGTGGGACGCATCTCCCGGACATCACCGCCGTCTCGGGCGTGTTCCTGAAGGGAACTCGGAAGCCCGCGTTTTATGTGGCGAATCGCGCGCATCACTCCGATGTCGGTGGCATGAGCCCAGGCTCGATGCCGCTGGCGCGCGAAATCTATCAGGAGGGTATTCGTATCCCGCCGATCCTGCTGGTGCGCGGCGGACGGATGGATCGCGAGCTCCTGGACCTGATCCTCGCGAACGTGCGCACTCCAGTTGAACGCGAAGGCGATTTGCGGGCGCAGATCATGGCGATCAAACGAGGCGAGCAGCGGCTGCTTGAGCTCGTTGCCAAGTACGGAGCGCCCAAGCTACGACGCAACATGGCGGCGCTAAAAGACTACAGCGAGCGCATGCTGCGCGCGGCGATCCGGAGGCTGCCATCGGGAATCTATCGCGCCGAGGATTATCTGGATAACGATGGCATCACCGATCGACCAGTCAAAATCGCGGTGAAGGTGACCATTCATAACGATCGCGCCAGCATCGATTTCACCGGTTCGGATGCGCAAGTGGAAGGCTCGGTGAACGCCAACTACGCCGTCGCGGTTTCGGCCGCCACCTACGTGTTTCGCTGCCTGGTGCGGGAGGACATTCCGTACACCGCCGGTGTGATGCGGCCACTGGACGTGATTGCCCCAAGCGGACTCGTCGTAAGCGCCCAGCCTCCCGCCGCCATGGCTGCCGGAAACGTCGAAACCTCGCAGCGTATCACCGACGTGATTCTTGCCGCGTTGGCGAAAGCCTCGCCCGAGCGGATTCCGGCCGCGAGCTCGGGAACCATGAACAACTTGACCTTTGGAGGATGGGATCGCTCGCGCGCACGCGCCTTTGCTTACTACGAAACGATTGCCGGCGGCATGGGCGCGTCGGCGGTGTCGGATGGCGCCAGCGCCACGCACACCCACATGACCAACAGCTGGAACACGCCGGTAGAGGCGTTCGAGCATCTGTATCCGTTGCGGATTCGCAGCTACCGCATTCGATCGGGATCGGGTGGAACCGGGAAGCATCGTGGCGGCGATGGCATCGTGCGCGAGTATGAATTTCTGACGCGGGCTGACGTCACCATTTTGTCGGATCGCCGCGAGCGTGGGCCATATGGACTGCTGGGCGGCAAACCGGGCGCGCGCGGCAGAAACTCGCTTTTGCGCGGCAAACGCACCATTGCGATCCCCGGCAAAGCACGCTTTGAGGTGCAAGCCGGGGATGTGCTGCGCATTGAATCTCCCGGAGGCGGCGGATACGGCAAGCCACAGTGAAGCCCTGCACCGGATTGCCATGCGGCAAACCTGGCGACGTCTCACCTTCCTGCATTGGCCGTATGCGCCCGATCTGGTTCGCCGCTTCATTCCATCGGGACTTGAGCTGGACACCTTCGATAGCGCGGCCTGGATCGGACTGGTACCGTTTGAGATTTACGGCACGCCGGGAATTCGGTACTTTCCTGAAACAAATCTGCGCACCTATGTGGTTTCGCCCGACGGAAGCCGCGCAGTCTGGTTCTTCTCCTTGGACGCGGCTCGCGTCGTGGCCGTGATCGGGGCGCGCATCGGTTATCATCTGCCCTATTTCTGGGCCCGCATGAATGTGACATCAGGAGATGGCGAGGTTCACTACCGAAGCCGTCGCCACTGGCCGCATGATTCCAGCACAATGACCGACATAGTGATACGCCCGGGCGAGCTCTTTAAGACCAGCGAACTCACAGATCGCGATCGTTTCCTGACAGCCCGTTATCGCCTCTACAGCACATCGCGAGCACGGCTGCGGCACGCACAAATCGAACATCCACCGTGGCCGCTCGCACGCGCGCGAACGATCGAGCTGCGCGAGAGTCTCTTCGAAAGCGCGGGGCTCCCGGCGCCCCAGGGAGAGCCGCTCGTCCACTACGCTGCGGAGATTTCGGTCCAGATCGGCCGCCTGATCTAAACCGAAGCGATCTACACTGAAGTTTCATGGCAAAGTTCAAGTCCGCCGGAACCAAGAAGACCTCGCAAAAAGTAAAGTCGGCACGGGCCGCCCTTCCGTGCCTGGTTCTCGTAGCATTAGGGATCGCGCTGATGTGTCTGCTGTTCTATTTTTCCCTGCAATCCAATACCAATCCTCAATGAGAATCAATCCTAAATGAGAACCGACAATCGCCGGCCGGACCAAATGCGCTCGGTGCGGATCACGACCAACTATCTGGTCACCGCGGAAGGCTCGGCGCTGATCGAGGTGGGCCAAACGCGCGTTCTGTGTGCTGCGTCCGTGGAAGAAACCGTGCCGCAATTTCTCAGAGGCAGCGGGCGTGGCTGGGTGACGGCGGAGTATTCGATGCTGCCGCGCGCCACCGCCACGCGAACGCCCCGTGAGGTCGCCAAAGGCCGCCAGTCGGGACGCACGCTCGAGATCCAGCGCCTGATCGGACGCTCCTTGCGATCGGTTGTCGACGCCACCGCGCTCGGAGATCGGACGGTGGTGGTGGATTGCGACGTGCTCCAAGCTGATGGTGGTACTCGCACCGCCTCCATCACCGGCGCTTACGTCGCGTTGATGCAGGCGCTCCAGAAACTGGTGAAGTTTGGCGCGTTGAAATCGCTTCCAATCACTCAGCCCGTAGCGGCGACCAGTGTCGGCATCCTGCGGGGCGAGCCACTCCTCGACTTGTGCTACGAGGAGGACTCCTCGGCTGAAGTGGACATGAATCTGGTGATGACCGGTTCCGGCCGCTTCGTCGAGCTGCAAGCCACGGCCGAGAAGACGCCGTTCGATGACGGGCAATTGGAACAAATGGTGGAGCTGGCGCGGCGCGGCATTGTTGAGTTGTTCGAAATCCAGAAGGCGGCTCTTCTGAGTTGAAACTCTTCTGCGCGAAACTTTATTGCGCGAAACTCTATTGCGCAACCACCAACCGGGGCAAGCTGCGCGAGTTTCAGATGGCGCTGCGGGATTTGACGCAAGTGGAGCCGCTGCCAGGTCTTGAATCCGTCGCGCCTTGTGAAGAGACAGGCGTCACGTTCGAAGAGAACGCCATCCAGAAGGCGCTGCACTATTCAAAGCACTGCGATGGATATTTGTTCGTGGATGACTCGGGCCTGGAGGTGGACGCGCTTGGCGGCGCGCCGGGCGTGTACTCCGCTCGATTCGCAGGTCCCAGTGCCACCGACGCGGCGAATAATCAACTGCTTATAGATCGGATGCGCGGCGTAACCGATCGCACTGCGCGATTCGTGTGCGTAGTGGCGCTAGCCGAGCGGGGGCGCTTAGTGCGCACCTTCCGCGGTGAAGTGGAAGGCCGGTTGCTCGAAACTCCGCGTGGAGCCAATGGATTCGGATACGACCCGCTGTTCTTTTATCCGCCATTCGGATGCAGCTTTGCCGAAGCGCCCCTGGAACGAAAGATGGAAGTAAGCCATCGCGCCCAGGCGCTCTTTAAGATGCGCGCATATCTGGACGATATGGCTCCCGTGGAGGGAACAAAGTGAAACGAAGTACCGATCGTTACCTGACGACACATGTCGGCAGCATGATTCGGCCGCCCAAGATCACCGAATACGTGGAGGCTCTCGCCGCGGGAAAGGCGATCGATGAGCTGGCGTTCGAGCAGGAGCTGCGCACGGGCGTCAACGAGGTGGTCCGCCGGCAAGTGCAAGCGGGCGTGGACATGGTCAGCGACGGCGAGTTTAGTAAGACTAACTGGCTGGCGTATTTTCAGCACCGCGTGTCGGGCTTTGAAACTCGGATGCAGCCGCTGCGCAGCCCTAGCTTTCTGGGAGCGGAGCGCGACGGCCGTTTTTCTGAGTTCTACGACCAAAGCATCACTTGGTTCCAACGGGGACAGCCTTTTCCGCACATGGTGTGCGTCGGCCCGGTGAAATACAGCGCTGCCGGTCGCGCGGCCATCGAGAGGGACATCGCAAATCTCAAGCACGCCCTGACCGGACTTCACGTGGAAGAAGCTTTTCTCCCGGTAATAGCGCCGTGCAGCATGGGAGTGGCGTATTGGAACGAATACTACAAGTCCGAAGAGGAATTTCTGTTTGCCGTGGCCGATGCCCTGCACGAAGAATACAAAGCCATCACGGACGCTGGATTGGTAGTCCAAATAGACGACGCGATCTTGACGAATCTCTACGATCAGGTGCGCGCCGACGGAAAAGATTATCGCCGCTGGGTTGCCATGAATATCGAAGCGCTCAATCACGGACTGCGGGGTGTTCCAGAAGACCGCGTGCGCTACCACTTGTGCTGGGGCAGTTGGCCCGGTCCCCACACCAGCGACGTACCGCTGCGCGAGATCGTCGATCTGCTGCTGAAGATCAACGCGCAGGCCTACTCCATCGAAGCGGCCAACCCGCGGCATGAGCATGAATGGCTGGTCTGGCAAGACGTCAAACTGCCCGAAGGCAAGATCCTGATGCCGGGCGTGATCAGCCATGCCATCAGCCACGTGGAGCATCCCCAACTGATCGCACAGCGCATCACACGGTTTGCCAAGCTGGTGGGCCGCGAGAATGTAGTTGCGAGCACCGATTGCGGATTCGCGCAGTCCTCAAGGATCGCGCGCCAGCATCCCAGCATCGTCTGGGCCAAGCTCGAGTCGTTAGCGGAAGGAGCGAAAATCGCCTGGCGCGAAAAGGTCCGCGTTTAGGGTTTCGCAAAGGTTAACCTAGGTGAGGAGGAGATGACGATGAATGTCACCGATCCACTCTTAGCACCAGTGGAAGCAGACGAGCACCGCGAGCTCGGTGGAGTTCAGGTGGATGTCGCGCGCACGGGCGCCTGCCGGGTTAAACGGCTCATCTATCCGCCTGGATTCCATTGGGCCAAACATTTGAGCGAATTGATGGGCAGTAAATACTGCATGCACGCGCACGTGGGGTTCATGGCTCACGGTCAAATCAATGTGAGGTTCGCCGATGGCTGTGTGGTGGAATACAAAGCTCCCAAGTTCGTTCAGGTGGAACCAGGACATGAAGGTTGGGTGGTGGGAGACGAGCCGGCCGTGCTGATCGAGTTCGACTTCGAAGGCGATACGTTGGATCGGCTGGGCGTACCACAAGTTCACAAGCATGGCGGCTGACTCGGTTGAGCCTTCGCTCCATGACAGAGAGCCTTGGCTGCGAGGACCGCTTCCAGGTGTCCCGCCTGTGCTGGCGCCGACCTTGCGCGCCTTCGCGCAAGCCCGTGAGGACCTTGCGCGCTGGACGAGCGGCCTGACCGATGCCGAAATCTGGTCGCGTCCACATGGCCTCGCACCCGTAGGATTTCATCTTCGCCATATCGCGGGTAGCGTGGACCGTCTGACCGCTTACATCCGCGGCGAGCAGCTCACTCCGAAACAATTGGAAGCGATCTCTCACGAATTGGATCCGGGGCCGGAACAATCCAGTTCGCTCATTGAGTTGCTCAAAGAAGTGAATGAAGCTCTTCAGAATTCAGAACGCGTGATTCGAGCACTGGATCTAAAGATCCTTTCAGAACCTCGATTCGTTGGCCGAAAGAAATTGCCAACCACCGTGATTGGATTGGTGGTCCATTTGGCCGAGCATACGCAGCGCCACGTTGGTGAGTTGATCGTTACCTCGAAGCTCGCGCGAACATCCAAGACTGGGCGTACTAGGCCGATTCCTAGTTGAAGAAATGGGAAGAAACCGTTTAGACTTCAGTCTTGTACATTCCTGAAGCGGACTTCGAGCAACTGATCCGCACGCTTTCGGAAGCCCGGTCGCGCGCCACCGAACTCGCCGCTTCTATTGGGGCTCGCCTGGGGCCTGAACATCGATTAGCCGAGCTCGCCAATGCGGCGTCCTCAAGGATTGAGAATATGCTGCGTGAAGTTCGAGCTTCAGCGACGGAAAATACGGACCTTGCTGGCGGCCTGACGGACTTGCAGGATGCGCTGCGCGCAGAGACGCAGCCAGTGGCCCCCGGGTCAAATCCGCCGGCACACCAGCCCGCCGGGACGCAAGCCATGGAATTCTTTGCTTCGCAAGCTGGAATCGAGCCCGAACACTGGCTGCCCATGTTCGTGGAAGATCTTATTTCGCAGCTTCGCACTTCGGGCGGAATCACATTTGAAGTCGCGGAGCGTTTGCTGCAACAACGGAAGGACGACTTCCTGAGGGACTTCTTGGTCGCTCGCAGGATGTATCGCACTTATCCCCAACTTTTTCCAGAGATTCGAGGTGAGATCGGACCTCAGCAGATTCAGCCGGTCTCGCAGTGAGGAACTTATATGTACATAGATACCAGAGAGCTCAACGATTTGACGCGCCGGGCCACCGAGTTGATGTCGGAGACCGCCGACGTGCCCAGAGTGCTGCGCAACCAGCTCGGCGAACACCATGAGCTGGCGATCGCTGCCGAAGCGATGCAGGGAAGCATCGAGAGCTTCGTGCGCGAGCTGCGTTGCTTCGATGTCTCGGCCCAGACCGTCGGGGCTGATACGTTCGAAGGATCTTGACTAGAGAGGAACGTCCAGGACTCGCGCGCCGGGCCAAGCGGCCATTTGAAGCGGCCGCACCCGCGTTCGACGAATGGACTGCGTAGTACCCTGACGCTTTTAGTAGTTACTACCACCATCGGAGGTCTTTTGTGGCTAATCAAGCATTGGACGAAGAAAAAACTCTAGCGCGTCTGCAAACCCTTATGCGCTCGGAGCATTGGCTCGCTACTTACGTTAGCGATCTGTTGAGCGCGCACGATCTATCGGCGGGAATTGATTTCCGAACTGCCGAACAGCTTCTTGCCGCGGAGAAGGAACAGTTCGAAAAGGATCTGGCAATCGCGCGCCGTATGCTACGGGTTTATGGCAAGCAGGTGATGGCGGAGAATATGTCCCAGAACGCCTACGCCCCGAACGGTTAGCAGCACCTCGCGCGGTGGCGGAGCTGGTCAGGCCGGTCAGCGCAATACGGTGATGGGAACCCACGCGTCGGTGTTTTCCCAAAGCAACGACAGGGTTCCCTTATTGCCTCCTGCAGATTGTAGCTCGATCTTGAAGGTCTCCACGGGCGACGGCAACGTCTTGACATTCATCTTCACGCGCGCGAAGTCCTGGCTCTCGTCATAGTTCAAGTGGAACTGGCCAGTCTGTTTGTTCACGATCAGCAGCCATCGCTTTTCGTTCGGCAGCGTCCAGATGCTGTAACTCCCCTTGGGAACTTTCAGCCCGTTGATGTCGAGGTCCGCTTCGCTGGTGATCTTGGTGGCCCAGTTTGCGCCGGTACACCACACCTCGTCGTATGGCACCAGGTTGCCCATGATCTTGCGCCCATGCATCGATGGCGCGTAATAGTCGATGGTGATATGGTCGCCTCCGATCACCGCCGAGGTGCTCACCGGCGGGCTGGTGTAACGCTGCGCCGCTGCCGGAGCGGCGAGCGCGATTGCGGTGAATCCAGCGAGGAGTGATAAGGTGACTCGGGTCATGCGATCCTCCACGCCCATGTTATCGGATTGCCTCATTGTTCGGTTCCGCGCTCTTTCTCGTACACCGCCTCGAAAAACGCCAGTTGCGCGCGATTCGGCGCCGGTCCCACTTCGGCTTGATCGCCCAGTACCATGGGCCGGTCGCTCTTGCGATCGTCAAAAGCCGGCCACTTCGCCAGACCCTTGCCGTTCGGATCGCCATTCGTCGCGAAGTTCACCCAATACGACGAAAGCATGTCTGAGACCTGATGATCCAGATCGGTCCAGGCGCGCGGAGGTAACAGGTTTTGGAAAACATACTGAGCCTCGGAGCCGTGAGTAGCGCCGGAACCGAAGCCTCCGCGCGAAGTCGCGCCGGCGGGCGGCGGAGGATCGTGCGTGAAGTAATACAGGAACGCCTTCGAACGACCCGTCTTGGTTTGCGCGCGCGCCCAAACTCGCATTACAAAAGCCAGCTCATCGCGAAAAGCGGCCAGTTGCGATGCGTTGGCTTCCTCGTCCGAACTCCCCGGATAAAGCTTCAGGAACGCATCCGCCTGATCGCCGTAGCGCGCCCGCGATCGCTCTATGAATTTCGCGGCGGTGGTAGGCTGCAGGAAAAACGTCCCTTCGTCTTTGTTCGACCCGCCGAGCAGCGGTACATCGTTCTGCCGGTGCTCGGCGAATGCCGCTCCAACATCTTCCGGCAGAAACCATCCGTCGATCACCGGGCCCCCGGCGCGGCCTGCTTTGAGCAAATCTTCGGCCGGCTCCGCGCGCAGTTCATCCAGTGTTTGAGCGTGCAGCGCCTCCGCGATCTTCACTCCGGCTGGCTCGGCCTCCGCCAGCGTCCGCGTGGGAGTGACAGAAAGCCCCATCCACGCCCCACTCTCACCGACAGCGCGCTGGAACAGCCCTTTCGCGCGGGGCGATCCCATGAGATTCGCAATGCTCGACGATCCAGCCGAATCGCCAAAAACCGTCACAAGTTGCGGATCGCCTCCAAATCCCGCGATGTTCTTCTGAATCCACCGCAGCGCGGCCGCTTGATCCATCAGCGCATAGTTCCCCGACGCGTGATGCTCGGATTCCTTCGTCAACTCGGGATGCGAGAAGAATCCAAACACGCCCAGCCGGTAGTTGATGGTGACCAGCACCACGCCCTTCTTCGCTAGCGCCTCACCATCGAAACCTGGCGTCGATCCCGACCCAGTCTGATAACCGCCCGGATGAATCCAAACCATCACGGGGCGCCGATCGCTGGCCGAAGCGGCCGCAGTCCAGACGTTGAGGAACAGGCAGTCCTCACTCATGTTCGGCGGTTTCGCCGCCGGGCTCGCGCCGCGGAACGCCGGTTGCATGCATATCGCTCCGAATTGATCGCCTGGTCGCACGCCGTCCCAATGTGTCGCGGCCTGTGGCTCGCGCCAGCGCAGCTTTCCCACCGGCGGAGCAGCGTACGGGATGCCGCGAAAAACACGCACGGCGCTATTCGTTCCCGCAACGCCGGAGATTAACCCCGAGTCAAGATGCACCGGTTCCTGAATCGCCGCAGGCAGAATATGCGTCACCGCAAATAGCGTCGCAATGCAAAAGGTAGGCCGCATAGAAGCTTCTCCGCGCTCAATCATATCGAATCCCAGCCAACCACCAACCACCAATAACCAATTACGCTGCGACCGCGAGGGAGCAGCCCCGTGCTAGTCTGGCGATTTATGTCTGGACCCGGCCCGCGTGCGATCTCGAACGCCGTCAAGTGGACCATCTGCGTAGTCGCTGCAATGGGCTTCCTCTTCGACATCTACGTCGTGCTGGTTGGGCCGCTGATTCTGCAGCCAGCGCTCACCGAACTGGGACATCTGCGGCCGGGCACGCCGGAATACCGCGATTGGGCCGGTTACCTGTTCTGGATCCCACCTCTGGTCGGCGGATTTTGCGGTTTGTGGGGCGGCTATCTGGCCGACCGTTTTGGACGCCGCCGGATTCTCACCTACAGCATTCTGGTGTATGCCTTCTCCGCCACGGCTTCCGGGCTCGCGGCCAGCGTCGAGTCCCTACTCGTGTTCCGCACGCTTTCCTTCGCCGGCACTTGCGTCGAATTTGTCGCCGCAGTGGCGTGGCTCGCCGAAATATTTCCCGATCCGAAGACACGCGAGGCCGTGCTCGGCTACACGCAAGCCTTCTCATCGTTGGGCGGCGTGCTCACGGCCGGGGCCTTTTACGTCGCAAATCGCTGGGGCTTGGCCTTGCCTGCGATTTATGGGAGCCACTCCGCCTGGCGTTACGCATTGATTGCCGGCGTGGCGCCCGCGATTCCTCTGGCCATCATCCGTCCGTTCCTCCCTGAATCTCCCCAATGGGAACACCAGCGCGTCGAAGGGACTCTGAAGCGTCCCAGCGTTCGCGAATTGTTCAATCCCGAATTTCGCCGCGTAACCATCGTCACAGCGCTGTTATTTGCTTGCGCCTATGGCGCTGCCTTTGGCACCATCCAGCAATCGCCGCAGATCACGCCGGGATTGCGCGAGGTGGCACAATTAGCGCCGGCTGCCCGCGGGCAAGCCATTTCTAGCGTGCAAGGCACCCAAGAGATGGGCGGTTTGGCAGGACGAATCGTACTCGCCGCGCTCGCGCTGATCGTCGTCAGCCGTCGTCGTCTGCTACGAATGTTCCTGATCCCGGGTCTCGCGATCGTTCCCATCGTTTTCCTCTACATGTCGACGCACAGCCTGCAGATGTTCCGCATTGGGATTTTCTTCGCGGGGTTCACCACGGTGGCGCAGCTCACTTTTTGGGGTAACTATCTGCCGCGCGTATATCCCGTGCACCTGCGCGGCACCGGCGAAGGATTCGCGGCCAACGTCGGCGGCCGCATGCTGGGCACTTCGGCGGCGATCGTCACCACGCATTTGGCCGCGCTCATGCCGGGTATCACACCGTCAGCCCGTTTGACGCATGCCGCTACTGTGGTCGGAATCGGCGTTTACGCTCTCGCGCTGGGGCTGACGTTTCTATTACCGGAGCCTCCCGAGATCCTGCCCGAATAGGGCCTTGACTATCTGTATCGTTTGATATATATATCAACCAATGCCGAAAGAAGATCCACAGGCGTTTTTGCCCCTCAAGACCAACTGGTTTCATATTCTGCTTTCACTCGCAGCCGAAGAACAGCACGGCTACGGGATCATGCAGGAGGTGCTGGATCGAACCAGCGGCAAGGTCCATCTTTGGCCGGCCACCCTCTATGGCACTCTGGCGCGCCTGATCGACGCCGGGCTCATTGAAGAGTCTGAAGAACGTCCGGCTGAAGAGCTGGACGACGCGCGCCGCCGCTATTACAAATTGACACGTCTGGGCCGCCGCGTGCTGGATCTCGAAAGCCAGCGCCTGGAAGAGCTGGTAAGCGTCTTGCGCGCCAAGCGCAGGCAGGCCAAACGCCGCGAGGAGGCTTACGAATGAATATCCGTGTGACGATTTGCCTGCGCCTCTATCGCGCCCTGGCTCGAGCCTATCCGCACGAGTTCCAGATGCTCTACGGTGAGGATTTGGAGCGGATGGGTGAGGATGCCGCACCCGAAATCTGGCGAAGTCACGGCGTTCTGGGACTGACCCGCCTGCTCACCGACATCGCGCTGCGCTTGCCCGCCGAATATTTCTCCGAACTGCGGGGCGACGCCAGGTTCGCCCTCCGAATGCTCGCCAAATCGCCTGGATTTACCGCAGTCGGTATCCTCTCCCTCATGCTTGGCATCGGCGTGTGCAGTTTCTTCTTTAACGCGTTCACCGCCACCCTGTTTCATCCGCTGGCGGGCGCTAGCGATACCGCTGCTCTCAAAGGGTTGGACGTGCCAGTGCTTTACACTTACTTCGAACGCTATCGCGAGCACCGCCAGATGACGGATGCCGCCGCTTTCACCGATCCCGTCCCGTTCAACGTCTCGCGCGAGGGCATGAGCGCGTCAAAATCCGAACGAGTGTTCGGCAGCTTGGTTTCTCCGGAATATTTCTCCGTCTTAGGAATGCAACCGGTGCGGGGCCGCTTCTTCCGCGCCGATACCGAGAAGTTGGGAACGCCGCCCGTGGTGGTGGTCAGCGAGCGCTTCTGGCGTTCCCACATGAACTCGGATCCCCAAGTTATCGGCCGAACGCTCGGAGTCAACGGCCATCCAGCCACAATCCTGGGCGTCGCACCCAAAGGGTTTCTCGGCGTATGGCCGACATTCCCCGCGGACTTGTTCGTTCCAATCACTTCCGGCGCCTCCATTTCGCCCGAGCTGGCGGAAAATGGGAAGCCGGCAGTCTGCCACGTCGTATTCCGCCTGGCTCATGGCGTGAAACCATCGGCGGTGGAAGCGGCGCTGGATGTCGTCACAGAGCGCTTGGACGCCGAAAAGCCGAACGCGAACAACCCTCGTAACGCGCGCCACGTTCATTTTCTGTCAGTCAATACTCTTGCGCCTATGCCTGCGGCGCAAACCGCCATCGTTGTCACTTTTCTGGGCGTCCTGCTAGGTCTCGTACTGTCGCTAGCCTGCACGAATCTCGCGAATCTTCTGCTCGCCCGCAGCAGCCAGCGCCGCCATGAGATCGCGATTCGCCTGTCGGTTGGCGCCGGGCGTTTTCGTCTGGTGCGGCAACTTCTTACTGAAAGCCTGATCCTTTCGCTCGCAGGCGGCATTGCCGGATCCGGGCTCGCCTATTGGCTCATGCAGACGTCAGCAGCGGCGAAATTCGTCAGTTCCACGCCAATCAGCGTGCAGCCTAACTTGCCCATGCTACTGTTCACGCTCGCAATCTCTGTGATCGCGGGCGTGGGATTCGGGCTCGCGCCGGCGCTTGCCACCACGCGCACGGACGTGGCCGCCACGCTCAAGCAAGGCGCGTTCACTCCACTCCGCGGCTATCGGCGATTCGGGTTGCGGAATCTACTGGTGTTGTATCAAGTGGCGGGCTCGCTCACTTTGCTGCTCATTACCGGCTATATCGTGTTTGGCTTCGGCAAGGCGGCTCGCATCGATCCGGGCTTCGACACTTCGAATCTGACCGTCTATCAACTCGACCCCATACACGACGGGTATTCGCCCCAGCAAATCGAGGCTCTGTACCAAAAGCTGCCGGATCGGTTGTCGAAACTACCTGCCGTCCGTGCCGTTACTCTGGCCGACGCCGCTCCCTTTGGCGAATTGGTGACCGTCGTGTCCAATGCTCAGTTTTCCGCTCCAGGCCCGCGCGGCGACACACTGCGCGGTGCAGTCCGGCAGCACGTCGGCATCAAATATTTTGATACCTTAGGCGTGCCCTTGATGCGCGGCCGCGACTTCGGCGAATTCGAGGAACAAAACAGCGCCGGCGCATTGCCGGTCATTCTCAATGAAACGGCCGCGCGCGACTTTTTCGGCCAGGACGGTCCGCTGGGCCGCATCCTCCGCGACGATCGGTACAGTTATACTGTCGTCGGCGTAGTTCGCGACATCAAATCCGGCTTCATGATGGCGAAGCCGGTAGCCACCGTCTTTGTTCCTCTCGCGGCGCGCCTTCCGGGCTCCTACCCGGTTCCACTGGGCGCTACGCTCGTCGTCCGCGGCCGCGGAGCAAACACCATCGCGGACGTAACCAGTTCGATTGCGTCTCTCGATTCGCGTCTCACGCTTTTCAATGTCGGCAGCATGGACGAACGCCTGGACCAGTTCAATACGGTGGTTCGCCTGGCCAAGGGCCTGTATGGCGGCATCGGAGTTTTTGGATTGATTCTGGCTTGTATCGGATTGGCGGGCGTAACTGCCTATGCAGTCGCTCGCCGGCGCAAAGAGATCGGCATTCGCATGGCGCTGGGCGCGCGCGGCTACCAGGTATTGCGGCTGGTGATGAAGGAGGGCGCGGTTATGGTTGCCATTGGATCGGCGATCGGATTTGCAGGCGCATTTCTTATCTCGCGCGCGCTCTCGTCCCTCACCTTCCAGCTTAGTCAGCTTTTCGCCCAGAGAACTAACGACCCGCTGCTCCTCATTGGTGCTCCGGTGCTCCTGGCCGGTGTCGCCCTGCTGGCCTGTTATCTTCCTGCGCGCCGCTCCGCACATATGGATCCGCTGACTGCACTGCGCGACGAGTAAACGGCCGCATTTCCTTCCAATCCCCGGAATCTGCCATTATTAGAGGTTTACGCCTTGAGCGTACCCGGAGGCATCCACTTGGCCGTAACTGCACAAACTCTACTCTCACCCGTTGAACCGCTAAGCCTGGCCTACGATCGCGACCGTTTGGAAGACGTCGGCTTCATGACTTGCATGACCCTGGTCCTGCTTGGCAACTACGCGCAAACTGGCCATTTCGGCGGACCTTTGGCCTACACGCCCTACAACGTTGCCGTGCATCTCACCGGTCCCGATTTCGGCGGCCTGCGCTACGATTACCGGCGTCCCAAGCATCCCTACGGCGACAAGTTTATGCTAGCGGGCGGCCACTGCATCCCCACCTGCTACGCGTTGTGGATGATCATGGGCGAAGCGCTGGCACGCAAATTCAAAGCCACCGGCGACAAACGTTATTACGTTGATCCGCACATCGCAATGCTCGGAATCGACGCACTGGGTTTCCGCCGGGGGGCCGGCGCGCTGGCCACCATTCTGCAAGATAATGGTTTGGCCGATCATCCGCTTTTCGCTGAAGCCAAGGTACGCGGTATCCGCGCGCTCGCCGGTCACGCCGAAAGCACCGACCTCACCAACGACGTGAACGGAGGCCCTTCCGGCATCGGAATCGCCACCGCCGCAGGCAAGGCCGCATTTTGGGATATGGTCGGGGCGCCGATCGCCGGGCCGAAGATTATCGCCTTCGAAGGCGAATTCGCCATGACCGAAGGCCACGCCCAGGAGTTAAAGACACAAGCCCTCGCCTTGCAGGTTGGCAAGCGACTGCGCGTGATGTTCTCCGATAACAATGCGGGCATCGACGATTCGTTGCTCGGCGGCGTCATCGCTTCCAAGTACGATCACTATCGCCTGGTAGATCAGTGGACCTCCTACGGCTGGAACGTCTTCACACTCGACGACGGCAACGATTACGATCAGGTTGTCGCGGCTTTGAAAACGATGGAGGACTGGGATCCCAAAGACCGCCGCCCCATGGTGGTCGTCGGCAAGACGGTCAAGGGTTATTGGCCGTGCGTATCGCACGGAAAGATAGCCGGACAGTGCGATCAGGTTATCGGCTATCAGAGCCATCCGTACGCGCTCAAAATGAACTCCGAGTACTTCGTCGAACTCGCCAAAACATTCGAGCAGCAGTATGGCGTCGAGTTTGTGGGTATCCGCGAGGGAGCGGTCACCGATTCGCGCGAGCGCCTGATCCAGTTCAAGGCCAATATCGACGTCGCGATGTCGGTGCTGGAACGCAATGGCCTGGGCGATTGGCTGGCCGATCGCTTGGTGGCCATCGGCGATACGGTGAAAGACGAAGCCAAACTCCACTTTGACGTAAAGCACGACCCCTTCCAAGACGATCGCCTGCGCGTCGCGAATCTTCCGGTGGAACTGCAAAAGGTCAGTGTAAAGAACCGCATCTCGGGCGCTGAGAAGCAGGTCTCGATCGCGCTGTTCCGCAAGCCCGGCGAGATTGCGGGCACGCGCCGGGGCATTTCGGAAATCATCAAGTGGATGAACTACGTCACCGACAGCCGTTTCATCACGCTGGCTGCCGATCTATCGGAATCCATCAACGTGGAGCACGGCAGTCTGTGGGGCCACTATGATCCGGAGACCAATCCGCTCGGCACCCGCATCAAAGCCGCCATCCAGGAAGCAGGCAACGTTTCTACCGCCATCGGCCTGGTGAGCCAAAGCGCCAGCGTGGATCCCGAAAAGTTCGCGGGCGTCTGGGCGCTGAGCGGCACCTATGGCGCATTCACACCATTGATGTACACTCCGGCCCGCGTCTGGAGCCAACAGAACCAGGACAGCAAATTCCGCATGGGCGTGCTGCACATTCTCGCCGGACACTCGGGCCCGGAAACCGCCGCCGATGGCCGCACCCACTTCGGCATCTTCGCCACGCAGGTTTGGAAGCTCTTCCCGCGCGGTCAGACCATTCACCTGAATTTCTGGGATTACAACGACGTCGCGGCCGGCTACTTTGCCGCAGCCGAAATCGCCGCGCGCGATCCCAAGGTCGGAATCATTTCCATTGAAGTGGCGCGGCCCGATTTCCCGGTCGCTGACCGCGCCAAGTTCGCCGACACCGATCTGAAAGCCGCCGCCAAAGGCTTCTACGTCATTCGCGATTTCACGCCCGGCAAGCCGAAGCACGGCTACATCGTGACGCAGGGCTCTAGTTCTACTGTGAATCTAGTGAGCATTCTGCCTCGCCTGGAACAGGCCGGAATCAACGTGAAGGTGATCGCCGCCATCAGCGAAGAATTATTCGACCGCCAGCCGGACGCATACCGCAGCTCCGTGCTGCCGCCGGAAGCTCGTTACGATCTCATGGTGGTGAGCACCGGCACACGACGCATGTGGCCGTTGCGCGATGCCGGCCCTCTCACCGATGCTTACTCGCTCACCTCCGATTGGGACAATCAGTGGCTTACCGGCGGCCTGGAGCCGGAGGTGATCGCCGAAGCGCACCTGGACAAGGAATCGATCTTCAAAGGTATCGAGCGCTTCGCCCACGATCGCGCCAAGCGCCTCGATCAACAACTCGCCTTACTGAACCGCGACCGTTAGGGAGCCGGTTTACCTGCTGCTGGTCGTCGTCGCACCCGGATAGTAGCTCAGATCCGGCTGGTAACGCCAAATGGTGTCCTCGCGCAGGGTGACCAGCGAATTCAGCTTGTCTTCCATCTTCTTGTACGCTTCAGCGCCCATCGCTTTCGAGAGGGATTGGGGATTGTCCATCTCCGCCCATTTCTCCATCCCCTCAGCGAAATAATAGTCGCCCACTCCGCCGAGTACGGTTCGGCGCACCAGCAGCAACTTCACGTCTTCCTTCTTGAGCCCTGGGACCAAATCGTTCTTCACCAACGCGGCAAATTCTTCATTGCCGCCGCTACGGACCCGGAGTCGAATTATGTGTGTGAAAGTTGGGGGGACCAGTTGCCCCTGCGGCGCGATGCCGAGGTCGGGCAGTGTCCGGTCGATGGTCACCTGCACATTCTGCTCGTACTGCGCCAGCCGCGCGCCTCGTAGAATGCGTTCCTGCTCGGTTGAGTACTTGTTGAGCGGGTTTTCACCATCCCGGTCAGCGAACTTTCTGAGCGGCGTCAAAACTTCGAAATCCGTGGTGTTGCCGACCGTGCCACGGTACACCACTCGAAAAAGATCCGTCGGCGCCCCTTTCTTGATCTGTCCGGCGACCTGTCTTTCTAGGTCCAGAAAATCTTGAAGATGTTCCGGTTTCACCCGAACATGGGCCACATTGAGCATAATGGGAGCCGGAGCCTGTCCGAATGACGGAACGGCGGAGGCCAGGAACGCGGCCGCAAACGCGGACACGAGCAATGTAAGCTTCATTGCAGTTCTCCTTTCGAGAGTGGACACTGGGCCCTCACGTTATCACTCTTGCGCAACAAGTTATTCGGCGCATGGCGTCAAATTTGAATCAAATCTCTCTTTTGGGCGGTTGGATGTATCGTAGAAAACATCCCCGCGGTCGAGTCTTTCTCGACACGCAGTAAAGCGGTAGGCTAGGATCATGCGAATGATGTGTTTGCAAATAGGCAGCCTGGCTGCGTTGGCAACCGCCGCGGCCGTGTTCGCTCAGGCACCCCCGCCGCCGCCCGCACTGGCGTTCGAAGTCGCATCCATCAAACCAACTGGACCGCTCGACCCTCTCGCCATCCAGCAAGGAAGGGTCCACGTCGGAATGAAAGTGGACGGCGCAATCTGCGATATCGGAGCTTTTTCTTTGAGGGATTTGATTCGCACTGCTTATGAGGTGAAGGATTACCAGATCGCAGGCGCGGACTCGCTCGGCACCCCGCTGGAGGCCCAGCGCTTCAACATCCAGGCGACGATGCCCGCTGGAGCCATCGAAAAACAGGTTCCGCAAATGCTCCAGGCGCTGCTGGCGGAACGGTTCAAGCTGGTAGTCCATCGCGAGACCAAGGATCAATCCATCTATGCGCTGGTGGTCGCGAAGGGCGGACCGAAATTGAAGGAATCCGAGCCCGATCCGCCCGCCCCGGAAGTTTCGCCGGACGTTCCCGAAGCGCCGAAAAAGGGCGAAATGGTGATTGGTCAGGGATCGAGCCAGCTTCGCATCAGCGGTGATAAGGCGGGCGGCGGCGTGACCGTCAAGGGCGGCCCCATGGGCCAGATGCATATGACGATGGCCGATGGCAGGATGCACTTGGAAGCCGCAAAGATGACCATGGCGGCTCTAGCCGAAACCGCAACCAGTTTTGTGGGCCGGCCGGTGGTCGACATGACTGAGCTGAAGGGAAATTACCAGGTGGCTCTGGACCTCTCGTTGGACGATCTTAAGAACGTCGCGAGGACCGTGGGCCTGACGATGCCGGGAGCTCCTGGCGGCAATGGCGGCCAGGGCTTGGCGGAAGCCTCCGAACCGTCGGGCTCGACCATTTTCGTCTCCGTTCAGCAATTGGGCTTAAAACTGGAATCGCGCAAAGCGCCACTCCCTTTCATCGTGATCGATCACCTGGAAAAATCCCCCACTGAGAACTGAACCATGGCCACCGCGTCCCCAGCAGCCGGGATAAGCCCGGAGTTTATCGACCAGGTTCGTTCCAAGCTCGCTCCCACTACGGTGGAGCACTACATCAACGGCCAATGGACCGAGGGCGTGCGCGGTGAAACTTTCGAGACTCTCGATCCTTCTACCAATCGCGTGCTGGCTCGCGCCTGGCGCGGTCACGCCGAAGACATCGATCGCGCGGCTAAGGCGGCCCACGCGGCGTTCCAAAAATGGGGACACGGCAAGGCCAAAGACCGCAAGAAGTATCTGCTCAAGATCGCCAGCCTGATCGAAAAGCACGGCGACGAGCTGGCTACCATTGAATGCCTGGACGCCGGACAAGCTCTCAAGATCGTCCGCGCGCAGATCGCACGCACCGCTGAAAACTTCAGTTTCTACGCTGAATACGCTGAAAAGGCCATGGATGGCCGGACCTATCCAGTAGACAGCGAGTGGCTCAATTACAGCCTGCGCGTTCCCGTCGGCCCCTGCGGCATCATCACGCCTTGGAACGCGCCGATGATGCTCTCCACGTGGCGCATTGCTCCAGCGCTCGCCACAGGCAACACCGTCATCCTGAAACCGGCCGAGTGGTCGCCTCTCACCGCGTGGAAGCTCGCGCAAATTTTCGAAGAGGCCGATCTGCCGCCCGGCGTGTTCAACGTCGTCCAAGGCTTTGGTGAAGAAGCCGGCGCGCCGCTGGTGGCTCATCCCCTGGTACCGCTGATCACATTTACTGGCGAGACCACCACCGGCTCCATCGTCATGAAAACCGGGGCTGATCAACTGAAGCGTCTCTCACTCGAGCTCGGCGGCAAATCGCCGGCCGTTATTTTCGCCGATGCCGATCTGGACCGCGCCCTCGATGCCACCGTCTTCCAGATCTACAGCTTCAACGGCGAGCGATGCACCGCCAATTCACGTGCGTTGATTGAAGAATCCATCTTCGATGAGTTCACGCGACGCCTGGCCGCTCGTGCCGCGCGCGTCAAAGTGGGCAGCCCGCTCGATCCCGACACTGAAGTGGGGCCGCTCATCCATCCCGAACATCGCGACCGCGTGTTGGGTTATATCGACATCGGAAAAAAAGAAGGCGCCGAGCTCTTAGTAGGTGGCCAACGGGTGGGCTCGGAAGGCAACTACGTCTCCCCCGCCCTGTTCACCGGCCAGAACCACATGCGCATCGCGCAGGAAGAAATCTTCGGACCGGTCCTCACCGCCATTCCGTTCAAAAACGAAGCCGAAGCTTTGGCCCAAGCCAACGACGTGAAATACGGGCTCGCTTCCTACGTTTGGACCGGCGACGTGGCCCGCGCTCATCGCATGGCGCTGGCGCTGGAAGCCGGCATGACTTGGATCAACAGCCACAACGTGCGCCATCTTCCAACGCCATTCGGCGGTGTGAAATTCAGCGGCACGCATCGCGAAGGGGGCGAGCATTCCTTCGAGTTTTATACCGAGCTAAAACACATCGCCGTGCCCCTTGGATCGCACGCCATTCCAGGATTTGGAAAAAAGTGACTGGAAAAGGATAATCATGATATTTCCCCGCGTAATTCGTGTTGGCCACGTTATTTTATCCGTCGCCGATCTAACTGCATCGCGCCATTTCTATGTCGATCTCCTCGGCCTCAATGTGGTTCACCAGGACGATCGCGCGCTCTATCTGCGCGGTGTCGAAGATCGCGAGTGGAGCCTGAAACTGGAACTCGGCCCGGAGCCCGGCGTCAGGCAACTGGCCTACAAAGCCGGTTCCGAAGCGGCGCTGGATGAGATCGCGGCCATCGCCAAGGCCGAAGGCCTTCCTCACCGCTGGGAGACCGAGCGCGATCGCCCGCGCATCCTGCGCATGCAAGATCCTTTCGGATTTCCGATTGCGTTCTATTACGAATCGATCAAACATCCTTGGTTGCTGCAGCAGTTCCATTTGCACTGCGGCCCCGGCATCCAGCGCATCGATCACATCAATGTCCTGTCGCCTCAGGTAAAGCAACTCTCCGAGTGGTATCAGAAGCATCTGGATTTTCGGCTGACCGAGTCCACCGAAGACGATAGCGGCCGCATCTGGGCCACCTGGATGCAGCGCAAAGGTCACGCGCACGATCTGGCCACCACCAACGGCGCTGGACCGCGTTTGCATCATTTCGCCTATTGGCTGCCCGATGGCGCGCGCATTTCGCAATTGTGCGATATCCTGGCGGGCGCATTTGAAACCGATCGCATTGAGCGCGGCCCCGGCCGTCACGGCATCACCAACGCTTACTTCTTGTATCTCCGCGATCCCGACGGCCACCGCATCGAGCTCTACACTTCCGATTATTTGAGCGTCGATCCGGATTTCGAACCCATCCGCTGGCAGTTGCACGATCCCCGCCGCCAGGCCCTATGGGGCGGCCATGCTCCCAAGAGTTGGTTCCTCGAAGGCAGCAGCGTTGAGGCTTTTGACGGCGGCTGGGTCAAGATAGAGGAATCGGAGTTGCAAGGCCTGCCAGCCTATGTGCGTTAGGCATCGGCGTTAGCAGGCCTCTAGGCGGTAAGCGCGCCGGCTATCCGCTCGCGACCGCAGACATTTTCGTCACTCCCACTCCGTGAGCAGCAGCGTGTAAATGGTTTGGAACCCGAGAGCGGCGATCACCGCTCCGGTGCCCCAGCGAAGAAGAACTTTCATGGAGCGTTGCACAACGCCATCCTTTGGAAACAACTTCAGTGTTCGAAACATTTCTTATCCTTTATGAATGCAGTAGATTTAGCGCACCAATGCGTGCGTCGTCAGACCATCAAAGAAAGAAGGTTCCTAGGAAACCGGCGGGGCGCGGGCAGAATGAACGCGGGCCTGACGGACCAGAACGGCTGGCTCACCGAGTGGAACAAGATCGCCCTCAACGCCCGGATGCAGCGCATACCCTGCGGTGGCGGGCAGTGACGTCGTAAGCCTTTTGGTGTTCAGCCTCCGATTCGATGCTTGCCTGGCGGCCGTTGGATGGGCCCGCACAATTGCCGCCGTCGTCTGCGCAGGCTGCGGTACCCAGCCCGCGTTTAGCTGCACAACGAGGAGCGATACGGCGATCGAGGCTAAGACCGCTCTCCGAATATGGCGATGAATTGTCATACCGCAATATTAAGACGCGTTCATCTTGAGAAAGGTTGGGATGAAATTAGAAGTTTTTGAGTGTACGCCAGCTTAGGGCTGTGACAGCTGTGCGATCTTATCGTCCAGATGCTTGAGCGCAGCCTCGAGCGTCGCGCGGTACTTCGGATTCTTCGACGTCTCGATGTCATGGAGCACGCGGGTGCGCGAAAGCTGCAAGCTTTCCCGCTGACCCTTGCGATCGGCTTCCTCGGGCGTGAGCTTAGGTAATTTGGCCAAAGCCTCTCGTGCTTCCGCGGACTCGATCTGGGATTCCACTGACTTGCTTTCCCAGCCCCGCGCCATGCTCCCAGTGTGGCACTTTCAGCCACCACTTGCTGCAAAGCCGAGATGCCAGCCGAGCCGATCCGAATCGGCCCAGACTATCGGGTACCCGAACCACGTGGATCCCTTGTAGCCGGCGACGCCATGTTGCGCTCCAAAAATGAAGGCGCAAGGCACTTCCCCGTAACGCTGCAAGCGGGCGCTCAACCATGAGCTGGAATTGATCGGCGCGGCCAAAACCACCGGCGTTCCCGGGAACCAAGCCAGTTTCGCGCCGAAGATGGCATCGTCTTGGCGTTGGGGCACCGGCAGCCCGTACGCTTTCCGGTATCGCGCGATTGCTGCGTCCAGGTCTTGGACTTCGATCACTACCTTCACTACGCCGGTCCAATCCGTCACGCTTGGCTTGCCGCTCGGATAAGCGCGATTATCTCGCGGCGTGAAATCGTGAATCATGAACGGAAAGAATCCGCCATTCGTCGGGCCCACCTGGGCGGTCTCCCAATCGAGATCGACGCCGTCCGGCCTTTTGCGGCCGGCCCTACGTGCGTCTGTCACGGACACTCCTGCCTTACGTAGTCTCTCGACTTCCCCGGAAAAATCCGGAGGGCGAATGGCCCAGGCGCACGGACCAGCATCGGCCTCCATAAACTTGTGCCAATAATGCGCGGCCAAAGCGGCGGGATCGGCTTTGGGTTGGATCGCGATCAGTTCCAGATAGGACCCATCCGGAAAACTCGCCAGCGCCATTTCGGTCGCGTGATTGGAATGCGGCCCGCCGTACTGGGCCGTGATCCCTGCAACATCGCGCAGCGTGTTGATCATCGCGTCGACGTTCTTGCCCGCGACCGTCACGTGATCGATATGAAATTGTTGAGCCATAAGCGGGCAGGCGATGACGGCAAAACAAAGAACGCGAGGAAGCATGCCAAAAAAAAAGAAACTCGATGTGTCACATAATATAATAAATTGACACATGGCCGTCAACACCCGTCAACTCAACGTTTCCATCACCCCTCACTTCTCGAAGTATATCCGGGACAAGGTGAAGAGCGGCAGGTATTCCAATGCGAGTGAGGTTGTGCGGGAAGCTCTTCGGCGGCTAGAGCAAGACGAGATAGTTACCCAACAGAACGCCATTATGGATCCTACCAACGTTCAGGAAGCGGTCCTTCAAGGACTTCGTTCGATTGAAGGCGGACGTTTCACCGAGCTTCATACCCCAGAAGATCTTCAGCGCTATTTCGACGACGTCGTTCGCCGCGGCAAGAAGCGCCTCGTGACTAGAAGGAAAGCCGCGCGCGGGTGAAGCGCTATGTAAGTTCCCCGGAAGCCAGTGCCGATCTGGACAGCATCTGGGACTACATCGCAGAGCGCGGCGGCGTCGAGACCGCAACTGGCTTCCTCTGGAGATTTTATGAGACCTTCGTATCGATTGCTTCCAGCCCTCGCGCGGGTGTGAACATGCCTGATTTGCCCCCCGGAGATGTGCGGAAGTTCCCAATGGGAAATTATCTGATCTACTATCGCGCCCTACCCGGGAGAATTCTCATTGCACGAATTTTGCATGGTAAGCGCGTTCAGAGAAGAGCGTTCCCCAGGAAGACTTAGTTACGCCCTGGTATCAATCCCGGCCGGGTGCGCCTTCTCAAACGCCGCGATCGCCGGTTCCTGCTGTTGGATGTATCCCAGCTCGTCGATGCCTTGGAGCAAACAATGCTTCGAAAAGCTATCGACGGGAAACTCCACCTTGCGGCCGCTCGCGAGCGTCAGCGTCTGCGACGCCAAATCCACTTTCACCGCCGCGCTCGAGTTTTTCAGCAGCTCCGCGTGAACGTCCGCCGGCACCACAATCGGCAGCAGTGAATTCTTCAGCGCATTGCCCTTGAAGATATCCGCGAACGACGTGCTGATCACCGCTCGAAAACCATATTGCGTCAGCGCCCAAGGCGCGTGCTCGCGCGAACTGCCGCAGCCGAAGTTGTCCCCCGCCAGCAAAACCTGACAGGCCTTCGACTCGGGCTTATTCAACACGAAATCCGGTTTCGGCTTCCCGTCGGCTTCGTAGCGCCAGTCGCAGAAAAGCTGATCGCCCAGCCCGACCTTCGAAATCGTCTTTAAGAATCGCGCCGGGATAATCTGATCGGTATCGATGTTGTCGCGCGCGATCATTACCATGCGGCTCTCAAAGGGAGTGAACTTTTCCATTACAACAAGTCTCCTTACAGTAACTCGCGTACGTCACTCACCATGCCCGAGATGGCTGATGCTGCCGCGGTCATCGGACTCGCCAGGAATGTCCGCCCGCCCTTGCCCTGCCGGCCTTCGAAATTGCGATTGCTCGTCGACACGCTGTACTGGCCCGGCTCCAACTGATCGCCGTTCATCGCGATACACATGGAGCATCCCGCTTCGCGCCAATCGGCGCCCGCATCCCGGAAAATCTGATCCAACCCTTCGGCCTGCGCCTGCTCTTTCACTTGCTGCGACCCTGGCACCACCAGTACGCGCACGTTCGGATTCACCTTGCGGCCTTTCAGCACGCTGGCGGCAATGCGCAGATCCGAGATTCTCGAATTCGTGCAGCTTCCGATGAACACCACGTTCACAGGATGCCCCAGCAAAGGTTTCCCCGCCGGCAGATCCATATAAACCAGCGCTTGCGCCAGTGAATCGCGCTCCAGTGGATCGGTAATGTCGCTAGGATTCGGAACTGCGCCTCGAATCGGAATCCCCATGCCCGGGTTCGTGCCGAAGGTAATCATCGGCTCGAGTGACGCCGCGTCGATCGTGATGCTCTTATCGTATTTCGCGCCATCGTCGGTCGGCAATTTCCGCCAACGCGCCACCGCTTCATCCCACGCCGCGCCCTTCGGCGCATACTGGCGGCCTGCTACATATTGATACGTCGTATCGTCCGGCGCCACCAAACCTGCGCGCGCCCCAGCTTCAATGGACATGTTGCAAACCGTCATGCGCTCTTCCATCGAGAGCGCCCGGATGGCGGATCCGCAATATTCAAAGATGCAACCCGTTCCCCCGCCGATGCCAATGCGTGCGATCAGCGCCAGAATAATGTCCTTGGCCGAAACTCCCGGCTTCAGCGCGCCATCCACGCGCACTTGATAGGTTTTCGATCGCTTCAACAGCAAACATTGCGTGGCCAGCACGTGCTCCACTTCGCTGGTGCCGATCCCAATCGCCAGCGCTCCCAGTGCTCCATGCGTGGCCGTGTGGCTGTCGCCGCAAACCACCGTCATTCCCGGCTGCGTCAGGCCAAGCTCCGGTCCGATCACATGCACGATGCCTTGCTTGTTGCTTCCCAGCGGATAGCAATGAATGCCAAAATCTTTGCAATTCTGGATCAGCTTCTCCACCTGCGTGGCGGCGATCTTATCCACGATCGGCAACCCGCGCGGCGTCGTAGGCGTGCTATGGTCCGTGGTCGCGATGGTCAGGTCAGGTCTTCTTACTTTCAATCTACGCGCGCGCAGCCCGTCAAAGGCTTGCGGCGAAGTCACTTCGTGCACCAGGTGCAAATCGATATAGAGCAGCGATGGAGCGTCCGGCCGCTCTGAAACTACGTGGTTGTCCCAGATCTTTTCGATGATGGTGCGAGGTTGGTTGGTTGAAACACTCATATTGCTTCCGCTACTGCGTCTCCTACTTCAGATGTTGTGGCCGGCTTGCCCGTTGGCTTCAAGTCCGCCGTCACGCGGCCCGAGTTGAGCACGGTCTCCACGGCCTTATTCACCGCCGCCGCTTCTTCCTTGAGCCCGAAGCTATATTCGAGCATTGCGGCCACCGATCCAATCGCGCCAAACGGATTCGCTTTGCTCTGTCCCGCGATATCGGGCGCCGAGCCATGCACCGGTTCGTACAGCCCCACCCAGGCGCCCGACGGCTTCTTGTCGCCAATGGAGGCCGAAGGCAACATGCCGATCGATCCCGCCAGCACTGCGCCCTCATCGCTGAGGATGTCGCCAAACATATTTTCCGTCACCAGCACGTCGAAGCGCCGCGGATTCAGGATCAATTGCATCGCGGCCGTATCCACCAGCAAATGTTCCAGCGCGACGTCGGGAAATTCCTCCGCCACCTCAATGATCACCTTGCGCCAGAGCTGCGAGGTCTCAATCACATTCGACTTATCGACGCTGGTCACCTTCTTGCGCCGGTTCCGTGCCAGGTGAAACGCCATGCGCGACACGCGTTCGATCTCAGGCCGCGTATACGACAGCGTGTTCACCGCGTGTTCGTCTTTGCCGGTCCCGAAAATCCCGCGCGGAGTACCGTAATAGATCCCGCCGGTCAGCTCGCGCACGATGATCATGTCCGTGCCATCCACCAGCGAATTCTTCAGCGGGGACGAATCCAGCAACGCCTTATACGACCGCACGGGCCGCAGGTTCGCATACACGCCCAGCACCTTGCGAATCCCGAGCAGCCCCTTCTCCGGCCGCTTCTCCGGTGCGACATTATCGAATTCCGGCAGCCCCACCGCACCCATCAGCGTCGCATCGGCCTTCATGGCCAGATCGATCGTCTCTTGCGGCAGCGGCCCGCCCGTCTTGTGAATCGCGATCCCGCCGATCAAGCCCTCGGTCAGCACGGGCTGATGATGGAATTTCTTGGCGACTCTCTGCAGTACTTTGACTGCTTCACGTGTGACCTCGGTGCCGATTCCGTCACCGGGGAGTATCAGTATGTTAAGTTGCATTCCTTAGTCTTGGGCAGCGGCGGCCTTCTCGCCAACCACTTCGTGCAGCAGCGCCAGGATCTCGTCGTTGCGCACGCCCTTCTTACGATCCGCCAGCGCGGTGAAGCGATGATACAGCACGTCCAGATCCTCTTTGCCGAGCTGGAATCCGAGATCTTCGGCGCGCTTGTGTAGTGCATGCCGGCCGCTGTGCTTGCCCAGCACCAGCTTACTCTCGGGCACGCCCACGCTCTTTGGATCGAAAATCTCGTACGTCGTGCGGTCCTTCAGCATTCCATCCTGATGGATTCCCGCTTCGTGCGCGAAAGCATTCTCGCCCACAATTGCTTTATTGGGTTGCGGCCCAAACGTGATGGTGCGCGTGAGTAATTGGCTGGCCGCGTAAATATGCTCGGTGACGATTTTGGTTTCAAACGGCAGCTTGTCGGGACGCGTCTTGAACGCCATCACGATCTCTTCGAGCGCCGCGTTCCCCGCCCTTTCGCCGATGCCATTGATGGTGCATTCGATCTGGCGCGCGCCCGCTTGCACCGCCGCGATCGAGTTCGCCACGGCGAGCCCCAGATCGTCGTGGCAATGCACGCTCACAATCGCGCTATCGCCCAACACCCGCACCATGCGACCAATCAGCGCGCCGTATTCCTCCGGCACCGAATACCCAACCGTATCCGGCAGGTTCACGGTCCGGGCGCCGGCCGCCACCACCGCGCGCGAAACCTTCTCCAGATAATCCCAGTCTGTTCGCGTGGCGTCTTCAGCCGAAAACTCCACGTCGTCGGTGTAATTCCGCGCCAGTTCCACGGCAGCAACTGCTTCATCTAGTATCTGTTGCTGCGATTTCTTCAGCTTGTACTTGAGATGGATTTCACTGGTCGCGAGGAACGTGTGGATTCTCGGCCGCCGCGCATGTTCCAGCGATGCCGCCGCGCGCTCCACATCCAATCGGTTGGCCCGCGCCAGCGCCGCCACTTGAACCCAGGAGAACTCACGGCTCACCGCGTCCACCGCTTCGAAATCCCCTTCGGAGGCGATCGGGAACCCGGCCTCGAGGATGTCGACGCCCAACTCCACCAGTTTTCGCGCCAGTTGCAGCTTCTCGGGTACGGTCATGCTGCAGCCCGGCGATTGCTCACCATCCCGGAGGGTGGTGTCGAAGATATAGACTCGATTAGCCATGTGTCCTCCTGTTTCGCTACCCATTATGCTGGTGTTGGTGTGATTTGGCAAATTTATAATTCAACCGGTCAGAATAAGTTACAATCATAGCATAACAGCCGCTTATGGAACTCTATCCATTGAAGGTCTTCCTGACCGTGGCATCGGAGAAAAGCTTCTCCCGCGCCGCTGAGAAGATGCTGCGCACCCAGCCAGCCATCTCGCTCGCCATCCAGAAGCTGGAATCGGATCTGCAGGAAAAGCTGATCGACCGCTCAGGCAAAGAGTTGCTGCTCACCGATGCCGGCCACATTGTCTACGACTACGCGCGGCGTTTTGAAAACCTCGCGGCCGATCTGGAAAACGCCTTGTCCGAGCTGCGCGACAATTCAGCCGGTCGCCTGATCGTGGGGGCTAACGAATCTACTTCGCTCTATCTGCTCGGCCACATCGAGCGCTACCGGCGTCTCTATCCCAAAGTGAAGGTGCAGGTGCGCCGTTCGCTATCGAGCAAGATTCCATCGCAGCTGATCGACGGCGATCTGGAACTCGGCGTCATCAGCTACGACCCCGAAGACGAGCGCCTGCATTCCATGGTGATCTACACCGATCACCTGGCCTTCGTCGTTTCGCCGCAGCATCGCTTCGCCACGCGCTCCCGGGTGTCTATCAACGAACTGGGTATGGAAACATTTATCGCGCACAATGTCTTGTCGCCTTATCGCGACGTGGTGCTGAAGGAATTCCAGCGGCACAAAGTCCAGCTCAATATGGATGTGGAGATGCCGACTGTCGAAACCATCCGCCTCATGGTCCAGCGCAACGAAGGCGTGGCCTTTCTCCCGCACATGTGCGTGGAGCGGGACGTCGCCCAGGGCGCCCTCCGCGAGATCAAGGTGAAAGAGCTCACCGTGGACCGCAAAATCCGACTGGTCTGCCCCGCCAAGCGGAGTTTGAGCCACGCCGCGAAAGCGTTTTTGGAGTTGGTGAAAAGCAGCTAGGTTTCCCAAAGCCAAGCCTTTCGAAGCAAGGCCAACGTGCCGCAGGTTCGAGGCCGGGCCGCAGACGATAGAGAATCGGGTGGCAATACATATGCGTGACCAGCTACTTGGACTTCATAATCCAGCTCGCACACAGTCCTTGGGCGGGCGTAGTCGGGACTGTGATAGGAATTTGCCTTCAGGCCAGATTTAGCCGAAAGGTGCGTGTGAAAGTCGGTGACATCGAGGTCGAGGGCCAGACTGAGGAACAGGTGTGTCGGCTCTTAAAACGCGCTGAGGAACTAAAGCAGCGTTTAATACCGCGAGTAGTCGATCGGCCTTAGTCTCTTGTTATCGGGAATACAGGTCAGGGCGCACCTCGCCACTACTCGCCAGGGTAAGGCTTCGTTCCGCGAAGGGGTTCATCATGCACGTGAGGAGCATCCAGGATTCTCGGAGAGCAATCCCGGAACGTCGCACTATTCGTTTTAGTCGCGAGGAACTGCGGATTGATGCGAGGAACCGCTTGAAAGGGCCCCCCTTGACGAAAGACTCTCATCATAAGTCACTGCGAAAGGGGACTATGAAAGTTGCTTGTGGCCTCCTTGTCGCCGCTGCGGGCCTCTCCTTCGGCCAATCGACCAAAAAGGCCGTGCCGCCCGCTCCAAAGGCAGATACCTGGCAAAAGAGCAAGGAATGCGCGAGCTTAGCTGAGAAGGCGTTCGCCGAATTTGACCGCCGTGTAACGGCCGGTGGAAGCCACGGTTTCCGGGATTGGCAAAACCACTACAGTGCGAAGTACAACAAATGTTTCATCGCGGCCAACTATGATGTTTACATCTGGGAGGGTGGCGGCAAGGACAGCCCACTATCCTTTACCGAATTGATCGATGCTTTTGAAAGGTCGGTTCTCGCCATCTCGGCACCTGTGGGACTAGGACCGGCCGATTGGCTTTGCAATATCGATCAGGAACCAGCGGATTGCGTCCAGGCAGCCAGTTTCATTAAAGAACATATGAAGAATTAAAGAGCAGCAACCCCGCTGGTGAGTCATCCCGTTTGACCGATACCGAACCTGCGTCGCGCATAGAATGGTTCCCGTCGAATTTATTGTCACCGCAGAAGCGGTTCGACAGGTGGGTTGTCTCACTTTACATTACCAATCATGACCACCAAGCGTGCGCTCGACAATTGCGGCTCCAATGGCGTCGATCCATGGCGGCGGAATCTCACGTTAACCGTATTCGGAATGCCGCCTGGCTTAGAGGTTCATGCTAGCAGCTTGTCGTAGTCCGCGTGCGTCCCGATCCAGAACCATGTCAGGACGTTTCCATCACGCGCAGCCAATGCTCGTAGGAATATGAGACGCGGACCGACCAGAAGGATCCAACTTGCTTGAACCGCAACGAGGGGTGCGAGGGATCTCGGGAGAATAGCGCGTACTGCTTGTCGGCCTGAGCCTGAACTTCCATCGGCAGCCGATCGTAGAGATCCCAAAACCGAGGGAGGGCCAGCGAACGAAAAGTCACGAATGCGAGCGGCGTCGTTCCGCAAGGCCTTCTTCAAGCGGTCGGGCCTTGCCTTCGGAGATTTCCCGCTGGATCTCCTTCGCCAGCGGTTCACCCTTGCCACCCGAGGCAAAATCCCGTTTCATTTCCTCATCCCACGCCGCTTCTTCCATCCCCTCAAACCAGCCAGCGAGCTTCCGTCGTTCCTCTTCCGGCAGATGATTGATCGCTTCCTTGATGGCTTCGAGCGTCATACTGTCAAGCTAGCATACGCCTAGCACGTTGTTATCCTTCGCCTTATCGCGACGTGGTGCTGAAGGAGTTCCAACGCCACAAGGTCCAGCTCAATATGGATGTTGAGATGCCGACTGTCGAAACCATCCGCCGCATGGCCCAGCGCAACGAAGGCGTTGCCTTCCTCCCGCACATGTGCGTGGGGCAAGACGTGGCCCAGGACGCCCTCCGCGAGATCAAGGTGAAAGAGCTCACCGTCGACCGCAAGATCGGCCTGGTCTGCCCCGCCAAGCGGAGTTTGAGCCACGCCGCGAAAGCGTTTTTGGAGTTGGTAAAAAGCAGCTAAAATGAAGTGATTACCTACTGATGAAGGGTACGAGCGTCTGTGACGCAGCCTCGGCCTACAGAGGACGAACGTTGCCGAAGAACTAACGGATGGTAACATAAGAAGTGGGTTTGAGCGGTGTGTTTTCCCATTCTCTATTACCAACATGACCACTAAGCTCACGCTCGACAAGGCCGGACGCGTCATGATTCCGAAAACCCTGCGCCAGGAATTGCATCTTGGGCCGGGCGACACCCTTCAGCTTGATAGTAAAGGGGAACAAATCACACTGCGTCCGATGCGACCCAAGGCTCTCTTGAAAAGGAGCGTGGCGTCTGGGTCTATCAAGGCGAGCCAACCGGGGCTTCAGTCGTAGCTGTGATTGACCGCGATCGCGAGAAGCGTCTGCGCGAACTTATGGAATGAAGGAGTTCTTCGATACCTCAGTCGTCGTCGCGGCATTCTGGCGTGGTCATCGCGAGCACGAAGCCAGTCTCAAGCTCGTCGCGGCAGCGAACAAAAAGAAATCCTCCTGCGCGCTGCACACTCTGGCGGAAGTCTACGGCAGCATGACCGCGCTCCCAGTCAAGCACATTATCCCGCCAGATCAGGCCGTTCTTTTCGTCCAAGAAGTGCGCGACCGTTTTACCATCGTCGCTCTCAATGAGGACAAATATTACGAGACGATCCAGCAGGCTGCGGAACGCGGATTCGCGAGCGGCCGCATTTACGACGCCCTTCTTCTTCGATGCGCCGCTAAGATTAAAGCCGAGGTCATCTACACCTGGAACGTGAAACACTTCAAGGTGATCGACCCCAAGCAGGCACACAAGATCGAAACACCTTGATCCGTCATCTGTAGAGCTCTGCTAGGCATCGCTCCACCGCCCCAATCGCCCGCTCCACATCCGCCTCCGACGTTTGCCAATTTAAAACGCTCACCCGCATCGCGCGACGCCCATGCCAGCTCGTCCCCGCAAAGAATGCCTCGCCGCTCTCATTCACGCGCTGAATGATCGTATCCGTGAACCGATCGTGATCCTCATCGTTTGCGCCTTGCCTCGGATCGAGAAAGCGAACCAGCCCCTGATTGATTCGCGGACGCCAAATTATCTCGGCGCCCCTCAACGCCCCAATTCCTTCCACCATGTCCCTCGCGTACCCACAACAACGGTCGATCATGCCCGCAATGCCAAGCCGGCCCATCTGCCGTATGGCGGCATAAGTGGCGAACCCTCGGGCCCGTCGCGACCATTCCGGATTCCAATCCAGCTGATCCCTGGCGTCCCGATCGTGCACCAAGTAGGCCGCGCGGTGCGACATGGCGGCACGATGCGCCTCCGGCCGGGCCACGAACGCATAGCCAGAGTCGTAAGGAACATTGAGCCACTTGTGGCCGTCGGTGGCCCAGGAGTCCGCCAACTCAACGCCATTTAGAAAATGCCGGTAACAAGGACTCGCGCCGGCCCACAATCCGAATGCGCCATCCACGTGCACCCAGGCTCCGTGCCGTTGAGCCACTGGAATCACGGCGCGATAATCGTCGAAGGAGCCCGAGTTCAGGTCTCCCGCCTGCAACAGGACGATGGTCGCCGTATCCGGCGCAACTGCGAGCGCAACGCCGAGCGCCTCTGGCGTAATCTGCGAATCCTCATTCAGCTCCATATCGATCACGTTGTCTTCGCCAATCCCCAGCAGTCGAATCGCGCGCTCCACGGAGCCGTGCCGGTTGGAAGCTAAAACTCGTATGGATGGCGCGCCGCAAAGTCCGCGCCGTTCCACATCCCAACCTTTCGCTTCCAAGAGTGCGTGTCTTGCCGCAGCCAGGCAAGTTACGTGAGCCATTTGGCATCCACTGACGAAAGCGAACGACGCCGAGCGCGGAATTCCCAGCAAATCTTTCAGCCATTCTCCGGCGATCTCCTCCACTACGGCGGCCGAGGGAGCGCACGCATAAAGGGCCGCATTCTGATCCCAGGCCGAAGTCAGCCAGTCCGCCGCCAAAGCTGCTGGCACGCAGCCTCCAATCGCCCACGCAAAGAATCGCCCGCCCGCGCTTCCTAGGATTCCGTCCCGCGCGTCGCGAACCAGATCGCGCACCACCTCTTCGGGATCGATGCCACCGTCATTCAGAGGTTTCGCCAATCTGCTCCGGAGCTCGGGCAAGGTTGCGGTGGCGGTCACCGGTCGACTTCCCAAACCCTCCAAGTGGGCCAGCGCGGAGTGAAAAGCAGCCTGCAAAGAGGACTCGAAGTGGATGGCATTTTGCTTCATTCCAGTCGAGCATAGCGACTGCAGTTGCCCGAGACACTCCGATTCTTGTCATCAAATCGAACAATCCTGCCCGATCATGGCAAGCGGACCCGCGCTCCGTGATAGTCTCATGCAGATGGACCGCGCGCCGTTCGCACTCGCCACTTGTCTGCTCGCCTCAGCCATAGCGGCCCACGCCCAGGCGCCCTCCGGCGAAGCGATCTACAAACAACGCTGCTCCCCTTGTCACGATCAGCCCGATTCGCGCATCCCTCCGCGCCAGGCGCTCCAGAAAATGCCGGCCTTGCGAATTCTCCGCGCCATGAACGCCGGCGCGATGATGACCGTCGCGTATCCCCTGCGGCGCGAAGAACGCGAAGCGGTGGCTAATTACCTCGGGACGCCGGGCCCCGAGCCAGGCCCCAAACCCGAAGCGTTTTGCAAAGAGCGCGCCATCAGCCTGAAACAAATCCCCGCTCTTTCGTGGAACGGCTGGAGCCCCACTCTCGATAACGCGCGCTTCCAATCGGCCGATGCCGCCCGTCTCTCCATCAGCCAGGTACGCAAGCTGAAACTCAAATGGGCTTTTGGACTGGACGGCGATATTTCCGCTTACGCGCAACCCACTGTTGTTGACGGACACATCTTCATGGGCAGCGGAGCCGGCCTCATTTATGCCCTTCGCGCCGACACCGGATGCATCGAATGGACCTACCAAGCGGGCGCACTCGTCCGCGAGGCCGTCGCCACCGCGGCCCTCGATAATCACCACGCACTGCTCTTCGGCGATCTCACCGGTACGTTTTATGCTCTCAAAGCCGAGACCGGCCGCCTGCTTTGGAAGAAGCGCATCGAAGACCATGAGGCCGCTTTGCTCACCGGCTCTCCCACCGTCTACAACGGGAACGTCTACGTGGGCGTCGCCTCTTGGGAGGAAACGCGCGCCATCAATCCCGCCTACCCGTGCTGCAGTTTTCGCGGAAGCGTGGTCGCTCTGCGCGTGCGCGATGGAGCACAAGTCTGGAAAACATACACCATCGACGACGCGCCGCATACCACCGGCAAGACCTCGACCGGAACGTTGCGGCAGGGTCCATCGGGCGCGGGTGTCTGGTCGGCGCCCACGATCGATCCCCAGCGAGGCATGCTGTACGTCACCACAGGCGATAATTACTCGGCGCCCGCCACCACCACGAGTGACGCGGTCCTCGGACTCGATCTCACCACCGGTCGCATGCTGTGGTCCCGGCAAGTCACACCAGCCGACGTCTATAATTCGGGTTGCGGCGCAGGGGTCAACGGACCGAATTGCCCGGAAGGCGGCACAAAAGGACCGGATTATGATTTCGGCTCCTCGGCGATCCTGGTCAAGACCGCGCAAGGTGGCGACCTGCTGATTGCGGGACAAAAATCCGGAATGGTCTATGCGCTCGATCCCGGCCACAAGGGCGAGATCGTTTGGACCCAACGTGTAGGCAAAGGGGGCACCATCGGCGGAGTGCAGTGGGGCATGGCCAGCGACGGACAGAACGTCTACGCGGCCGCGTCCGATGCCTACTTTTTCACGAAGGACCAAGTGCGGATCCTCTCTCCCGATCAAGGCGGCGGACTCACGGCGTTGCGCGTCGCCGATGGCAAGCGAGCCTGGCACGCCGAGCCTCAACCCTGCGGTTCGCGCCCCCGTTGTAGCCCCGCGCAATCAGCCGCGCTCACTGCGATTCCTGGCATGGTGTTCTCCGGCTCCATGGATGGCCACATGCGCGCCTTTGCCTCTGAAGATGGCCAGGTGATTTGGGATTTCGATACTTCCCGCCCGTTCACCACGGTCAACGGAGTCGCGGCGAAAGGCGGCGCCATCGACGGGCCCGGTCCCGTGGTGGTAAATGGAATGTTGTTTATGAATTCCGGATATGGCCGATTCGGAGGCGCACCCGGAAATGTATTGCTGGCGTTTGCGCCAGAAGAGTAATGAAACAAAAAGGAGAAAAGATGAAAACGATCACCCTAAGCCTTACAGCCCTTGTCGCGGCAGCCGCGCTATCAGCTGCCACTGGCGCGGACGACCCGGTGGCAGCCACCGACAAAGCTTTCGTGCAAGCTTTCGAAAAGGGCAATATGGCCGTAGTAAAGAAGTATCTCGACGCGGATTTTACCTGGATTGACACGGACGGCGTCTTCTATTCCAAGGACGATGCCCTTGCATTGGGCCTGAAGCCACTGGTTCCGAGCGGCGACGACGTGAAGATCGTCGAGCATAAGTATGGCAAGGTGGTCTGGATCCAGGAGAATGTAGGCAACAAGTACGCCGCGCACTTCTGGGTGGAGCGGCCAACCGGCTGGAAGCTTCTTCACAACACCGAAATCGCCACGCGCCCTGCTTCGGAAAATCCGGACGGCCGGTCGCCCTACGCCATACCCTGCGTCAACCCCTGCCAGGAGATGCCGTACAAGCCCGTCACGGCGAACGAGAAGGCGGCCATCAAAGGATGGATGGAACAGGAGGATGGCACACCGGAGCACTGGAAGCTTCACGTAGCCGATGACCAGGTGGTGATCGGGTCCTACGGGGTATCAACCAAAATGGATCGATGGAACGGAATCAGCAAACGAAATCCCAACGCTCCGAAAGTGGGCGTGGCGCCCGTGCTCTTTGCCCGCATGTGGGACCTGGGGACCGCCGTGGTTGCCGTTATGTGCCAGCCCACCTACGGAGGCAAAGCTTATTGGTCCAGCCGCGTCTTCGCTCCCAATAAAGATGGCCTCTGGATGATGATGGAAAGCTATCACACCACGATTCAAGCTTCCGGCGTCATGAACGAAGTGCAGGGCAAGTAGATGGATGATCTGTCCCAACTTCGTTGACCATCTGGTTTTCCGTGTAGCGGACTTCGAAAGAACGGAGCGTTTCTACAGCGCACTTCTCGGCCGCCCTCTGAAGGAAGAAGACTACCTCATGTACATGGTCGGTGATACCCGGCTGTTTTTCACGCGTTCCGCGGAGTCCCAGCAGGGAAAGTATGAGAAAGAAAAAATCGGCCTAAATCACATTGCCTTCGGCGTGCGCACGCCAAAGGAACTGCAAACCATTCAGGCACAGCTGGGTGGTAGCGGAATCTCCCACAGTGGAATCAAGCTGTGGCAAGATGGCGTGACGGAGTACATCTGGCTCGACGATCCCGATGGTATGCGAATCGAATTTTGGTTGCGCCCGCGGTGAGAATCTAAGCGGCGCCTTCCGTCAAAGCGTCGTGGTCCGTTACTTAGCATCTCCGGCGGCCGGTGTTTCCAGCTGCGCGATGGCCCGCTTCACTTGGTCGGCGTCTGTGGCTTTCGGCACGATCTCCAGATACTTTCGGAAATGCTGAAGAGCGCCGGAGCGGTCTCCTCTAGCGATCAGCGTCGATGCCAGCAAAAGCTCCGCGCGCGGAATCTCATGCGCGTTATCGAGTTCGGTGGCGCGCCTGGCGTTCGCCTCTGCCACATCGAAATGTTTTAGATTGTAATTCGCCGCCGCGTAGTAGAAATAGAGTTCGGGGAATTCCAGAGGATTCATGGCCACTGCGCGGCCGCCAATCGTAACCGCGTCCTCCGGGCGCTTCTCCGCCAGGTCGAGCATCGTCAATTGGATGTAAGGCTTGATGTACTTCGGATCGGCCTGCACCGCCTTTTCCCAAGCGGCACGCGCCTCGGTGGATTTGGATTGCTTCTGCAAAACCTCGCCCAGGTCGCTCCACGCCGCCGCGTAATCCGGATCAATTTCCACGGCCTTCTCGAAATTCTTTTGCGCGGCAGCCCATTTCTCGTCGGTCATGGCGTTCACACCCTTCCCATAAGCCTTTTTGGCGGGCTCGGGAGCGTTCAAGGCAGTGGCCGAAACGGTGGAACCTTCGTGCAGGCCCACCCGCTTCAGCACGATGGTCGCGTCATTGCGCAACGTCACCTGCGCCGTACGATATCCCTTCAGCCGGATCGTAACCGTGCACATATCGGCCGTGGCTGGATCATAGGGCCGCGAACGCAAGTTCACCAGGTATTGCAGGCTGCCGTTCCCGAAAGTATTCACAATCACGCATTCTTGCACCAGCCTGTCCGAAAAGTCGGGAATGATCTGCGGCGAGGTCGGTAGCGGCGACCCGTCTTCGGTCACAATCGAGGCGTGGTAGGTCTGGGCCAAAGCCGTCGCCAAGGACGCGATCACCAGGATGCCGGCGCGCAACGCCGGATTTGTACTCATGCTGATTCCTACGTGCCATTATACGCGCCGGTTTCACCTAGCTGCCCACCGATTAGGTGCACGAGGGGATAATGAAGAGGGATTTGTCTGATGATCTACCGGCGCTCCGGGCTCGCCATTCTGGCAGTCTCGTTCCTGGCTTTGCTGGCTGGCATCGCCTTGATGTTAGGCCGACGTGAAAACGATCCCCTGCTCTTCAGAGTCTTGGGCTCCGGCGTAGTTCTTGGCATGGGAGCCGTACTCTGCTTGACAGTCCAACGCTGGGCGGGCTATTTCTTCGCCGTCTGCGTCATTGCGGCTGTTAAAGCCGTACTCGCCCTGGTTTTCGGCGTCACGGTTTCTACTCGGCACCTCGTAACAGACCGGTCGCTGGTTTTGAAGCTGCTCGGTTTGCTGGCCGCACTTAGCTTCTTGACTTACCGCTTCGTGACGCAGCTGCCGAGATCGACTCTACAGGCCGTGTCCCTAGTCCTAGCGCTGATTGGGCTGGCTTGGGCCATGTTGACCGAGCCGAACTACTGGCCGCTGTGTATGTCAGTTGGCGTCCTAGGAATCGCGTGGGTCGCTGAAGGTTTCCTCTAGAAGCCACGGTCAGCTAAACTTGAATCAAATGGCTGATGCCACCATTCAAACGGCGCTCGCCGTGGGTGTTCCCACACTGGCGGTGCTGGTCGGGATTCTGATCAACAATTCCCGGCTCAACGATCTTCGCGGCCACATGGACGCCCGCTTCGCCGACATGCGGGAAATGTGGCACTCGGACTTGCGCCGGGTCGAAGAGGTGCTAGACGCCCGCCTGAAGCACTTGGAAGCTCGATAACCTGCCCATGTATCACTGTTAAACTGATAAATGAAGTGCGGCGTTACTACTTTGATCACAATGCGACCACCCCCGTATCTCAATCAGTACTAGAGGTACTGGTTGCAGCGCTACTTGAAGTGCCCGGCAACGCCTCCAGCATCCATCAGGATGGCCAGATCGCCAAGCAGCGCCTGGAGATGGCCCGCCAGGAAGTGGCCTCTTTACTCGGCTGCGAACCCAAGGAACTGGTGTTTACCAGTGGGGGAACCGAGGCTGACAATCTCGCGATTTTGGGCTCCGTCCTGGCGAACATTGCGCCTCATAAGCACGTCATCACCACCGCCATCGAGCACCCGGCGGTCCTCAATCCGTTCCGTGAGCTGGAGCGCTCTGGTATCCCGGTTACCTATCTTCTGCCGGGCCCGGACGGCGTCATCGACCCCGGCGACGTTCGCCGCGCCCTGCGGCCCGAGACGGCGCTTGTCTCCGTCATGCACGCCAACAACGAAACGGGCGCGCTTCAGCCCATCGCCGAAATCGCCGCCATCGCCCGCCAAGCCGGCGCGCTCATGCATTCCGATGGTGTGCAAGCTGCTGGCAAAATCCCCGTCGATGTCGGAGCGCTCGGCGTGGATCTCTATTCCATCAGCGGCCACAAGTTTTATGCCACCAAAGGAATCGGCGCACTTTATGTGAAGAGCGGCACCAAGCTCCGCCCCATCCAGTTCGGCGGCAAGCACGAGCGCGAGCGCCGTCCCGGCACGGAAAACGTTCCGAGCGCCGTAGCGATGGGAAAAGCGGCGTCCATCGCTTATGCCACGCTGCCCATTGAGCCCCTTCGCCTAGAAGCCCTGCGCGATCGTCTGGAAACAGGAATCCTGGCGCGTGTTCCCGACGCGGGCGTGAACTCTAGAAACGTCGCCCGCACTCCCAACACCACTAATGTCTATTTCGATGGCCTGGAGGGCGAGGCTCTTGTGATTTCGCTCGACCTCAAGGGTTTCGCCGTGTCGAGCGGCTCGGCCTGTTCCAGCGGGGCCGTCGAACCTTCGCACGTGCTGCTCGCCATGGGTCTCAAACCCGAACGTGCCCGCGCCAGCTTGCGCTTCTCGCTCGGACATTCGAATAATGAAGAGCAGGTGGACGCGCTGATCGAAGCCGTTGTTGGATCGGTCGCGCAATTACGCAAGCTTTCGCCAACCTATACGAGTGTCTGATCAAGCTATCACCGAGTCTCCCGTCGCAGTGGCAGCACCTGTGGCTGTAGCCATGTCCGGAGGCGTGGATAGCTCCGTGGTCGCGGGACTTCTGCAGCGCAGCGGCCAGCGCATTGTCGGCTTGACCATGCAGCTTTGGAACCAGCGGCGATTACCGGAGCTCGCGCCTGCGGGCGGCGTCACCGGTCGATGCTGCTCGCTCGACGATGTCTACGACGCGCGCCATGTCGCGCAACACCTGGGCATTCCCTATTACGTGGTCAACTTCGAGTCCGGCTTCGAAGAGCAGGTGGTGAAGCCGTTCATCGACGACTATCTGAGCGGCCGCACGCCCATCCCCTGCACACTGTGCAACAACTTCATCAAGTTCGATCAGTTCCTGGATCTCGCTTCGGGCGTCGGCGCGTCGCGCATTGCCACCGGCCATTACGCTCGCATCGCCTTTGACCATGCCACGGGCCGCTATCAGATGAGCCGGGGCGTGGACCATTCCAAGGATCAGACCTATTTTCTCTTCGGCCTGAAGCAGGAGCAGTTGGCGCGGACCGATTTTCCGCTCGGCGGTTACACCAAGCCGCAGGTGCGCGAACTGGCTCGTGATTTGGGATTGCCGGTCGCCGCCAAGCCCGATAGCCAGGAGATCTGCTTCGTCCCCAATGGCGACTACGCCGCATTCATCGATGCTTACTTCCGCGAACGCGGCATCGCCCCAGAAAAGACGCAAGGCGAGATTCGCGACACTGCGGGCCACGTCCTGGGCGAACACGCAGGCGTGCATCACTTCACCGTCGGCCAGCGGCGCGGGCTGCGAATCGCGGCAGGTGAGCCCCTCTACGTCATCTCTACCGAACCGGCTTCACAACGCGTAATCGTCGGCCGCCATGAAGATCTGCTGCGCGCCACCCTTACGGCCAAGGACATGAACTGGATCTCCATCGCTCCCATTTGCGCGCCGATCCGAGCGCAAGTGAAGATTCGCAATAAGCACGCCGCCGCCGATGCCACTATCTCGCCCGTGGGCAACGGCGCCACGCGCATGGAAGTCCGCTTTGACGAGCCCCAGCGCGCCGTCACGCCCGGCCAAGCTGCCGTGCTCTACGATGGAGATCTCGTTCTAGGAGGCGGTTGGATCGAATAGCCGCGTTCCTACTTTGGTCCCTTGCGCACGCACCGCTTGGGCTGGCCCGCTTCTACACAACTCTCCTCGATCTCGCCATCCCCCGCCTCCGCCGCACCGCGATGCGCAACCTCGAGCTCGCTTATCCGGGAAAATCGTCAGCCGAGCGCCGCGCCATCACCGATGAGGTCTTCCACTCCATCGCGCGCCTCATTTGGATCTTCGCCCGTTTCCCTAAGATCAATCGTCAGAACATTTCCGAGTTGATACGTTACGAAGGACTGGAGCATTATCTCGAAGCCAAAAAAGCTGGCCGAGGCATCCTCTTCGCCACCGCTCATTTCGGCAATTGGGAACTCAGCGCCTTCGCCCACGCGCTCATGACGGAGCCGATGCACATCATGATCCGCCCTCTCGACAATCCGGGCATCGACCGTCTGGTCGAAGACCGCCGCAGTCTTTCGGGCAATCGCCTGATCGTCAAATGGGACGGTGCCCGAGCCGTCCTCCGCGCTCTGCATCAAAATGAGGCCGTGGGTGTTCTAATCGATCAGAACACTTCGTTGCAAGAAGGTGTCTTTGTCGACTTCTTTGGCACCCCGGCCTGCGCCAACACCGCCTTTGCGAAAATCGCCGCCCGGACAGGCGCGGCAGTCATTCCCGGCTTCGCCGTTTGGTCTCAAGAGGAAGGCAAATACATTCTCAAATTTCATCCTCCACTTGAGATATCTGGCGACCCCGCTGAAGACACTCGCCGCCTCCACGCCGTCCTGGAGGATGTTATCCGCGAGCACCCCGGCCAGTGGCTCTGGATCCATCGCCGCTGGAAGACACGCCCCGAAGGGCAACCAAGTTTATACGACAACGCTTGAGATGTTGATCTCTAAGCTACTGTTATTTATGGCCTTCATGCCACTGACAGTTTACGCCCAGAACTTCTCCACCGACGTCAACGTCGTCAATTTGTTCGTCACCGTTCGCGACGCCCAGGGCCATGTCGTACCTAACCTAACCAAGGACGATTTCACGCTCGAAGAGGACGGCCGCACTCAGACCATCCGCTATTTCTCACGCGAATCAGCTCTGCCCCTGACTATCGGCCTTCTGGTCGACACCAGCATCAGCCAGCGCCGTGTCCTCGGCGAAGAACGCGCCGCCAGCTATCGTTTCCTCACCCAAGTGCTCCGCTCGGAAGAGGATCGCGCGTTCGTCCTGCACTTCGATCGAGCGGTCGAGATGTTGCAGGATCTCACGTCAGCGCGCGGGAAACTGGGTGCCGCACTCACGCGACTTGATACTCCCAAGCGCCAGCCGGGCAAACCGTCCTGGTCCCAAGGTGGCACTGCGCTTTATGACTCGGTGCTGCTTGCGTCCGACGAGCTAATGCAAAAGCAATCCGGCCGCAAAGCGCTCATCCTCCTTACTGACGGCGTCGACAACGGGAGCAAGGTTGGTTTATCACAGGCGATTGAGTCTGCCCAGCGTGCCGACACGCTGGTCTACTCCATCCTGTTTTCCGATCGTGGGGCTTATGATGGCGTTTACGCCAGCCTGAACGGCAAGAGCGCTCTCCAACGGGTCTCGCGCGAAACCGGCGCAGCCTTTTTCGAAGTTTCCGCCAAGAACTCCATATCGACTATCTATACCCAGCTCGAAGACGAACTCCGCAGCCAATACAGCCTCGGTTACACATCCGATAAAGCCGGCACCACACCTGGCTACCGCAAAATCCACCTGTCCGCCAAACGGGCCGAATTGCTGGTGGTAACCCGGGACGGCTACTATACCAACCACTAACCACCAGTCACCAACCACCTGTCACCAATTACCAGTCAGGTGGCCGAAAAGCACCAGCTTGGCTTTCCTCGGCCAAAGCACCTTAGTACAAGCCTTTTCATTGCAGCATTTAGGTGTGGCAATCCAGATGCAATGTATGTCACTTGAGAGGCACCACGATCATGAAAACAAAATCTCTTCCTTGGACCGTTGCTTCTGTTTTAGCCCTATCGCTGGTCGGCACTTTGCCGGGCGTCGCTCAGGACGTGAATCAATCTGCGCCGCCGGCGGCTTCATCCGGATCTGGCGGATGGCGAAAGTTCCAACCTCAGGATCAGGCCGCTGCCGACCCATTGCCCGCGCCCCCAGCCGGAGACCCACAGGATCAAAACCAGGCGCCGCCTCCCCCTCCGCAGGCTCCATTCCAGGCACGCTATGCCCCAACCACAATCACGCTGCCGGCAGGCACCTGGGTCACCGTTCGCGTGAATGAGCCGCTGTCGAGCGATCATAACCAAACCGGCGATGCGTTCACCGGTACGTTGCTCCAGCCGATCATTGCCAATGGACTGCTCATCGCGCGGCGCGGCGCTACCGTCACCGGAATCGTTTCCGAAGCCAAAAAGGCTGGCCGCGTATCCGGCGTTTCGCACCTGGGCTTAGAGATCACCGGCATTCAGCTTGCCGACGGCAGGCAGGTGCAAGTCAAAACAAAGTTGATGGATCGTCGGGGCAACACATCCTATGGACGTGACGCCGCTGCCATCGGAGCCACCACTGCGGTGGGTGCCGCGATCGGCGCTGGCGTGAACGGTGGCGTGGGAGCGGGAGTTGGCGCTGCGGCCGGCTTGGTGGCATCCACTATCGGCGTGATGCTCACGCGGGGCCGCCCCACGGTGGTCTATCCTGAAACTCCTCTGACCTTCAGCATGGACACCCAGCTCACTCTCGACAATTCGCAGCAGGCTTTCCAGTACGCAGGGCAGCAGGATTACAACGCGGGCGTCCGTCCTCCGATGATGCCGCGCCCCGGATATGGATCATCCTACGGGCCGGGCTACTACCCGCCACCGGCACCCTACTACGGCGGCTATTATGCCGCTCCTTATCCTTATCCGTATCCGTACGTGTATCCCTATTGGGGTCCGTCGGTCTACTTTGGTTTTGGCGGACGCTGGGGTTACGGTCGCCGCTGGTAATACCAATCTCCTTGGGTGCAAACTGGGGCCTCGCGGAATCCATCCGCGGGGCCTGCTGTTTTTGGGATCTACTTCGCGTCCGCGATTCCTTCGGCGCACGCGAACTCCCGCAGTTCGTCTTGCCCCGAGCCCGGCTTTGCTTTCCGATAAGTCTTCACCGTCTCCCACGGCTTGGTCAGCGCCTTCGGATCGGTCACGGTGATCTGATCCTCCAGCAGCCCCGGCTCCGTCAAGCGGATGCGCTCCTTCACCGTCATCGCGTCGCTATGTGGCGTGATTCCCTCGATGAAAGTGTCGTCGCGGATCGCCACCGTATCCACCACCAACGTATCGCCTTCCCAACGGCCCATCGAATAACCCGCGTAGGTGGGATCGTCCAGCACCTTTTGTGAAGGCTTGCGCCCGTCCAGATAAACCCGGCGCAGTGCGTCGTTCAGTTCGCTGAAAAAGGTGATCTTGTCTTTGTTCTGCATCACCTCCATGCCATAAAACATGCTCATCATCGCGGGTATCCCCGGAGGCAGACACTTAGCCGTCGAATCGTATTCCGAAGAACCGGCCACCAGCGACTTACTGATCATCTGCCACTTCGCCATATACTCAGGCTTCAGCGACGGTTCATCCGGCCTTCGCCCCGTGGATCCATCCGCCAGCGGCGCCGATGCCGTGGGACGCGGCGGTGGACCTTTCGGCGCGCCTCCCTTCGCCGGTCCGCCCACAAACCGCCCGAAAGGATTAATGGGATAGTACACGCCCGAAAAATCGGGCGGCGTTTGCGCGCAGAGCGCTCCCGCGGTGGCGAGCCCCAACACAAGAGCCGTGGCTCTCACTTTGCTTCTCCCAATCCTTCAGCGCACGCGAATTCCCGCAGCTCGTCGGTACCGCTCCCCGGCTTCGCCTTGCGATAAGTCTTCACCGTCTCCCAAGGTTTCGTCAGCGCCTTCGGATCGGTAACCGTAATCTGATCCTCCAGCAGCCCCGGCTCCTTCAACCGAATGCGCTCGTGCACCGTCATAGCGTCGCTATGCGGCGTGAATCCTTCGATGAAAGTGTTGTCGCGCAATGCCACCGTATCCACCACCAGCGTGTCGCCTTCCCAATGCCCAGTCGAGTAGCCGGCGTAAGTGGGATCTTCCAGCACCTTCTCCGACGGCTTGCGCCCATCCAGATAAACGCGCCGCAATGCATCGTTCAGCTCGCTGAAGAAAGTGATCTTGTCCTTGTTCTGCATCACCTCCATGCCATACGCCATCGACATCATGCCCGGCATTCCAGGTGGCAGACACTTGGCCGTCAGATCGTATTCCGACGAGCCCGCGATGCGCGTCTTGCTGATCGCTTGCCACTTCGCCATGTACTCGGGTGTGAGCGACGGCGCATCCGGACTGCGTCCGCGCGACCCATCCGACAGCGGCGCCGATGCGGTTGGACGCGGCGGCGGTCCCTGCCGTTGAGCGGGCGCTCCGGCCCTGGGGCCACCGGCGAACCTGCCAAACGGGTTCAGCGGATAATACACACCCGAAAAATCGGGTGGTGTAGACTGCGCGCAAAGCGCAACCGTGCCTGCCATCATCGCGAGTAGAATCTTCTGAAGCTTCATACCGCTCCTTTATTCCGTCGGCGGCGGCGCGTTGGCCAGGATCGTGCCGTCTGCCTTCGTCACCCGCGCAATCAATCCGGAAGCCGAGTCGTCCTTCGCTGGACTCAAGTCGATGGTGATCTCATCGCCGGGCTGCAGTATTTTCGGCGTCCATCCCGCCCGCGCCAGGATCCCGGGCGGCCGGCCCTCCACCTTCCAGTCGACCTTATTGCCCTTCCCGTCATCCACCGTCAGGATCACCCAAACATGCGGGTTGCTCCACTTGAACTCCTTCACCACGCCCTTGATCGTGATGACCTTGTCCACATAAAACGCCGAGTTGCTGTGGTGAGCCTCGGCCAACGGCGCCAACAAGAATGCCGCCCCCATCACCGCGCAACTGACAATCGCCGGTACCCTCATCGTTCAAACCTCCAAGAAATCTCTCTGTCGAAGCATATCAAAATCCCTTGCGTCCCCTCACCGTCTCCGTTAGCATTGTGAGACTCGGAGGCTTGCAAATGATTCCCGCTCAGCGGCTGTTCCTGCTATTCGCGCTCTTCTCCACCGCCGCGCACGCGCAATGGTTGAACTTTCCAACCCCGGGTACGCCCCGCACGCCCGATGGCAAACCCAACCTCTCCGCCCCGTCGCCTCGCACCGCCGACGGCAAGCCGGATCTCTCCGGAGTCTGGCACGTTCAGACCTTATCCATCGCGGAAATGAGGCGCCTCTTCGGCAGCGGCCTGGTGGATGGCGCCCTCACGCTGAGCGTGCCTGGAATGGAGCTAGATACCATATCCAAGTACGCCGTCAATATTCTTGTGGACTTCAAGCCAGAGGAAACGCTCATGCGTCCCGAAGCCGCGGAACTGTTTCGCCGGCGTGGCACAGGCGTCGAAAACCGGGAAGTTTGTCTGCCCATCGGCATCCCTCTCGCCGGTCTGGTCTCCGAGGGGACTAAAATCGTTCAGTCGCCCCGGCTGACCGTTATTATGTACGAATCCGACGGCACCCATCGCCAAATCTATACCGACGGCCGCGCGCTTCCCAAGGAAATTGTTCAACCGGCCTGGCTCGGATACTCGGCCGGAAAGTGGGATCGCGACACCCTGGTGGTGGAATCCGCCGGCTTCAACGACAAAACCTGGCTCGATGTGAGCGGCCATCCCCACAGCGAAGCGCTGCGCATCGTGGAACGCTATCATCGCCGGGACTTTGGGCGCCTGGATGTCGAAGTCACTCTCGACGACCCCCAGATGTACACCAAACCCTTTACCATCAAGTTCACCTACCAGCTTCTCGCCGACGCCGACATTTTTGAAAACATCTGCGAAAACGAAAAGGACCGCGCCCACACCGGAAAGAATTGAATTCTAAAATCACATTCAGGAGGCTGTATGGAAGCCATAATTTCAGATCTGTTGAACCGTTTTGAAAAGGGAGCGCTCACGCGCCGAGGATTGATTCAAGGTCTCGCGATGCTGACCACGGCGGGCGGCGCAGCATCGGTCACACAGGCCCAGGACGCCGGCCTGAAAGGCGTGAAGATCGATCACATTAGCATTCAGGTCAGCGATTTGCCGCGTGCCATCGCCTTTTATGAAAAGATTTTCGGCCTCACCGTCATGAGCGAGGACAAGCCCAACGAAATCTCGCGCCTTGGCGCGGGGAAAATCATCGTCTCGCTGCACCACAAGAACCCCACCGCCATCGTGGATCACTTCGCTATCGGAGTGGAGAACTTCAACAAGGAACGAGTGACACAACAACTCAAGGCGCTCGGCCTCACGCCCGAAGAGAACCTGGACGCGGGGTTTCATATCAAAGATCCCGAGGGAATGAACGTTCAGATTGTCGGCGCTTAAGATTGCGCCGCCGGCAAAAGGACTAGAATTGTTGCATGCGCGGCCTGCTCAAAATCGCTCTATTCATGGCGACTGTTCTGAGCCCCGTCTACGCTCAGAACGCATCGTCACCCGATCTTTCACCACCGATCCGCAGCGCGATCGATCGCATCATCAAGGGTGATGCCGCGGCGTCCGGGCCCGTCGTTCGCCACAATCCGCCACCGGCAGCGCTCTTGTCCTCCGCTCAAATTTGTTCGGTTCCGCTGCTCGAAATGCACGTTGATAAACCGGAACAATTCAGCATGCGCACGATCCCCCCTCCCGCAACCGGCGATCCGATGCCGCGCACGAATGGGCCCGCTCCGCCGTGCGTACAAGCCGCACCGTCCGCTCCAACCAAACTGCGGCCATGACGGAGTCTGCGCTTCACCCTGCTTGTGTGTAACTACAAAAAGAGTTACACTAACGACTGCTATTTGAGTGGGACGTCCGCAAAGCTGCTCAGAATATCGTCAAACACGGCGTACCCTTCGAATATGCTGCACGGGTCTTTCTCGATCCGTACCGTCTGGAGAGCGAGGACACCCGTCGCGACTACGCCGAGGAGCGGTGGCTCGCCCTCGGAAAGATTGAAAAGCGGATTTTTGCTGTCGCTTATACCCCGCGCGGACCGGTTATTCGTCTGATTTCAGCGCGAAAGGCGAACGAACGCGAGCAAAGGAAATACGATGAAACGCTATCGACTTGACAGGAAGAAACCCCGGCAACTGACACCCGCGGAGGCGCGGCGTTTGGATGCGGCGCCCATCGACTATTCCGGCATTCCTCCGCTTGGAGACGAGTTCTTCACCAAGGCAGTGGCGGCGTGGCCCCCAGCGAAGCATCAGTTGACCATTCGCCTTGACGCGGATGTATTGGACTGGTTGAAGGCTAACGGCAGAGGTTATCAGACCCGGATCAATCGCATATTGCGAGCCGCCATGGAAAGCCAACCGCCCCGCCGTTCAGGTTCCACCGCCGAGCCGAAAAACAATACCCGCACACGGCGCTCCTCTGTCAGGTAGCGTCGTTCGCACAAACGGCTCAACGCTAACACCCACCCGGCCAACCACTTCCGCCACCCTTCCCTCGCGACTGCTGCCGCTTCCTGGTACCCTCGATGCAAACCCTCCCGCCCTCCGCCCCAATCCCAACCGCCAATCCTCCAGTTTTTGCGTCACCAAACACAAAAATAGCCCTGATGCGTCCCCGGCCACATTCATCGGTTTGTCTTGCGCCCGCCGTCAAAAACTATTTCGCCGCACCTGCGGGCATCATCCCCTCCCCCCACCAGTCACCAGCCACCAATCACCAGCCACCAGACCCAGCCCGATGTAAGCTCTATGAAAGGAGTCCTGATGCCATTCCGCGCCTTCGCCATCCTTTTCACCGTCTCCGCCCTCGCCGCTTACTCCGAAGAACCCGTCGACCTCTCCGTCATCCATCGCATCAAGGCCGAGGCGCTCGAAAATTCCAAAGTGATGGACCACGTCTTCTATCTCACCGACGTGAATGGCCCGCGCCTTACCAATTCGCCTGGTTTCCAGTCTGCCGGCGCCTGGGTGGTCAAGAAGCTGCAAGAGTACGGACTCACCAACGTGCGCCAGGAATCCTGGGGACCTTTCGGCCGCGGCTGGAATTACACCCGCTTCGCCGGCCACATGCTTGAGCCAGCCTATGCGCCGCTGATTGGATTCCCGCTGGCCTGGAGTCCAGGCACGCAAGGCCCCGTCGCAGCCGAAGCCATTTATGCCCCGCTGGTAGACGATGCGGATCTCGAAAAGTTCAAAGGCAAGCTGCGTGGCAAGATCGTGCTGTCGATGAAATCGCGCGATCTCGCGATGCCTACCGATCCGCCGGGACGCCGCCTCACGGACGCCGAACTGAGCGCCAACGTAGATCCCGGACGCTTGCCGAATCTCTTCCGCCCGCTCGGCCCAGCGCAGACGCCCGAACAGCAGAAACGCACCGCATTTCGCAACAAAGTAAATCAATTCCTGAAAGACGAAGGCGCGCTGGTGGTCCTGAAATCCGGGAACATCGGAGACGCCGGCACGGTCTTCGGGCAAGCGGGCGGGTCGCGCGATCCCAAAGACCCAGTTCCGCCGCCGATGGTCGTCGTAACGCCGGAACACTACAACCGCGTCGTACGGCTGCTCGATCACAATATCCCAGTCAAGCTGGAGTTCGATATTCAAGCGCAGTTCATCGATTCGCCAACCGATTCGTTCAACGTCATCGGCGAGATCGAAGGTGGCCGCAAGAAAGACGAAATCGTGATGCTGGGCGCGCACCTGGATTCGTGGCACGGCGGTACCGGCGCCACCGACAACGCAACCGGCTCGGCGGTCGCCATTGAGGCCGTGCGCATTCTAAAGACTCTGAATCTGAAAATGGACCGCACCGTGCGCGTCGCGTTGTGGGGCGGCGAAGAGGAGGGTTTGCTCGGCTCGGAAGCATACGTAAAGCAGCACTTCGCGGATCGCGAGACCATGCAGCCGAAGCCCGAGTATTTCAAGCTCTCGGCGTATTACAACGATGACAACGGAACTGGTCGCTTCCGCGGCATCGTCGCGCCCGGCAATGACGAAGTCCAGCCTATCTTCGAGGAATGGCTGAAGCCCTTTAACGATCTCGGAGCAACGGCTGTAACGCGCGTCACTTCTCCTTCGGCGTCTCGCCCCAGTTCCACGGACCACACCTCGTTCGACTTCGTAGGCTTGCCGGGTTTCAATTTTCTCCAGGATCCCATGGACTACAACACACGCACTCATCACTCCAATATGGACGTGTACGATCGCGTGCAGCCGGGAGACATGATGCAATGCGCCGCTATCATGGCGGCGTTCGTCTACAACACCGCGACGCGCCCTCAAATGATGCCGCGCGTTCCCATGCCAAAAGCGCTGCCGGCGGAGAAGCAGACCACCAAATGACGAGAATTCTTTCGATCATTCTCGCCCTGAACGCGATTGCGTTCGGCCAGCCCGCAGGCAGGAAAGCGATCGACAGCGCGGCCGACGCTCTGGGCGGGAAGGACAGGATACTAGCCATCCAGACCCTGACGATCGAGGGCTCAGGCATCGCCCCCAACATCGGGCAGAATCCATTTCCCGAGGGCCCGTTGCCCACTTGGTGGATCCCCGAGTTCAAACGAGGTATCGATTTAGTGCATCACCGCGCGCGTACCCAGCAGCATCGCATCGGGATGTTCCCGTTCGCGCTTTCCACCGACATCCGGCAGACCCAGAGCCTGGACGGCGACGTTGCGTTTAACACCGCTCCCGACGGCCGCGCGCAACGTGCTTCGGACACCGCTGCAACCGACCGCCGCATCGAGATGCTTGCAACGCCCGTCACAGTTGTGCGTGCCGCTCTTGATCCCGGTGCGAAGCTCGGCGTTCCCCACAAAAAAGGCAGGCAGGAATTGCTCGGCATCACCACGGCGCAAGGCGACAAGCTCACGCTCGCCCTGGATGGAACCACGCACCTTCCCATGTCGGTGAGTTGGATGACGTCCAGCGAAAACCTGGGCGATGTCGTCAATACGACTTCGTTTGAAGACTACGAGACGGTGGGTGGCATCCAGCTTCCCAAGCGTTATGTCACCACGATCGATTTCAGAGGGTGGACCAGCGGGGATTTCAGCGTCTCGAAAAACATAGTAGATGGCGATGCTGGCGATCTTGCCGCACCCGCTGCCGTGAAGAGCGCCGCCGCTCCGGGACCGCCGCCCATCTCGGTGGATGTGCAGCAGGTCGCCAAGGGCGTCTGGTGGCTGTCGGGTACCGGCAACGCGTTCAGCATCCTGTTTGAGTTTGACGATCACCTGACATTGTTTGAAGCTCCCACCAGCGAAGCTCGTACCAAGGCCGTTATCGACAAAGCCCGCGCCACCGTTCCTAACAAGCCGCTCACGGAAGTGATCGTGACCCATCATCATTTCGATCACACCGGCGGTCTGCGTACCGCAGTGGCTGAAGGCCTCACCGTGATTTCGCACCAGGGTAATGAGGGAATCTTCAAAGAAATGACTTCGCGTAAGGCTACCGTGAAACCCGACCTACTGACGAAGTCCGGCAAGACGCTCAAGTTTCGCGGCATGGGGGACACGCTGGTGCTGAAAGATAACTCGATGGAGGTGGATCTCTTCCGTCTGCACGACAATACGCATTCACCCTATCTGATCGCCGCGTATCTCCCTGGCGACAACCTGCTGGTGCAGGGCGATCTGATCGATATGGGCTGGACCCAACATCCCTGGGCGGAAAACTATCGCCAGAATCTAGCTATGCGAAAGATTCACTTCGCGAAAGACATTCCGGTGCACGGCCGCATCGCAACGTTCGACGAGGAAATGGCTGCGCTCGCCGAGATGGAGAAGCACAACAAGTGAACATTAGTCATCGAAGGACCAGGTCGAATCTTTCCAGCCGTCCAAATCGTATTCCGCCATGCACGATTCAGCCGTGCCGGCGAATTGCTCCACCAGATTATTGCGCCGCGAAAAGTTCAGCACGTCCATCCGGACCTGTTCGTGATTGCCGGAATAGTTGATTTCATAAAGTTCGTGGCGCGCCCCGAACTCCGTCCCGATGGCATCCCAAATCAGTTTGAACAATTTCACGCGCTCCTCGGCCGCCCCCGAAGATCCGCGATAGTACTTATCGATCAGCGGGCGCAGTTCCTCGTTTTTAAGATCCTTGAAACTCGAGGGAGCCACCAACAGGCTGCCCGCTAGTTGCTTCTCGAAAATCCGGCGCACAGCGGGCCAACATTCGGATGCAAACATCTTGATAGTGCTTGCGTACTCGGACTTGGGGACCACAGTGCCGCCGGGAGCGGGCTCTGGATCGAGACACATCGCCGTTGTCATGGCCATCATCAGATGCCTCCAGGCCAATATTTCGCCGAAGGCCGCTTGAACGCCGCGGAAGGAATCCGTGCCATTGGTGGCAATCGCTTTGGCGAAAAGTCCAGCCATCATTTCCAGCTTCACTGTTAGCCTGGCCCCCGCTTGCAGCGTAAACCGATTCACGAATCTCGATTCGGCGTAAAATCCGTTCGCTCGCTCCGGATCGCGATACACCAGCAGATTTTCCCAGGGGACAAAGACGTTGTCGAAGATGATCACCGCATCGTTTTCATCGAAACGGCTCGACAGCGGATGGTCAAACGGACTCTGTGCGTTCATCTCATAAGACGGCCTGCAAATGAGCTTGGTGCCAGGCGAGTCCATCGGCGCAATGAACACGATGGCGAAATCCTTGGCCTTGTCCTTGTCCAGCGTCACCGCGCTGTTTTGCGCCACAAAGGTGGCGTGGGTCAAAGCGGAACCGGTGGCCAGCATCTTCGCGCCCGATACCACAATGCCGTCATCCCGCTCCTTCACCACATGGACGAAGACGTCTTCCACCTCATGCACTGGCCGATTGCGATCCACCGGCGGATTGATCAGCACATGATTCAGGAACAGGCATTGCGCCGAATATTTCCGATACCAGGCCCGGGCGCTGCCATCGAACGGAGCATAGAACTCCGGGTTCGCCGCCATGCTGGCCATGAACGCCGCCTTGTAGTCCGGAGTCCGGCCCATAAACCCATAACTCAGCCTGGCCCAAATGCTGATGGCTTCGCGCGCTTCCATCAGTTCCTGCGCGCTATAACTCGGCTTGAAGAATTTGTGCGTGCGATTGCCGAACGTGTCGGTCGCCGTCAGCGCCTCGCGCTGTGTCGAATCGTGGAGCGCGTCATAGAGTCGAGCTACAGACCGGCAAGCGTTACGGAACGCCCGATGCTTGGTGACGTCAGAAACGCGTTCCCCATAAATGTAGACGGCGCGTCCATCGCGGAGACTGTCGACATAGGCTGATCCGTCCAACAGCCCTTTCGCGATATCGCTAGACATACGTATGATCGTAACGGCCTGGGCCGCGAATTGCATTTAGTTCATGCAAGGAGAATGTAGTCGCCATGAAGCTGATTCCCTATATTGCCATCTGGTCCCTTTTCGGCCTGGCGGTCCTTGCACTCGCCCTTTATCGAAAGATCCTGACGTTTCACGGAGACGACGAGTTTATACATTTGGCCGCCGGAGAACAACGGCTGATTCCTCAACAGGTTGCCCTGGCCCACAAATTGGAGGTCATCGATCGCTGGGGTAAAGGCTTGACAGTGTTTACGGTCGCTCTTGGATTGTTAATCGCGGCTGTCTTCTTGTTTATGGCGTGGCAGGCGAGTCTTCTGCTCAAGTAGTCGCGACAGCGCTGGGTGATAAGCCTCATCCGAGTTTGGGCGAATTGGCTCACCCGAACGGGCCCTTAGCGGTTCTTAGCCGCTTCCCCAGCCAGAACCATGCAGGTTGAGGTTGCGCTTGCGATCAGGCGGCGTTTCTCGTCGGTGATGCTGCAAGTAACGAGACCGACCGTGCGACCTCGAGAGAGAACATCCGGCTTCGGCCTTTAACAATCCCGTCCACACGGGCCCAAGAAAGTTGATTTTCAATTCTAGGGTTGTGAAACTCTCGCCGGCGCCGAGCGTCGTACCGAAGGCGACCCCCATCACGGCATCAGCCAAGTCGCACAAGATTCCCCCGTGCAGGGTCCCCATCGGGTTGGCGTGGTTCGCCTGGGCATGGAACTCCGCAACCGCATTTCCATTGGATTGAGTTGTAAAGCTGATCCCAAGAAAGTCCGCTACCGGAAAGGTCAGAGGTGGCTTCCAACGTAGATCGTTTTTATCGGTCATCTGTTTGCTTGACTGCCTAAAACTAGTCTAAATACGTCGACAACTGACCGCCCGCGGACAGACGCGGCGACGCTTGGCGTTTATCCTTAGTGAAATCCATTCGTTTCGATTGGAACGGCAACTGCTTCCTGAGAGTCGCGCTTCCGATGGATGTTATCTTGAGGAAGTCAGGCGGTAGGAGCAATGGCCGAAAACGTCGAAGCAACCGACGCGATGTTCCCGAAGCTGGACCAGGCGCAAATCGCGCGGCTGAACCCGCTCGGCCGAGAGCGTCACGTGGACACCGGTGAGATCGTCTTCGACCAAGGCGACTCCGATCATGGCGTTTTCGTTGTACTGGACGGCAGCATCGAACTGGTCAGCATGGTGAACGGCGAGGAAGCGGTCCTCAGCGTCCCCGGTCCTGGGATGTTCACAGGCGAAGTGAATCAGCTCTCAGGCCGGCGCAGCTTGGTCCGATGCCGGGTGCACCAGGCCAGCACGCTACTTGAAATCAGCCGGGCCAATCTGCAACAAATCATGCAGAACGATGCGGCGCTGGGCGAACTGTTCCTGCGCGCTTTCATCATGCGGCGCGTGTATCTGATCACGCACTCGCTGGGCGATGCAGTCCTGATCGGTTCCAGCAATTCCGCCGATACGCTGCGCCTGCGAGGGTTTCTCTCGCGCAACGGGCATCCGTTCACGTATATCGACGTAGAAAAAGATCCCGACGTCCAGAGCGTGCTGGATCATTTCGGAGTCCGAGTGACGGACGTCCCGGTCCTGATTTGCCGGGGCGAGCTAGTGCTTCGCAACCCCACCAACGCCGAGGCCGCGGCCTGCTTCGGACTAAATGAGGGTATCGATGAAGGCGGTGTATACGATCTGATTGTGGTGGGCGCTGGCCCCAGCGGCCTGGCAGCCGCGGTTTACGGCGCTTCCGAGGGATTAAACGTACTGGTGATCGAAAGCAACGCGCCGGGCGGACAGGCGGGCTCGAGTTCTCGAATCGAGAACTATCTGGGATTTCCGATGGGCATTTCCGGGCAGGATCTGGCCGCGCGAGCCTTCGTTCAGGCTGAAAAGTTCGGAGCGCACATATCGGTGGCCCGGTCCGCCGCCGCACTCAAATGTAAGCGGCAGCCCTACGTGCTTCAGTTGGACGACGGCGGGTCCGTTCAGAGCCGCAGCCTGATCGTTGCCACCGGCGCTCAATATCGAAAGTTGGATCTTCCCAACCTGGCCCACTTCGAGGGCAATGGCGTTTACTATGGCGCCACGCAGGTGGAGGCGCAGGTCTGCAGCGATCGAGAAGTGGCCATCGTGGGAGGAGGAAACTCGGCCGGCCAGGCGGCGATATACCTATCCACCTTCGCCAAGCACGTGTACCTCTTAGTTCGGGGGCCCGGCCTCTCCGAAACCATGTCGCGATACTTGATCTCCCGGATTGAAGCGTGCGCTGAGATCACGGTCAAGACATTCACTGAGATCGAAGGCCTGGAGGGAAACGGCCACCTGGAGCGGACGCACTGGCGGAACACCAAAACAGGAGAGCGCCATACCTGTGAGACCCAGCATCTGTTCCTGATGACTGGCGCCTGTCCCAACACGGCGTGGCTGGACGGATGCGTGGCGATGGACGCCAAGCAGTTCATAAAGACAGGCGCGGACGTGGGCGATCAATGGCCGCTGCGCCGCCCCCCTTACCTGCTCGAAACCAGCCAGCCCGGCATCTTCGCCGTGGGCGACGTTCGCGCGGGAAGCATGAAACGGGTTGCGGCGGCCGTCGGCGAGGGATCGATGGCAGTCCAGTTCGTCCACAAAGTTTTGGCGGAATAGGCTACGGACTCGGAACGCACCTCAGTATTTGCCGGCTTTTTTAAGCGCGGCCTCAATTGTCGCGAGCGGCAGCAGCAGGGATAACGGCGCATCCAGCAGCGGCACCGCGCCATAGCTGCCATACCATCCGGCCACCCTTTCATTCTTGGCGTCGATGACAAGCACGACGCCGCCAACCGCTGCCGACACCAACAGGCAGCGTCTGCCCGCCGCGAGCAGGAGCTGCCCGCCAATTCCCTTCCCCTGCACCCTGCGATCCACAGCCAGGCGCGCCAAGCGGAAGCCCGGGACGTCATGGCGTGCCAGACCGCGCCGTATGATCTCCGGCGTCCTGGCATAGTCGACCGAAGCGGGGCTCAGACTATAGAAGCCGAGAATGGTTTTGTTATCGGCATCGTCAATCGCAAGGAAAGTTTTCGCGCCGCCCAGTTCGTGGCTCTTGCGGGCGTAACGGCGCAAGAATTCATTCAACGCTGCTTCGCCGCAGTCGAACGCTTCCCGATCATGCCTTTTCTTGATTGGCTCTTCGTGCCAAGCCGCCACGGTTATGATCGCCGCTTTGGCAATATCCGGGCGGCTGCGAGCAATTTTGCATTTGGCGCAGGCGGATTCTCTAACAGATCGAGAACCCGCAAACTGTCTCTGCCGGAGAGCTGCACATGCTCCGCCGCTTCAATAACAGCCTTGGCGGCAAGCAAGGCGTGACGAAGGACAAAATCGGTTAAGTCGGTACGGTTCAGCGCCACCGCCCGCAGGAGCAGCGCTTTTTCTTCGGGCCGAATCCGCAGGGACATCCGGCTATTGTCTTCAACCGCTATTCTCGGCATGGCAGTTACTCGGCTCGAAGCATGTACACATTCAAATAGTACATAGAAAGAGAGGAGGAAAGCAAGCTTTGCGTACCTAGTGGATACTCTAAATGCACTGATTTTCCAGCGGTCAAGTTCCAAGCTTCGGCCCATTATTATTGAGGTCGTCTCAAATGTCAGGGTTCAAAATTGCGGCGCACCTGTTGTCCCGTCTGACAGGTCAAAATCCCATTGCGCGATTTCATGCGGCAGACTAACTATCAGTACCTAACTTGCAGTACGAACGCTGGGTGAAGGATCAACTTTCCGAGGCTGCAAGGCAATCATTTCACTGTATACTTCAGCGGAGGACCCCATGCCGCGATCACCGATTATTCGGTTTTTCGTCGTTTTTCTCTCGTTATCCTTCGGTTCGATTATATCGGCGACCACCATTGAGCTTCAGATGACAGGCCAGATAACCAGCTCAACATTTGCGTCGGTACCGGTCGGAACGACCGTGACTGCTGACTTGTTCTACGACCCCACAACGGCCGCGAGCTTTAGTGGGGGCGACCTTTGCCGAGTACCCGCTACCACAACTACCATCCTTGGACTTCGCTGACTCCACGTTGACTTTTCCGACCGGAAGCGAGGTCACGGTTCTCACGGATGAACCTCCGGACTTTGAGGGTATTCCAGGGGGTGATGATGCAATCTATTGGTTAGGGACGCTCACCTCGGCGGATGCAACGGGTCGTATCTCCAGCGACCCGCTCTTTGACTCTACGGGTCTTAGTTCACTTAACATTTATTTTGCTGCCCCTGACAGCAACGGGGTGCTGACTTCAACAGCTCTCCCCACAACTTTTCCCGCGCTGAGTGAATGGACGACTGCCGGTTTTTTTTACCTTCCAGTGAGTGGTGCTTGCGCGAACGGCTGCGGAAACTTCTTTGGTACCATCACTTCTGTTCAAGTTGTAACCCCTGAGCCCGGTTTTGTCTTCTTATCAGCGCTGTCCCTGTTGCCTGTTGTCTTGCTGGCGCGTAGACCTATTCGGGCGGGCGCCTCGGGAACCTAAATCTCCATCCTCTCGACCTCGCCCACGCGCAAAGGTGTGGCACCCCTATTGCGGTCGTAATGCCCACATCGGAGGCACGGCGACTCCTCTCCGACCACGAATGTTGAGATTAACATAATTTATAGAAAGACCCTCTTGCATTTACCCCGCTAGTGGGATACTCTAAATCCAATGATCGCCTTGAAAGGACAAGCCAGCGTGACTCGCGCTTTACCAAGCGTGGTTGCCTCTGTCTTTTCAAGCGGTCAAGTTCCGAAGCTTCGGCCCATTATTATTGAGGTCGTCGTACCCAGCCCCGCTTGAGGGCTTCGGACAAGAGTTTCCGAAAGGCCATCAGGTGGGGAAGAGAAACCCCCTGGTGGCCTTTTTGATTTTTGGAGGAAAGAATGTCGACGATCCCTGCGCAGCGAACAAGTGGCGTGACCGAATCGAAGCTAATGTCCGGCTCCGAGATTCTCCTGGAGTGCCTGGTTCGTGAGAACGTAGACTGCATTTTCGGGTACCCCGGTGGCGTTACGCTGCCGCTGTACGACGCTCTTTACGACCATCCCATGCGCCACATCCTGGTGCGGCACGAGCAAAACGCGGCGTTCGCGGCGGAAGGCTACGCGCGATCCACGGGACGCGTCGGCGTTTGTTGCGCCACCTCAGGCCCCGGCGCCACCAATCTGGTAACCGGTTTGGTGGATGCGATGATGGACTCCATTCCGGTGGTCGCGATCACCGGCCAGGTCACCAGCAAGCTGATCGGCAGCGACGCGTTTCAGGAAGCCGATACGTTCGGCATTACACGATCCTGCACCAAGCACAACTTCCTGGTGAAGACCGTCGCCGAACTGCCGCAGGTGGTGCATGAAGCGTTTTACATCGCATCGAGCGGGCGACCCGGCCCGGTGCTGGTGGATATTCCCAAGGACGTGTTTCAGGCGCAAGCGCATTACACGCCAGTCTCGTCCATTCATCTTCCGGGCTACCGGGTCTTCACCGAGGGCCACACCGGCCAGATCCGTCGCGCGGCCCAGTTGATCTGGGAATCCGAGCGGCCATTTGTGTATGCGGGCGGCGGCATTATCGCGGCCAATGCCTCGGAAGAACTGCGCGAGTTTGTCGAGTTGACCGGAGCGCCCGCGGTAACTACGCTGATGGGGCTGGGCGGCTTGCCGGCCGACCATTCCAACTACATCAGCATGCCGGGCATGCACGGCAGCTACGCCGCGAACATGGGCATGACGCATGCCGATCTTCTGATCGCTCTGGGTGTGCGTTTTGACGACCGCGTTACGGGACGGCTGGCTGCGTTCGCGCCCCATGCGAGAGTGATTCACGTGGATATCGATCCGGCCGAAATCGGCAAGAACCGCGCGGCCGACCTGCCTATCGTGGGCGACGTCAAGCGTGTTCTGGAGAAGCTTACCAAGGTTCTGCAAGAGACCGCGCCCGAGAGTCGCGAGCAAAACTCCGGCGCGCGTGCTGCGTGGCGGGGGCAGATTCAAGAGTGGAAAGCCCAGCATCCGCTGACACCGGACGTTGCGACCGACGTGATTAAGCCCCAACACGTGATGCGCGAGATCGACCGGCTGTCGGGTGGGCGCGCCATTGTCACCTCCGACGTGGGCCAGCACCAGATGTGGGCGGCACAGTTCATCCGCTTTAATTCGCCGCGGCTGTGGATTAACTCGGGCGGATTGGGTGCGATGGGATTCGGTCTGCCCGCGGCGATTGGCGCGCAGTTTGCGCGGCCCGATAAGCTGGTATTTTCCATCGTCGGCGATGGCGGCTTTCAGATGTCGATTCCCGAGCTCGCTACCATCATGAATCATGCCTTGCCGATCAAGATTGTGATCGTCAACAACGGCTACCTGGGAATGATCCGGCAATGGCAGGAGCTGTTCTATAACAACCGCCTGTCGCAGGCCGAGCTGACTTCATTCCCCGATGCCGAGAAACTGGCCGCGGCCTATGGATTTAAGGGACGGACCATCGATGGCGCGCATCAGCTGGCTCCGGCTCTGGAAGAAGCGGTGCGCGAGCCCGGCCCTTATCTGCTGAATGTTCGCGTGGCGCCGTTTGAGAACGTGTACCCGATGGTGCCGGCGGGCGGCGCGATCAACGAAATGGTGCTCGGGGCTCCGCAACCGGTGGAAGTGTAAGGCGAGAACAATGCTGCAACTGATTTCGCTCCTTGTGGAGAACAAGCCGGGTTCGCTGATGCGCATCACTGGTGTTTTGAGCGCGCGTGGTTATAACATCGAGAGCTTGACCGTCGCGCGGACGCTGGATCCGACGCTGTCGCGAATGACTATTGTGGTGGACATCGAGCCGCAATTGCGTTCGCAAGTGATCAAGCAGATGAACAAGCTGGTGAACGTGCTGCAGGCGTCGGACCTGACCGATTCTCCGGCCGTCAAACGCGAAATGACCCTGTTGCGCGTACGCGCGCCGTTGGCTAGCCGCACAGCGATTCTGAAGGAAGCGGAGATCTTCGGTGCTCGCGTAGTGGATTCCTCCACCGAGGGTTTTGCGCTGGAAGCTACCGGCGATTCTGAGAAGCTGGACGAATTCATCGATGTAATGCGCAGCTATGGCGAAATTGAAGTAACCCGCTCCGGCGCGATCGCAGTTTCGCTTGAGGCGAAGAAGCTGCGGCTGGCGCCACCCATTCCGCGCAACGCAGTAGTGGACGAAACAGACGAAAAACTGGAAACGAGACCCTAGATAATCATGGCAAAACGATACTACGAAAAAGACGGCAATCTGAGCCGCTTACAAGGGAAGACGGTAACCATCATCGGTTACGGCAGCCAAGGGCACGCGCACGCGCTGAACCTGCGCGATAGCGGCGTGAATGTAACCGTCGGCTTGCATCCCGGCAGCAAGAGCGCGGCGAAGGCCACTGCGGCAGGACTCAAAGTGCTGAGCGTTGCCGACGCCATCAAGGGCGCCGACATCGCGATGATCCTGGTGCCGGATCACATTCAGGGCGATTTGTATCGGAACGAAATCGCTCCCAACCTGAGCGCGGGCAAGACGTTGATGTTCGCGCACGGCTTCGCTATCCACTTTGGAGAAATCAAGCCGCCGGCGAACGTGGACGTTTCGATGATCGCGCCGAAGGCGCCCGGGCATCGCGTGCGTGAGCTCTACACCGAAGGCGTCGGCGTTCCAGCACTGGTGGCCATCCATCAGGACCCTTCCGGCAATGCGCTCCAAAACGCGCTGGCCTACGCTCTGGCGCTCGGATGCCTGAAAGCGGGCGTCATTGAAACCACCTTTAAGGAAGAGACCGAAAGCGATCTATTCGGCGAGCAATCCGTGCTCTGCGGCGGCGTCAGCGAGCTGATTCGAGCGGGCTTTGAAACGCTGGTGGAAGCCGGCTACGCACCCGAAATTGCCTATTTCGAGTGTCTGCACGAATTGAAGCTGATCGTCGATCTCATTTATGAAGGCGGCCTCGGCTATATGCGTTTCTCGGTTTCAGACACGGCGGAGTACGGCGACTACACGCGCGGTCCGCGCATCGTCACGGCCGAGACTCGCAAAGAGATGAAGAAGATTCTGTCGGAGATTCAGTCCGGCCAGTTCGCCAAAGAATGGATCGGTGAAAACAAGGCGGGCCGTCATAAGTTCCTCGCGATGCGGGAGGCCGCCAAAGAGCAGCCAATCGAGCGAGTGGGCAAAGAGCTCCGGCAGATGATGACATTCCTAAAGAAAAAGAAGGAGGAAGGCGTACCGCAAGAGCAAGAGGCCGCGGCGGTCACCAAGTAGTTCCATGCGCATTCACACATTCGACACCACGCTCCGGGACGGCACGCAAGGCGAGGCCGTCTCATTCTCCGTCGACGACAAACTGATCATCGCGCAGAAACTGGATGAGCTGGGTATCGATTATATTGAGGGCGGGTGGCCCAACTCGAATCCGAAGGATAAAGAGTTCTTCAAGCGCGCCAAGGACGTAAAACTGAAGCACGCGCGGTTGACTGCGTTCGGGTCCACTCGCTTCGCCAAGAACACGGTGGATCAGGATCCGAACGTGCGGGCATTGCTGGAGGCCGAGACGCCCACGGTCTGCATCTTCGGCAAGAGCTGGGATCTGCATGTCCATCGGGCGCTGGGCATCGATGAAGAACAGAACCTGCAACTGATTGGCGAGACTGTAAAGTATCTCAAAGACCACGGACGCGAAGTGGTGTACGACGCCGAGCATTTCTTCGACGGCTATAACGCCAATCCGGAATTTGCGATGCGCACGCTCGAAGCCGCCAAAAAGAGCGGCGCCGACGTGTTGTGCTTATGCGACACCAATGGCGGCAACTTGACGCATTGCATCATCGAAGTAGTTACGGAAGTTCGCAAGCGGTTCGACGGCGTTATCGGCATCCATACCCATAACGATTGCGAAGTGGCGGTAGCCAATACCATCGCCGCGGTGGAAGCCGGATGTACGCATGTGCAAGGCTGCATCAATGGTTACGGCGAGCGCTGCGGCAACGCCAATATCGTGTCCATCATCGCGAATCTCGAGCTGAAGCTCGGCCACACGACGATCGGCCCGGAGAAGCTGCAAACGCTGACCACGGTGGCGCGCTACATCGCCGAGCTGGCGAACCTGCCGATGCGCAACGATCAGGCCTACGTCGGACACAGCGCGTTCGCGCACAAGGGTGGCGTGCATGTGAGCGCGGTATTGAAAGATTCCTCGACCTACGAGCACGTGAAACCGGAGCTGGTCGGCAACCGGCAACGAGTGTTGCTGAGCGATCTTTCGGGCCGCGGCAATGTGCTGTACAAGCTGAAACAGCATGGTTTGGCTGAACGCCTGGATTCTGAAGCTCGGCGGCAGTTGCTGGAGCGTATCAAGGATCTGGAGCATCAGGGTTACGAGCTGGAAGCCGCGGAAGGCACCTTCGAGCTGCTGGTGCGCGAGGCGCTGCATCCGGGCTGGAGTGTCTTTGAAGTAGTGAACTACGACGTCACCACCCGGTTGGTGGGCGGCACTACGGCCACCGTGACGCTGCGCATCCAGGACAGCGTTCACACCGCCAGCGCGACCGGGCAAGGTCCGATGAATGCGCTCGACATCAGCCTGCGCCAATGCCTGTCGTCCGTCTATCCGCAGGTGAAAAACGTCCGCCTGACCGACTACAAGGTCCGGGTGCTGGAGCCGAAGAAGGGCACAGCCGCGAAGGTGCGCGTGCTGGTGGAATGGTCCGATCATCGGCGGAGCTGGGCCACCGTCGGCGTTTCCGACAACGTGATTGAAGCCAGCTGGGGCGCGCTGGTGGATGCCATTCGCCTGGAGCTGATGCGCCTGACCGAGCAAGACGAAAATGTCGACAAGGTGGTGGAAGACTACTGCTGGGGCGTCTAGGCCGTATGCTCCTTTGGAGCATCGGAACGGGGATTAAAAAGAGCGGTGTAATTCGGTGTGAGCGAATTCCTTAAGCGCGAGCGCATCACAACAGAAGCCGATGCCCTAGTATGGTCTGTCAATGCAGCCCCTGCAGCGAAATCGCGTGTACGCGAGTGACTCCGGAAGAGAAGCCTTCCGCGCGGAATGGCGGAAAATCATGGGCGAGCACGCGCAACCGCACCGCTTGGCGTCCCAGACCATATCGGACACTTCTCATTGCGAAAGCATCCGTATGATTTCGGATCGTCTTTCGGCCAGATACGCGCCGCTCTTGAAGTGCGGCCGACTCAGATACGGCACATCGCAAAAAGCTTTCGATCTGTATTTGAAATATCTTTGGCACCTTGGCGAACTTCCTGTAAAACCACCTCATTGCCCTATTGATCGAATTGTGCTGAACGAACTGCGCATAGATGAAGCCTGGACAAAGTGTGATGACCAAGAACAGTACATGAGGTGGATTGACGCGATCCGCTCTCGGTCCGAATCCGTGCCAGACTGGGAAAATAAGGTATTTCTACGCAGAGTCTCAAAGTAGCCCACTACTGGCGTTAAAGGCCTGCGCGCTAGAATAATAGCGATGGCGGCGACTACCCTCCTCACGTCCGATCAGTTCCTGGCGATGCCCGAGGAATTCGACCAACACGGGAATCGGATCAAAGACGAATTGATTGGAGGCGAAGTCGTCAAGATGCCGCCTGCTTCGTTACCCCACGACCTCATTAAGAACGAAATCAATGAGCTGTTGATCGAATACTTACGCGCAAATCCGCAACTGGGACTCAAGACGCTGGTAGAGACCGGTGCGCAGGTTAGTAATCTTGACGCATTCATACCCGACGTCTCGGTGGTGACACGCAGCCGTTTGATGGGAGAGGCCAGGATCTTCCGCGGTGCACCGGAAATTGCAATCGAGGTCGTTTCACCCAGTGACACCGCCAAACATCTCAAGCGCAAAGTGGACGCCTACCTCGAAGCCGGCTCGAGAGCTGTTTGGATCATCTACCCCGAAGCCCGTTCGGTTATGGTTCACACAACGAACTCCGTCCGTGAGTTGAAAGCCAACCAGGTTATCACCGACCCCCTCCTGCCCGGCTTCTCTTCCCCCGTCGCGGCGTTCTTCGAGTTGACGTAGCCCGGGTTCGATGCGTCATTTCTTCAGCCGGTCCGGCACAGGAGCGGTTATACAAAGAACTCGGCCGTAACGGCGACACCCCCGCGCTAGAATAGTAGCGATGGCGGCGACTACCCTCCTCACGTCCGATCAGTTCCTGGCGATGCCCGAGGAATTCGACCAACACGGGAATCGGATCAAAGACGAACTGATTGGAGGCGAAGTCGTCAAGATGCCGCCCGCTTCGTTAACGCACGACTTGATCAAGAATCGCATCAATCGATTGTTAATTCGCTATCTCGATGCAAATCCAACAATGGGCCTTGAATCTCTGGTGGAAATTGGAGCTCGCGTAGGCCAACACGACGCCTTCATTCCTGACGTATCAGTCGTTAGCCGTCATCGCTTGGCTACAGAAGGTAGGATCTTTCAAGGCGCTCCCGATTTGGCAATCGAAGTTGTTTCGCCCAGCGACGCGATAAAGCACCTGAAGCGGAAGGTGCACGGCTATTTAGTCGGAGGATCCAAGTCGCTATGGGTTGTCTATCCGGAAGCCCGCTCGGTAACGGTCCACGCTGCTGACTCAGTTCGCGAGCTGAAGGGCGATCAATCCATCACCGATCCCCTCCTGCCCGGCTTCTCTTCCCCCGTCGCGGCGTTCTTCGAGTTGACGTAGCCCGGGTTCGATGCGTCATTTCTTCAGCAGGTCCATCCCGCCGTTCTCCCGCGTTCTCCTGATAGAAAGCGGCAGCCGCGAGTTAGTCGAGAACCTGCTCCCGCTGTTGTACCAAAACTATTCGGAAATGACCTGCGATCTGGTGACTTGTTACGCCGGCGTGCCAAAGAATTTCCGAGAAGAACAAGGCGCGGTCTACCGTGTCACCGAATATCCCGCCGGTCCAGCGCGGCAGCGCTTGTATAAAGAGCTCGGCGCCAACCGCTACAGTATCCTCGGCGTCATCTGCTCGGCGGAACCCATCATGACCAAGTGGAAATGGATGCTGGCCGCGCGGCTTCACGGTAAAGTATTTGTCCTCAATGAAAATGGCGACCGCTTTTGGCTGGACCACGGACACCTGGCCACTATTCGCTATTTCATTCTCTTTCGCGCGGGCCTCACTGGCGCGGGCGCGGTGCGCACGCTGGCGCGAGTGGTATTGTTCCCGTTCAGCCTGCTATACCTGATCTTGTACGCACTCACTGTCCATTTCCGGAGGATCTTACGAACACTATGAAAGCGGTCTTTGTCGAGCAGCCCGGCGGCGTCGAGAACTTGAAATACGCGGACCTTCCGAAACCGTCGCCCGGACCCGGCGAAGCGTTGGTTAAGATCGCGGCGTCCGGTGTGAACTACATCGATATCTATTTTCGAAAAGGCGTGTATCCCGCCACTCCACCTATTGTGCTCGGCAGCGAAGGCGCGGGCGCCGTCGAATCCGTAGGGCCGGATGTGAAGAATGTCGCTGTGGGGGATCGAGTGGCTTACGCGATGGCGCGTGGCTCTTACGCCGAATACGCAGTCGTTCCAGCCTGGCAACTGGTGAAGATTCCCGCATCGGTTGATTTCGAAACGGCTGCCGCCGCGATGCTGCAAGGGATGACCGCGCATTACCTCACGCACTCCACGTATCCGCTGAAACCCGGCGACTCGTGTCTGGTCCACGCCGCGGCGGGCGGTACCGGGCGATTGATCGTCCAGATGGCGAAGATGCTGGGCGCGCGAGTGATCGGAACTGTTGGCGACGAGGAAAAAGCTAAGCAAGCCAAAGCTGCCGGCGCCGACGAAGTGATCATCTACACGAAAGACGATTTCACTGCCCGGGCCAAGGGCATGAACGTGGTTTACGATTCGGTGGGCCAGTCCACCTTCATGCAAAGCCTGGACTGCTTGCGCCCGCGTGGAATGATGGTGAGCTTTGGCAACGCCAGCGGACCGGTGGCGAACTTTGCTCCGCTCATTCTCAGCCAGAAGGGATCGCTGTTCTTGACGCGCCCGACGCTAGCGAGCTATACCGCTACGCCTGACGAGTTGGATTGGCGCGCCAACGATGTTTTGGACTGGATCGGACAAGGGAAGCTGAAATTGCACATCCACAAAACATACCCGCTCGCGGAAGCCGCCCAGGCGCATCGCGATCTTGAAGGCCGCAAGACGACCGGAAAGCTGCTGTTGCGTGTTGGCTGAGCGCGCAGCCATTCCATTCGGCGAACTAAAGATCGATGCGCTCCTGGTGTCCGCGCCGCCCAATGTTCGCTACCTGAGCGGATTCACGGGTGACAACGGCCTGCTACTGGTGACCCCCGAATCGCAGACGCTGTTCACCGACCCGCGCTTCACCATTCAAGCCGCCGAAGAATGCACTTGCGAAGTAAAGACCGTCACCAAGACGCCGCTCGATCAGGCCGCGCTTCAGACCATTCGCAGGAAGCGCATCAAGCGCGTGGGTTTTGAAGCCTCGCGCGTGCTGTACGAAGTTCATCAGCGAATCGCCAAATCGCTGCCACGCGGGGTTGCGCTGAAACCGATTGGGCCGGTGGTGGACCGGCTGCGCATGGTGAAGACCGAGGATGAGATCGCGCGCATTCGCCGCAGCGTGCTGACCAACTCAGAAGCGTTCGAAAGAGCTACGCGGTCCATTCGACCCGGCGCGCGGGAATCCGCCATCGCGGCGGAGCTCGAATACCAGATGCGGCGCTTAGGCGCCGAGAAAGCCGCTTTTGAAACCATCGTGGCTATTGGATCGCGATCCGCGCTGCCGCACGCGCAGCCCACAGCGCGGAAGCTCGGGAACGATGAATTACTATTGATTGATATGGGCGCGTGCCAGGATGGCTACATGAGCGACATGACCCGCGTGCTGTTCCTGGGCAAGCCCAGCCGGCGGGTCCGCACCATGTACAACGCAGTGTTGAAAGCCCAACTCGCTGCCATCGATGCGGTGCGGCCCGGTGTCACGGCCGCGTATGTGGATCGCGCCGCTCGCCGAGTGCTTGAGCTCGAAGGCCTGGGAAAAGAGTTCGTACACTCCACCGGTCATGGCCTGGGTCTCGAAATTCACGAAGGTCCCCGCCTGGGCCGCCGCGACAAAACGAAACTGGAGGCCGGCATGGCGATCACCATTGAGCCGGGCGCGTACGTCCGCGATTTCGGAGGAATCCGCATCGAGGACACCGTGCTCGTGACCCAGACTGGTTGCGAGGTTCTTACCCCCACTTCCAAGGAGCTAAGACTTCTCTAGAATGTCGAACGACGAAATCAAAGAGCTGATCCAGCTGGTCGTGGAAAGCGGCATTGCCGAGTTGGAGCTCGAAAGGGGCGAGGACCGCGTTCGCATTCGCCGGACGATCGAGAGACAAGAAGTGGTGATGCCCGCCGCATCCATGCCTGGCACCCTAGTGGAAACAGGGCAACCCGCTTCCAGTCAGCCGGCGTTAGCGCCGCACGCGAATGAGCATATCGTCAAATCTCCGATTGTCGGCACGTATTACGATGCGCCCAAACCGGGCGATCCTGCGTTCGTCAAAGTGGGCGACTCGGTGGAACCAGGGCAAGTGCTCTGCATCATCGAATCGATGAAGCTGATGAACGAAATCGAATCGGAGATCGCCGGCACCGTGGTAGCCAAGTTGATGGAAAACGGCCGGCCCGTGGAGTACGGAGAGGCTCTGTTCGCCATTCGTCCGCGTTGACTCTGATATGTTTCAGAAAATCCTGATCGCCAATCGAGGCGAAATTGCGGTTCGTGTCATCTGTGCCTGTAAGGATCTGGGCATCAAGACCGTGGCGGTGTATTCGGAGGCCGATCGCCACAGCCTGCACGTGCGATTTGCCGACGAAGCAATCTGTATAGGACCCGCGAAAAGCTCGCGCAGCTATCTCGATATTCCGTCCGTGATCAGCGCGGCGGAAATCACCAACGTGGATGCGATTCATCCGGGTTACGGCTTCTTGAGCGAGAACGCCGACTTTGCCGAAGTCTGCGAAACGTCCGAGATCAAGTTCATTGGGCCGAAGCCCAGCGTAACGCGCGCCATGGGTCTGAAGCAGCATGCGCGCGCCGCGATGGCCGAATGCGGCGTGCCCATTTTGCCTGGCTCGCAAGGAATTCTCCAGAATGCGGAGGAGGGGCTGGAGACGGCCGCGCGTATCGGATATCCGGTGATGCTGAAGGCGTCGGCCGGAGGCGGCGGCCGGGGCATGCGCATGGTGCATGAAGCGTCCGAGTTGCCGTCGTTGCTCACCCAGGCGCAGCAGGAGGCTGGAGCGGCATTCTCATCGGAAGACGTGTATATGGAGAAGCTAGTAGAGTCGCCGCGGCACATCGAGTTTCAGGTGCTGGCGGACGAGCACGGCAACGTCGAGATTCTCGGCGAGCGCGATTGCTCCATCCAACGGCGGCATCAAAAGCTGCTGGAAGAAGGCCCTTCGCCGGCGGTGAGCGCGGAGCTGCGCGAGAAGATGCGTGGGCGGCTGTGCGCCGCGATGACGAAGATTGGTTACACCAACGCGGGCACCATCGAATTCCTGATGGATCGTGACGGCAGTCTGTACTTCATCGAAGTGAACGCACGCATTCAGGTGGAGCACCCGGTAACCGAATCAATCACCGGCATCGATCTGGTGAGAAGCCAGATCCTGATCGCCGCGGGATACAAGTTGCCCGAAATTATTCAACAACCGGTGACGATCAAGGGACATGCGATTGAATGCCGGATCAATGCCGAAAATCCGGAAACGTTCGCTCCGTCGCCCGGACGGATCACCGCGCTGAACCTGCCCGGTGACATTGGCATTCGCGTCGACACGGCTGCCTACACGGATTACGTGATTCCGCCGTTCTACGATTCGCTGGTGGCAAAGTTGATCGCGTTCGGACACGATCGGACCGAAGCGATAGCCCGCATGCGGCGCGCGCTCGATATGTTCGTGGTGGAAGGCATTTACACCACGATCCCGCTGCACCAGCGCATTATGCAAGATCCGGATTTTGTCGCCGGGAAATTCGATACGTCGTTTCTTGCGTCACACGGCGTGAAGAGAGCGTCCTAGCACTTCTCCCTCGGCGATCTCGATTTCCATCCGAAGCAGCGCGGCTCCGAGAGTCTTGCCTTGCGCGTCGATCCGCAAAGACAACGTCCCGCCGCCGCCCAGCGCCTCGTGCAACAGAAAGTTCAGCGCGCCCAGGTTCGGCAATTCGTAGCGTTCCACGCTGCCTTTCACCATTCCATCGAAGAAGTGTTTTACGCGTTCGGCGGTGACTTCGCGCACCAGGATCGGATAATGCCCGGCGTCGAAAGCAATGATACCGATGTTCGATGTATCGCCTTTGTCGCCCGAACGGGCGTGCGCAATGCGGGAAAGCGGGATCTTCATTCCACCACCTCGACCGACGTCTGGATCAGCTCGCGCGGGATCAATGCCGGCCAGTACGCCACGACCTCACGCACCGGCGGACGTCCATCGCCAAAACCAGTGCCTGTCGGTGGACCACTGAGCACCAGCGGGATCAACTCACGAGTGAAGCGATCGACGGCTGGGCGATCCTGCCCGCGCACGCCAATGCGCAGTTGCACTTCAGCCGGATCGGGATTCGGGACAGCCACCGGCCCGTGGCACGCGTTCACGCCGAAAAACTCCGTGTAGATCTCTTCAAACTTCAGCCCCAACTGATGCAGCCGCTCGCGCACGATCCGGTCGGCAGCTCTGGCTTTTTCGAGAGCTTGGGGCGCGCTATAGACCAGCGTGCCAATCGCCTTCCAGCCATACGAGTAAGCGATCGACAGTTTCAGCATCTCGGGCCGCCGACCGCCGCGAATGCCCGACACCTGCACGCGATCGGGTCCGGCATCCTTTAGCTGGATACTGGTGAAATCGGCCACGCAATCGGGCGTGATGTAGTTTTTCGGATCTCCCAACTCGTACAACAGTTGTTCCTTAATCACGTCCACGGACACGCGGCCGCCCGTGCCTTCGTGCTTGGTGATGCTGAACCGGCCATCGTGATCGGCCTCAATGATGGGATAGCCGATGTTCGCCATGTCTGGAATGGATCGCCAATCCACCTGGCAATTGCCACCCGTGCACTGCGCACCGCATTCGACAATGTGACCCGCAATTGTTCCAGCGGCCAGTTTGTCCCATTCATCCGGTTTCCAGCCAAAACGATGAATCATGGGAGCTAGCGACAGCGCGGTATCGGTGCATCGGCCGGCAATAACAACATCCGCACCGGCAGCCAAAGCTTCGGCCAGCGGGAACGCCCCGATATAGGCGTTCGCACTCAGGATGCGATCGCGAATCGCGCTCAGCGGCTCACCCGTATCCATGTTCTTCATCGGGTGGCCAGCCGCCAGGAATTCGTCCAGCCGGCCAAATACATCGTCGCCGAGCACCACCGCGACCTTCAGCGAGGGCGCCAGACGCCGCACTTCGCGGGCGCAGGCTACAGGATTCACGCCCCCCGCATTGGCGATCACCTTGACATCCCGCTCAATCAGACGCCGCTGGATCCGCGCAATCAACGGAGGAAAATCGCGCGCATAACCGAGATGCGGATCGGTCTCCTTCTGCTTCTGGAGAATCGACATCGTGATCTCGGCAAGATAGTCGAGCGCAAGATAATCGATGGGCCCCTGCTCCACAAGACGCACCGGAGCTTCCAGCCAATCGCCCCAAAATCCCTGACCATTCGCGATTCGGATCATGAGCTACAGGGTCTCCAGCACAAGATGCTCACGGTGTCCGTGCGCCGTCGCAATTTCCAGCACGAATGCAAGCACGCGCCGGGTTTGCAGTGGATCGATCAGCGCATCCACATGTCCCCGCGCCGCGGCGTAGCGGGCGTCCAGCCAGCGCTCGTAGTCCGCGCGCGTCTTCTCGATTCGCTGCTTGAGATCGTCTGGGACCGGCTTGCCCTCCGCCTTCAACCTCTCCAGCTCCGGACCGTGAATGGCCTGCACCGCGGAATCGCCCTCCATCACTCCGATGCGCGCCGTCGGCCAACCGAACGCGAAAGTCGGATCGAAACCCTGGCCCGCCATGGCATAATACCCCGCGCCACTCGCGTGATTGAGGGTAAGAACGATTTTCGGCACCGTGGCGCAGGCCATCGTTTCCACCATCTCCGCACCGGCGCGAATGATTCCATCGCGTTCGGCTTCCACGCCCACCATGAAGCCCGAGACATCCTGAAAGTAAATCAGCGGCACGCCGTTTCTCTCCGCGTTCTCGACGAAGTAAGCGACCTTGCGGGCCGACTCGGCGTACACGATTCCGCCAATGCGTGCGCCACTCTCGGTCTTGAGGAATCCACGCCGATTCGCGATCAGCGCCACCGGCCGTCCAAACAGCTTCGCGTCGGCACAGAGCAACTCGGGAGCGTGACCGGGCTGGAATTCGAGATAATCGTCGCGATCGAAGATCCGGTGAATCGCGTCTTCGATGTTGTACGGCAAGCGATGATCGGCGGGCATCAAGTCATAAAGACCTTCGGCGGGCTTCTCGGGCGGCGAGCCTTCTAGCGCTGCGGACACCGGAGGCAAAGCTCGAAACCGCTCGCGGATCAACTGCAGACACGCGGCGTCATCCTTGGCCGTGTAATGCGCGACACCGCTGGCCGTAGTATGCATGCGCGCGCCACCGAGCGATTCCGCGTCCACCACCTGCCCCACCGCGCCCTTCACCAGATTCGGCCCGCCGAGTCCCATGAAACTGGTGCCTTCAACCATAATGATCACGTCGCTTAAAGCCGGTAGATACGCACCGCCCGCGATGCACGGCCCCATCACCGCCGCAATCTGCGGCACATGCAGTCGCCGCCGCATCAGGGAATTGTAATAGAAGATGCGCGCCGCGCCATATTGTCCAGGGAAAATGCCGTCCTGCAACGGCAGATTCACTCCGGCAGAATCCACCAGATAAACGATTGGCACGCGATTGCGCATCGCGATTTCCTGCGTACGCAGAATCTTCGTGATGGTCTCCGGCCACCATGCACCGGCCTTCACGGTGGCGTCATTGGCGACCACGATGGCAGGCCGGCCTTCAATTTTACCCGCGCCGGTTACAACCCCAGCCGCGGGAGCCTGGCCGTCATATTGATCGTAGGCCACCAGCAGACCGATTTCGAGAAACATCGCGCCCGGGTCCAGCAGCTTCGCGATTCTCTCGCGCGCCGTCAGCTTGCCGTCGCGGTGTTGCTTCTCGATGCGTTTGGGGCCGCCGCCTTGCCGCAGCTTGTCTTCCAATGTCTGCAGGTCTTCGACAAGCTGACGCATCTGAGGCGTAGTGGTGGCGGACACCATTCTCAGAATACGATAATGACGCTCTTCGGGGTATGCTAAGGGCTTGTTAGGCATCGATCCCAAGGCCGCCCGCGTGGCTTGGACCGTATTTCTGCTGGCTTTGCTGTTGGCCACGGCCTATGCGGTCCGCGAGACGCTGGCGGTGTTTGTAATCGCTCTGCTTTTCGCCTATTTACTGATGCCCCTGGTGGGGTTCGTGGAGCGCATTACGCCGCGCCGCATCTCGCCGCGTATCGCGTTGGCGATCGTCTATCTGGCGTTGGTGGGCGCGATTGTCGCGCTGGTGTTGACGCTTGGCTCGCGCCTGGCTGACGAGGCCAACAGTCTCGCGATGCAATTACCGGCGCTGCTGAAAAATCCAACCTGGATGCAGAAGATCCCCTTGCCCGCGTGGTTGGAACCCGCACGCGCCGCGATGATTCAAAAAGTGGAAGACGAGCTGAGCAGCGGAGGACAGGAGATCCTGCCCTATATCAAAGGGCTGGGCGGACAGCTGGTATCCGGCGCGAAGTACGCGCTGTACCTGGTTTTGACTCCCATTCTCGCGTTCTTCTTCCTGAAAGACGGAGCAGCCATTCGGGATGAATTCGTGGCGGCGTTGGTGGAAGAGCGCCGCCGCCCCATGGTGGATAATATTCTCGAAGATATCAATCTGCTGCTCGGCGAATACATCCGCGCTTTAGTGCTGTTGTCGGTGGCAAGTTTCACCGCGAGCAGTCTTTTTCTCGCCTTCAGTGGAGCGCCTTACGCGGTTTTGCTCGCAGGCGTGGCAGCGCTAGGCGAGTTCATTCCGGTGGTGGGACCGGCAGCCGGAGGCCTGATCATTGTGCTGGTGACCGGCCTCAGCGGCTATAGCCACCTCTTGTTGTACCTGCTCTTCTGGCTGCTTTGGCGGATGGTGCAAGACTACGTGCTCTCGCCGTATCTGATGAGCAAGGGCGTGCAACTAAATCCGATGCTGGTGTTGTTCGGTGTGCTGGCGGGCGATCAGATCGCAGGCGTACTTGGAATGTTTCTATCGGTGCCGCTGCTGGCGATCTTGCGCGTCATTTTCGTCAGGCTGCGGCGCGTGCGGACCCTCGATTTAGTCACTCCGCGAGGAGAGCTGTGAAGAGATTGCCCTGCCTGCTGCTCTGCGCCCTGCCGCTTCTCGGCCACATGGTCAGCATGAGCACCGGCGACCTGAAAGTGGACGGAGCGCACGCCAGTTTCGAATTACGCATGCCGATGTACGAAGTGGCCCACGTGCATGCGCCGGAACACACGCTGCTGGATCATGTGCGGTTTGAGAGCGGCGGCGTGTGGGCCAAGGCTTCTGGCGAGGCTTGCCGGCAAGAGCAGGACACCTATGTCTGCACGGCCGACTATCAATTTCCTGCTCCCGTCGAGACCGTGCAGGTAGAATGCACGCTTGCCTCCGTCACCGTTCCTAATCATGTGCACCTTCTGAGGGCCTATCGCGGCGACAAGAGCGACCAAGCCGTCTTCGATCTTTCATACACCCAGGCGGAAATCCGCTTCCGGCCGCCCACGGCGTTTGAGACTGCGGCCCGCGAAATTTCTTCGGGATTCATGCGCGCGGCTGGAGGATTGGCGCCTCTGTTGTTTCTCGTGAGCCTGGCGCTGGCGGCCCGCAGCCGTCGCGAGTTAGTCGCCCTGACCGCATCGTTCGTCGCCGCCGAAACTTTGGCCTGCGCAATTGCGCCGCGCATCAGTCTGTCGCTGTCACCGCGTTTCATCGAAGCTGCCGCCGCGCTAACCATCGCTTATCTGGCATTCGAGATCGTTCTGCTGCCGCACTCCAGCATGCGCTGGCTGGTGGTTGCCGTGCTGGGCCTGTTTCACGGCGCGTACTTTGCCGCGTTCTTGACGGAGAGCGGCTATCACCTGGCGACTTTTCTGACCGGCGTTGTCCTTTGCGAGTTGATCCTGATCGCCTTGTTCGCCTTCCTTTTGGACCGCCTGGTACGCCTCTCGTTCTTGCGCCGCGCCGTGCCCGTGGCCGCATCGCTACTACTCGCCGTTGGCGTGGCGTGGTTTTTCCTGCGCCTCCGAGCCTAGGAAGTTACCTCGTAGCAAATCGCCTAGTTGCGCCATCATATGGGATATGCGCAACTTCGACAGCCTTTCCGAACGTGAGATCCTGGCCCTGGCGATTTCGCTCGAAGAAGAGGACGAGCGCGTGTATTCCGAGTATGCCGAAGGCCTGCGGGAAAACTTTCCGGCCTCCGCCGAGGTCTTTGACGGAATGCGCGAGGAGGAATCAGGACATCGACGCCGTCTGATCGAGTTGTTCCGGCAAAAGTTCGGCGAACATATCCCCCTGATTCGTCGTCAGGACGTGCGAGGTTTCGTGCATCGCAATCCGGTCTGGCTGATGCAGCCGCTCGGCCTGGATACGGTCCGTAATCAAGCCAGCGCAATGGAAGTGGAGAGCCGCCGCTTTTACGAAAAAGCCGCCGCACGCGCGCAAGACACTGGCGTCCGCCAACTGCTGGACGACCTGGCACAGGAAGAGCGCACGCACGAAGAGCGCGCGGAGGAACTGGAGAAGACGAAGCTACAGCCGGACGTCAAGCACCGCGAGGACGAAGCCAATCGGCGCTTGTTCGTATTGCAGATCGTGCAACCGGGGCTGGCGGGATTGATGGATGGGTCCGTCTCTACACTGGCGCCCGTGTTCGCCGCGGCATTGGCCACGCAAAGCAGCTTCGATGCATTCAAGGTTGGACTAGCCGCGTCGCTGGGCGCGGGCATTAGCATGGGCTTTGCGGAGGCTCTTTCGGACGACGGCAGCCTCACGGGCCGCGGCCATCCCTGGGCGCGCGGCGTGGTGTGCGGACTGATGACCGCGCTCGGCGGAATCGGGCACACGCTGCCATTTCTGATCTCCAGTTTCCGCCTGGCCATGATTATCGCGGCGCTGGTGGTGGTGGTCGAACTGGGTCTCATTTCGTGGATACGGCACCGTTATATGGATACGCCACCGGTGTCCGCCGTTCTACAAGTAGGGCTCGGCGGCGTATTGGTGTTCCTGACCGGCGTTCTGATCGGAAGCTCTTAGGACCGGCTGATCTTTTTCGGGAACTTGGGGAGCCTTCGAGACCGTCTAAGTACTCGCGCAGGGTTGAGACGTTCTCATCAGGAGGCCCATGATAGCTCGTGTTCCAACCGTTCTGCTCTGCGCTGCTTGCGCGCTTGCCGCCGCCGATCGGGCGCTCACCATTTACAACCAGAATTTCGCGATCGTTCGCGAAACCGTGGCGTTGAACCTGAAACCAGGCGTAAACCGTCTGCGCCAAACCGGACTCACAGCGTTGCTCGAGCCCGATTCGGTAATTCTGCGCGACCCGCTGGCAAAGTGAATCTCCAGATCCTGGAACAGAATTATCTAGCCGACCCGGTGTCGGTGGCCGCGCTGCTGACATCGTACGAAGGAAAGACAATTGATTTTCAACTGCCCGACGGCAAGGTTGTTTCGGGCAAGATTATTCGCGCGGGCGCACCTGCTTCACAGGGAAATCCGGCTGCCGGGCCACCGTGGCAGCAAGCGTCCTTCTTGGAATCGCAACCCGGCGCTCCCACGCAGCCGCTCATCGAGAGTGAGGGCAAATTGCGCTTCGGATTGCCCGGCATCCCGCTCTTCCCTTCCCTGAGCGCGGACGCAATGCTCAAGCCGACGCTCGATTGGCTGATCCGTACGGATCAAGTAGCAAAGCTTGAGGCAGAGCTCGGGTATGTTTCCGGGGGCATGAACTGGAAGGCCGACTATAACGTGGTATCCACCGACGACGCCGACATGGTGCAGCTCATTGGATGGGTCACCATCGACAACCATAGCGGCAAATCGTTCGATGGCGCTCACATCGCACTCATGGCGGGCGAGGTCAACAAACTGCAACCTGGAGCTCGATTTCAGGCTGGGATTTTTTCCGGTGGCGTCGCCGGAGGCTTCCCTGGTCCCCCTCCGGTGACCGAGAACACGTTCGATGACTATCATCTCTACACGCTCCAAAACACAACCAACCTCCGCGACGGGGAAACCAAACAAGTGGAATTCCTGCGCGTGAATGAAGTGGCAACCAAGCGCATCTACGTGTATGACGGCGCCAAGATCGATTCCAACCAATATGCCAACTGGAACCCCGAAATGATCCGCAGCAATCCGGAATATGGCGTGCAGTCGAACCCCAAGGTTTGGGTGATGCGCGAATTCGTCAACAACGCAGTCAATCACTTGGGCATTCCACTGCCGGAAGGCAATTTACGCTTCTATCGCCGCGATCCCGCCGGCCGGCTGGAATTCACCGGCGAGAATCAAATCCGGCACACGCCGAAAGACGAGACGGTGCAGGTCTATACCGGGTCCGCATTCGATTTAGTGGGCGAGCGGCACCGCGTGGATTATCAGTTCAATCCCGGCACCCGCTCGGCCGATGAAACCTTCGAGATCCGCATCCGGAATCACAAGCGCGAAGCGGCGGACGTTCGCGTGGTGGAGCACCTGTATCGCGGCGCAAATTGGAATATCACCATCGAAACCGATCCGCACGTGAAGAAAGACAGCCAGACCGCCGAGTTCGCCGTCAACCTGAAACCGGACGAAGAAAAGGTGCTGAAGTATTCGGTTCACTACACCTGGTAACCGCCATCATCGCGTGGCCGAACTGAGCACCAGCGAATTGAAAAATAGCTGGAACGCCTGATAGCTTTGCGCGCGGTATTGCGGGCGCATGCCGAAAAGCACCACGCGGCCGCGTCCCATAGGCACGTCCACCAGCGCGGCGCGGCCCTGGATATAGGATTCACCCAGCAGCCATCCGGACGCGAGCACGTGATCGTCCACGTAGCGCGCAACCACGCGGTCTTTGCTATTGGGAGCCACGTCCCATGCGGGACTGTCTTCGCTCCAGATCGCGATGCTCTCGGGCAAGCCATACGTCAGTGGATTGTGCGTATCGAGCGTCGCGTTGAGCAGCGATCCAGGCGAATAGAACTCACGATTCGAAACCCCACCGACCACGTTTTTCGGATCCAAACGAAGATGCTCCACGGCGTAGTTGGCAGAATGATTCAAGAAGACGAGCGTTCCGCCTTGCTCGGCAAAGCTCTTCAAGTTGGACACGGCCTTTTTGCTCAATCCGCCAGTGTATTCCTGGGGCATCTTGCCGGGTTCGAATCCATTCGCGATTTGCGTGGCAGGCTGATCGGGAAAAACGACCACATCGAAATGTTGGCGCAGGTTCCCGGCTTCAACCTGGGGATTGAGCACGTCCAGATAAGGGAAGCCGAAGTCTTCCAGCAGCCAGCGCGTCCAGCCTTCGTCCATCGCCGGCACATAGCTCTTGTACAGCGCGATGCGCGGCCGGGCGATCTCGGCGGCTTGACCTTGCGGAGGTTGTTGAATAAAAAAGTCGCCCGTCGCAGTATCGCGCCACACGCTTTTGCCGCTATTCCAGATCCGATTCACTACACGCCACGACTCAATGTCCGTTGCTGCAAGTCCGCTCTCGGCGGGATGCGGCGCGGTCAACTCGAATTCAAATGACTTGGCGGGCTTCATGGCCACCGTGAAGGGAGCGTCGACGGTATCCGTCGCCACGCCCATCAGCAGCGGCAGTGTCTGTGCGGTCACGTCGTAAGGGCGCTGCGGTGGACCGCCCGGATATGCTCGCAAGTCGGGATAATGCTGCCGCTCCAGTAGCGTCTTCGCATAGCTGCTGAAAGGTTGTTGCATCGAGATGACGTAGCTGCCTGCCGCGTAGCGCTTTCCGCCGGCGATAAACGCATCGTTGGCACGAGCGATTTCCACATCGCCAAAGCTCAGCAGATCCAGCATCTTTCGAGCCGCTCCCGGATCCATTTGCGCGCGGGGAACCACAAACGCATAAGGCGACGTCCGCGCCACCGCCCGCTCGCCCACCTGGTAGAAATTCCGAAGCAGATCCATGCGCCGTATCGCGGCTTGATACAGCAAGCTCTCAAAGGCGATCAATTGATAATCGACGATATCGCCGATGCGCCATGTCCCGCCCTCCCACGGCTCCAGATAATTCCAGCTTCGTTCCCTGGGGTTGTAGCCCAGGCCGGTGGTCTGGATCTCATCCGGCCGCACGATCAGCGGACTCGCGAGCGACGCGCTAGCCGCTTCGCTCAAAATGCGAATGCCTGCGTGATACGCCATGTACTGGCGGGCGGGCGCCCAAAAGTCGTAGAGCGCGTTGGTCACCACGCCCTTCTTGCCCGCCGCCGTCAAATCTGCCGCCACGCTGAGCCCCAGGTAGTTGCCTTCCTGCGCCAGTGTCGCGTCGACATTCGGATCGATCGGATTGAGCCAGGGCGGGACGAAAAGGCGTGACCCGTAGGAGCCTTGCTGGTGCACATCGTAAACGATTTGCGGATGCCAGGCATTTTGAAGCGACACGGTGAGCCGCGTTTCCGGTTGCGAGAAAACGTACCAGTCGCGATTGTTGTCGTGCCCCACGTATTTTTGAAACAACTCAGGCGGCGACGTGCCTTCGTAGGGCGTGCCCAAAGTCTTGCGATACCAGCGCGTCACGATATCCACTCCGTCGGGATTCTGCGACGGCACCAGCAAGATGATCACGTTGTCGAGGATTGCGCGAAATTTCGGCGTATCCTGCGTCAGCAGGTTGTACACGAACTGAATGGCGGAATGCGTGGACGCTACCTCGGTGGCATGGATAGAGCAAGTGATCAGCACCACCGTCTTTCCTTCGGCGATCAGGCTGGCAGCTTCGGCGGGCGTGGTGCGCCGTGGATCGGCGAGTTTCGTCTGGATTTCGCGGTAGTGGCCCAAACTGCGCAGCGTTGCAGGCGAGCTGATGGTGGCGGCGATGAACGGCCGGCCTTCCGCGGTCTTCCCTAATTCCTCCACACGGACCTTGTCGCTGGTTTTCGAAAGCGCCTGGAAGTAGGAGACCACCTTGTCCCAATCGAGCAACTCGCGGTCGACGCCGATGGGATGGCCGAAGTGGCTTTCTGGCGTAGGAACTTGCGCCCAGACGCTCAGCGACACAAACAACAGTGTTACGACGCGGGATTTCATGGGAGACCGATACTGTCAAGCTACACCGGCCCAGTGGCGCGCGTCTAGTGCGGGACAACGGTTGGTGGGTCCCCATTGAGAACTCCGCGCAGCAATCCTTCGCCGATGGGCCAAGGTCCGTGCCCGGACGCCACATTGATGTGGCCCTGCTGTCCGACATCCACGAACTGAGAGCCCCATGCCGAGGCCAAGCGCGCCGCGAATTCGATCGGCAGGTAAGGATCGTCTTCGCTCGCGACGAGCAGCGCAGGAAATGGAAGCCGGTGAAGCGGCATGGGCAGGAAATCGGCCAATTGCGCTGGACACCGATCGCTTTCCGTGAGCCACGGCGGCGCCACCAGAAACGCGCCTTCCACCCGATGACTCCTCTTCTTACCAGCTGTTGCAGCCCAATGCGCCACGGCCACGCACCCCAGGCTGTGCGCCACCAGAAACGTCTGCGACGGTGCACGCTCGATGTCCCCATCTATTTGCGCAATCCAATCGTTGCGTGAGGGCCGCGTCCCAATTGTGCTGCTCCACGCGATGGAAGCGCGAGTACTTTTGCTCCCACAGTGTCTGCCAGTGTCCCGCGCCCGATCCGTTCCAACCTGGAATCAACAGCGCGGATGCGTCGCCGAGCGATTTCTCTAACGAGGTTCCCTGCTCTTCGACTACTTGCATGCGAAACTCCTTCATGAACGAGCGCGCTGAACGAGCGGCTCTTCCAGAACATCTCGCGCCACATCGCACAAACGTTTGCGAGACTTGCGGCTTACCAAACGCAAATGAAGATGAGCCTGATCTTCCGACATGCCATAACGGCTCTGCAGCACCGCTTTCGCCCGGCTAGCCAGTTCGCGCTCCGCGATCTCCTGCTCAATTTCCTGAGTCAGCTGACCGAGCGCCGTTCGCAATTGGCTGGGGCGCAGCACGCTTTCCACGTGACCGACGATGGTGTCGATAGCGTCCGGCAGCGGCACACCGTCGGCCAGCATGCCACGCGCCCGATCGGCAATCTTCGAATCGGCAAGCGCGGTCTCCAACTCACCGACGCGAGCCGCGTTTCGTGCATACACGGCCGGCACCAGCGACAACCGCCCAAACCTCTTCGATCACAGCGGCGATTCGCTCCAAAACAGACTGCGCGCACGGCAAGATGACAACCCCGCGAAATACGAATGTTAGGACGCCGGTCGCCGCATCATCCAGGCGTAAAGGAAAAGAAGCTACCGTGAATCCTGTTTCGCCTGCTTCGGGAGGCTGCACTCCCCAACTGCCCTTCTCTTGGCGCTTACCGGCCGCATCGAACTGATGAATCGCGAAGCCGTCCGCTCCGGCTTCCCAAGCGGCGATCATGGCAAGTGGCTGAAGGCTTCGCAACCTCATTTCCCGTCTCGCTCGGAACGCAACGAATAGTCCAGCGGACTCATGCCTTCGTAGCAGGCCTCTTCCCATTGCTCGTAATGCGCATCATCTTTCGTCGGGTTCTCCGCGCCGAAGATGGCCCGCTTCATGTCGAAGCCGAACGTCCAGGGGCGAGTGTAAGCCGAAGGGTCGTCAAACTTGCCTCGGTACCGCATGTGGTCCGCGTCCAGAAATTCAAAGCGCTCCTCCACGTGCAGCTTGTCGTCGGCGAAATCGCCGGCCCTGCTCAAGCGCCCTTTGGAATTGTTGTTGGTGACATCCACGACCAGGGTGTTGCCTTCCCAGGCCCGCGCGAATCGCCCATCCACAGTTTGATGTTTGCGCCGGGGTGCGGCCGGTCGTCCAGAGGAATAATGCGGAAAACGTGCCCGCCTTCGTGCTCGAAAATCACGTAGCCGGGATACTGAAGGATGTGGACGTCGTGCCAGGTGAGCTGGCGCACGGGACCGAGCGGCAGGCAAAGCTGCTGGGGGTCCAGGAACTCCGGCCTGGTGGGCTCGAAATAGTTGGACAGCAGATATTGCTGCTTCGTCCGGGCCCACGGCTGATATGGAATTTCACCGTCCGGCGTGTCGACAATCCTGCTGGCCGCCTTCGGCGGTTTCGGACGTGGTTTGCCAGGAGCGCCGCGACCCGGCTCCTCGCCCTCTTCCAGACATCCCACGCCAGCTCGCGGATTTTGCAGGCAGCCCATTCCGTAGACTACGGTTACCCAAAAGCCTTCCACTTTGGGCTGGCCGTCAGGCGCGTGTTGCGGCCATGCAGCTTTGTCGGCTTCGGCTGCTATTGCCGATCCCACCATCGCGGTGCCTAATACAACCGTTATGAATAGCTTTGAATTGAATCGCATGATTGCTCCTTATGGGTAATACTGTTCCAGATCGAACCCGTAGCATTCGTATTCCAGAAGCTGGAAATTCTTTTCGACATGGCGATACAGGACCATGTCGATGTTCCAGGGCCGCGTGAACACCTTGGGGTCCTCGATGGTCGCGCGGTAATTGATGTGATCGCGGTTCAGCAGGCTGTAGCGCTCCACCACATGCAAATCCTCGCTGTGAAAATTGCCGGCGTGATCGAACCAGGTCTGATCGTTGAAATGGACGTTATCCACCACCAGCGTGTCGCCGTCCCAGTGCCCGCGCGAATCTCCCATCCACCACTCGATCGGCCCTTTGGGGTGGGGCGTGCCATCGGTGTAGATAAATCGATTGGCATGGGCGTGTTCGTATAGAATCGTCACCAGATCGGAACGTTCGAAGATCTGGAACGGAAGCCCGAGGTAAGTAATTCGCGGCACGCCCGGCAGATAACACTTGTTCTCGGGATCCAAGGCCGCGCGATTGGCGTAGTTATCTTTCTTCTTCGCCAGCGCCCACGGCTGATAGGGGATCTCGTTTCCTTCGACGACGCTTTGGCCCGCCGGCGCGCCCTTCTGCGCCGCATGATCCTGAAGGTCGATGTTAGCGGTGTTCAACGCTTGCCAGAGACCGGACAGATCAGGCTTGCCGTCCGAGGTGCGCGGTATTTGGCCGAAGACGGGTGCGATAAGGATCAAGCTGAGAATGATTCTCTTCATACGAGTCCCCTAGGGTTGCGGCTGCTCATCGGGAGCCGATCCACCGGTGAAGAGGTTGCGTCCATCCGGCAGTTTCACGCTACGCCCGTTGATGGTGGCCGAGCCGTTCTTCGCCCGGTAGCCTTCGATCACCACTGCGGTTCCCGCCGGGAAATCGGTCTTTCGCAAACCGCGCCGCAGCAGAGCGTTGGGCGATCCGAACTCGACGGACCAGTTCACCACTCTGCCGCTTTCGTCCTTCACGTCCACGTGCAACCACGCGTGTGGATTAATCCAATCCACGTTGGTGAGCGATCCCTTGAGCGTGATAAATTGCCTCGCGTCATACTCGGCCGCAAACGCATGATGAGCGAAGGCTGGAGCCGTGGCGATCATGAACCCCAGGCCGATGATTGGAACTAACAATGTCGTTTTCATCTTTGTGTCTCCTTTTGAATTTAGAAGTCAGAAGTCAGAATCCAGAAGTCGGGATAAATAGGTGTCTTGTTCCTTCATTCTTAATTCTGAATTCTCGAATTCTGAATTCTGAATTCACTCTTTTGCCACCTTCTTCGGCGGTTCAATCTTCGTCAACGTCCCGCCTTTCTTCTCGTACGTTTCCGCGCCTACCGCTCCCGCCACGTTGAATCCATGGCTGGCGAGCAAATCGGCCGCCTTCCCGCCGCGCGCCGCGTGGTTGGACACGGTCACGATGATGCGGTCCTTCGGAATAGCGTCCAGATGCTTTTCGAGCTCGCCAATCTGGATGCTGAGATACACGGGAAAGCCGCCGTTGGAAGAGATCTCGTCCGGCCGGCGGACGTCGATGAGAAGCACCTTGTCCGGGGTCGCGAGTAGCTGATCCAACTCCGCCCGAGTGAGTGTTTTTGCTTTTGCCGGGGGGGCCTGCGGGAAAGCAGCGGCTGCCGCCAGTAGTGTGATCAAAATGAGTTTGCGCATGTTGTTTTCCTTTGGTTGAGTTTTAGAACAAAATCTTTAGACCGATCTGGTTGTCGCGCGGCGTTCCCGCGGTCGAAATTTGTCCGAATTGTGGACTCCCAACCACCGTGTTGGGCGCGCCAAGCGGCGGCGTATTGGTAGCGTTGAACGATTCCAGGCGAAGCTGCGCCGTAAAGCGTTCGCTAATTCGAAACTGCTTGTGCGCGGCCAGATCCAAGTTGAATAGGCCCGGTCCGCGAAGAATATTCCGGCCTGCGTCGCCGTAGGTGTAGGGCGCGTTCTTCACGAACGCCGCGGTGTTGAACCATTCCTGCACCGTGGGATTCGGCAGTTGCCAATTGCCCACCACGTTGGGACGGTCGGCGCCATACGGACCCGAGTTGGACGGGTTGCCATCCACCGTCAGGTTCAACGGCAAGCCCGAATCAACGGTAACGATGGGCCCTACGCTCCAGCCGCCGAGTACGCCGTTGGCGAACCGATTCCAGTTCGCGCCAAATGCTCGGCCCTTCCCAAACGGCAGTTCGTACACGGCGCTGCCCACAAAGTGCCGCGTCATGTTTTGGCTCACCACCGAGCGGTCGGCGGCCCAATCCAAAGGGTTCTGAACGCCGGTGGTATCGCCCAGCCCGATGGTTTTGGAGTATTGGTAGGCTCCAATGAATGTTAGGCCCTTGGAGTAACGCTTCTCCACCTTGGCTTGCAGCGCGTTGTAATCGCTGTAGCCGTCCTTCTGGATGCGAATCACATCCGCGAGCGAAATAGTGTCCGTTGTGCCAGGCACCAGAACGGAAGTGTAGCGGCGATTTGCGTTCACATTACCCGGGACGGGCGACGCTGGGTTGCCGTCGAATTGCCGCCACATGTGATCCAACTTGTTGCCGAAATAGCCGACCTCGAAGAGAATGCCGCCCGGCAGTTCTCTCTGGATGTTGAAGTTCCACTCCTGGGCCATGGGCCAAATCCCGCTGGTGTCGTACGAAACCAGCTCCACATTCGTCGCATCGGCGGGAGAAAGCGCGCCAGCGGGGAAGCCTTGATCCAGGAACAGAGTCGGATTGGTTGGATTGGTGGTGAGATTAACGCGCAGATGATTCGGCGGGTTAATCTCCATGGATTGCATGCCGCCAGCGGTGGTCAGGTTGGAATAAAAGATCCCATAGCCGCCCCGCAGAACCGTCTTGTTATCGGGCAGGCTGTAGGCGAATCCGAAACGTGGCGCGAACTGGTGGTAGTCCACTCCTTGAAGCGCCCGGTCCGCGTAGCTGCTTCCTTGGGACCCGGCGGGAATAATCTGTGGATTCGCGGGATCGGAGTCAATCGCGAAGTTGGCGATCTTGTTGTTCTTCGCCACGGGCGGCTTGTCGAGGTCATACCGCAGGCCGATATTGAGCGTCAGATGCCGCGTGACCTTCCAGTCATCCTGGACGAAGAAATCGGTGAATGGAGTTCGAAAATCGAGATACGCCCAGTTGGAGAGGCTGGCGGAAGATGCGTCGCCGAGGAGAAAATCCGCTAACGCGCTTCCGCCAGTTGTGGTCGCCGGGTTCTGGGTGAACTGCCCGGTGAATTGAAGATCCCGCCGATCTGTTGCGAGCTCAGAAAGTTCGTTTGAAGCCAATATTGCTGCACGCCAAACTTGATGTTGTGCGTCCCATGGCTCCAAGTGAGGTCGCCTGACAATTGGCGGTCCTGGCTTCCGGAGTAGTTCGGCGTGTTGGAGACGCCCAGGGGCGTGAAGCCAGTCAACGTTAGATTCGCGAGACCTGGATTGTTTTGATCCACGCCCGGAATCCCGACCACCGAGCTTAAATTGGTTTTGCTCCCGTAATATTGGTCCATCAGCAAGTAATTCCAGCCGGCGCGAAGGGAGGCGACTAACGTCGGCGAGATGACGAGGTTATAACCTGCTCCGAAGCCATGGCTGTCGATCTCGGACGCCCCGGCGGCGCCCGTAAATCCAACGCCTGAAATAGCGGGAAAAGCCACCACGGTGCCGTAATCCTGCGTCTGCGAGCTATAGCGGAAGAACAGGTTCTGCTTCTCGCTCAGGATTTCATCCCCGCGCACATCCCAATGGCGTGGATCCTGATTCTCCGGGCTCGCGTAAACATAGTTATTGGTGGCCCCCGACGTGGTTGGCAGCGGATAGAAACTGAGCACCTTCGCCGCCACGGGATCCCAGAGCGAAGCCGGGATTTGATTCCCCGCGAAAGCCGTCCTGGTCTTGGTGGCCGCATTATATGTGGCGGGGTTGTAAATGGTGGTTGGGAAAATGCCGTTTCGTTCCGCCAGCGTCGGCACCGTGTCCACTTCGGTGGCGCTTTCCCGGATCCGGCCGATTTCGAAATCGCCGAATATGAAAAGCTTGTTTTTGATAATCGGCCCGCCGATCGCGGTGCCAAACTGGTTTCGCTTGAACGGCGATTTTTCGGTGGCAAAGAAATTCTTGGCGTCCAGAGCCTCGTTACGCAGAAACTCATAACCCACGCCGTGGATCTCGTTGCTTCCGGACTTCAGCGTTACGCTCACCACGCCCGACGAGGTTCGGCCGTACTCGGCGGAGTAAAGATTCGTGACCACCTTAAACTCTTGGATCGCATCGATGGAAGGCTTGATCACTTCCTTCTGATTGCCATGGTCCGGAAAAATGGTTTGCGTGTTGTTGTCGAGCCCGTCCAGCAGGAATGCGGCGGCCGTGCCGGCCTGCCCGCCAATGCTTACCCCGACCTGCGCTCCGTTCGACGCGATGGTAGTGGATGGAATGGTGCCGGAAGACAACGCGGCCAGCTGCAGATAATCGCGGCCGTTGAGCGGCAAGTTGGTGATCTGCTGATTGCCGATCACGGTACCGACCGTGGCATCCGACGTCTGGAGCAGCGGGGCCGAGGCTTCGACGTTCACGCTATCGGAAACTTGACCCACTTCGAGCATCGCATCCACCTGGCGAACGTCGCCGATATCGAGAACCACGCCGCGCTGGTTGAAGCGCTTGAACCCGTCGGCTGCAATGCTGATGGAGTATGCGCCAATCCGCAAGGGAGGCGTGCGGTACTCGCCCTTGTCATCTGTGCGGACTTCGACTTTCGAGTCGGTCGCCAGATGTGTGAGTGTGACCGTGGCATCGGAGACGGCGGCGTGCGTTGGATCGAAAACCGACCCCACAACAACGGCGTTTTCTACCTGTTGGCCAAAAGCGCCCAGACTGAATGCGGTAAAGACAAAAATAGCTACAAATTTAGACACGTTTCCCCTCGCTTAAAATAAACTCTTGAACTTAGTGGAGACAGCCGGGATTAAGGACGACAGCGGCAACAACAAACTATCGCCGGGCGTTCTTTAACAAGGGCGGGAAAAAGCGAAGTTTGGTTTACCGGCACAAGGCAGCTCCTCAGTGTCATTGTTTTACGCATCGCGCAAATAAGGGCAATAACTAACGTGACTCAGTAGCACAGCGGTTGCGGGCTTACGCTGAGGACGGCGTGACGGGCCCGATCGTTGGCACCGGGCCAAATCTGTATTCCCTAGTTTTTGTGGGCTTCTCCACGAGCGCGCTCAATCCGGGTCTGTATCTCGCTCTCCTTGATGCCTAAAGTACGCATTCCTACAATCGAGATAGCGATGGGTATTCCGATGGGGCGATTCTCGGGCGTTCCGTAGAATCGGTCCAAGGCGGTCACAACATCTCCTACAGTCAAGTCTTTAGGCCAAGAAATAATCGCGAGAGCTAGAAGCTTGTCGGGATCCACATTCGGAAGGTACTTTCTTGCCGTCATCAGGGCGTTTGTTGTCGCCTCTTCGTAGCCCGTAGCAAAGGAAATCTTCTCTTCATCCTGCGCAAGAGCGATCCAATAGTGACCATTGAGCGCCCCGGACGAATCTCTCCAGGACGAAGGGACTCCTTGCGCATATGTGGTAAAGGCGAAAGCGAGGATTGTCGAAACCGTCCTGAGACCCATGCGACAGATCATGGCCGTAAGCGTATCATAGGGGCGGCTTAGCCGCACGATCCTGCTAACGTTTCGCTGCCTTTTGTCGCCGTAGCGTATGACCAATGTTCGCCATCTCATGTTCGGCCAATTGCCAATGTTTGTTGCAGGGTTTACAAAACACGGTGAGCTTGCGTTCAGCAATAAGCCTTGATATCTCGGGTTCGCTTCGCGCCTGGATTTCAGCGAATCCAGAGCAGGTAGGACACTTTATCGTCATTTGGACCTACTTGGCTTTCGCTTCCTCTTCGCGCGCTGCTTCTGCCATTCCTTCTCGCGTCGGTCGATCTCAGTCTTGGGAACGGCGATGACGGCGGCGAGCAGGTTGTTCACCTTCTGGAAGGGCGTTGAGCCGGGGACGTCGATGGGTGGGTTGGCTGGTTTCATTTTTTTTCGAAATCTTCAGGCGAAGGCCCTAGGGGCCTTGGCTTCATACCTTCAAGGGGAATTTGTTTGGACATGAATTGCGGTTCTTCTATTGGCATCAGGTGGGAGATCGAACTGAAGTCTCGATCCCATGCCTGAAGCGCGTCAGCTTTCCAGAGAATCGCAGACGCGGCGTGTACGGAATCTGCTGGCCATAAACCAAAGTCGCGCGCCAGATCAGAAGCATAATGCGCGGTACGGTCATCCAACTCGATTGTCGTGATAAATGGCCATCGAAACATATCCTTGATTTTCTTGATCTGTTCCGCGTTCAATGTAGAAGCTTTCGGCAGTGACTTGCGCTTAGGACGGATCACTTCAACTATCGTGTACGTGGAAGTCAGAATCTCTACTTCCTCCAGTGATGCGTGCTGCAAAATGTCCTCGCAGATATGTCGGCGGGTCTCCTCATCGCGATTGAGGAAACACAAGAAGATTGAACTGTCCCAGTACAACTTTCGACTAACCATTACGTAGTTCTTCCAAGTAGTCCTTCAACGGTTGGCCGCCGTACAGATCGGGAACGAGCCCGCACATCTCTTCAATGGTGGGCGAGGCTTTTACGGGTTCCAGTGGACGGAACTCCTGTACGTCAACGAGAGTCGGCTCGCCCTTCTGATTTCGATGAAGTTCTCCGATCACCTCGACCTGCTGTTTGATGTGTGCGATGACCTCCGGAAGCATTTCTTTACTAAATCGGCACGTGATAGGTCTCGGTCTCTTTGGAGACCAGACGCGAAACTCATGCCCCCGATGGACCATTAATGCGTCGAGGCTTCCGCGAACAGAACCCAAACTCTTGCTTTCATAGCCAATGATGTACTCGACGTTGTTCGAAACGCGCTTGTCAACAACAACACGGCGATTACCCGTATAGACTGTTAACCACTTTAGAAACTGTGCCTGCTCGGCCATCCGTTTAACTTTAGTCAAAGCGGAGTAGGAGTAGAACTGCGGCTGCTCCGGGCGCTCGGCGAGTTGCTCAATGCCCTCGAATACGGATTCTTGAATGGCCTGAGAATAATCCATCTTCTCGATGCGAGACTGGCCAACGAATTCCACTACAGCGGGGCTGCTCTTTTGGAGTGTTGCCAATTCCCAACGTACGCTGCCCCCTGATTGTTTCGACACCATGCTGTCAACGTCGTTGATAAGATCGTAGAAGCTGTTAAGGCTCCGCATGAATACACTGGCCGGTATGTTGTTCTTCTTGCCAGCTAGTTGGATTCCAATCATTGAGTCCTCCATGATACACTACGTGCGTAGGACTCTCGCGCGGCGTTGGAAGCGTCGCGTTGATGAAAGACTTGCACCACAAGATCTTTGAAAAGGTCGCGATTCGCAGTCGCGACCTTCTCGTTTTTATACTGCTCTGCTTCTTTTCCCTCGCCCTTCTCTTTGGGCTTCCTTCCTCGTCAATTTGCGCTTGGTGATGGCACCTTGCCGGTGACCTCGGCCCAGGTCAAACGCTTTCCAACGATCTGTCGGACGGCCAGATCAAAGCGGTCACTATCAGTCATGTCCTTGCGGTTGTTGTAGCGAAATGCTTGCTCATCAAGATAACGAAACAAGTGGAACGGCTCAACGCTGATATACGTGCCGTGCAGACCACGCTTCAGCAGTGACCAAAAGTTCTCCATCGTGTTCGTGTGTACGTTCCCGTTCACGTACTCGATGGCGTGATTGATGACCGCGTGCTGGAAGTCGCTTTCCAGACCATCGTAGGACTTCAGCTCATCGGTGAAGATTGCGCTACCAGCCTCTACATGCTCGCGTACTTGCTTTTGAAGTTCATGCTTGCGGCGACTATCGACCACTTGCAAGCGGACCTTGCCGCCGCGCTCAATCATGCCCATTACAGCAGTCTTGTCTTTGCCGCCGGTGCCGGTGATTTTTTTTGCACGCTCGGCCTTATGCATATTGCGGGCTTTTTGTCCGATGAACGTCTCGTCTATTTCGACTTCGCCCGTCAGCTTTCCGCCTGTGCCGAGGTTCTGAGTCGCCAGCCTGATTCTGTGCATCACGTGCCACGCCGACTTTTGCGAAATTCCCAGATCGCGGCTGACTTCGTAGCTGCTAATGCCATTCTTGCAACTCACCAGTAGCCACATTGCACAGAGCCACTTGTCCAGGCCGAGCGGAGAGTCCTCAAAGATCGTGCCGACCTTGATAGAGAATTGCTTTTTCGCGTGCTTCCCTTTGCACTCCCACAATCGCCGGGTAGCGAGGAAGCGCACTTCCTTACTTCCACACGTCGGACAAAGCACCACGCCATCCGGCCAGCGCCGCGCGACGAGGGTCTTTAAACAGTTGTCTGGATTCGAGAAGTACTCGATGGCCGCTTGAAGTGTTCTTGGTTCGCCGTCCATGGCTCAATAATAACTCCAACTCAGTACTGAGTCAAGTTAATTATTGCCCTAATTTGCAACCTGCTCACCTGAAGACACTGTTGGTGGCGAAGTTGGAAACAGTATTCACCCGGATTTCCGTTTTAACTGCGACCGGCCTAACCTTCTGATGCTTTCCGACGCCTTTATTCATGCGGGTTCTGATGAGAGGAATACGCCACGGAGGGCAGACACCCAGTGGGTGAAAAACAAAACAGGTCGTTTCAACTATGTTTCAACGGGTTTCTGAAAGTGGATTTCCAAGGGTCGCGGGTGACTTCCGACGGGGGGCTGATTCTGGTCCGAGAATTGGACGAGCATCTGGGACTGGGCCAACTCATCGCACAACACTTGACCGACCCACGGGGCACAAACAGCCGGTTGCCCTTAGCCGATCTACTGCGGCAGTCGGTGTACAGCCGGTTGGCAGGTTATGAGGACGTGAACGATGCCGAGCGTCTTTCTCAAGATCCGACCTTCCGCCTGATCGGTTCGGAGAGGACCTGGGACCGTGGGGCGGCCCTGACTTCGAGATTACAATCGTTCGAGACGGAGCTGCTCGTCGAAGAAAGCAACCTCTTGGGTCTGGGGGCGATCAACCGGGAGCTGATCGCGAAGGCCGAAGTGATCGATTCACCGCGACGGGTGGTGCTGGACATCGACAGCACTGAGATCCCGGTCTATGGCAACCAGGAGCAGAGCGCCTACAACGGGCATTTTGAGTCCACCTGCTATCATCCCCTGCTGCTGTTCAATCGCGAGGGCGACTGTTTGGCAGCCAAACTCCGGCCCGGCAACGTGCACAGCGCCGACGACTGGGAAGAAGTTCTCCTACCCGAGGTCGAGCGCCAGCAGAAGCACGGGAACGAAGTGGTGGTACGGGCCGACGCCGCCTTTGCCAAACCGGAGATCTATGAGGCGCTGGAATCGCGGGAGGTGAACTACGCCATCCGCATTCCGGCCAACGAGAACCTGGACCGGGACATCGCCGAGCTGCTGCCGCGCCCAGTGGGGAGGCCCAGCATCAAACCGTTGGTCGAGTACAAGAGTTTTCTCTACCAGGCAGCGAGCTGGAAGAAGGCCCGCCGGGTGGTGGCCAAAGTGGAGCATCACCAGGGCGAGCTGTTCCCACGAGTGGGCTTCATCGTCACGAATCTGAGCCTGCCCAGCCGGGCGGTGGTACGGTTCTACAACAAGCGTGGGACGGCCGAGCAGTGGATCAAAGAGGGTAAGCAGGCGGTGAAGATGACGCGGCTGTCGTGTCATCGATTCCGGGCCAACGAAGTGCGCTTGCAGTTGAGCTTGCTGGCCTACAACCTGGGGAATCTCTGGCGGCGGATGGTGCTGCCGAAGAGAATCGACCACTGGTCGCTGACCAGCTTGCAGCAGCGGTTAGTGAAGACGGGCGGGCGGTTGGTGAAACATGCCCGGTACTATTGGCTCCTGTTGGCCGAAGGGCATCTGACGCGGCAGTTGTTCGCTGCGATTCTCCGGCGGATCTGGACGCTGCCTTTACCGGCGGGGTAAGAGCTGGCGGCTACTGGCCGGGCGAAACTCTGGTGAAGGAAACAAGGGAGGGATGGTGGAGTGTCCGAGAATTGGGCCGAAACGCAACCAAAGTTGCCGGCTGGCACCCGACGGGAAGGCGCACCGGCCACTTCTCATGGGTACTGGTACGGCTTCCGCGACGCGCTGCCCAAAACTTGGTCGCAATCGAGGCGACTTGCTGTACACTACCTTGAAGCCGGAAGGCAAAATGGAAATCCCGGATAAAGGGCGTTCAAGAAAAAAACCACTGTCTCGTTGAAGGGGTTGAGATGTATACTAAGCAACGCAAGGAGCATACGATGAAGATGGCTACCTGGGTTCTTGGGGTGTCCCTTATCGCATTCGTAAGCATCGGCGCCAACGCTCAAACCGATCCTGACAGTGCGACGTCCGACAGTTCAACGGCTGCCAGCGCACCGTTGGGCAAGTACACCGAAGCCGTAGTCCAGGTGGTGTTCTCGGACGAGACGGCCGCCGAGCATCCACTCGCGGTATCGGACCTGGACAACGCCGCTCCGGAAATTAATAAGTTCTTTAACCAGCTTTCGTACGGCAAACTGAATCTGGAGGTCCACTTCATTCGGGTTCATTTGACGAACATTCCGGAAGAACCCGCGACGCCAGCCACCTGGGCCAACTATCAGGCCTGCGGCAGCAGTTGTAACCTCACTGTGGATGCCGCCAACGCAGCGCTCGCTTTGGACAGCAGCTTTCTGAACGGGGTCAACGGAATATCATTCATGGTGCTCCAGATGTACGCCGGCGACGTCACTGCATTCGGTTTGGAGAGCTTTCCGGGACTCACGCAGCAGGTGGTTCAATCACGTCTCGCCGAAGTCCCAAAGAACACCGTCAACCCGATTGGCCCGTCGGAGGTAAGTTGGGGAGGCTGGGCGCACGAATTTGGCCATCAACTCGAGGTGTTCGGCGGAACTTATACCAACGGCCCCTGGCTGGGACATCCCTCTGGGTACGCCAGCGGTTACGACCTCATGGACAGTTGCTATCCGTGCCACGAGAGCAGCTTTGGTCTGCTGGGCGCGCCGGATGTGACAGACCCGCGCACGGTGTTTCCCGGCTGGCTTGATTCTGTACACGTGGCCACTGTTCCCATACCGAGCGGCCCCACCGGTAAGACGTTCGTTCTGCCGCCGCTTTCGCAGAACATCTCCAATCCTGTGATTCAGGCCGTAAAGATCCCCATTGACGGAAGCCGAGCTTACTGGGTGAATGCGCGTACGCGTCTCAACGACGATGCGATTCAAGAGCGTACTCCCCAGGGGATCTTCACCGAAGGCGTTCAAATCCAGTACACCGACAAGAATGCGACATTTCCAGTGACCGTGTGCCGGCCGTTTGAAACGCCGACTTGCACGAACGGCAACACCGATCCCCCCAATTGGCCCTATGAACTTTGGCCCGTTGGGAGCACCTTCTCCGACACGAACCATAACATTAAAGTCGAAGTGGTGGCGGCGGTGACGGGTGGCTACGAGGTAAACATTACGCGCGACGTTCCGCCCGGCCATCCCGACCTCTACATAACGCCCTGGCTCACGCCGCCCGAAAATACCTATGAGACCGTCGATATATGGATCGACAGCATCTGCAACGGCTACGGAGTGCTGAAATACGGAAAGCGGGCGGACGGAACTGTGATCGGCAACGGCGACGATCCCTGCGTCAATCACGAGAACAGGGTCTACGCCACGATTCACAATATCGGTGACGCCGATGCGCCCGCCACCACCGCTTCATTTAAGGTAAGCAACCCTTTGGGAGTAGGAGTTACCGGCTCATGGACTTCGCTCGGAACGGCCACAGTACCCGCACTCCCGGCAGGCCAGTCAGTCGACGTCTTTGTCAATTGGACTCCCACTCCTGATCTCACGCCCGCGCAGATCATGGCGATGCATTTTAACTTCCACAGCTGCATCCAGGTGAAAGTTACTCCGGTGTCGGGAGAACTTGTAACCACCAACAACAACGCTCAGGAGAACATCGCGTATTTCGAGGCTGTGGCCACGGGACCACCGACAGGCGGCCTCTACCCGTTGCCCATCATAAACGGCGCCTTTAATCTGACCAATTCGATTGCGGGGAATTCCCAGCAGTATTCCATTCGAACGGTTTCGGAACTCCCCGCGGGTTGGACCTACAACGTGAACGCGGGAGTGCCAACGCTCACAATTTTCTCGGGGCAAACCGTAGTCATCCCGGTCCAGATTACGCCTCCTGCCTCCCCGGTCGGGAAGATCTACCAGATCAAGACCGATGCTTTGACTCTGCTCGAACTGCAGAATCACGGGTCCACGCACCCATCCTGGTATGTCGCGGGCGGGTTGTCTCTAAGCGCGCACACGGTGCTGCCCAGTACGATCTCCGTCGCCGCCAGCGATGGTCTTGCTGGGAACTCTGTGCCGACAGTTCGTGTGAAGGGAACCCTTGCGCCGGCCGCCGCAGGCCCTAACTCCATCGTTACGATTGACTTGTACAGTACAGCCGGCAGCTTCTTTTCCGATCAGGTAACCGTTGAACCGAATGGACATTTCTCGGCCACTGTGTCGCTCGGGTTCTTTCCCACCAGAGTGCGCGCCATTTGGCAGGGGAACATGCTCTATGAGAGCGCCGTCGCGGCTGGTACCGTAGTGGCAGAGTCGCAAACCACGACGTCCGTAATAAGCAGCCTGAACCCATCCACCTTTGACAGTGCGGTGACCTTTACAGCCACTATCAATCACACGGCCACGGCCACGCCCACCGGCAGCGTAACGTTCAAGGACGGCACAACCACGTTAGGCAGTGTCACACTCAGCGGTGGCGTTGCGGAATTCAGCACCTCAGCTTTGGCGGTAGGCGTTCATTCGATCACCGCTGTCTATTCCGGAGATTTCAACTACGTTGGAAGTACGTCGCCAGTGCTTACGCAAACCGTAAACGGGACGTAAGACCACTACCAATTAATATGGAGTCGGCGGCTATTATCGCCCGGCTCCGCTTTAGCTAGAATCTTGGACGGGACTGGAGTCGTGAGTTCGAATCTCACCAGGTCCACCGTACCCCTCCGCCGTGCCGCCTTACAAACAATCAAAAAACAGGGAAGAATCTCTTTAGTGGTCACCAAATAGGTGTCCACCTATTTTTAAGTGGACACCTAAAGAGATGCTCGAACATACCCCAAGCGCCGACGGAAGCGGGAATAGAAGAAAGCGCCGGGCGCTTGCCGCCGGTCCACGGCGGGTTTACGACCCCGATTTCAAGCTAAAAGTTCTGAATGAAACTTTTGCCCCGGACGCCTCTGTGGCGGCGGTGGCCCACCGACACGGCATGAACACGAATGTCATCTTCCGCTGGCGAAAAGAGTTTCGCGAAGGTCAGCTTGGCAACGGCCGGTTGCCAGCGGCAGGGTTCGTGCCTATCCATGTGGGAGATGATGCGGGAGATGTTGCCCTGTTGCCTGCACCGCAGAGACCGGGCGGCGAAAGCGTAAAAGCGGCCGGGCCGGCGGAGCCTGCCCCGGCGCAGGCCGGGGGCAAAACACCGGGCCTGATAGAAATTGAGACCGCCGGCGGGGTCAAGCTGCGCCTTTCCGGCCGCGTGGATGACAGGGCGCTGTGCCGTGTGCTGGCGGCGATCAGGCGGCTGGCATGATGATGCCCCTGGTGCGCCGATGATCCCGGTTCCGGGCAACGTGCGGGTTTGGCTGGCGGTCGGGCGAACGGATATGCGGCATTCAATGTGTTTGGCAGCGAATTGGATGCGATCAACAGCTTTTTTCCCGAGCGGAAAGTGCCCCATTACGATCTCCTGGAGCTGGTCTCGTCGATTCGCAATGCCGCTGGCGCGCAGGGTTTACGGCGGGCTTCCTAAACTTGAGTCATCAGCCGGAGTTCCCACAGTCCCAACTGCTCCACTACTAATCCCGGCAGGCGATCGAGCGCGTCCTGCACGGGTTGCGAAACTTCCGTTCCCCACTCCGTTGATAGCGGTTGAATTCCGAGCAGGACCATTTCTTCCGGCGACTCTCCCAGCAACTCCAGGCCGGCCATCAGGTCGGCAAAGCCGAGTTGATGCACGCTCGCTTGGCCGGGTAAATTTCGTAGAGCTTTTCCCTCCAACCGCAGCAGCGTCCCCGGCGCTTCGCCGACATCCACCGCATCGATCACCAGTAGCCTCCGGAATGGTGCGATGTGCGGGAGCAGGCTTAGGCCTTGGGTGCCTCCGTCCATCAGGACGACGTCGGCAGGGATCCTGGGGTCCATCGATAAGCGTTGGATGGCGTGCACGCCCAGGCCATCGTCGGAATGGACCAGATTACCGAGACCGAGCACAAGAGTTTTGGTCATGTTGAGATCACTTGTGCGCGGCCTCTTCTTCGATCTCTTTCACCGGAATGACTTTGTAACCGATGAAGATGCTATCCATCAGACCGCGCGTCTCGACGCGCGAGACCAGCAGGCTCAGATATACGTGAAGAATGCCAAACGCGACAAACACGTACATCAAAAGGAAGTGGATTAGACGCAGGTTTTGCAGGCTGATGAGGCGGGGGATCCATCCCACCAGCGCCCGGAGAACGGCATTGTCGAGCAGACGCTGATACATCACAAGGCCGGTGAGAATTTCGACCAGGATCAGCGCGTAGATAACGACGTAGGAGAGCGCCGCCATCTGGTTATGGCCGATTTTCGAGACGGGCGTAGGCCGCAGGAAGGCGTAAAATCTGGTTACTTCCCACATTTCTCGAAACCGGCCTTTGCTCAAAGGAATGAACTGCCTCCATCCCACCCATTTGTTGCCGCCGAAAAAAAGATAGACGCGCAGCAGGAAGAGAGCCAGAAACAGCATTCCGAACGATTCGTGCACGAAGCGGAACCAGCCCATCAGGAAGGGATGTTGCGTCTGTCCGATGATGTACGGATCGTGGATGTAGTAGCCGGTGACGGAGAGAACCGCGATCGAAATCACCAGCCCCCAGTGAACCAGGCGCAAAGGATATTGCCACACGTACACGGGTGCAACGGGTCCGAATGAACCGGGATAAATTCGGTCAGTTTGCATGACGCAGCTCCTAGCCCGCTTTGACTACGGAATAATCGCGGCCCCTGGCATCCACCACATGCACTGCGCACGCGAGACAGGGATCGAAGGAATGAATGGTGCGCAGAATCTCCAGCGGCCGATTCGGATCGGCGATCGGCGTCCCGATCAGCGACGCCTCGTAGGGGCCGCGTTGGCCCTGAGCGTCTCGCGGCCCAGCATTCCAGGTGGTGGGAACGACGGCCTGATAGTTCTTAATGGCTTTCCCTTCGATCTCCACCCAATGGCCGAGCGAGCCGCGCGGCGCCTCGTGCCATCCGAATCCCCGGCAGCTCGCGGGCCAAGTGCTGGGATCCCACTTAGTGGTGTTGCAGATCGCGACCTGGCCATGGGCCAGGTTGGAATCCAGTTGGTCGACCCACTGCTCCAGACGGGCGGCCATCAATTGAGACTCGATCGCCCGCGCCGCGACCCGGCCCAACGTGGAGAACAGAACCGAGGGCGGAGCGTTGAAGTGCTTCAGCACGCCGTCGACGGCTGCCTTGATATCCTTCTGTCCGGCGGCGTAACCGACCACCATTCGCGCCAGCGGCCCCACTTCCATGGGCTTGCCTTGAAAGCGCGGCGCCTTCAGCCACGAGTACTTCTTGTCGACGTCCAGAAATTCGTACGGCGGCTTGGGTCCTGAGTACTTGGGATTGGTCTCGCCGTCATAGGGATGCCTGGCCTTGTCACCATCCGAGTATTCATACCAGGCGTGGCTGACGGATTCGGTGATCTCCGCCTGGTCCACCGGATGGACTTTTGTCAGATCGCGGCCAAAGACCGCTCCTCTCGGGAGCAGGAACGTGCTCGCATCGTTCTGGTTGATTGACGGATAGTCGCCGTAAGACAGGAAATTCCCCAGGCCCTCGCCGCGCGTGAACCAATCCTTATAGAAACCGGCGACAGCGAGAACATCGGGAACGTAAACCTGCTCGACGAACTTTCGCGCTCCGCGGACCAGCTCCCTGAGGAACCCGATTCGCTCCGGATTGATGACCGCGAACGGCTCGTTGGGATCCATGGCCGTCGACATTCCGCCCACCAGGAAAGTCTGCGGGTGCGGATTTTTGCCGCCCAGTACGGCGTGGAGCCGGATGAAGTCCCTCTGCCAGGTCAGCGCTTCTAAGTAATGCGCCACGGCCAGCAGGTTGGCTTCGGGTGGCAAGTGATAGGCCGGATGTCCCCAATAGCCGCTGGTAAACAGGCTGAGCTGGCCGCTCTCGACCAAGGCCTTCACTCGATCCTGCACGCCTTTGAAGTAAACGGCGCTCGATTTTTCGTAGTCCGAGATGGACTGCGCCAATTGCGAAGTCTTTGCCGGATCGGCCTTCAGAGCCAAGGTCACGTCCACCCAGTCGAGCGCATGCAGATGATAGAAGTGGATGACGTGGTCCTGGACCAGTTGCGAACCGGCAATGAGATCCCGGACGATGCGGGCGTTTTCCGGCACCTCGATCTGTAGCGCGTCTTCGACGGCGCGAACGCTCGCCAAAGCGTGGACCATGGTGCATACACCACAAATCCGCTGCGTCCAGATCCAAGCCTCGCGCGGATCGCGCTTGCGTAGGATCAATTCGATACCGCGAAACATCGTGCCTGCGCTCCAGGCGTCCGATACCTTTCCGCCATCCACCTGGGCTTCGATGCGCAGGTGGCCTTCGATGCGGGTTACGGGATCCACCACCAGACGTGCCATGTTATTTCTCCCTTCCAGTGGGTGCTACTTCTTCCTTTGGCTCCGGCTGCGGGCCCGGTTTGGGAGCAGGCTTGATCATCTGGATCAGGCCGTGCGCGGTGACGCCCAGTACTGTCGCGCCAACCAATCCCAGGCCGACCTCGCCCGCAGTGACTTCCACTCCAAATCCGGGAACGTTCGGCAGCCGATCGTAGAACGGCGACATGTGATCCCAGAAGCGCGGCGATGCGCAGGCGATGCAGCCATGACCGGCGCGGACCGGCCAACTGGTATGGTCGTTCCATCCAACCACGGGGCAGTTGAAAGTCGCCGCCGGGCCCTTGCAGCCCATTTTGTAAAGGCACCAGCCTTTGCGATGCCCCTCATCGCCCCAATCGACCACGAAGCGTCCGGCATCGTAATGCGCGCGCCGCTCACATTGATCGTGGATGATGCGGCCGTATGCGAACAGCGGCCGGTTGTATTGATCCAGCGCCGGCAAGTCGTTGAACGTCAGATAGTGCACCAGCGCCGCAGCCGTGTTGGCTGGATTGTGCGGACAACCCGCCATGTTCATGACCTTGACGCCCGGCAAAGCTTCGTGAACGCCCAGCGCTCCAGTAGGATTGGGAGCTGAGCGCACCAAGCCGCCGTCAAAAGCGCAGGCCCCTACCGCGATGGTGGCCGCCGCGTTGCGGCAGACTTTTTCCGCGATCTCCATGGCGCTACGTCCGCCGATCGTGCAAAAACCTTCGCCCGTTGGGATCGCGCCCTCCACCACCGCCAGGTACTTGCCTTTGTCCTCGTTCACTACCCGTTCCAGGACCGCTTCGGCCTGCTTACCCGAGCCCGCCATGATCACTTCGTGGTACTCCCACGAAAGCAGGTCGAGCACGACCTCGGCGACATCGGGATGGCTGGACCGCAGCATCGATTCCGAACAGCCGGCGCAGTCTTGAAACTGCAGCCAGAGCAAGACTGGCTTTTTGGCCTTTGCCACCGCCTGCACCACCTGCGCCAGGTAGCGATCCGGTAACGCCAGCGTTCCCAGCATGGCGCTGCAAAATTTCACGAGTTGCCGGCGGGAGATGCCTCGTCGCGCCAGCGCGGTGCTTACGTCAGTTTCAGTTGACAGCATGGCCAACCTCCTCCGCGCCTAGCGCGGTTTTTTTCTCCTGTGCCCGCGAGGCGAGCCAGCTCAGCCACTGCTCTAGCCCCGCTCCGGTGGTGCAAGAGGTCTCAATAATCTCGATTTCTGGATGAATCCGCCGCGCGTTCTCGATCACTAGCTCCGGATCGAAGGGAACGTAGGGCAGCAGATCGATTTTGTTCAAGATCATCAATTCTGCTTTGCGAAAAATGCCCGGATACTTTAACGGTTTGTCTTCACCTTCGGTGACGCTGAGCACCACGATCTTCGCGTCCTCGCCGAGGTCGTAGCTGGTGGGGCAGACCAGGTTGCCGACGTTTTCGATCAACAGCAAATCCAGCCGTTCATCACGCCAATCCGCCAAGTGATTCTCCACCATCCGCGCATCCAGGTGGCACGCGCCGGCGGTGGTGATCTGTCGTACGGGATAACCGTAACGCCCCAGGCGGCGGGCGTCGTTGTCGGTCTGAATGTCCCCGGTGAGAACGGCGGCGCGCGTGACGAGCGGCAGCATTTCCAGCGTCCTTTCGAGCAATGTCGTCTTGCCGGAGCCGGGCGAGCTGATCAGATTCACCGCCAGCGCGCCCTTCTCCCGCAGCCACTCACGCAGCCGCGCCGCTATCCGATCGTTCTCGCTCAGAACTTTCTTTTCGATTTCCACCTTCATCGGCCACCTCTTCCAGCTCCAGATACGCCAGCTTCAGTTCATCGCTTCCAATGCTCCACGTGATGTGGAGTTCCAGCCCGTTACCCACCGTTTCAAAGCAAAATCTTAGCGACTCGGTATCCACGCCCGCGTACTCGCCGATCACGACTCCAACTTTGACCGGGCGTTTCCCGGGGTAAAGCTGCGCTTCCACATCGACAGCCTCGAGGATCGAACTCGCAATACCCATTTCGTGCATTTAACAAATCCTCGGCAACTGCTCACCCGCCAGCATGTCGACGATGCGCGTCGATCCGAACGCCGTTCTCATGGTTACGAGCCCTGCACTTTCATCACCCACGGTCCCGATAATTGCCGCCTCCGCGCCACGCGGGTCGCGCCGCATCCGAGCGAGAATCGCATCGGCCGCTTCCGGCGCGACAATAGCCAGCAACTTGCCTTCGTTGGCGACATACAACGGGTCGAGCCCGAGCAACTCGCACGCACCTTTCACTTCCTCGCGCACCAGGATGCATCTCTCTTCAATCTGAATACTCACTCCCGATTGCTCCGCAATCTCGTTCAACGAGCTCGAGACCCCGCCCCGCGTGGGATCGCGCATACAGCGGATGGCATTTGTTCCCGGGCATACACCGAGCATGGCCGCAACCAGGTTGTGCAGCGCCGCCGAATCGCTCAGAATCTCGGTCTCAAACTCCAGCCCCTCGCGCTTGCATAGGATCGCGATGCCATGGTCGCCAATTGCGCCGCTCAAAATCACGCGATCGCCCGGCCGGGCCTGGCTCGCAGAGAGACGCACGCCGTCCGGCACAATCCCGATTCCAGTGGTATTGATAAACAGGCCGTCGCCCTTCCCGCGCTCGACTACTTTGGTATCGCCGGTGACGATAGAGACCCCCGCCGCGGCCGCCGCTTCGGCCATCGATGCCGCAATCCGCCGCAAAGCTTCCGTCGAAAATCCTTCTTCGAGAATGAACCCCGCGCTCAAGAACAACGGCCGCGCTCCGCCCATCGCCAGATCGTTGACCGTGCCGTGGACGGCCAGCGAACCGATGTCGCCGCCCGGAAAAAACAACGGCTGGACCACGAAGGAATCTGTCGTAAATGCCACACGCGCGCCGCCGATTTCGACAATGGCCTGATCGTCCATCCTGTCAAGTACCGGATTCGAGAACAGGGGTAAAAAGACATCGCGCAATAGCTCCGCGCTCAACCGGCCGCCGCTACCATGGCCGAGCACGATCCGGTCGCGCTGTCCCAGCGGAGTGGGGCAAACGAACGAGGCGGTTTCTGTCAGGGTGTCAGGCATGGCTTTTGACCTGAGGCGACGCATGGCGTCTGTATTGGTAATAAGCGGCGCAGGCGCCTTCGGCCGAAACCATGGGCGCACCTAGCGGCGTCATGGGCGTGCAGCGCTTGCCGAACGCCGGGCAATCGAGTGGCTTCTTCAACCCTTGGAGGACTAGCGCGCTGATGCACTCTTTGGGCTCCTCAGCGTGCCAGTCCTCCACCCCGAAAATTCGTTCGGCGTCGAAGTTCGCGAATTCCTCGCGCAGCCGGTAGCCGCTTTCGGCGATCGGTCCGATGCCGCGCCATTGGCGGCCGGAAACTTCGAACACTTCGCGCAGGATGTTCTGCGCGGGCAGGTTGCCGTCCTGATTCACCGAACGAGCGTATTGGTTTTCCACCTCGGCGCGCCCTTCTTCCAACTGCGAAATGAGCATCGAGATCGCTTCTAGAAGATCGAGAGGTTCAAATCCGCCCACCACCATCGGCACGCCGAACTCCGAGACCAACTCTTCGTATTCGCGATAGCCCATCACGGTACAAACATGGCCCGGTGCGATAAAGCCCTGCACGCGGTTGGCGGGCGAGCGTAAGATCAGCCGCATCGCAGGCGGCACCAGCACATGCGACACCAGCATCGAAAAATTAGTGAGACCCTCCCGTTTGGCCTGCCAGACGGCCATGCCGTTGGCTGGCGCCGTGGTTTCGAACCCAACTCCGAAGAAGACGACTTTGTTGCGCGGACTCTCACGCGCAATTTTCAGCGCGTCCAGGGGTGAATACACCACACGCACATCCGCGCCGCTCGCCTTGGCCTGGAACAAATCCGACTCCGAACCCGGCACGCGCAGCATGTCGCCATAGGAGGTGAAGATCACGCCCGGAAGCGATGCAATGCGGATAGCCCGGTCCACCATCTCGAGCGGGGTGACGCACACCGGGCAGCCTGGGCCATGCACCAATTCGATTTCGGGCGGCAACAGTTCGTCGATGCCGTAGCGCATCAACGTGTGGGTCTGGCCGCCGCACACTTCCATCAGCACCCAGGGCCTAGTGACTTTTCTGGCGATCTCGCCGGCAATGGCCTGGGCGATTTTCGGATCGCGATACTCGTCGACGTATTTCATGGCGCCAGACCCTCGGCCGCCAAGGGCGCAGGCCCTTCTTCCGCCAAGGGCGCAAGCCCCTCTTCAGCCAGCGCCCCGATCTGCGAAAGATATTGATAAGTGCGGCGCGCTTCTTCTTCGTCCACGCGCGTGAGCGCAAAACCGACATGCACCAGCAGGAAGTCCCCGGGCGAAGCGTCGGGGGTGAAGGCCAGATTGACTGTCTTCTTCACGCCGCAAAAATCCACGCGGCCGACGCGAAAGGCGGGGTCGTCGCCCTCGATGCTTAAGAGCTTCCCTGGGACTGCCAAGCACATGGTGGCATCTCCTAACTCGATGTCGCGGAACACTAAAGCAGGTTACAGCCCAGAGGAAAGCCCAGGGCCAAGACCGCGCTCATCGTTCGTATCGGCAATGATTCTCGGGGTTTGAGCGATACCACAGCCGCATGCATTGAAGTTTCAATCAGTTCGGAAGTGAGTAGTATTACCCTCTGCTGGGCAAATTAGCGCAGGGCTTCTGTCATTGGACTGACAGAGCGTGCGCGGACGTGCTAGCTTCTCTTACCTAAGATCCCGACTTCTTTCTTCGGCAGCCGATCCAGCATATCCCGGCTGATCCCAAAGTTGCTAGTCAGCAGCGAATTCGGATTGCCCCCCAGCCAGTTGGTCAGCGAGATCTCCTGATACAGACCGCTATTAAACAGGATCAGGATTTGGGTGGGATCATCGCCCAGCTGCTCGATAAAGTGACCGTAACCCTGCTTGATAAAGGCCACGTGGCCAGGTCCGAATTCCTCGGTCTTCACTCGTCCATGTGACCCGAAAATGGTGACGCGCCCGCGGCCCTTGGCGTAGAACTGCCACTCGTCGGCGTGCGGATGCCAGTGCAACTCGCGCAACGCTCCCGGCTTCAGGTCCATGCGGACAGCGGTCAGCGTGGTCTGGATCGGGAATTCGTTCTGCGTGACGATCCGCTCCTCGCCGCCTGCAAACGTCTTGGGGGCCATCTTCCCAATGCGGAATTTGTGGGCGGATTGGCTCGGTTGCAGCTCCGAATTTCGTATGTCTTCCACCGCTGGCGGAACCTGTCCCGGTCCAATATACAATTCCTTCTGCGGGAACTGGGCAAATGCCGCTTCGGGAAGATTCAAATTCCGCGCCAACACATTGCGTGGCGTGCGCGCAATCCAGTCCGTGATGCTGAACGTGCCGAACTCGGAGAAGTGGCCGTTGTCGAATCCAAGCAGGAAATGGCATTCGCCGGAACCAATGTTCTGGATGGCATGTCCGTGTCCGCGCGGAAAATACCAGGTATCGCCTTCCTCGAAATCGTCCACCTCGGCTTGGCCATTAGGCGTGATGACAGTAGTGCGGCAGCGGCCCGTGAGCACGTAAGCCCATTCGGCGGCCAGCGCGTGCCAGTGCAATTCGCGAATGGCGCCCGGATCCAGTTTCATGGAAACGCCCGCGATGCTCTGCGAAACGGGGAGTTGTTTCACCGTCGCTTCTTTGGCCGAGCCGCCTGGGCCAACCCAGCCCTTTTCGCTCTCGATGTCGTATTTGAACGGTTCCAGGTCGTCGCCTTTGGTCTCTTCAGATGGGGCGGCCTTTACCTGCTCGGCGATTGCGGCCGTAGCGGCCAATCCGAGCGAAACCTGCGAGATGGCGCTAAACAGCGCTCGGCGATCGATCCCCTGCTCATCGGACATGGATTTTCTCCTCTTAGCGAACAATCCTAACAGAATGTAACAGTGCAAGGGAGCGTCGCACCGGAGTCCCATGGTTATGGCTACCAATCTGAACAAAACGGTCCTGGTGACAGGCGCCACCGGGCATCAAGGCGGCGCGGCCTTCTGGCACTTACGCGGCAAGTTTCCGCTGCGCGTTTTGGCGCGCGATTTCAACGCCCCAAAGACGCGGTCGCTCGCAGGGCCAAGCGTGGAGCTGGTGCGCGGAGACTTGGAAGACCTGGAATCCTTGGAGCGCGCGATGGATGGCGCGTATGGCGTCTATTCGATGCAGACGTCGAACGACACCGCAGCCGAGGTCCGGCAGGGCGCGAATGTTGTGGACGCGGCGATCGCGCAGTCGATCGAGCATCTGGTGTACAGCTCCGTCACGGGCGCCAATCAGCGCACCGGCGTTCCGCATTTTGAAAGCAAAGGCGAGATCGAGCGGCATATTCATGCCAGCGGCCTCAAGTACACCAATCTGCGGCCGGTATTCTTTATGGAGAATTGGTTCAACTGGAAAGACCAGATGTTGAACGGCCGGCTGGAACTGCCGCTGCGGCCGGAGACGCGGATGCAAATGGACTCCGTGGACGATATAGGCGCATTCGTTGGCTTGGCTTTCGAACATCCCGAAAAGTGGATCGGGCGCACGTTCGAGATCGCGGGCGATGAGTTGTCGATGACTCAGATCGTGCAAGCCTTCAGCCGCGTGCTAGGCCACGAAGTCAAGTACGTTCAAATTTCCTGGGATGAGTTCAGCAAGCGCATCGACCCGGCGCACTTCAAAATGTTCCACTGGTTTGAAGGTGAAGCGTACCGCGTCGACATCCCCGCCGTGCGGCAGGAGCTGCCGTCGCTTCAGACGTTCGAGCACCGGATGCAAAGTACGTGGCGCGCCAAGGTGACGGCCGCGGAGCCGGTGGGGCGCAGCGCGGGTTAATCCGGACGTACCTCGATTTCCCGCTCACGTGGACAGCGAACGGACAATCAGACTCGTGAAGGGCGCACCAAGTGAGTCCTCAACGCCTTCCTTATCCAGGAAGGTAGGTCAAGGGCCTAAACAACCGCTATCAGGCACCGCACGCCATCTTCACGCCGGTCGGGTCCAGTGATTCCGATTTTCCGGGGCTTAGTTCCCCTCCTCTTAAAACAATCGTTCTAAGGCTAACCGCTTACCTCGACAACAGTTGTAGGCGGAATTGCGTACGGTCCTTAAGCATTTCACTGCGTAGTAATTCCCTGCCCTCCGCCCTACTATGGAATCGGGTCAAACCGCATGAGGTGCCGCTACTGCAAAATTGCACTGGAACCGTCCCGCAGCTTCATCGACGGCGAGTTCTGTTGCGACGATCATCGGCAGTCGTTTGAATCGGAAGGCGTTTACCCCACCCAGGCTCCCCAACCGGTTTCGACTGCGCTCCAAATGCTGCGGAAAAGATTCGCTCCACGCACTCCAGACGTCACTGCGGGCACGGAGGAAACGGAAGCGGCCGCCATGTTCGAGCCCCAACAAATGGCCGAGACCGTCCTTGAGGACCCGATCGACTCTGAAGAGCAATCCTTCGACGAATCTGGCGATGAGGAGCCCGCCACTCGTCCTAGCCCGGCGCGCGAAAATGCCGCGTCCTGGCGCTGGATCAATTCAGCTTGGAAAGGCGCGCCGCGCGATCTCAAGCTGGTCGGCCTGATTCTTCCGGTCCTGCTGGTAATCGCAATCAACGGCTCTCTGCCTAAGGTGCCCATCCAGCAATTGGCGCCGCAGAATCTGGATCAGGTGCAAAAAGTCGTCCAGCTGCAATGGAAGAATGTGAATCAGAGCATATCGGACCGCGCCGCGGTGGCCTACGCCGACGATTTTCGCTCCGGGCTCGACGCCTGGGAAAGCCGTTCCAACCTCACCAGAAGCTGGTCGTATGACGTTTCCGGTTTCGTGCGGCCGGGACCGTTAGCCATCTTCAAACCCACGGTCGACCTTTCCGACTACCGCTTCGAGTTTCTGGAGGAAATCGACCAAAAGGCCATGGGCTGGGCTTTCCGCGCTCAGGATTTGAACAACTACTACGCGATGAAGTTTGTCGTGGTGAAACCAGGACCGCTGCCGCTGGTCCATATCGTCCGCTACGCGGTGATCAACGGCAGAGAAGGACCGCACGTCGACAAGCCCCTGCCGATGACGGTACGGACCGACATGCTGTACCGCATTCAGGTGACTACGCGCGGCAGCGACTTTACCATCATGGCCCAGGGACAAGTGGTCGACTTCTGGTCCGACAACCGGTTGCAGCATGGCGGCGTTGGATTCTTTTGCAATCGCGGTGAGCGCGCCCGCCTTCGCTGGGTAGAAGTTTCGCACCAATATGATGCGCTGGGCAGACTCTGCGCCTATCTTGCGCCCTACGGAATCGAGGGCAGAAACGGAAATATGAACTGACTATGAGCCAACCTACTTCTAGAACGCCATCAGTGGATACGGCCAAGGCAGCCAGCCTGGCAAAGGCAGTCTCCCTTCACATGGAAGGCAAGCTCGATGAGGCGCTCCGAGAAATCAACCGCGTTCTGGAAACCGGTGAGGGCACACTCGAGATCTTCTCCGCCAAAGCCCAAATCCAGTTCGAGCTGGAGATGTATGAGGAAGCCGCCCAGAGCTACGCCAAGCTTCTGAGCATGCATCCCAAGCACGCCAATGCCAACTTGAATCTGGCGGTTTGCCTGGAGCGTCTGGGCCGCTGGCAGGAAGCCGCCGATTTCTTCGAGAAGGCGGCCGAAGCGCAGCCGGACCGGCTGGATGCGCGGCTGGGGCTCGGGATCGCGCTGTTGCATCTGGAAAAGTCGGACGCCGCCGCCGAAAATTTCGAGAAGGTGTTGGAGCAGCAATCCGATCACACCACGGCGCTGTTCGGCAAGGCCGTGACGCTGCAGTTGCAGTGGCACTTCGATGAGGCCGCGCGGATCTACCAGTCCATCTTGGCCGGCAAACCCGATTTTGAAGAGTGCCTCATCAACCTGGTGACTATCGGGATGGCCCGCAAGGACCAGGCCATGATCGCCGATTATTCTGAAAAGCTGCTGGCGCTGCGTCCCAACTCGCAGACTGCGCTCGAAGGCCTGGCTACTTGCGCCTTCGCCTCCGGTGACTATGAAGCCGCGCTGCGCTATTGCACCAAGCTCACCGAATACACGCCCGAAAGCTTTGATCGCTGGTTCAACCTCGGCGTCGCCCAGCAAAAGACCGGCCAGCTGGAACAGGCCGCCAAGTCTTATGCCGAAGCCGTCCGTATTCGCCCGGATGCCAGCCAGGCCTATGTGAATCTGGGCGTCATCCATCAGGAATCGGGCGACCTGGCACAAGCCCGCGCCACTTACGAAAAAGCGCTTGAAATCACTCCCGAGCTCTTCGAGGTGTTGCACAATCTCGCGGCCGTGCTGGACAAGCAGGGCTCCAAGGAAGAAGCCGAGCGCATCTACATCCGTATCCTGGCCAAGAACTCCGATCTCGAAGAAGTCTGGTTCCGGCTGGGCTACCTGCGCCTGGAGCGCGCCGACTATCGCGGCGCGGCCGAAGCATTCCATCCCTGCGTCGCCAAGCGGCCGGATTGGATCGAGGCGCAGTTGAACCTGGGAATCTGCTGCTGGAACATGAGCGACCACGACGGCGCCTCCAAGGCGTTCGAAGCGGTCCTGGCAGCCAATCCTGAATCGCTCGACGCATTGCGCGGCTTGGCCGCTATAGCGGTAGAGCACAATAATTTCGATCAGGCGCTGGAGCACCAGGCGCGGCTCATCGAAAAGGGCGAGCGGAGTCCGGAGCTGTTTTACAACACCGGCTTGTTGTTGCAGAAAGCCGGTCAATTGAACGACGCCGAAAAGCTGTACCGCGAAGCGCTGCAGGAACGCGATCAGTTCCCCGAGGCCCTGCTCAACCTGGGCCACGTGCTCAAAGGTCTGGGCCAGCAGGATCAGGCGCGCGACTGCTGGAAACGGGCGCTGGAGCAAAAGCCCGACCTGGCCGAAAGCTATTTCAGCGGCGCCAACTAAAACGGCACGGCTTGCTCACACCGGCTGCTAGGCTGAGTACTGTGTGAGTCCTCCTGTCGACGTCCGCCCCTTCCAACGGCGCGAATTGAACCGTATCGTCGCCATTGAGCGCGATTCTTTCGGGAAAGACGCGTGGCCTGCCGAATTGTTTCTCGAGTACTGGCGCCAGAGCCCGGAGCTTTTTCTGGTCGCCCGCTATGGCCGCCGGATCGCAGGCTATAGCGCCACCCGAACCAACTGGCGGGGCGCCGAACTGGAATCCATCGCAGTGGACCCGCTCTGTCGCGGACGCGGCGTTGCTCAAGCTCTGCTCCGCGCTACGATAGCCCGGTTGGGACCGCGAACTCTGCGTTTAATGGTAAGTACCGCGAACGCTCCGGCCTTGCGCTTCTACCGGCAATTCGGCTTCGTGCGCACGCGTCTAGTGAAACGCTATTACGGCGCGGGCCGCGACGCCTGGCGCATGCGCCTCAAATAATCACGGCCAAAACAACAGACACACGAACAAGCACAACCAGATTCCCGCCAGAAAATGCCAGTACAACGCCGCTACCGCCGTGCGGCTGCTTTGCTGCCGGAAATCGAACAGCACCACCTCAGGCCGCCGCGATGCCGTCACCAGCAAGCAAACCAGGGCCACCATCCCACCGAAGAGGTGAACGCCGTGCGCGCCCGTCAGCACATAAAACAGCGAGCTGTGCGGGTTGTGCCGAAGATAAAGTCCCTGCTTCGCCAACTCGCGCAGCGCGAACAATTGCGAAGCCAGAAACGAAGCTCCGATCCCGACCGTCACCCCCAACCAGTGCGCATAGCGCAGGCTGTTCTTACGCTCGAATGCCGATCGCGCGATTTCAAGCGTCCAAGTGCTCGCCAGGATCAGGCCGGTGCTCAGCCAAAGCAAGGGAGGTACCTGGATGTGCTGCCAATGCCCAGGCGATTGTGCGCGTTCGTAATAGGCGATCCCAACAGTCACGAACAGCGCGCTGATAGACACCAGCAGGAAGCGCATGGCCAGCAGGCCAGCTCCTGGTACGCCTCGCCCCTCGTGGCCGTCACCGTCGCCGCCGCCCCCACCGCCCGGATCGTAGGGACCATGATCGCGCGGACCGCCGCCATTCGGGCCGCCCAGCTTGACTTCCGGGGAATCCAGAACGGAAGGCATATTCATAAGATAACGCCGTCCAAGCAAGCTGGTGCTGCTCGTGATATCACAGAGGGATGCCTGAAATCAGCCGAAGACAATTTGGCGGCGCTCTCCTCGTTCTAGGTGCGCGTCCGCGCAGCATTTGGGGCGCCACCACCGCAGGGATCGATCAGACTCTGCGGTCATCCCTGAAGCAGCATAAAATCCCTGCCTGCGTCGCTATGGCCGCGACCGCGGATAAAACCACATATTCGGGAGCCTTCGGAAAGCGCGACTCCGCGTCCGGCGTCGACGTCAATGCCGATTCCATCTTCGTCATCGCGTCCATGACCAAACCCGTCACCTCTGTCGCTGCCATGCAACTGGTGGAACAAGGCAAGTTGAAACTGGATGAACCCGCCTCTACCTACATCAAGGAGCTCGGATCCCTGCAGGTTCTCCACGGCTTCGACGAAACCGGCAAACCGATCCTGAAGCCCGCCACGAAGCCCGTCACTCTGCGGACGCTGCTGACGCACACCTCCGGCTTCGTCTATGACACCTGGTTCGCCGACATGGTGAGGTATGAGAAGGAATCGGGGACCAGCATGCCGCTCGGCGTCGTCGCGCCGCTAACTCCGTTGATGTTCGAACCGGGATCGCGCTGGCAGTACGGAACCAGTGCCGATTGGAGCGGGCGCTTAGTGGAAACGGTGAGTGGCCTGTCGCTGGAGCAATATTTCCAGAAAAATATTCTGGAGCCTTTGGGCATGCACGACACCAGCTTCCTGGTATCGGCCGCAAAGTTCGATCGCCTGGTGAGCGAATATCGCCGACAGGACGATGGCACGCTCAAGGAAGATCCGCGCGCCTTGCCCAAGCCTCCCAAAGCATTCAACGGTGGCGGCGGCCTTTACTCCACTGCACCCGATTATGTCCGTTTCATGCAAATGATCCTGCGCCGCGGCCAAGGGCCCAAGGGCGAGCAAATCCTGCAACCGAAAACGGTGGACATGATGGCCACCAACCAGGTCGGCAATTTGAGCGCGGGGAAACTGAAGACCGCGCGGCCTGCCATCTCGAGCGACGTCGATTTTCATCCCGGCTTCAAAGATGGCTTCGGCTTTGGCTTCCTGATCAATTCGAAAGGCTATGAAGGCGGCCGTTCCGCCGGAAGCTTGGCGTGGGCCGGAGTGGCAAACACCTACTTTTGGATCGATCCGAAGAAACGGGTGGCCGGCGTAATCATGATGCAGTTTCTGCCGTTCGCCGACAAGGAAGCCATCGCGGTTCTGGGCGATTTTGAGCGCGCCGTGTACGCGAGCTAGGCGCTGCCTACCAACTCATGCGCTTGCGCAACGCCGTAATATGAGCCACATGATGGCGTCCGTGCCACGCATACAGAGCGGCGTTCTGCTCCAACCTCACCAGGCCCAGTTCCGGATGACGAAAAGTCCGTTTCCACTCGGCATCCGATAGCGACCGCAACAGCGGCACCCAGCGCGCGTGCAGCGATTCGAGCAACACCAGCGACGGTTCTATGGGTAGAGTGCGGGCGTCAGCGAGCTCCGCCCAGCGCGCTTCTTCATACGGCTTGATCACCGGCTCGTCCTCGGTCAAAGCCAAACGAAACCGCGTATAGCTGTTGATGTGGCTGTCGGGGACGTGATGCGCCAGCTGGCGAACGGTCCATCCTCCAGGGCGGTAAGGTGTGTCGAGCTGCGATTCCGACAAACCAGCAACTGCGGCGCGCATATGCGCCGGGGCTTCGGCAATCTGATCGATAAACGCGGCCAGCTCCTGCGCGCTGACCGAGTCGGGGAAACGGAATTCTCCCACGGGATAGCGAAGGTCATCCATGCTTTAGTCTACGAGACGTGAGCGCTCAGTAAATGCCCGCCGCCGGAAACCGCCAGACCATCCGATCGCCCCGCGAAGTAGCGCGCGTTGATCCGCTCGCAATGCAGGTCCTCGATTTTGCCGAACCCCAGGCGCGCGAGATCGAGCACCAGCGCGACGGGATCGAAAAACAATTGAAAAGGTTCACCGGCCCGAGCCACTCGCGCAGACAACGCATCCAGCCCCTGTTGCTGCAGCGAGCTGAGCAGCGATCGCTCCACCGCGAAATCAAACACCACGCCACTGCCACAAGGCATGCCGGCGATGAATTGGATAGTCGCGTCGAAGGCTGCGCGCGAAAGATACGGCGTCACGCCCAGCCAGGAGAAGAATGCCGGCTGCTGCTTGTCGAACCCCGCCGCGAGCAAGCCGTCTTCGAGCGATTGCCTTTCGAAGTCGACAGCCGCAAAAGTCATCTCACTCGGGACAGGAATGCGGGCCTCGAGCAGCCGCGTGCGCTTCCATTCCTGAGTCGCCGGATGATCCACTTCGAAGACATGCAGCCCGGCGGATTGAAAAGGATTGCGGTAGGCGAACGTATCGAGTCCCGCGCCCAGCACCACGTATTGTCGAACGCCCCGCGCCACTGCGGCGGCGAGTTGATCTTCCCCATAGCGGCTGCGCACGGCGATGAACGCGCGCAACGCTCGCGACCACGGCTGCTCCGAACCGGGTGACCGCTCGGGCTCTCCGTCAGCGATCGCGACCGCGAGCGGATCTTCAAAGACTTTGGGCTCATCCAGGAGCTGATGCGCCGCGCGCCGCAGGGCCACTCGCTGGGCGGTTCGGCTGGGCTTTGCGTCACGCATGCACCCAATTTACCGAAGTTTTCGGGCGCGTTTGCGGGTAGTACGTTCGGATACGTACCTACCTGCGCGCATGGATGGACCGTAGGATGGAAATATGAACGAAACCTTTTTGATCGGGCAGACTGCGGTGGTGACTGGAGCAACGCGGGGGATTGGATTTGCGATCGCGCGGGCCCTGGCTGACTCTGGCGCCACAGTGGCGATATGCGGACGTGACCAGAGCAACGTGGATGACGCTGTAAGGCTCCTCACGAACGAGTCGAAACGTAAAGTGGTGGGAAAAGTTGCCGATGTAAGAGCAAGCACAAGCGTAGCGGCATTGTTTGAATGGGTCGATGGCGAAACGGGCGGTCCAGATATTTTAGTGAACAATGCGGGCGTGGGTGTAATGAAGAGCACAGCGGAACTCACGGTGGAAGATTGGCAACGGAGCATCGAAACAAATCTGTCGGGCGCGTTTTATTGCTCGCGCGAAGCGCTGGGGCGCTTCAAGAATCGTCGGGGCGGCTACATCATCAATATAGGTAGCCTGGCAGGAAAGAATGCATTTGCGGGCGGAGCGGCGTACAACGCTTCCAAGTTCGGTTTGAATGGCTTGAGTGAGGCAATGATGTTGGATCATCGACATGATAACGTGCGCGTGTCTCACATTATGCCTGGAAGCGTCGATACAGCTTTTAGTAGCGGCGGATCGGCGAAGGCCGATTGGAAGATTGCGCCAGAGGACATTGGGGAGATTGTACTCATGTTGTTGAGAATGCCGGAAAGGACCTTGGTCAGCCGGGTGGAAGTTCGACCAGCAAAGCCCCGGAATTAGGCCCTTTACGGTGGTCCCAAAGTATGGCATCCAATTTGCTCTCGGAAAGTATGGAGTGGTTGTGAAAGGGGCCCAGAAGAAAATGTCACGGGTTAACGTTCCTTTAGATCCGACGCGAACAGGGCGGGATGCAGAAGCCCTGGAGGGTAGCTTACGGCGCATGATCGTCGGCCAGGATGAAGCTATCCAGCAAATCGTCAATATTTACCAAATGAACCTGACGGGGATGACTCCCTCGAACCGTCCGATCGGAAACTTTCTCTTTCTGGGGCCAACAGGATCCGGCAAAACGCGCATCGTGGAAGCAACCGCTGAGGCGCTGGTGCGTAATCCTCGCGCAGTTATCAAGATCGATTGCGCGGAATTTCAGCATAGCCACGAGATTGCGAAGCTGATTGGCTCGCCTCCCGGATATCTGGGGCATCGCGAAACACACCCCCTATTGAGCCAGGAAGTGCTGAACCAATACCACACCGATGCTTGCAAGTTGAGCTTCGTGCTGTTCGACGAGATCGAAAAAGCCAGTGACGCACTCTGGAATTTATTGTTGGGCATTTTGGACAAGGGAACGCTCACCCTGGGCGACAATCGCAAAGTGGATTTCTCTCGCGCGCTGATCTTCATGACCAGCAACCTGGGCGCTACCGAGATGAGCGCTCTCATCAATCCGCGCCTCGGTTTCAATGCGGGCGAATCCTCAAGAAATACCCAAAACGGAATCGTGGACGAGAAACTGAACGGAAAGATCATGCGCACTGGCGCCGACGCAGCCCGGCGGAAGTTCACCCCCGAGTTCATTAACCGTCTCGACAAAATCGTCACCTTCAAACCGCTGGGAACCAACGAATTGCGCAAGATCCTGGACATCGAATTGAACATGGTCCAGCAGCGCATCTTCAATACGTCGCCCGAAAAATCGTTCGTCTTCAAGACTACTGACGACGCCCGGGATTTCTTGTTGAAGGAAGGTACCGACCTCAAGTACGGAGCGCGGCACCTGAAACGCGCTATCGAGCGCCTCCTGGTGCAGCCTATGTCGAATTTGATCGCTACCGATCAGGTGCGCGGTGGAGATTGCGTGAATGTCGACTTCGACTCGACAGCTTGCTCATTAACCTTTGTGAAGGAAGCCGAAGGTCTGGCCGTCCATGCGATGGCAGATCTGGTGGATCGCTCCATCTCCATCCCAGCCTTTGCGATGGCAAATGGCGCCTTTATCGAAGCCGCCAAATCGCAGAGCGCGCGGTCTTCAAAGCGAGCTTAGTCTGCGTGTAATCCTCGGAAATACGCCGTGGGTGCGTTGGGCCAAATTAGCCGGCGCACTCGCCGCGTCCTAATTGCAGCGAGTATTCTTCTTCATCGCCCCAGTCATGGAACATTTCGGGCTTTAACTCAGGCGGCTTCACCAGGTCGCTCGTCATCGCCCGGAAAGTCTCCACTTTGTTCCGCAGTACGTAATCGCGGAAGCTTTCCTCGTTCTGCCGATTCGCGATGAAATGATCCAACACCCGCCGGACCGCTTCGGTGGCTAGGCGCGCGGGAAGGCTTTGGATGGCCACGCCAAACCGCATGATGCCGGTATCGTCGTATCCCCCGCCCAATAGCATCAGATAATAAGGGACTTCCTTGCCGTTGATCTTTCGCGCATTGCCATAGAAGCCAATGTCGCCGATCCAATGCTGGCCGCAGGAGTTCGGGCATCCGCTAATCTTGATCGTGAGATCGCGAACCTGGGGATCCGTATAATCCTTCACCACTTCCACCAGGGCCGCGCCCAGGTTCATGGATTTGGTCAGGCCGAGATTGCAACTATAAGCTCCCGGACAAGTGATCACATCCTCGATCTGGTTCGCTCCGTCTTCGGCGAGACCAATCTGATCGAGCGCCCGGTAAACCTGCGGAAGGGTCCGCAACGGTATATAAGCCAGGATGAGATTCTGATTCACCGCCACGCGCAATAATCCATCCCCGGTGCTGCGAGCGATATGCGCCAGGCTGTGCATCTGCCGCCCGGTCAGGTTGCCTTGCGGCACCTTTACGGTGATCATGGCGTACCCGGTCTGCTTCTGCTCACGAATGTTGGTCTCCAGCCACCGCTCGTAAGCTGGGTTGGAATGTCCATTTAATACCGGGGGTAGTTCGGCGCCGGTCCCTAGCGGTGGTGGTGATGATTGAAAACCACCAAATCCGTCCGGCACCACTTCCGGCGTCGGAATGCCGCCGTTCGCCAGGATATCCTGATAGTTCTTTTCGATTTCTTCCTTCACCCACTCCCAGCCGCGCTCGCGAACCACAAACTTCAATCGCGCTTTGTTCTTGTTCTTGCGGTTCCCGTGCGTGTTGAACAGCCGCAGCACTGCTTCAATCCGACTCACCAGATTCTCGACAGGCACAAATTCGTCGAAAAGGTGCGCCTCCACCGGCAGCGGACCCAGGCCACCACCAACCACCATACGGAATCCGCGCTTTCCGTCACGCATCACGGCGCGCAATCCAACATCGTGGATGGCGCAGAGCATGCAATCTTCCTTGCAGCCGGAAAACGCGATCTTGAACTTACGCGGCATGCTGTCGGTGAGCGTTTTGTGCAGGAACGCAAACGCGACTTTCTGCGCGTAGGGATGGACGTCGAACACTTCGTCCGCCAGTAGGCCACTGAGCGGACAGGCTGTTACGTTGCGAACCGTGTTGTAGCAGGCCTCGCGGGTGGTAAGACGGAAGTCCGCCAACTTGTGCAGCAGGGGCGCTACCTGCGGCAGCGGAATGAAATGATACTGGATGTTTTGGCGAGTGGTCAAATGTCCCTTGCCGCCGCCAAATTCATCGGCGATGACGGCCAATTGGTCCATCTGGGCCGCGGTCATCATTCCGCCGGGAATCTTGGTGCGGACCATCTGGACACCGGCTTGGCGCTGGCCGTAAATGCCCCGCCGCAGCCGCTGCACGCGAAATTCGTCATCCGTCAGACCCCCGGCCATATACTTCTCGGCGAACGCGCGGAACAGTTCGATATCGGCCCGGACTGTGGCGTCGTATTGAGCTTCCGTGTCGGCTTGGAGGTTGCGCGGTACTTCAGCGGTCATGATTACCCTTATGTCTATAGAGATTACTATATTTGCAGTTCATTTACAATCCGGTAAGTCCTTCCCTGCATAGTACTCGATGCTGTAGCGCTGGGAACGACTCAGGGGAGGCAGGCAAGTCATTGATTGTGCGGACCTGCCCGACAACCGCCCGTCAAGCTCCGGATACACATGCCAAATCACGCCCACCAGAAAAATGGTCGTTCCCGCCGCGACAACACCCACCGCCCAGTCTGGGCGTCTCCATCCACACAAGAACGTGCATACCATCGAAATCCCGACGCCCACAAACGCCCAGGACCACGACAGATGGAAAAATGCGTGGGAAATTCCCGCCGCCAGCGCCTGCGGCAACATCCCGGCCAGCCCCGGTACAAGGCATAGTAGCAATCCGCAGGCGGGCAAAACGAATCGTGCACGCGTGGTGCTGGCCAGCGCCATACCCACTAAAGCAGCCAGCGGAGGCATCAACGGTAACAAATAGCCGGGCAGCTTGTTGCGCGAAATCGAAAAGAAGAGGAAGCCCCAAGCAAACCAGACAGCGAGAAACAACGCACGGCGATCCTGAAAGAGCCGGCGCTGGAACAACAGGGCCAGAAGCGGGGTCCAGGGGAACAGCGCGGCCAACACCACCGGCACATAGAACCAGAGAGGACGTTCATGCTGCAGTGCGCTGTTTAGAAAGCGCCCAAAATGGTGCTTCCAGATGAACTCATTCAGGAACGTCGTCCCGTTTCGGAGCGTGACCAGCGCGTACCACGGCGTCGCGACGACAATCGCAGCCGCGAACAGGATCGCTAGATCGCGGATGCGCTGACGTAAGAACCAGAGCGCTGGAATAAAGAGGACCAGCGGAACCAGCCCTTTGGCCAGCACGGCGACGCCGAGCAGCGCGCCCGCGACCAAAGACGCTCTCACGCTAGGCGTTCCCGTGATCAACCCGAACATCGCGGCCGCGAATGCCGCCGACATCGGCAGATCGGTGATGGCCACATGGCTATAGGCCAGCCATCCGGCTGAGGTCGCAAGAATCGCCGCCGAATACCACGCCGCGCGATCTCCGAATTCCCGTCGCAGCACGACGAAAAAATAGATCAGGAACGCAACACTCGCCAGCGCCACAGGAAGCCGAGGCGCGAGATCCGGCCCCAATCCCAGCTTGAAACCGGCGGCCGTCATCCAATATAGGAACGCAGGTTTTTCGAACCACGGCGCGCCCCATAAACGAGGCGTGATCCAATCGCCCGTCGCTGCCATGGCGCGGCCGATGGCCGCATAGCGCGGTTCATCGGGACCCATCAGGCCCGTGCGAGTCAAGCCAAAAAAGTAGAGAAAAAACAGGACGACTGCGGAAATAGGCGCCAGTACACGCGCGGAGCTGTGGCTCATTCGGAGGGACGCTGGCGGTTCTCTCCCGAATCGGCACTCGGCTGCGCGAGCGCCACCAATTCCGCCGGCTCTCCGCGCCCGCCGATCGCGAGCACGATGTACTGCTTACCCTTCGCCATATAGGTCATCGGCACGCCCGTGGCATGCGCCGACAGCTTAAGCTCGAATACGGTTGCGCCGGTTCTCTTATCGAGCGCGCGGAACGTCGACGCGTTCGAGCCGTTCACCGGCGTCAATCCCGTCGCGTCGGCCGAAAACAGCAGTGTCTTAGTCACCACCAGCAGCGCGCGCTCCGGGTTGCCGAACTTGCTGGTATCCACGCCCTTCAGCACCGGATTGTTCTTGATGTCATCGGGCGGCTGACCGTTCGGAATCATCCACGCCTGATCACCGGAGTTCAGATCGTAAGCGGTGATGCGTCCGTAAGGCGGTTTGACGATCGGCAGCGTCTTATTGATCTTTTCGAGAAAGACGTTCTTGCCGACGTAATCCATGTCCGAATGCGCGCTGTCATGCACCAGCGCCGCCACGTAGGGATTCGTCACCGAAGGCACATAGAGCATCCCCGTCTCGGGATCGGCTGCCGCCCCTTGCCAATTCGCGCCGCCGGTTGCGTTTGGCAGCATGATGGTCCCCTTCTTGCCGTTCGCATCGAAGACGGATGGCGGAGTAAAAAGCGGCCCCGTCTTATATTCGGACATGATCTTCAGCGCTTCGGCCTTCAGCCCCGGAGTGAAGTCGATCAAATCGTCCGGCGTGATTCCCTGCCGGTCAAACGCAGCAGGCTTGGTGGGGAAAGGCTGTGTGGGCGAAGTTTTTTCGCCTGGAACATCGGACTGGGGCACAGGCCGCTCCACAATCGGCCAGACCGGCTCCCCAGTCACGCGATCGAACACGTAGACGAACGCTTGTTTGGTCACCTGCGCGATGGCCTTGATTTTCTTCCCGTTCACCGTGACGTCCAGCAGGACAGGCGCGGCCGGATTGTCCCAATCCCAGATGCCGTGGTGAATGATCTGATAGTGCCAGACCCGCTTGCCGGTTCGGGCGTCCACGCACACCAGGCTTTCATCGAACAGATCGTCGCCCGGCCGGTGCCCGCCATAAAGATCCCCCGTCGGCGTCTCAACGGGCAGATAAACGTAGCCGAGCTCCGGATCTGCGCTCATCGGCGCCCACACAGCGGTGTTGCCGGTGTACTTCCACGATCCGTTTTGCCACGTTTCATTCCCGAAATCGCCCGGCTGCGCGATGGTGTGGAAGGTCCACAAAAGCTTGCCGGTGTGAACGTCATAACCGCGCACATAGCCCGGAACATTTTCCTTGGAAGATGGCGCAACGCCTAATTGCAGGGCCGAGCCAACCACGATTGTGTCGCCCACCACAATCGCCGGCGAAGTGGCGCCGATAACCCCGGGTTTGATGTTCTCGCGATCCAGGCCTATCAGAAGGTCGACGACGCCGTTGTTGCCGAACCCGGCAGCGGGCAGACCGGTCTTCGCGTTCAGTGCTTCGAGCTGATATCCGGGTGAGATGGTGATAATCCGCTCATCGCCCCCGCGCTTGTCGGTCCAATAAGCGACGCCGCGATTGTTGAAGCGCACCGCATGCTCGCCGCGCTCGCCTTCGTCCAGCCGGTACATCCACAGCGTTTCGCCCGTTGCGCCGTCCACTGCCAACGTGTCGCGGCGCGTTCCGGCGGTGATATAAAGGATGCCGTTTACCGCCAGCGGCGTCACTTCATAATTCGGATCGGCCTTGGGACCGAAATTCTGCGCCTTCCACGTCCAGGCGACTTGCAGCTTGTTGACGTTGTCGCGATTGATCTGATCGAGCGGCGAATACTTGGTGCTTTGGGCGTCGCCGCCGTAGTAGCGCCAGTCGCCTCGCTCTGTTCCAGCTTGGGCAAACGCCAGGGCGGGTAATGAGAGCAGTAACAGTGTGCGAGCGGTCAAGAAGTCCTTCAGGATAGATCCTTCCAGCAAAATTATACATGCTGGGGCTTCGATCAGTATCCACGACGACCAAGCGGCCTTGGGAGTGGTACGAGCGGTACAGAAACACTGTTGTTTCTTCGCGAAAGCAGAAACGGCCTCTTGTTGGAAGGACCTTTCTAGCCTACTAATAGCTAGATACCCGAATTCGTTCATTCCGATGGGCGATTGTTGAAAGTTTTTGAGCAAACTGGGCAACGCCGGTCTGGCCACCCGGCAATAACCGCCAAAGGGCCGACCCTTGGCAACCGACTCTTCCGAGGACATCATGTTTAGAACGTTTTCAATACTGGCCGGTCTAGTTGGCGTAGCCGCTATCCTGTCCGCGCAAGCGATAGACCCGGACACCTTCAAGGTGAGCTACTTTTCAAATAACCAAGAAGCGGATCAAAATACGGTCCGGGTGACCAACGTTGGGACGTCTGGCGGGAACATATGCGCCGACATATACGTGTTCGACCCGAACCAGGAACTGTCGGAGTGTTGCAGTTGCTTGGTGACTCCGGACGGCCTGATCGAACTCAGTGTGCATTTCGATCTGACCTTCAACCCCCTGACCGGCGTAGTCCCGGACACCGGGGCCATCAAGATCGTCTCTGCGGCCACTTCCGGCGGAGCTTGCTCCGCCCCGACGTCGCCGAAAGCAGCTGCTGGGATTCGCGCCTGGGCCACTCACCTTCAGAACGATGGAAGTCTGACAGAGACGGAGTTTTTGGACAGCGGCCTGAGTGCAGCAGAACTGGGCAGGCTGGCAGCCCAATGCAAAGCAATTCAGCTGGTCGGTAGTGGGAAGGGCGTTTGCACTTGCAATACTGAAAATGTTGGGTAGGCCGCCCACTACCCCAATTCGTTCATTCCGATGGGCGATTGTTGAATGTTTTTGAGTAACCTGGGCCACGCCGGGCCAGCTAGCCTGCAACAACCGCCAAAGGGCCGAGCGTTGGCAACCGAGTCTGTCTGAGGACACCATGTTTAGAACATTTTCAATACTGGCCGGCCTGGTTGGCGTAGCCGCTATCCTGTCCGCACAAGCGATAGACCGGACACCTTCAAGGTGAGCTACTTTGGAATGCAAGCCCTGCCGACGATGTGATCCCTTGTGCTCCTGTTCCTGCTCCCGACGCTACAGTGCGAATCACCAACGTCGGGACTTCTGGGGGGCCTGTGTGCCATGTTTTACTGTTCGACCCCAACCTGGAGTTGTCCGAATGCTGCGGTTGCAGCATCACTCCGGATGGCCTTCTCACTCTCAGTGTGGATTCCGATCTTAACGCCAATCCGCTGACTGGAATTACCTCTCAGACGGCGTCATTAAAATCGTCTCGTCCACCGGATCCCCGAATCGCAATCCGGCCAAACCAGTCCCGGCCAGCGGGGTTCAAGCCTGGGCCACTCACATCCAAGGAACTCTCGTTGAGACAGAAACGGAGTTTTTGGACAGTGGCCTGAGTACGGGAGAGCTTTCCAGACTGGCGGCCCAATGCAAAGCGATTCAACTCGTCGGCAGCGGGAAGGGTATTTGCACGTGCGGCCCCGTGATGTAAATTACCTGCAATAATACTGCCGATTTGCGAGGATTGCTGAGAGGGGATTACCTCCTTCTCTTCATCGGGGCCGGGACAACGACCATCGACCATCGCATACCTAACCGCTGCCAAACGGGGGGATCGGGCGTGGAGCTGGTTGAGTCGTTGAAACGGAAGGGGCCGAAATCCGAAGAATCCTCGAGCCCAACCACCAAGAAGAACCCGGCCTGATCCGGTTGCTATTGGCCGGGCCGCTCGTGCTCTCAGCTTGCCCACGGCTACCGGTGTGACAGTGCCGAGAACCGAGTAGTTGTTCCTCAACCACCTTTCGACCGATTCCCGCTGAGTTAGTGCCGTCACTCGTGCCCCGCCGCCCGCAGTACGAGCGGTACAAAAGCCCTGTTGTTCCTATAAGAAAGCAGAAACCGCCTCTTGTTGGAAGGACCTTTCTAGCTTACTAATGACTAGATACCCGAATTCGTTCGTTGCGATGGGCGATTGTTAGCATTTTTTGAGCACATGGGCCACGCCGGGCTAGCCAGCCGGCAACAACCGCCAAAGGGGATTCGGCGTAAATAAGTGCTTCCGAGGATAATTATGTTTAAGACGCTAACCCTGGTGGCAGCCTTCGCAGGCTGTGCCACTATTCTGTCCGCTCAAGCGATAGACCCGACACGTTCAAGGTGAACTACTTTTCAAACGTCGGCACTGGTCTGGCTCCAGCTCAAGTCCAAATGACCAACGTCGGAACATCTGGTGGAAACATCTGCGCCGATATCTACGTATTCGATCCGAACCAGGAACTGGAGGAGTGCTGCTCTTGCCAACTGACCCCGGATGGGCTGCGTACCCTCGGCATTGGTGCTCTGGGCGGCGATATCGGCGCCAATCCCTTGACCGGCCAAGATCCGCCCTTCCTGAATGGGTTCATAGAGATCGTTTCCTCCAGTGGAGCTTGCTCCGACTCTGGCCTGCCCCTTCCGGTGTCGCCGAAGCCGATACCCGGTCTTCGGGCATGGGCCACGCACCTGAACGGCCCTGGGCTTATAACTGAGACGGAGTTTGTTGACGCCGGACTCAGCGCGGTAGAACTGGGCAGGCTGGCAAGTGCGTGCGCAGCCATCAAGCTCGTCGGCAGCGGGAAGGGCGTTTGCCATTGCGGTACCGGCGAAAATAACAATTGGTAGCCGAACGCCAAGCCAAGAAGTGCTAAGATTCGGAATTTTTGAGAGCGGGGCGCGATAGCAGCAGCAACAAACATCAAATAATCAAGGCCAACCACCAAGAAGAAACACGCCTCAGCCGGTTGCTATTGTCCGACTGCTCGACTCGGACCGATCCAACGCCCCCACCCCGTCCGTCTGCTACCGTCAAGCTAACCCGCATGCACGAACCACAACCCACTTCCGGCATCGATCGCACCTTTCGTATGCCGCCCCACGTCTTTCCCGCCCATTTCGCCCTGTTTTCGCCTGCTCCGTCCGAAAAGGTCACCAAACACAAAAAGTACCGTGATGCGTTCCCGCCGCCAATCCCCTCCTCGATCGCGTTCAGGCAACCAGCCACCGGTCACCAGCCACCAGCAACATTGACCGCACCAACCTCGCCGAAATAAGATAGCTTGCTAAAGACTGTTGTGCGCGCGAAAGGTAGTGATGACCATGTTGAGTCTGCGGCGGAGCCCGCAATTTTTCCTGTTGGCCTGCCTGGGGTTCGCCCTGATGGCCGGCGCGCTATCCGCGCAGCAGGGCTATAGCCCCGCTGACATCCAAGCCGGGAAGCACCTCTATGGCGTCAATTGCTCCGCTTGCCACGGTCCCAATGGCGATTTTGTGTCGGGCGTCGACCTCGGCCACGGGACCTTCAAGCGCGCCTCCACCGACAATGAGCTGGTCGCCATCATGGTGCAAGGCATCATGGGAACACCCATGCCGCCGGCCAACTTGAGCGATCAGCAGGCGCATCAGATCGTGGCGTATTTGCGATCGATGGCCGCCGCAACCGACACCTCCGGCGCCAGCAAGGCGGATCTCGCGCATGGCAAGTCGCTTTTTGAAACTAAAGGCTGCACGAATTGTCATCGCGTGCACGATCATGGCTCACGCGTTGGCCCCGACCTCACCAGTATCGGCGCGCGCCGCAAGCGGGCCGACATTGAGCGCTCCATCCTCGATCCCGATGCCGAAGTGCTTGCGGAAAACCGATACGTCCGCGCAGTCACTCGCGACGGCGTCACCATCACTGGAAGAATCCTCAATGAGGACACCTTCACGCTCCAACTCATCGACAGTAAAGAAAAGCTGGTCTCGCTGCAGAAAGCGGATCTCAGCAAGTTCGAATTCCTGAAGAACTCCCCGATGCCTTCTTATCGCGACAAACTGAGCGGCGACGAATTATCGGACCTGGTCGGTTACCTGGTTTCATTGAAAGGACTCTGACCTAATGATTCGCCCATTGTTTGTATTGTTGATCGCCGCTGCCTCACTGTCGGCTCAGGTCTCCTTTGACACGCTGGTGCACGCCAGCAACACGCCGCAGGATTGGCTCACTTACTCCGGTAGCTATCTCAGCCAGCGCTACAGCGCCCTCGATCAGATTACTCCCGCGAACGTCGGCACTCTGGAGCAGAAGTGGATTTTTCAAGCGCGCTCGCTCGAAAAATTCGAAGCCACGCCGCTGGTGGTCGATGGCGTGATGTACACCGTGCAGGCGCCCAACGACATCGTTGCGCTCGACGCCGTAACCGGCCGCATTTTTTGGATCTATTCCTATAGCCCGGCGCCGCAAGCGCGCCTGTGTTGTGGTCGCGTAAATCGCGGGCTTGCAATTTTGGGCGACACGCTGTTCATGGGCACCATCGACGCGCACATCGTCGCAGTGGATGCAAAGAACGGGCATCTGCTGTGGAACACCAAGGTGGCGAGCCCAGAGGCCGGCTACGCCATCACGCACGCGCCGCTGGTGGTGAAGGACAAGGTGATCGTCGGCACCGCGGGCGGCGAATACGGCATCCGCGGATTCCTGGCCGCCTATGACGTGCGCACCGGCAAACAAGTCTGGCGCTTCAACAATGTTCCGGGGCCGGGCGAGAAGGGGCATGATACCTGGTCGGGCGATTCCTGGAAACATGGCGCGGCCTCAGTGTGGATGACTGGCTCCTACGATCCGGATTCGAATCTCACTTATTGGGGTATCGGGAATCCTGGACCCGATTGGAACGCCGACATGCGCCTGGGCGACAACTTGTATAGCGATTGCGTGGTCGCGCTCGACGCCGATACCGGCCACCTCAAATGGTATTTCCAATTCACGCCGCACGACGATTTCGATTTCGACGCCGTCCAAGTGCCTGTACTCGCCGATATCGATTGGAAAGGCGCGCGGCGCAGGGTGCTGCTGTGGGCCAATCGCAACGGCTTTTTCTATGTGCTAGACCGCACCACCGGCGAATTCCTGCGCGGAGCGCCGTTCGCGAAAGTCACCTGGGCCAAGGGTCTGGATGAAAGGGGCCGTCCCATGCGGGCCGCGAACATGGTGCCGACGGCGGACGGCACGAAAATCTATCCTGGAAATCAAGGCGCAACCAATTGGTATTCGCCGTCCTACAGCCCGCACACCGGCCTGTTCTACATTCCCACCTGGGACAACTATTATTCGGTGTATGTGAAGGAAAAAGTCGAGTTCAACGAGGGGCGGCTTTTCGCCGGGCCTCTGCCCAAGTCTCCGGTGCCGTTGATACGCCCGCCCCAAATTGGGAACCGCAAGGAAGAGGATGGCTACGGCGCCATTCGCGCCTTTGATCCGCAGACCGGCGAGCGCAAGTGGGAATACAAGCTTACCGATGTCACCGACAGCGGCATCCTGACCACAGCCAGCGATCTGCTCTTTGTGGGCGGCCGAGAAGGATATTTTATGGCGATGAATGCCCGCGACGGCGAGTTACTGTGGAAAGCAGTGGTCGGCGGCCAGGTATCGTCGGGGCCGATGAGTTACTCGGTGGGTGGCAAGCAGTATGTCGCGATCTCGGCGGGAAATTCCCTATTCGTTTATGGATTGAGGCAGTGAAATAGAAGTGAGGCAGTAAATGAAATTAAGAATGACGGCGATTCCGGCGGCGTTGTTTGCGTTGTCTTTCGCGCCGCAGGTTGGAACAGCGCAGTGGTTGAACTATCCGGCCGCCGGCGTTCCGCGAGGCGCGGATGGCAAAGTGATCCTGACCGCACCCGTGCAGCGATTGTCCGATGGCAAACCCGATTTTTCCGGCGTCTGGTCGCCGGACAATTTGAGTTACCTCACTTATATCGGCGCGGATGGAACGCCCATGCCGATGCGTCCCTGGGCGAATGCCGTACTTCTACATCGGCAGGCTACCAAGGGCAAGGAAGATCCCGATGCCAACTGCACGCTACCCGGCGTACCCAGAATCGATTCGGTCCCGAACCCGTTCAAGATTTTGCAGTCGCCCGATGAAGTCGTGATTTTATACGAGGCCTTCACCACTTTTCGTCAGGTGTTCATGGACGGCCGCGGGCTTCCCGAAGATCCGCAACCGGCCTGGAATGGATACTCCGTCGGCAAGTGGGATGGCGATGCGCTCGTGATCGAAACGGCCGGCTTCAACGACAACACCTGGCTCGATAACGCGGGCACGCCGCACAGTGAAGCGCTGCACGTAACGGAGCGCTATCGTCGGCGCGACATCGGGCACCTCGACATTCAGATCACCGTGGACGATCCCAAGACGTTTCTGCATCCATTCACGGTCACCGAACACGAGCACCTGCTTCCCGATACCACGCTGCTCGAATTCATTTGCAGCGAGAACAATAAAGACCTGAAGCACCTGGTGGGTGAATAGCGATGAAAACAATCCTGAGCTCGTTTGCTTTTCTCTTGTTCGTCGCGACGGCGCACGGCCAGTGGCTCAACTATCCGACCAAAGGCGCGCCGCGAACCAAAGACGGCAAGCCCGACATGTCGGCGCCGTTGCCGCGAACCAAGGACGGCAAGCCGGACATCACCGGTATCTGGATGCCAAATGGGCTGAAATATTTGATCAGCATCGCCGCCGATTTGAAACCCGACGAAGTTCCCTTCCAACCGTGGGCTGCTGCTTTGTATAAAGAACGCCGGGCGAATCTGGGCCGGGACGATCCCAACAATCTGTGCCTGCCTTCGGGCGTACCGGAGAAAGAAGCCGTCACGTCGCCCTTCAAGATCATGCAGTTCCCCGGTGAGGTGGTGATCCTTTACGAATCGCGCACCATCTTCCGGGAAATCTTCACCGATGGCCGCCCGCTTCCCAAAGACCCGAATCCAACCTGGCAGGGCTACTCGATTGGCCGCTGGGAAGGCGACGATTTCGTCGTGGAGACCAACGGGCTCAACGATAAGATTTGGATGGATACCAACGGCCATCCCATCACTGAAGCCGCGCACATCACCGAACGTTTCCGCCGCAAAGACTATGGCCACATGGACATTCAGATCACCATCGACGATCCGAAAGCCTACACCAAGCCGTGGACCATTACCGAAAACCCAAGTCTGCTGGCGGATACCGATTTAATGGAATCGGTGTGCGAAGAAAATAACAAAGACGCGCGGCATATTGTCGGGAAGTAGCCGCCGCCTCTATTTCAGGGTAATATTTTGCTCGGCCAAAATCGTTCCCGTGGCGAGTTGAAATTGAGCGATGGCTTCGCTCAGATCCGCCTGCGAACGCCGCTCCTGGCTGCGAGCGGTGATCATGGTGGACTGCCTCTGCTGCACCAAAAACAGCGTTGAAGTTCCGGCGCGAAATTGGCGTTGCTCGCTCTGATACTGCTCTTCGGCCGACTCGCGCGCCACTTGCGCCGCTTGCAGCCGGAGCTGCGCCATTTGCACATTCTCCATTGCCGAGCGCACATCGGATTGGATGTTCTGCTCGGTCTGCTGCATCTGATTGTGGATGCGCCGGGTCTCCGCCAGGGATTTGCCGAGGTTCGCATCCGCGGTCCGGTTTCGAATCGGTAGAGAAATGTTCAGCTGCACTTCGGTGGTCGGAAAATCGCCGGCCCAAATCCCCGCCAGCGAATGTCCGTAGTTACCCACCAATACCGGAGGGATCGTCGAGCTTCCGAAGGACACGCCGGAAAGCGCGGGCAGTCCCGCGAGTATCGACAGTTCATTGAGCTGAGTAGTTAGTGGACCGAATGCGGACGTAAACGGATTGGGTCCCGGCGGCAACACCACGCCGGCCAAGCCCGCGCGAGTATAGAGCGCCGTTAGATTTACCTGCGGCTTGGTCTGGTCGCGATAATAGCGGACGTCCTTCTCGTTGATCTCGCCATTGATCTTTACTTGGGCAATTTCCGGACGGTTGGCAATGGCTTCGGCGATGGCGTCCGTCAACGGAGTCAGCGGCGTTTTTACATCCGCCGGCGTGATGGGGATCATAGCGCTCGACCACATGGCATCGGAGCGATCCGGCAGCACCAGCTCTTTCAGCGCATTCTCGGCGGCTGTTAATGCGGATTGCGCCGCATAAGCCCCCACTTCAAACGTTGCCAGTTGCGTTTGCGCGGCCACTACGTCGATGGGCGCGAGCAGCCCTTGTTCTTCCTGCCGGCGATTGCTTTCGTCCTGCTGGATTCCGATGCGCACGGCATCCAGTTGCACCTGTAGATTGTTGTAGGCATACGATAGCTCCCAATAAGCTTGGTCGGCTTGCAGTACTACCGTCATGACGCGCTGCCGGAACTGCTGGTCGGTCAATGAGCGGTTCTTCTTGGCGACATCGATCTGGTGGCGGTTGCCGTCATAAAGCAGATTGCGCCAAAGAGGCTGTGTGTAGGAGAAATTGAGCGACGTTTCGTACTGCGGGTTAATCGAGAGGAAGGTGTTGTTGGAAAAAGCGTCGGCGGACGACAAATCCGTTTTAAACGTTCCCCCCAACCAGGGCAAGGGCTGAGTGACTCCGGGGTCCGCCTGCCAGGTTTTGTTCAGCAAACTTCCAGTAGACGATCCGCCCAAGGACGATGCAATGGGTGTGATTTGCTGTTCCCAATAACTGGTGACGTTGAGCGTCGGATCATACGCTCCCTGCGCGGCAGTCAACATGTAGTCCGATTCCAGCCGATCGATTCGCGAAGATTCGATGTCCTTGTTGTTTGCCAGCGCCATGGCCAGCGTTTGGTCCAGCGAAACTTCCATCTGAGTTTCGATGCCGGTGCGGGGCGGCAATTGGAACGGCCGCACCGGAGGAACTAACGTGCCGTTGGGCCGCGACGACAGGGTCTGGTTCTGAGCGAGCCCCAACGAGCAGCCGATGAGCAGGGCGAACGTGGCTCGTGGGATCACGCGCGTTCTCCTCCCTCAAAATGCATGGGCTGAGGCGCCACGTCCAAACCCGAGATCGTCTCGCGTTTTGTTTCGCGCTTGCGCGAGAATTTTCGGAACATCGGTAACTGCTTCATATCGTCAAACAGCGAATAAAATACAGGCACGGCAAGCAGGGTCAGCAAGAGGCACAGCGTCTGTCCGCCCACCACCAGCACGCCGATGGATCGGTTGCTGGCGCTGCCTTCGCCGTTGGAAAGCACCAGCGGCAACATCCCCGCTACCAGTGCGGTGGTGGTCATCAGGATGGGCCGCAGCCGGTCGCGATTGGCTTGGATGATCGCTTCGTAGCGCTCCACGCCGGCCGCGCGCAACCCGTTGGTGTGATCAATCTGCAGAATCGCGTTCTTCTTCACGATCCCGAACAGCAGCAGCAAACCGAGTCCCGACATGATGTTCACCGACTGGCCGAACATCAACAGCGACAGGATGCCGAACGGCACCGCGAGCGGCAGCGTCAACAGAATCGTGAAAGGATGCAGGAACGATTCAAACTGCGCGGCCAGCACGATGTACATGAAGATGAACGTCAGCGCGATGGCCAGGATGAAATAGTAGCCGGCGCGGCCCAGTTCTTTCGAGGTGCCGATGAGCTCCGTGCGATAGCCGGGGTCCATGTGGAGATCGGTCGCGGCTTGATTCAAGTCGGAAATTATTTTCTGCTGCGATCCACCGGGCAAAACGTTCGCGCTCAGAGTCACCTGGCGCTGCCGGTCCAGACGCCCGATGCTGGAAGGCGCCTCGCCGCTCTTGATGCGGACCACTTGATCCAGCGGCACCCAGCCGCGGGTGTTGGTCGAAAAGACTGTGAGCTGGCGCAGCCCTTCGGCGCTGGTCCGGAACTGCATGGCGGCTCGCAAGCGCACGTCGTACTCTTCACCGCCGGAAGGGAACGACGAAACCACTTGTCCCGCCACCATGGTGTTCAACGCCTGGGCGATATCGTTGACTCGCACGCCTAAGTCCGCGGCGCGCTGCCGGTCGATCTCCACGCGCAACTCCGGCTTGCCGTATACCAGCGACGTATCGGCGTCGGCCACTTTTGGCATCTGCCGCAGCTTCGCCAGGATGGCCTGTGAATAGGTGTTGAGCTTGTCCAGGTCCGGCCCGGTGAGCGTGAACTGCACATCGGCCTGGCCACCGCCGGCCCCGCTGGACGCCTGTCCGACGCTGGTGCGCAGATCCTTGGGATAGTGCCTGAGAATCTCGCGCGCTTTCGCTACCATTTGATCCTGCGTTTCCTTGCGATCGCCGCGCGGGACCAGCTTCACATAGATGGAAGCGCTGTTGGCCTCGCCCGCGGCTGAGCCGGTGAATGAAGCGGACCCGACGCCCACCGACGTTAATGTGGCGGTGACCCCCGGCAGCGCGCGAAAATCACGGGCAATGCGCTCGGCGATGGTCACCGTGGCCGCCAACGAGGTTCCTTCCGGCGCGCGAATGCTGGCTTGAAATTCCGACCGGTCATCGGCCGGAATAAAGTTCTTGCCCACCAGCATGAAAAGGGGAACCGAGCTCAGTATCACGGCCCCGCTGATGGCCACCATGGTTTTGCGATGCGCCATGGACCACTCCAGCAGGGTGGTGTAGTGGGTATCCAGGAAACGGAAAAAGCGCGAATCCTTGGATCCCGACTTCTTCTGGCCCTCATGCTTGGGAAGCACCTTGACGAACCGCGAGGTGAGCATGGGCGTCAAAGTGAAGGAAACCAGCAGCGAGACCGCGATGGCGAACGCGGCCGTGAATCCGAAGGACGACATGAACCGGCCGACGATGCCACCCATGAATCCGATGGGCAGAAATACAGCCAGCAACGAAAAAGTGGTGGCCATCACGGCTAAGCCGATATCCTTGGTGCCTTCGATCGCGGCTCGATAGGGCGACATGCCCTTCTCTTCCATGAACCGGTAAATATTTTCGAGGACAATAATAGCGTCGTCGATCACGATACCCACCATGAGCGTCAGCGCCAGCATGGTGATCTGATTTAAGTCGAAGCCAATGGCGGCCATCAAGGCGAAGGTCGAAATGATGGAGGTGGGAATAGCCACCGCGGAAATCAGCGTGGTGCGGATGTTGGCGAGAAACGCGAAGACGATGGCCGCGGCCAGGATGCTTCCTTCGATCAGGTGCTCTTCGAGCGAATGCACGGCCGCCTTGATGAAGATGGACTGATCGTTGGTGATCTGAATGTGGATGTCTTTTGGCAGCACCGCTTCCACCTGTTTGATGCGCGCCTTCAAGGCGTCGGCGGCAGCCACCGTATTTTGGCCGGATTGCTTGGAAACCACCATGGTCACCGCGGGCTCGCCGTTGAGCCGTGCCGCCGTGGTCGGTTCTTCCTGCGAGTCCTCCGCGTAGCCGATGTCGCGCAGCTTCACCACGTACGACCCGCGCTGCGCAATCGCGATTTCGTTGAACTGCGCCGGGTCCACCAGCCGTCCCAGCGTGCGCACAGCCAACTCGCGGGCTCCCGCGTTCACGTTGCCGGCCGGCATTTCCATGTTTTGCTGTCGGAGAGCGTTAGCGACGTCCGAGATAGCCAGGTTGTAAGCGCGCATTTTGTCCGGATCCACCCAGACGCGAATTTCGCGCTTCAATCCGCCGACCAATTGGATCTGTCCGATGCCGCTGATGTTTTCTAGCTGCGGCTTGATCTGCTTATCGGCAATTTCGGTAACGTCGCGCAGCGGCCGCGGCGAGGAGAGAGCGATCTGCATGATGGGCGTGGCGTCGGGATCGAACTTCTGCACCACCGGCGCTTTGGCCGTGTCGGGCAGATCGTTGACGATCAGGTTCACCTTGTCGCGAATCTCTTGCGCGGCGACATCGCCGTTCTTATCCAGGGAGAACTGGATGGTGACCGTGGATGCTCCCTCCACCGAGGTCGAGTTGATCTCCTCAATTCCGCTGATCGTGTTCACGGAGTCTTCGACGCGCTTGGTGATGTCGGTTTCCACTTCCTCGGCCGAGGCCCCCGGATTGCTGACCGAAACCGACACGGTCGGCAGGTCGATCTTGGGCAGCAGGTCGACTCCCAAGGTGAAAAACGAGAAGCCGCCCACCACCATGAGCGCCACGATCAGCATGGTGGCGAAGACGGGCCGCTTGACGCAGAGTTCGGCAAGTTTATGCACGGGCTATTCTCCTGCACCGGCGGCGCCGGCTGTCGCCGGTCCTTCCGCATCGACGGGCTCGCCGTCAAACAAATCTTGAAGATGGCTGGTCGCGACCACGAAGTTCTCCCCGATGCCCGACAAAATCTGGATCATGTCGCCATCCACCGCGCCCAATTGCACCACCGCCACGCGCGCCTTGCCGTCGCGAATAAAAAATACCTGCGATGAGTTGGTGCTGGGATCGGTGAGAACGGTAGCGCGGGGCAAAAAGATTCCCGTGCTGCTGCCGTTCAGCAGAATGCGCGCCGTGGCAAACATGCCGGGCTTCAACGCCAAGTCCAGATTGGCGAACTTCGCTTCCACGGAAACGGTGCGCGAATTCGAATCGACAGTGGGATTAATGGATGTCACCGTGCCATGGAAGGTACGGCCGGGATACCCGGGAACGCTGGCTTCGACGTCCGCGTCAATTTTCAACTGCGGCGCGTTCGATTCCTGGACCTGCAGTTCCAGCTTGATCGGCGTCACGCGCACCAGCGTCGCGATCTTGGCCGTGAGCGCGACGTATTGGCCGACCGCTACGGGCCGTGCGCTGATATAACCCGTGAATGGCGCCTTGATGATGGTGTCGTCCACCGCCTTGCGCGCAATCGCGGTTTGGGCGCGAGCGCCGGCCAGCGACGCCTGCGCGTTAATCACGCCTTGGAAGCTTTGGCGCGCGGAATTGAGCGACGCCTCAAAAAGCTGCCGCGCGGAATTGGTTTGCTCTTTAGCTGTGTCAGCTTGGGTTCGCGCTTTATCGTAGGCGCTTTGTGAGACGTCGCCGGTCTTGATCAACGCGTCGTAGCGTTGCGCATCGGCCTCCGACATCTTGGCCTGCGCCACCGCGGAATCATAAGACGCTTTCGCGGAAAGCACTTCAGGCACGTTGTTGGCGTCGAATTTGCCGCCCTCAGCCAAACCGATATGCGACTCCGCCTGACGGAGGCTCGCCTCTGCTTGCTGTTCTGAAGCCAGCGCGGCTTGCAGTCGCAATTGCGCGTCGCGATCCTCCAGCTTGGCTAGGATCTGGCCTTCTTTCACGAACGCGCCCGCATCCACCGGAGTGGCAATCACGCGCCCCGCTGCGGGAGGCGCTACGTCCGACGATTCCTCGGCCAGAAAACTTCCCGTCACTTGCACCGAAGAAGAAACCTGGCGCGTGACCGCGCGCACGGTGGACACTTTGACCATCTTGGCCGGCCCGGTGGCGGCCTCGGTGAGTGAGATATTCTTGCCGGCATTGTTGCATCCGGCGGCGGCGAGCAGCGCGATTCCTACCACGCTGACCAACACTGATTGGGATGTTGTACGGCTTGCCATGAAATTACTTCTGCTTTCCTGTTGCAATACGGCCAGCAACGGGCCTCTGTTCCAGCCCGCCGAGAATAAGCTCCACGAACTGTTCGGCGATTACTTCGTCGCTGGATGGAAAATTCTTGGCGCCAAGAACGTGGCGAGCCATCGCGTAATGAACTATGGAACCGACCGCGAACATCACCGCCGCCCCCGGATCGCATTCCCGAAACGCACCTTCCTTCTGCCGCAGAGCAACGTAACGTGAAAGAAAATCGCCCATCGGGAGTCCGAATCGCTCATGGAACAGATCCGCGAGCAAATGCCCTTCCAGCGATGCGTAGAGCAGTAGCCGGTGAAACGCGGCGTCTTCCCGAAAGGAGCGAATCAACTGACGAGCGACATGCTGGAGTAGGCCGCGATCGTTCCGGCGCTCGGCCAGTTCGTTCATTTCCACAAACCAGCGGTCACCACCCATGGTGGCTTCCTTTTCGTCCAAAATCGCATGATAGAGATCTTCCTTGCTGGTGAAGTGGCGAAAAAGGATGGCTTCGCTAACGCCGGCGGCGGCGGCGATGTCCTTTGTTTTCGTGCCGCTAAAGCCGTTTCGCGCGAAGCTCTCCACCGCTACACGGAGAAGTTGCCGGCGGCGGTCCTCCCCCAGCATTCGTGGAGGGCGCGAAGGCACTTCGGACGGTTTGGGTGGAACGGACGGTGCAGGAACTGCTTCCATAAGTAAGTACTCACTCCTGTTGGTCGAAACCATAAGACGCCTGCCCACGCACCCAGGTTACGGGCGTTTGTGTGATATGCTTTGCCTCCATGTGGTCAGTCATTTACCACATGGCTTGCGATTCGGTCCGGTGCGCTGCCTACCCGCTCCACCGATCCCGGGAAGCGGTAACGTTATGTCTTTGCCCCGAACGACAGGAGCACTCTGCGGCGCATTAGCAATCCTGCTGGGATTACTGGTGCTGGTGGGGTGGATAGTCCACTCCAACGCCTTGGATGAAGCTGCGAGCGGTCTGCCCCCGATGCAGCACGACGCGGCCATAGGTTTTGTGCTGAGTGGTCTGGCTCTTTTGGGGACCGTATTCGGCCGTCGGCGATTCGTATTCGTCGGTTCTGCCTTGACTGTCATCTTAGCCGGCACCTCCCTTCTCGGGGAGCGGATGTCGCCGGCCAGTGCGCTCTGTTTCACAGTGATGGCCTTGGGCTTGCTGCTGGCGCAGATCAGCCCGATCCCGAAACCATCCTCCACGCTCGGTCTCGCAGGCTTCGTGGTCGCAGCAATCGCCGCATCGTGTGGCATCAGCGTTATCTGGGGCGGCGGCGACGCGTTTGGCCTGGGCGACTTAACCCGCATGACCTTTCCGACAGCGGCCGGCTTCCTGCTGCTGGGAATCGGGGCTGTGGCTGTCGCTTTGGACATGAGTCAAGCCGAGCTTCGCCAGCCGGTGTGGGCATCGATCGGCGCGGGCTTTTTTCTAGTGATCATCCGGATCGGATTGTTGCGGGCATTCTCCCCCGAGCGTCAGACCGGCATCTCTTCCGCCCTGGCGTTACTGGGAGCGCTGTTTGGAGCGGCTGTCTTTGGCGTGTTTGTACATCTCGCGCTGAAGGCGCATCTGCAACGCGACCTCCTGCGCAGGGCGGAACGGGCAGCCCATGCTGCGAATGAGCAACTCGAGCAGCGGGTGGAGGAACGAACCAGAGCGATTGAGGAAGCAAACGACGAACTGCGAAAGGAGATCGCGCGGCGCGAACGAGTGGAAGGGGACCTGCGGCAGCAGAAAGAAATTCTGCAAACCATTTTCGACCACGTTCCGGTGATTCTGAGGCTCGCCGACAAAGATGGCCGCACTCGGATGGTGAATCCCCAATGGGAGCGCGTACTGGGTTCCAAGGCGGAGCCGGAGAGGAGAGACGAAGATTCGTATCAGGAATATTACACGGATATCGAAGAGCGGCGGCGCGCTCTCGACTTTGTGGCGAACGCGACTTCCGAGTGGGCCGACTTCAAAACCAAATTGAGAGACGGACGAGTGATCGATACCTCGTGGGCGGTGGTGCGACTCTCCGATGAGGCCACAATCCGCATCGGGCAGGACATCAGCGAACGCAAACAGGCCGAACAGGAACTGAGGAAACAGAAGGAGATTCTGCAATCCATCTTCGATCACATTCCGGTGATGATCAATTTCGGCGATGGGAATTATGAACTCAAATTGGTGAATCGGGAGTGGGAGCGGACACTGGGATGGTCCTTGGAAGACATCCAACGCGATAACGTAGACATCCTGACGGAAAACTACCCGGATCCCCACTATCGTGAGCAAGTCCGGAAATTCGTAATGAATTCCAACGGTGAGTGGGCGGACTTCAAAACTACGGTCCGGGACGGCCGCGTGATCGACACCTCCTGGGCCATGCTCCATTTGGCGGACGGCACGAGCATGGGCATCGGACAGGACATCACCCGTCGCAAACGAGCCGAAGAGGCGCTGCGGGAGAGCGAGGAGCGGTTCCGCCAGCTGGCGGAAAACATCCACGACCTGTTTTGGATCAAGACACCCGACTTCAAACGGGTGCTGTACCTCAGTCCCGCCTACCAACGCATTTCGGGGCGCTCTCCGGAAGAACGCTATCGGGATCCCGATTATCAACCGTTCCTGAACACGATTCATCCCGAGGATCGCGAGAAGATGGCTCAGATCATGAAAAGCGGGGCGGGGACGGAATTCGATATCGAATTTCGCATCCTCCACGCCGATGGGTCGATGCGCTGGATTCGCGATCGCGGCTTTCCGATCCGGGATCAGTCGGGAAAGGTCTACCGGATCGCGGGTATCGCCAACGATATTACGGAGCGCAGACTCGCCGAGGAAGCGCTGCGCGAAAGCGAGGAAAGGTTCCGCCAACTGGCCGACAACATACGGGAAGTGTTTTGGCTGAGGTCGCCGGACTTCAAGCAACTGCTCTACGTGAGCCCCATGTATGAAAAGGTTTGTGGCCGGTCGTGCGAAAGTCTTTATTCGGCGGGTCCGGATTTTGTTGGGCTCCATCCTGACGACCGCGCCTGGCTGATGGAGATGACGCCGCGCCTCGCGGAGAAGGAATTTGAAATCGAATACCGGATCGTCACGCAGGATGGAGACATACGCTGGTTACGCGATCGGGGCTTTCCCATTCGCAATCCATCCGGTAAAGTCTATCGCATTGGTGGCGTGGCCGAAGACATTACAGACCGCAAAGAAGCCGAGGACCGTCTCAAGGCCAGCAGCGAGCAGTTGCGCGCCCTCTCCGCAAATCTGCAATCGGCGCGCGAGCAGGAGGCCGCGCGCATCGCCCATCAAATTCACGATGAGATGGGCGGCATTCTCACCGGTTTGCGATGGGAGCTGGAGGCGATGAAAAAAATGATTGACGAGCCAGCCGATGCGTGGCCCTTGAAAGCGGTGATGCAGGCTAAACTGGCCACTATGCTCGGCCTCACCGACTCCACTCTCAACGTGGTGCGCCGCATCGCCTCCGAACTGCGCCCCAGCATCCTGGACGATCTGGGTTTGATGGAAGCAGTGGAATGGCAGACGGAGCAGTTCCAAGCGCGAACCGGAATTGAGTGCCGCTGCCACTGTTCTCTCCCCAGTATCCCTTTAGACGAAGTGCAGTCTACGGCCGTGTTCCGTATCCTTCAGGAAGCCTTGACGAACATCATCCGTCACGCCCAAGCCACCCGCGTGGCCGTGGCGATGATGGTAGAGAACGAAATGTTCACCGTGACGGTGACCGATAACGGCCGTGGAATTACGCCAGAAGAAATGCGCAGCAGAAACTCGCTGGGGCTGCTCGGAATGCAGGAACGCGCTCACTTGATCGGAGGGCGCGTCGACATTGTTGGACTGAAGGGAACTGGCACCACGCTGCACGTTCTCGTCCCGCTGGCCAGAGCGGAGTCCGCGGGAGCGATGTGATGAAAAGGGTGCTCATCGTCGACGATCACGAAGTAGTTCGGGATGGCGTCAAAAGACTCCTGGACGAACAGCCTGGCTCCATTTCCTGCGGCGAAGCTGGCACGCCCGATGAAGCCCTTCGCATGGCGCTGGCCGACGATTGGGATGCCATGGTCCTGGATCTCTCTTTCGCCGGCAAGAGCGGGCTGGAGGTTCTCAAGGAGCTGAAGCAGGTTCGCCCCCGGCTTCCCGTACTGGTGCTCACCATGCATTCCGAGGAGCAATACGCGCGCCGGGCATTTAAAGCGGGCGCCGCTGGATTTATCACCAAGGACAGCCCGCGGGCCGAACTCTCCAGGGCCATTCATAAGGTGCTGGATGGCGGGAAGTACTTGAGCCCCGCCCTGGCCGAGAGGCTGATCGTCGACCTGGAACGCGGCGTCGACCGGCCGCCGGATGAGACCCTGTCCGATCGCGAATTTCAGGTCATGCGTCTCATCGCCTCCGGGAAGACTCTCAGCGAAATTGCCGAGCTATTGTCCCTGAGTGATAAGACCATTAGCACCTATCGGGCGCGCCTTATGGAAAAAATGCGCATGCGTACCAACGCCGAACTCACCCATTACGCCATCCAGAACAAGCTCGTGGATTGAAATTCCTTGAAGCTGAGGCGGACATTTTTGTAGTCCTTAATCGGACAACAAAATCAAAGACGTCCTGATAGCCAACGTGGGAAGTTGTCCATAGACTGGAATGTCTCTGAGAGCTGTTCGGGTGGGAACCAATTGACGGATACGAAGGCGGATCTGGACCCAAAGTCACTGGGGGAGAACTTAGGCGGAGCCTGGACCCTGCTGAGCGCACGTCTGAAAAAGCTGCGCCGCGAGCTTCACTTGGTCGATAGAGCCATAACTGCATTGACAGAGCTCTCGCAGGCGCGAAAGTCGAGGGACAGACGCGCTCTGCGGAACTAACCGGTTACAAGCCGGGCGGGCACGTGGAAAGCTGGAAGGAATCGAAACGTGAGTCTCGACGACGCGGACCCACGCCGGAACTCGATCGCCTCCCAGCCGAGCTATCATAGCAATACAGTTGCCGCTGCGTTCGTCCGGCTCTGCGCGCCTGGATCCGCAGCCCCGTCCTTCTTAGCCCGCCACGTCCGCGAAAGCCACCCAGTTGGCAAAAGCTACGGCAGTCCCACTAGTGTTATGTTGAAAGTGACTCCGATTTCAAACCCATGCTTGCTACAAAACTCGTAACCAGCGAGGATCCTAACGCACAAGAGACCAGCGAGTGGCTGGAAGCCCTGGACGGCATTGTTGAGGAGGGAGGGGTCGACCGGGCCGCCTACCTGCTCGCACGCCTCACGGACCGCGCCGCTCTGTACGGAGTTCAAACTCCCAGCGGGCTGAAGACTCCTTATATCAATACGATTCCGGTGGATGATGAAGTGCCCTATCCGGGCGACCGCGCCATTGAGCGGCGGATCAAGAGCCTCATCCGTTGGAACGCCATGGCCATGGTGGTGCGCGCCAACAAGCACGACAGCGGCATTGGTGGCCATATCTCCACCTACGCGTCGCTGGCGACGCTAGCCGAAGTGGGGCACAACCATTTCTTCCACGCACGGCACGGAGACCAACCCGGGGATTTTGTCTACTTCCAGGGCCATGCCTCACCCGGCGAGTACGCGCGGGCGTATCTGGAAGGCCGTCTGAATGAGAAGCACCTGGAGAACTTCCGGCACGAATTGCGCGAGCATCCCGGGCTCTCCTCCTATCCGCATCCCTGGCTCATGCCGGACTTCTGGCAGTTTCCCACGGTCTCGATGGGTATCGGGCCGATCAATGCGATCTACCAGGCGCGCTTCATGCGATATCTGGAGAATCGCGGCATCATACCGGTAACCGCGCGCAAGATTTGGGCCTTTGTCGGCGACGGCGAAACCGACGAGCCGGAATCCCTGGGCGCCATCGCGCTGGCGTCTCGCGAGCGATTGGACAACCTCATCTTCGTGGTGAACTGCAATTTGCAGAGGCTCGATGGCCCGGTTCGCGGCAATGGACAGATCGTCACCGAGCTGGAAACGCATTTCCGTGGCGCCGGATGGAACGTCATCAAAGTTTTGTGGGGCAGCAACTGGGACGACTTGCTGGCCCGCGATACCACCGGATTACTCGTCAAGCGCATGAACGAATGCGTGGACGGCGAATATCAGAATTTTAAGGCTAAAGGCGGCGCTTATACCCGAAAAGAGTTTTTTGGGAAATATCCGGAGTTGTTGAAACTGGTGGAGCACCTGTCCGACGAAGAAGTCGGCGCTTTAAGGCGCGGCGGTCATGATCCGTTGAAGGTTTACAACGCTTATCAGCGCGCACTCAATAATACGGGGTCGCCTACCGTGATCCTGGCCAAGACTGTCAAAGGATATGGTCTGGGCGAAGCGGGCGAAGGCCGCAACGTCACGCATCAGCAGAAAAAGCTGAATGAAGACGAGATGATCTATTTCCGCCGCCGCTTTGACATCCCCATTTCGGAAGAGACCGTCCATACCGCGTCGTTCTATCGCCCGCCGGAAGATAGCCCTGAGATGCGCTACATCCGCGAGAGGCGGGAAGCACTGGGAGGCAGCCTGCCGGCGCGTTCGGTGCCCAAGATCACCATCCAGGCGCCGCCGCTGGAGACCTTCGCGGAATCGGTGGCGGGATCGGGGGGCCGCGAAGTATCCACTACCATGGCTTTCGTGCGCGTGCTCACGCTGCTGCTGAAAGACAAGGGCTTGAGCCAGTACATCGTGCCGATTATTCCCGACGAAGCGCGAACATTCGGCATGGAGTCTCTGTTCCGGCAGTATGGCATCTACGCCAGCCGGGGCCAGCTCTACAAACCGGTGGACAGCGAGAATTTCCTGTTCTACAAGGAAGCTAAGAACGGCCAAATCCTGGAAGAAGGCATCAACGAAGCCGGATCCATGTCGTCGTTCACGGCCGCCGGCACTGCTTACGCCAATTATGGCGTGCCGATGATCCCGTTCTTTACCTATTATTCGATGTTCGGGTTCCAGCGCATAGGCGATTTGATTTGGGCTTTTGCCGACTCGCGCGGCAAGGGTTTCCTTATGGGTGGAACCGCGGGCCGAACCACGTTATCCGGCGAAGGTCTGCAACATCAAGACGGACACAGCTTAGTGCTGGCCAGCACGGTCCCCACCTGCCGCAGCTACGATCCCGCATACGCCTATGAAATCGCGGTGATCATCCAGGACGGCATCCGGCGGATGTACGAGGAGATGGAAGACCGCTTCTACTATCTGACCATCTACAACGAAAACTACGCTCAGCCTGCCATGCCGGAAGGTGTAAAGGACGGCATCCTGCGCGGGATGTATCGCTACCAAGCCGCTGAGAATGGAAATGCGAAAGTGCAGCTCTTTGGAAGCGGGCCAATTCTCAACGAAGCCTTGCGTGCGCAGAAGATCCTGTCCGAGCAGTATCAGGTTGCGGCCGATGTCTGGAGCGTTACCAGCTACAACGAATTGCGTCGCGAAGCTTTGGAAGTGGAGCGCTGGAACCGTCTACACCCCGCCGAACCCGAACGCCAACCCTATTTACTGAAAGCGCTAGAGAACGTGCCTGGCCCGATTGTCGCTTCCACCGATTATATGAAGGTAGTGGCCGATCAAATCGCGCCCTGGCTCCCCGGCCGCTTGGTCACCTTGGGAACGGACGGCTTCGGACGTAGCGACAATCGCGAGCATTTGCGGAAGCACTTCGAGAACGGCGCCGAAGCCATTGCCGCGGCTGCGCTGGCGCGCCTGGCCCGTGACGGCCAGTTCGACAAGCAGCGCGCCCAAGCCGCCATTCTGGCACTGGGCCTGGATCCGGAAAGCTCCAACCCCGCGACGAAGTAGCAATTCGCTTGGCATTTCGCACTTACGCGCACCACATTCGCTCCCGGGTGCATCGCATGGCGGAAGCCGAAGTCTTTTTGTCGCAGGCGTTGCGCTGAGCGGTACGATGGCAGCATGCTCTATCTGTCTGAAGAGGATGTTCGGGCGTTTCTGCCGATGCAGGAAGCCATTGGCCTGATGCGCGGTGCATTTGAAGCGCTGGCGCAGGGCCGGGCGATCAACCAGCCGCGGCGCCGTCTGATCCTGGACACGGGCTCTGTTTTGCACAGCATGGCAGGCTCGTACGGCCGCTATTTCGGGATTAAATTCTACTCCACGAATCCCCGTTATGGCGCGCACTTTTACTTCGTGCTGTACGACGCCGAGACAGCTGCGCCACTGGCGTGGATGGAGGCGAATCACCTGGGACAGATTCGCACCGGCGCCGCCACTGGTTACGTAACCGATCTACTGGCGAATCCGGAAGCGGACACACTCGGCGTTATTGGCTCTGGCTTTCAAGCCCGGACGCAGGTGGACGCGATTCGCGCGGTCCGGCCTATCAAGACCGTCCACGTCTGGAGCAGGAGCGAGGAGAAACGGCGGAAGTTCGCGGATGATTGTGGGGCACAAGCGGTCTCGACAGCGAGGGATGCCGTTCGCGGAGCCCAGATCGTCGTCACCTCAACGAATGCACAGGAGCCGGTTTTGGAAGATGCCTGGATCGTGCCAGGAACCATGCTCAATGCGATGGGCGCCAACACGGCCAAGCGCAGGGAGTTACCTTCCGATCTGGTTCGGCGAGCAAAATTAGTTGCAGTGGACTCTCTGGAGCAAGCCAAGATAGAAGCAGGGGATTTGATCCTGGCAGATAGTTGGAAGAATGTTGTGGAGCTGAAGGACGTAAAGCCACACTTCGACCCCAATCAAATCACAATCTTCAAATCGCTTGGAATTGCTGTGGAGGACGTGGCCGCCGGAGCCTTCGTCTATGAGAAGGCGCTGGCTACTCCTGAACGCTTTGCTGATCGGAATCGCGCCAGGCACTAATCTTCAGGCGGCGGCAAACCCAGCACAAGCCTTCCGCCGAATTGGGCGCACAAACGGCGCCGCACACGGTACATTTCTCGGTGTGCTTCATCTGATCCGGGATTACCAACCGCTTGGCTTCGTCCAGAAGCTGCTGATCGATCACCGGATCGGGGACCACCGGTCGCGGCACCGCCATGGGTTTTCGTTTCATCCGACTAAAGACTACAGTAGCATGTCCGCGGAACCCGTTATGCTGCCCGGTCCAGGCGCATAATGTAAGCCGGATCGAGCGCCGCCGAGCAGCGCGAGCACTTTTGACCTGGTTTTACCTTGGACGCCTTTCCCGTGGTAACAACGATGCCTTCCACCGTGTGCGTGCAGATGGGACAGTAAACAAATGCCTTGCTCTCATATTGAGGCACCGGCGGCCGCACTTGGGAGCGAGTCTGAATGTTCATGTGTCCTCCTTCCATACTGCATGAGACGCAAGTGAGGGCCCAATGGATCGAAGAATTATAGGAACGAAGCGGGTACACTGAAACTGTTCATTACTTTATGAAGACAGCGTTCGTTTTCCCCGGCCAGGGCTCGCAATACATTGGAATGGGCAAGAGCCTTGCCGAAAAATTTGCATCCGCTCGTGCGATTTTCGACCAAGCTGACCAGGCCTTGGGATTTTCCCTAACCCAACTTTGCTTTGAAGGTCCCGCCGAGACGCTGCAACTCACCGAGAACATGCAGCCCGCCGTGCTCACGGTGTCCGTGGCGGCTTGGCGGGTGCTGGAAGAGCAGAACGTCCACCCGGATTTTGTCGCCGGCCACAGCCTGGGCGAATACAGCGCTTTGGTAGCTGCCGGGGCGCTGGCTTTCGCCGACGCGGTGCGCCTGGTCCGCAAGCGCGGACAGTATATGCAGGAAGCGGTTCCGGTGGGGGTGGGCGCCATGGCTGCGTTGCTAAAGCTTCCTCCCGACAAGCTCTATTCGATCCTGGCCGAAGCGTCGCAAGGCGAAGTGGTAGCAGCGGCTAACTACAATTCACCGGATCAAGTGGTGATTGCGGGCAACGCGGGCGCTGTAGCCAGAGCCGTCGATCTGGCGAAAGCCGCAGGCGCCAGGCGAGCCATCCTGCTTCCCGTGAGCGCGCCGTTTCATTGTACGTTGATGGAGCCGGCACAGAGACGCCTGCAGGCGGACCTGGACGCGACTGAGTTTCGCGATCTCACAGTGCCGCTGATGAACGGCTGGCAAGCGCGCGTGATTCGCACGGGCGTCGAAGCGCGCGAGGGCCTGTATCAACAGGTGCCCAATCCGGTCCGCTGGACAGACGTGATTGGGGAGCTATCTTCACTGGGTGTCAGCCGTTTTGTCGAAGTGGGCGCGGGCGGGGTGCTCACGGGCTTGCTCCGCAACATCGGAAGCACTTTGCAAGGTGACAACGGTCTGGAAGGTTCCAAGTTCGGAGAAGCGGAAGATCTGGAGAAGTTACATGCGGCAATCGCTTAACATAGCCTTGATTCTCGCGGCAGTATCGGTCTTTTGCTGCTTGATATGTATGACGAGTTGCAAGCAGTCCCCTCCGCCGGCCGCCAAGCCGGATCTGGCGAGCCTCACCGACGATTTCGTGTATGAATCGCTGGCGCTCTCGCCGGTCTCGGCCACATCCGCCGGTTATCACGAGCACAAGGGCGCGCATCTGGATGAGCAGATCGACGATTTCAGCGCGGCAGGAATCGACCAGCAGCACAAGTTCTACTCGGATTTTCACAATCGCTTGGCTGCCATCCAACAGGACTCATTGTCAGCCGAAGACCGCGCCGATTACCAAATCATCGACAACCAGGTGAACCTGTCGCTGCTGGAATTCGAAAAGATCCAAAGCTACCGGCACAATCCGACGGTCTATGTAGAGCTGGTGGGCAACGCGGTTTTCAACCCGTTTGTGCTGGAATACGCACCGATCGAGACCCGTTATCGGGCGATCATACAGCGGCTCCAAAAGATTCCAGCTCTGATGCAACAGGGCCAAGCGAACTTGATGGACGCGCCAGAGATCTGGAATCGAGTGGCGCGTGAAGAGAATGAAGGCAACCTGGAGCTGATCGACAAGACCTTGCGCGCCAAGGCGCCGGACGCTTTGAAGGCGGACTACGATCGCGCCGCTGGGCCCGCTCTAGATTCGCTTCGCGCGTTCACCAAGTTCCTGACCGGCGACCTGTCGAAAAAGACCAGCGATTGGCGGCTCGGTAAAGAGAATTACGACCAGAAGTTCGCCTACACGCTAGTTTCCGGCAAGAAGCCCGAGCAAGTGCTGGCGGAAGCCGAAGCCGCGTTGAAGGACGTCCGCGAGCAGATGGCCAAACTGGCAGCTCCGCAGACGGTGAAGGCCGCGCTGGACAAGATCGCGCAACAGCACACCACTCCAGACGCTTACATGGATCAAGCCAAGAAGGATCTGGAAGAAGCCACCAACTTCGTCCGCGAGAAGCACCTGGTCACGTTGGCGCCAAGCGCCAATCTGCAAGTGATCCCGACCCCAGAGTTCATGCGTGGCATCTATTCGGTGGCCGGATTCAACGCGGCGCCGGCGCTGGAACCGCAACTGGGCGCATTTTATTGGGTGACGCCCATTCCAGCCAACTGGCCTAAGGCGCGAGTGGAATCGAAGCTGCGCGAATATAATCGTTACGGCATGATGGAGATCACCATTCATGAGGCCATGCCGGGCCACTACGTGCAGTTCCAGTTCGCAAACGCGCTGGAACCGAAGTCGCGCCGTGTGCTCCGCAGCATTTACGGAAACGGACCTTACGTGGAAGGCTGGGCCTTGTACACGCAGCAGATGATGTCGGACGAAGGCTTCATGAACAACAGCCAAGATCTGCGGCTCACGATGATGAAGCAATTGCTGCGCTCGATTGCGAATGCGATTCTCGACATCCGGCTGCAAACCATGGGTATGACCGAGCAGCAGGCGCTGGATTTAATGATGAACGACACGTTCCAGGAAAAAGAAGAAGCCACCGGAAAATTCCAGCGCGCGCAGCTATCTTCGTGCCAGCTTCCGATGTATTTCATCGGCTGGCGCGGCTGGCTGGACACGCGCGAGGCTTACAAAAAGCAAAAAGGGGCGGCCTTCCAGCTTCAGCAATTCCACGACGCTGCGTTGAAGGAAAGCTCGGCGCCGCTACCGGCGCTGGGTGCGCTGCTGCAGTAAACATGCGCGGTGGTACCATGGGAGAAGAAGATTCTACCGAGGTACCGCCAAATGTCTTTGAACATCAAGAGCATGGAGGCCCACCGCTTGGCCCGGGAACTTGCGCAACTGCGTGGGGTCTCTCTTACACACGCCGTCACGGAGGCACTCCGCGAAAAACTGGATCGCGAGAAACATCGCCGACGCGATAAGCCTCTGAGCACCGAACTGTTGGAGATTGGTAAGCGCTGCGCCGCTCACGTGAGGAAGCCGGTCAAGTCCAGCGATCACGCCGATCTGCTTTACGACAAGAGCGGACTCCCCCGCTGAGTGCAGCGATGATTATTGATGCTTCGGCCGTTCTGGCAATTCTCTTGGACGAAAGAGACGCCGCCATATTTGCCAGGGCGATCGAGAGGGCCGGGGATCGACGCATCTCGGCAGCCAGTTATTTGGAAGCAGCCTTGGTAATCGACAATCGGGGGGATGCTGTGGCCCAGCGCGAGTTTGACCGCTTCTTTGAGCGATCTGCGATCACCATAGAGCCGGTAACTCTCGAACAAGCTCGGATCGCAAGAGGAGCTTACCGAGATTTCGGAAAGGGCCATCATCGGGCAGCATTGAACTTTGGGGATTGCCTCACCTACGCTCTCGCTCGGGTGTCCGATCAACCGCTGTTATACAAGGGTCGTGACTTCAGCCAGACAGATCTGCAATCCGCGCTGAAGGAGTAGTTCAGAATTTCAGCACGTGCCAGAGGCTTGCGAAGTCGTCGGTCCAGGTGATGGGCGCGCGGCTGCTCCACTCAGAGAAGTGATGTACCAAACCTGTGCGCTCCAGGAAATTCTGATTCGACGTCAACAAAACCCAGCGTGAGCTGCTCTCGCCCGTGGCGGGATCGTCTTCTGAAACGATTTGCACAGCCGTCCAACCTAAATAGCGCGCCATTCCGCGCGCCACCGGATCCAGATTCAGCGCCCGGTTGGAGATGTGCAGCGCAAGCACGCCGCCGGGCGTCAGACGCCGCCGGTAGATGTCCGCGCATTCGGCTGTCAGCAGATGCATTGGTATTGAATCGCTGGAAAACGCATCCACCGCGATCAAGTCGAAATCCCGCGAACGGCCCCCGGCCAATTCCCGTTCCAATTGCACGCGCGCGTCCCCCAACTCCACTTCGGTTTGCGCCTTTGAGTCACGCAGAAAGGAAAACCACGTTCGCGCGATCTGCTCCACATCCGGATTGATTTCGTAGAAGCGAAACGTATCGCCTGGGCGTCCCCAAGCCGCCAGGGTGCCAGCGCCCAAGCCAACCACTCCGATGCTCCGGTTGGGTTTATCGATCGCCTTCAGCGCCATCGCGATACCGCTATGCGGTCCATAGTAAGAGGTGGGCCAATCTTTTCGAGCGGACTGCAGGTACTCGAACCCGTGCCGTGTGCGGCCATGCTGCAGTTCGCGAAAAGGGCCGTTGGAATCCTCGCGCGCCGTTACGCGCAGGATGCCGTAGAAATTCCGCGCGCTCACTTCGACGCCTAGCTTCCCACTGGTCACGGTGGCGACCATCGCGGTGAATCCTCCGATCAACAGCGCCATCAGAGGCAGGCGGACGGCGAGATTCCGGCTGGTCCATTGAGCGAGCGCGCCGGTGCGCATCCATCCAACGAATCCCAGCAAGCAAGTGACTGCCAGGCCGATTTGATATTCACTGAATTCGGTAAATAACCGCGGTGCGATGAGTGCGACGAAGACTCCACCTATGGCGCCACCGGCCGCGATGGTCAAATAAAACGTCGTGAGATATCGAGGTGACGGACGGGATCGTGCCAGTTCTCCCTGGCAGACCATGCAGGCAGCGAAAAGCGCAATCAGATAGATCACGAGTTGCCATCGCAGTGACAACCCAATCGACACGCTGGGAAGCGCGGAGGCGATGGGAGCGAAAAGCCCCAGCGCGATGGCGTAAGGCGTCCGCCAATAGAAACGGTCGCTTTCAAACGCGAGCACGAACGTGAGCAAGTAGATCGCCAGCGTTGCCACCCAGAGGAACGGACTGACGGCAATGTCCTGCGAGATTTGATTGGTGGTGGCCACCAGCGACGTCGAAGCACAAAAGGAAAGGCCGAGCCAGAACAGCACGGTCCCGAGCGTGGGGCCAGCCGCTTCTTCGATCTCACCGCTCGCCGATGTTGCCGCTGTTTCGACGGACCGCAAGCGCCAGGCGGCGAACCCGCACAGGATCGCGAACGCCAGGTACAGCCCGGTCCATATAAAACCTTGCGTCCGCAACCGCAGTAACGGCTCGAAGACGAATGGATAACTCAATAACGCAAGAAACGATCCAAAATTCGAGAGGGCATAGAATCGCCAGGGTGCTTTTTGGGGATTATCGATCGTGAACCAATGCTGCAGAAGAGGCGCCGTCGCAGACAATAACAAGTACGGGCCACCCACGGTCACCGCGAGCAGAAGTAAGATCCGGCCGGAAGGATCGGCGGCCGCAGCAGGTTTCCAAATCGCCGCATTCGCGCTTAGAGGCAGAAACGCGAGGGATGCGAGCAGCAATCCGATATGGACGCCCGCCTGAAGACGCACGTTCGCGAGCGAGCCCAGCCAATGGGCGTACGCGTAACCGGCCAGCAGGCAGGCCTGGAAGAACAGCAGGCACGTGGTCCAAACAGCGGGTCCTCCGCCAAACCACGGCAGAATGTAACGTCCAATTATCGGTTGCAATTGGAAAAGAAGAAAGGCGCTCAAAAAGATCGTGACAGGAAACAGAACATGATACGTTGGGAAGAGAAATGAACCAAAATGAAGTGGACGAAGGACTCGAAGTGCTGACCGAGGCGTCTCCCGCTCCGGCGTTGTTGGGCCCATCGCTACTACGCTTGGCCTACGCTTTGGAGTTCCTAATCGCATTGATTGCCATTATTAGCCTCTGGAGCGAAATTGGGGGAGAAGGCCATCTCGATCTTATGCCTTGGTACATCAAATTGGGATGTATCGTAGGCTTGGCATGGTGTTGCGTCCGTTTTACCGCGGCCCTGGTGGAACGGCAGGAAGTTTGGACGCGGCGTACCATAAGTTGGTTCGCGGGCATCTTACTGTTTTGCATTGCCATGGCTGGGATCACGTATTATTATCACTTGCACGAAGAGCAGGATGACGGGGACGACGAAAACACTGCTGCTACGTCGAACATAAATAATCGAGGAACTCTCTCTTATCATGCCAGTAAACGCACTAAGCCCTCAATTCCAATTTGCTTCCTGGCGCGTTCCACAATTCCAACGGGCGATCGAATACCCACTGGAAGTGTTGGACGAGATCCGCGCCTTCGCCTGTGACGAATCGTTACAGCTTTCCCGTGGTGGAGAAGACGTGGGGGGCGTGCTCTTCGGAACTCGGCGTGACGACCTGATCCGCATCCTGACCTGGCGGCCCATTGCTTGCGATCACACGCAAGGCGAGGGCCTGCGATTGTCCGCTAGCGATCGCATGAACTTGGCGGTGCAGTTGGAAATGGCCAGGCAGAATCCGGATTTGAAGGACCTCCGGCCGCTCGGCTGGTTCGTGTCGCATTTGCAAGGCGACGTTTGCCTGTCTGCTTCGGATCTGGAAACCTACAACGGCTTCTTTCCGGAGGCATGGCAGGTGACGCTGGTGATTCGTCCGCAAGCAAGCGGCCGCGCGCGAGCGGGCTTCTTTGTGCGCGAAGCCGACGAGAAGGTGCTGACGGAATCCAGCTATCAGTGCTTTGACTTGGAACCGATGCTGGCGCCCGTGCCTGCATCCCCGATCGCGACGAATGTCTCGAATGCTCCGGCGGCGCCTGAGCCTGGAAAACGGGAGCAAGTTCAGACCGCGCCACCGGTGCAGAGTGCGCCACTGGCTCAAACCAAACCACTGGCTCCGGCTACCCAACCGGCGCTGCCTATTCAACCGGTCCTAGCACCATCCCCGCAACCGAAGCCTCCCTCAACCCCCATCAGCCGCGTGGAGCCGCTAAACCCATTGCCGCCCGCACCGGTAATTCCACCCCGGCCCGTTCAACCGCCCAGCTTTCAGATTGATGAAAACCTTCCCACTCGCGAGCGATGGCTGTGGGCGATACCCATCCTTCTAGCCCTCGGGATCGCGGCATTTATGCTTTACCAGCGGCGCGCTCCAACGTCCATCGCGCTTCGGGCGTCGAATGAAGCGCAAACCGCGCAACTGGTGTGGGACGCGAGTTCGCGCGCGGTACGCGAGGCCGATCACGGCGAGATTGAAATCAACGATGGCGGTAAGACGTCGCAGGTTTCACTTACCGGCGATCAATTGCACGCCGGCAAATTGTCCTATGTGCCGCAGTCGGGCGATGTCACCTTCGTGATGACCATTTATCCGCCGAATGGCGAGCCCTTGCATGACTCCACAAGATTCATCGCACCGGTGTTCCATGCACCCACCGAACCACCTCAATTGCTCCCACCCAGTCCCCCTGCGCCAAGTGCGGCCGCTCCGCCAGCCGTAGGGAACGACGCGCTCGAGCGGCAGGTAGAGCAACTCAAAATAGAGCTCGCGAACGAACGCGCCCATTCTTCTGAATTGCAAAACCTGGTCCGAATTCTTGAAAATCGCCTGGCCATTCAGCCTGAAGCGCAGAAACCTCACTAACGAAAGGCGCTATTTGAAATAGGGATCCGGTTCCGGAATCGCCGCGCCATCCTTGCGTGGAGACGAAGCGCCGTAGTTGATCTTGGTGGCCGAGTCATGCAGGATCGCCTGGCCGCCGCCCATCAGACCGGAAAAATCCCCCTGCACCTCCAGCTGATGTCCCTTCTGTTCCAGTTGGCTCCGGATCACGTCCGGCACGCGCGCTTCGATGAGCAGGTCACAGCCGCTGACAGAGAGCTTGGTGAAACGGGGCGCTTCGAGAGCGGCTTGAATATTCATCTTGTGATCCACGATGTTGCTCACCACCTGCATCTGCGCCTGCGCCTGATTGATGCCCCGCATGATGCCGAACGCGATGTGCTGGGTGCCTTGCTCCATGAATCCGGGAATGATGGTGTGGAAGGGACGTTTGCGCGGCGCCAGCGCGTTGGGATGATTCGAATCGAAATCAAACGCCGCCCCCCGATTGTGTAACAAGAATCCCATCCCTTGCACCACAATTCCCGAGCCGAAGATATCGTAGTTGCTCTGAATCCAGGAGACCGTGTTGCCTTCCTTGTCCACGGCGCTTAAGTACGTCGTGTTGCCGTGCGCGTCTTGAGGACTGCCCGGTTCTACATTGCAATGCGCCTTGGCTGGATCGATCAAGGCCGCCCGTTGTTTGGCGTACGGCTTCGACAGCAGGCCGGCCACGGGCACCGCACCGAACCTCGGATCGCCCACATAGCGATGGAGGTCGCGCAGCGCCAGTTTATCGGCTTCGATCTTCAGATGCAGCGCTTCAACGCTCGACGGATCGTATTGCCCGAGCGGAAAATTCTCCAGGATATTGAGCATTTCGAGCGTCCCAATTCCCTGCCCGTTGGGCGGAAGCTCGGACACTTTCCATCCGCGATAATTGGTCGAAATCGGCTGCACCCACTCAGGCTGATACTCGCGCAGATCGGCGGCAGCCATCGTTCCGCCGAGGTGTTGGGAGGTCTTCAGTAGCGCCTCACCAATCGGACCCTCGTAAAAAGCCCGCGCGCCCAGTTCCGCGATCAGACGAAAAGCATGGCCCATCTCGGGATTGCGAAAAATTTCGCCCACCTTGGGCGCGCTGCCGTTGGGTAAGTAGACTTTGCGCGCTTCATCCGTCAAGCGCGAGTTCGTATTTTCCCAATCCCATTGGATGAGCTCGGTCACCGGGAAACCGTGCTCGGCATAGTAAATGGCGGGTTTGAATAAATCTGGCCAAGGAAGCCGGCCGAAACGCTTGTGCAGCATTTCCCATCCCGCCACACAACCAGGTACCGTCACGGTGTGAATGCCAGTACCGGGCATTTCGTTCATGCCCTTTTTTTTCAGATAGTCGATACTCAAGCCCTGCGGAGCCCAGCCACTGGCATTGATACCGACCAGGCTTTCGGTCTTGGAATCCCATATCAACGCGAAAAGATCGCCGCCCGGCCCATTCATCATGGGCTCCACGACGCTTAAGACCGCGTTTGCGGCGATGGCGGCGTCAACGGCCGATCCGCCCCGCGCCAGAATCTGAGCGCCGGCTTGCGATGCCAAAGTTTGGGCCGTCGCGACGATGCCGCGCGTGGTGATTGTCATGGAGCGGGCTTGCGAACGATCCTGCGCGCTTGCAATCGCCGGAATCAGGAGCAGCAACAAAGAGAGATGGGATGTGGTCACGAGCCATTCATTTTACATGACTCCTTCACCGGCCGCGCAGTTTAGCCGCATCCGCTAAAATAGAGGAGTTCCGCTTCAAAGAGTTGGGTCGAGAAGAGTTGAGTCAAGGTCGAACCTCGTCGCATCTAACAGGATTTAGGCCCAAAGGCTGTTCATGGTCTTCGATCGTATTCATTATTCGACGTTTGCCTTACTACTGGCTGTCAGCGCTTGTGCCGTGACATGCGGCTGCAATTCCGCTGCGCAGAACCAGGGCCCGGCCCAGGCTCCTCCGCCGATGGTGGTAGTGACGCAGGTGGAAAGCAGCGACGTGCCGGTGCTGTCGGAATATCCAGCACAAACCTACGCGCGTAACACGGTGGAAGTGCGTGGCCGCGTGGACGGGTACATCGACAAATGGCTCTTCCATCCCGGCCAGGAAGTGCATGCGGGCGACGTGTTGTACGTCTTGGATGGACGGCCCTATGAGGCGGCGGTGGAGCAGGCCAAGGGGAATCTGGCGCAGAGCGAGGCGGATCTAGAGTTCGCGCGCAAGCAGGTGGCGCTGCTGCAAGCCGAGGCGAACCTGGCCGCCGCGCAAGCCAATCTGCTGAAAGCCCAGCAGGACTACGACCGCTTGACGCCGCTGGTAAAAGATGAAGCCGCCGCGCAACAGGAACTGGACACCGCGGTTGCGGCTTTGCACGCGGGCGAGGCCAACGTGCGAGCCAGCCAAGCCAACGTAGATCAGACGCGCCTGTCGACGCAAACGCAGATCTCTTCCACCGCTGGAAAAATGGACGCGCAACGCGGCGCCCTTCGCACCGCCACGCTCAACCTGGAATACGCCACCATTCGCGCTCCCATCAGCGGATTGATCGGCGATACGCTGGTTCCGGTCGGCGGGCTGGTGAACGCAAATGCAGCGCAGCCGCTCACCACCATCGTTCCGCTCGATCCCATCTGGGTGCGCTTCAAAGTCACCGAGTCGCAGTATCTTTCATTCAAGAAGAACCCCACGCTTCTCAATTCGGCGCTCGCGCTGATTTTGGCCGACAATACCGAATTCCCTGAGAAAGGGCGCATCGCAAACACGCTCAACCAGGTGGATCCAAAAACCGGCACGCTCGAATTACAGGCCAGCTTTCGCAACCCACAACACACGCTGCTGCCCGGACAGTTCGGCAAAGTGCGCGTCGAAACCGAGCTGCGCCGCAACGTGATGCTGGTACCGCAGCGCGCCATTCAGCAGCTCCAGAGCGAGCAAACGGTGCTGACCGTCGGCACCGGAAATATCGTGGAGCTTCGCGCCATCACCACTGCCGAGCGCGTGGGCGAGAACTGGATCGTGCAGCAGGGGTTGAAGCCCGGCGATCGTGTCATCGTCGAAGGCCAGCTCAAGGTGCGGCCCGGCGCACGCGTATCACCGACGCCCTATCATTCCGGCACGGGCGAAGGCCGTTAATCCAGCATGGCGCGATTTTTCATTGACCGGCCCGTCTTCGCCATCGTCATCGCGATCGTGATCGTCATTCTCGGCGTGGTCGCGATTCCCAATCTCCCCATCGCCGCCTTCCCGGAAGTTGTTCCTCCGGTGGTCCAGATCACGGCCAGCTACCTGGGCGGCAATTCCATCGATCTCGAGAAGACCGTCGCGCAGCCGATCGAAGAACAACTGGCGGGCTTGGACGGGATGATGTATTTCCTTTCGAGCAGCGCGAACAACGGGTCCATCACCATCAGCGTCACGTTTCAGCTTGGCACCAATCCCGATACCGCCACCGTTCAGACCCAAAACAAAGTGAACATCGCGCTACCGCGTCTGCCCCCCGAAGTGCAGCGGCAAGGCGTGACGGTGAAGAAAGTGTCGAGCGCGTTTCTGATGGTGATCGGCCTGGTCTCGCCCGACGACCGCTACGATTCGCTGTTTCTCACCAACTACGCGCAGATTAATCTGCTGAATCAGATTGGCAGTCTCCCGGGCGTCGGCGAAACGCGCCTCTCGTCGCAGCAGATTTACTCCATGCGAGTTTGGGTAGATCCGGACAAAATGGCAAAGCTCGGGCTGACTGCTACCGACGTCAACAACGCCATCAACGAGCAGAACCGGCAGAATCCCGCCGGGGCCCTGGGTGAGGCGCCCGCACCCAATGGGACGGCTTTTCAGTACGCCGTCAGCGCGCCGGGACGATTGGTAAACCCCCAACAGTTCGGCGACATCGTGCTTCGCGCGCAGCCGGACGCGTCGCTGCTTCGCATTCGCGATATTGGGCGGGTCGAGCTCGGATCGTTCACTTATTCCGGTTTCAGCCGCACCAGCGGCAAGCCATCCTGCAATGTGATCGTCTTTCTGTCGCCGGGGGCGAACGCAGTGGATACTTCAAACCAAGTCCAGGCGTTCATAAAGCAGGCCAAGCTGAATTTTCCGGCCGGCGTGGATTACAAAGTCACGTACGATTCAACGCGCTTTGTGCGGGCATCAATTCAAGACGTTGTGTTCACACTGCTGGCCGCGATCGGGCTGGTTATTTTGGTGGTCTTCATTTTTTTGCAAAACTGGCGCGCCACGTTGATCCCACTGCTCACCGTCCCGGTGGCCGTCATCGGCGCCATTGCGCTGTTCCCGTTGCTGGGCTTCTCCATTAACATCACCAGCATGTTCGGCCTGGTGCTCTCGATCGGCATTGTGGTGGACGACGCGATCGTGGTAGTGGAAGCCGTGCAGCGCAACATCGACGATGGCATGAGGCCGCACGAAGCAACGCTGCGGGCGATGGAGCAAGTATCCGCGCCGGTGGTTGCCATCGCCTGTATCCTGGCCGCTGTGTTCATTCCCGTGGCTTTCCTGGGCGGAATCAGCGGGCAGATTTATCGCCAGTTCTCTTTAACCATTGCCAGCTCGGTGCTGCTGTCGGCCTTCAGCGCGCTGTCGCTCAGCCCGGCGCTCAGCTCCTTATTGTTGAAGCCTCACGGAAAATCGCGAGGACCGTTGGCATTCTGCTTCGCCAGGTTCAATCGCGGCTTCGAATGGGCCAGGAATCGATACCTGGCGGGTGTTGGTATTCTGATTCGCCGGTCTGTTCTGGCGCTCATCGGGCTGGCCGTGTTCTGGGCCGCGGGCGCGTGGCTGTTCAAGATCCTACCCGCCGGTTTCCTGCCGGACGAGGATCAGGCTGCCTACTTCGTTCCTGTGCGCTTGCCGGATGGAGCTTCCATCGACCGCACGGACGCCGCAGTCGCGAAAATCGAGGAGCGCCTGGGCAAAGTGAAAGGCGTGGAGTCCTGGTTCGTCATCGGCGGCAACGATTTCACCACCGGGACCGCCGCCTCCAACGTGGCGACCATAGTGGTTGTCACCACTCCCTGGGATCAACGCAAGTCGAAGGACTTGCAGCTGAATGCGATTTTAGCCGCCTCCCAGCGGTCCTTTGCCGACGTGCCCGAAGCATTCACCTCCGTGTTTGGTTTGCCTCCGATTATCGGCTTGAGTAATACCGGCGGATTTCAATTCATGCTCGAAGACCGCCGGGGCGGCGAGTTGGATCAGCTCAGCAACGTCGCGGACGCTTTAGTGGATGCGGCTCGGAAACGTCGTGAGATTGGCAGCGCTGTAAACACCTTCCGCTCCAGCGTCCCCACTTACAGCATCGATATGAATTTGGACAAACTGCAAACCCTGGGAGTGCCGGTAGCCGACGCCTACAACACGCTCCAAACATTTCTGGGTGGTTTGTATGTGAACGACTTTAACCAATTCAGCCACACCTGGCAGGTGCTCATCCAGGCTGAGCCCGAGTTTCGCAACCAGCCTTCGGACATCGATCGTTTCTATGTGCGCAGCGTGGATGGAAACATGGTGCCGCTCGGCACGCTGGCGTCCATCAAGCCATCTAGCGGCCCCGAGGTTGTGTTCCGCTACAACCGCTATCGGGCCATTCAGATTCTGGGCGCTCCGGCACCTGGAGTCAGCTCCGGCCAAGCCATCGACGCGATGGAGAAAGTGGCGGCGGAGACGCTGCCCGCGGGATACGGCTACGAGTGGACCGGCACAACCTATCAGCAAAAGCTGGCGCAAGGACATGAAGGCGTGATCTTCGGATTCGCCGCCGTCCTGGTGTTTTTGTGTCTTGCGGCGCTCTATGAAAGCTGGTCTATCCCGATGGCCGTGCTGCTCTCGCTGCCCTTGGGACTCTTCGGCGCGCTGCTGGCTGTATATCTGCGCAATTTTCCGTACGACGTTTACACGCAGATCGGAATCGTGACACTGATTGGGCTGGCCGCAAAGAACGCGATTCTGATCGTCGAATTCGCTAAAGAGAGCCACCAGCGCGACCTGTTGCCGGTGCGGGAGGCCGCTCTGGAGGCTGCGAAGTTGCGGCTGCGGCCCATTTTGATGACCTCGTTCGCCTTCATCCTGGGAGTGGTGCCGCTGTTTGTGGCCACGGGCGCGGGTGCCGCATCGCGCCGTTCGCTCGGAACCGCGGTGTTCGGCGGTATGCTGGCGGCAACTTTACTCGCGATCTTCTTTGTCCCGGTCCAATATTATGTGATCGAAACTTTGGTTGAGCGGCGCAAGAAACCCGTACGGAACAGGCAAACCGTTGAGGCTACCGATTGATGCGGCGTTTGGTTGTTCCTTTCCTCATGCTCGGGTTCTGCGGTTGCCTGGTGGGGCCAAACTACCACCGGCCTGCCGCCAGCCTGCCTGCGGAATTCCCGGGCGCTCCGGCAACCAAGGAATCGCTGGCCGACAAGAAGTGGTTCGATCTTTTCCAGGACGCGACTTTAAAGCAACTCGTTGAGACAGCCCTGGAGAAGAACTTCGACGTCCGGATCGCGGCCGAGCGCGTCCTGGAGGCTCGCGCGCAATACGGAATCACGCGCGCCAACCTAGTTCCGACGCTGGATGCTCAAGGATCATTCACAGCTTCGCGCAGCTCGTCCATCGGCTCATTCCCGTTCATCGCTTCCGGCACCAATCTGGCCACCAGTTACACCCAGGCCGGTTTGCAGTTTTCCTGGGAGCTGGACCTGTGGGGCCGGTTGCGGCGTCTGGACGAGGCGGCGCGCGCCCAATACCTGGCGTCTGAGGAAGCACGGAACGGCGTTATCATTTCGCTGATCTCCGATGTCATCACCACCTATTTCGAGCTGCGCGAGCTGGATCTGGAGCTCGAAATCGGCCAGCATAACCATGACATCGCGCGCGACAACCTACGGTTGATCCAGGAGCGCAAGGATCGCGGCGCGGCTAACGGCCTGGAAGTGCACCAAGCCGAACAGTTCCTCTACACCACGACGGCGGAGATCGCGAGCGTACAACGATCCCTCGCGCAGGCTGAAGATGCATTGAACCTGCTGCTTGCCAACGCGCCGTCGGCAGTGCCACGCGGCCAGGCTCTGGAACAGATCACTGCGACGCCCGACCTGCCCGCCGGACTTCCGTCTTCATTGCTGGAACGCCGCCCGGACATTCGCCAAGCCGAGGACAACTTGATCGCGGCCAATGCCCAGATCGGCGCCGCGCGAGCGTTGTTCTTCCCGGATATTTCGCTCACCGGTCTTCTGGGAAGCCAGAGCCGCTCGCTGGCCGGCATGTTTACCGGCCCGGCGCGGCTGGAATCGATCGCTCCTACGGCCTTGCTACCGATTTTTCATGCGGGCCTTCGAGCCGGCGTCCAACTGACGGAAGCTCAAGAGCGCGAGATGCTGATCGGCTATCAGAAAAGCATCTATGGCGCGCTGCGCGAGGTGGCCGATGCCCTGGCTGTCCACACTCGCACACGCGAGCAACGTGGCGAGGAAGAAAAGCTCGTGACCGCGCTTTCAGAGAGCGTGCGGCTCTCCAACTTGCGTTACCGCGGCGGCCTGGACAGTTATCTGCAGGTTCTGGACGCCGAGCGAAACCTGTTCGCCGGACAGCTCACGCTGGCGCAGTTGCGGCTTCTGGAATTACAGTCCGTGGTACAGCTCTATCGCGCGCTGGGCGGCGGCTGGCAATAACGGCTCTTCAAAAATCGAACGCTCTGCTATCATTCGGCGGTACGCATGACCCCTACCCGCGAGGCCGCCTCCATCGCCGAACGAACGCGCCGGCGCATCAACCGCCGGTTGATGCCGTTCCTGTTTTTGCTGTACATCATCGCCTTCCTGGATCGCATCAACATCAGCTTCGCCGGCCTGGACATGACCCGTGAGCTGGGATTTTCCGACCGTGTCTTCGGACTGGGATCGGGCATCTTCTTCGCGGGCTACGTGCTGCTCGAGATTCCTGGATCGCTATTCGTGGAGTTGTGGAGCGCCCGCAAATGGATTGCGCGCATCATGATTTCCTGGGGTCTGATTGGCTCGCTCACCGGACTCATTCACACCGCCCACCAGTTTTACTGGGCGCGCTTTATCTTGGGCGTTGCAGAGGCCGGATTCTTCCCGGGCATCGTGGTTTATTTGACGCACTGGTATCGGGAGCAGGATCGCGCCCGTGCCATGGCCATGTTCATGTCGGCTATCCCGATCGCGCAGGTTGTTGGCGCTCCCATCTCCGGCGCGCTGCTCCAGATTCATTGGCTCGGCTACTCGGGTTGGCGATGGCTGCTCATCTTCGAAGGAGTTCCCGCCGTGATCGCGGGAGTTGTGGCGCTGTTCTACCTAACCGACCGGCCGCGTGACGCCCGGTGGCTGCCTGACGACGAGCGCGCTTGGATCATAGGCGAACTGGAGTGCGAAGTTCGAGCCAAGCAAAGCGCACGGACATCGGTGTGGCAAGCGTTCTGGCACGTGTTCCAAGATCGCGACGTGATTTTGCTCATCGCCGTGTACTTCTTTGGATCTTGTGCACAGTACGGTTTCAGCTTCTGGCTGCCGAAAATGATTCAAAAGCTATCGGGATTCGGGTCGTTCGAAGTCGCTATGATCGCCACTTTGCCCTTCCTGGCTTCGTGGCCCATGACGTTGCTGTTGGGTTGGAGTTCGGATCGCACGGGAGAGCGGCGGTGGCACACCGCGGCGACCTATGTCGTCCTGGCCGCTGGTTTGGGCGGGAGCATATGGGCCGGCGACCATATCGTGCTTGGCGTTGTGATGTTCTCTCTGGCAGCGATTGGGATCAGCGCGCGCCTGCCGGCTTTTTGGGCCCTGCCAGCATCTTTACTGGGCGGAGCCGCAGCGGCGGCGTCCATCGGAGCAATTAACTGCCTGGGCAATCTGGGAGGGTTGGTGGGGCCGTACGTCCTGGGAGCATTCAGCACCGCTACCGGCAGCTATTCCAGCGGCATCTGGTGCCTGACAGGAGCGTCCCTGCTGGCGGCGGTGTTGATCTTGCTAGTGCGGACAAAGCCGGTGCGGCGGCCCAGCTAGCTGAGGGCCATGGTGCTGGTGATCTTGGAGAAAATGGTGCTCACCGAAGGGATGACGGCGGGCGGAAGAAATCCGGCAACAACCACGGCGATGGCGGCTGCCAATAGGGCATATTCGATCATATCCTGCCCGCGCTGGTCCTTCCACAAATCCAGCAACCCCAAACGTAGCAGCAATCCGCACATATCGTCCTCCGCCTGTTCCTCCAACTGATGTTTCCATCTTGAACCAGATGCGGGTTACGAGCAACTAAGAAAAGACCGTAGCTCTGCTGGCAAACACCCTTAATACTTTCGGTCTATTGTGCGATCCGGTAGGAACAAATAAGCGTGTCGCTGGATTGAGGCCCCAGACCGGCCATAAACGTGATCACCGCTCCGCTCAGCGTGTAATCCACCCCGGATGTCATCCGCAGGCCATTCCGATAGACCGCCAGGCTGGTACTCGGGCTGGGCGTCTGGGCCAGCGTGAACACGGTATTCACACCGTTGATGGCCCCACTGGGCGTCTCCTCATCGACGAAGCCAACACCCGGAATGCTCACCGACAATCGATAGGATGCCTCCAGGGTATCGCCGGTCTGCGGCACCGCACCGGTTTGGAAGGCGACCGCGTTCGAAGACAGCGTGTAATCCCCGCCCTGATTCAGCAACAACCCGTTCCGAAACAGGGCCAGGCTGGACGGTGGATTTGGCACGTTGGCCAGAATGAATGCGGCGTTGGAGCCGTTGATGATTCCCGAAGGGACCTCGCCGTCGATGAAAGTGGTGGAGACGCTGGCGCACGGGCCCGATGTCCCGTCGACGTGGAGGCAGTCCGACAGATTGCCGGTGGCGGCGTCGATGGCACCGGTGGCGTCAATAACAGCCGATCGGGAAATGCCAAAGCCAGTGCCAAGCGCGGGCCGCACGTTGAGAGCATTCTGAAGGCCCGTTACGTCGGCGATTGTGATGATGGTGGCAGCCGCGGGAGCGGATCCGCTCACCGATCCGGGCGCCAGCCGTACGTCCCGTACTCGTAATGGAAGAACGCTGGGAGGCACGGCCCAAGCCTCGCTGAACTGAGTGACGCCTAGGCTGGTGTATTGAATTGTGTAGACGGCAGCAGTGTCGGCGTTCGTGGTGGGGACCAATTGGACATAGAGGACTCCACCGTTCACCTGAGCGTTCTCCGTCTCGGCCGCGATATTGGAAGTATCGGAGGCCTCGAAACTGGGCCACGAGATCACAACGACGCCGTTAAAGAAGGTTCCGTCCGCGTTGAAGAGCGTATCGCTGATGGTGGTGAGGGGCGGAGTTGCGGCCAGTTTCGAGCTGAACGCCAGGGTACACGCCGTCAAAATGCACAGCGTCGCGACGCACCCCAACCAGGATCTGAAACGGAACATTCTGCCTCCAGGACTTGGATTCCGGCTTCAGGTTACCCATGGATTCCCCTGGCAAGCGTCAGATCGCGGATGGCTGGAGCGAACCAACTTTCAGCCTCGCAAAGACTTCGGACAAGGAGAATTTTAGTGGAAGGTCTGTGACTCGGCTTGCAGGCGTTCAACGCCCACATAGGGACGAAGAACTTCGGGCACCACCACGCTGCCATCGGCCTGCTGGTAATTTTCCACGATCGCTACCCAGGTGCGCCCCACCGCGAGGCCGCTGCCGTTCAGCGTGTGAACGTACTCGGTCTTCCCTTTGCCCGATTTCGTGCGAATGGAAGCGCGCCGCGCCTGATAGGCTTCGAAATTAGAGCACGAAGAGATTTCTTTATACGCGCTCTGGCCGGGAAGCCAGACTTCCAGGTCGTAAGTTTTCGCCGACGAAGCACTCATGTCACCGGTGGATAAAACTACGGTGCGGAATGGCAGACCCAAGCGCTTCAGGATGTCTTCGGCGTCCGCGGTCAGCTTCTCGTGTTCTTGCCAGCTCTGCTCCGGAAGAGTGAACTTCACCAGCTCCACCTTCTGGAACTGATGCTGCCGGATGATGCCGCGCACGTCGCGACCGTAAGACCCGGCTTCACTGCGCCAGCACGGCGTATAGGCACAGAGTGAGATGGGAAGATCGGCGGCGTTCAGGATTTCATCGCGAAAAAGATTGGTGACGGGAACTTCGGCCGTGGGGGCAAGCCAGAAATCGGTGTTTTCGATTTTGAAAAGATCTTCCTTGAACTTGGGGAGCTGCCCTGTGCCGAACAAGCTGGCGGAGTTGATCAGGAACGGCGGCAGCACTTCGGTATATCCATGCTCGCGCGTGTGGACGTCCAGCATGAAGTTGATGAGCGCCCGCTCCAGACGCGCACCAATGCCCCAGTAGACCGCAAACCGCGCCCCGGTGATTTTGGTCGCGCGCTCCAGATCCAAAATCTTCAGCTCGGGGCCAAGATCCCAATGCGCTTTGGGCGCGAAATCGAACTCGCGAGGCTGGCCCCAGCGGCGGACTTCGACGTTATCGTCCGCGCTCTTACCCACCGGCACGGACTCGTGCGGAAGGTTCGGAACTCCAGCCATCAAATCGCGAAAGGCTTCGTCGACGGCCTTGGACTTTTCATCCAGGCCGGTTATCCGTTCGCCCAGTGCGCGGCTTTCCTGCTGGATTGCGGAGATGTCCTGGCCTTCGGCGCGCAACTTGGGGATCTGCGCGCTCAGTTCGTTGCGCTGCGCTTTGAGTTGCTCGGCCTCTGTCAGCGCCGCGCGGCGCTCGGCATCCAACGCGCGGAATTGGTCGAGATCGAGCTGATACCCGCGCGTGGCCAGACGCTGGGCGATGGAGTCCAGATTGGCCCGGAAGAATGAGAGATCATGCATTATCGGCGCTTATCGGCGTTCATCTGCGGCCATTTTCCGGCCCCTAACGCTCGTTGATCGGAATCCACTTCTCGCCCACCGGCTTGCCCGTGTACTCGGCTCGCGGCCGGATCAACCGATTGTTCCGGTATTGCTCCAGCACGTGCGCGGTCCAACCCGACATGCGGCTGACAGCAAAGATCGGGGTAAACAGATCGATCGGAATTCCCAGCGAGTAGTAAGTGGACGCCGAATAAAAATCGACGTTCGCATTCAGGCGCTTCTGGTCCTTGATGGTCTCTTCGATCTTCTTCGATGTGAGATACAGATCCAGGTGCCCGGTGCGGCGTCCTAAATCTTCAGACAGCGCCCGCAGGTGGGTGGCTCGCGGATCTTCGGTGTGATAAACACGATGACCGAAGCCGGGGATCTTCTTTTTGTTGGCCAGCATGTCCTGCACGTGCGCCAGCGCGGTACGCTCGTCACCCGCATCGAGAAGCATACGGATTACCTCTTCGTTGGCGCCGCCGTGCAGCGGCCCTTTCAAGGCTCCGATGCCGGCAGTGACCGCGGAGTGAATGTCGGACAACGTTGCCGCCACAACGCGCGCCGCGAATGTAGACGCGTTCAATTCATGGTCGGCGTGTAAAGTGAGCGCGATATCGAACACCTTTTCCATCACATCGTCCGGCTTCTTGCCGGTCAGCGTATAGAGGAAATTGGCGGCGAAGCCCAGCTTAGGATCGCCCTCCACCAGAGGCTTGCCGGTTCGGAGACTATTGAACGTAGTGACGATCGTGGCGGTCTGCGCCATCAAGCGCGCGGCCTTCTCGACGTTTGCTTCGATGGAGTTATCGCGCGCCTTCGGGTCATAGATTCCCAGCATCGACACCGCGGTGCGTAGCACATCCATGGGCGTGCTCTTCGGCACTTTTCCCAGAAACTCGACTACCTCTTTGGGTATCGGACGGTAGCGAACCAGGTCCGATTTCAGCGCGTCCAACTCGGATTGCTTCGGCAGCTTGCCGTGCCAAAGCAGGTAGATCACTTCCTCAAACGTCGCGTGTTCCGCCAGGGTGTGGATGTTATAACCCTGGTAACTCAGGATTCCCAAATCTCCATCGATGAAGCAAATGTTCGACTCGGCGGCAACAATTCCTTCAAGTCCCGCTTGTGAAACTGGCATTGAACTCCTGAACTCCTGTGTGTAAGTAACGGCTTCATCGCCTCGGCGAAAAAGCCGTTCGCGGCGTGAAATTTCATTCTACAGAATTCGGCCCGTGGCTGGGGTTCGACTGCCTCAAGCGGGATGCTTGAGCGAAATGATCAGTCGTATTCCAGGCGGATCTCGGTTCGCGACGCTGACCGAAGCGCCGAACAGCGAAAGAATGCGGTGTGCCATGGGAGGTGCCAACCCCAAGTCCCCGCCAGGTGTGATTGGTTCAACGATCGAGAAGATATCGAAGAATCTCGCCAAGAGAGGGATAGGGACCGTTCTGCCATAGCCTTCGATGATAACCCTTGATGAATTGATAAGAATGTCACTTGACAGCCGGACCGTCTCGCCGGTTTCGGAGAATTTAACGGCAGTCTCCAGTAATGCGTGAAACGCTCTGACCAGCAGAGCCTCGTCTCCCAGGACGAGGTCCCAGCCAGCGGCCGGCGGCATGAGGGCGACTCGACGGGAGTTTGCGAACTCAGTCGTTCTCTCGACTGCGCGACTCAGCACCGCATGTAAGGAAACCTGAGCAACTGTGAACCGCTCCCCTCTGATGTCGAGTTGAGTCAGGAGCATAGCATCCTCGAGTATCGACAGAATTCTTTTGCGAGATCGCTTAAACACCCCTTGCAGTTGAAGGTTCTCTTCGGTAGACGGCATTTTGGTCAAAATGATCTCGCCAGCTCCGAGAAGTCCATACAGCGGCGTGCGGAACTCGTGGGAGATCAGCGCCAGGAACTCATCCTTGGAGCGATCGAGGATGGTGAGCCGATCGTTTGCCTCGGCAAGTTCATGTGTGCGCTCGGCCACGGCATCCTCCAAGCGCTCATTCTGCAGCTTCAACGCTCGCTGAAGGTCGTGCAGTTTGAGGTGGGTTTCGACCCGGGCGTGAACTTCTTCAAATTGGAAAGGCTTGGATATATAGTCCACCGCACCGGACTGGAAGGCCTTCACCTTGTCTCGGGTTTCGTTCAGGGCGCTGAGGAAAATGACGGGGATATGGGAAAGAGCCTCACTGCACTTGAGGCGTTCGCACACTTCGTAGCCGTTCATCTCCGGCATGTTGATGTCCAGAAGAATCAAATCCGGCGGACACTTTATCGCCGCCGCCAGAGCCAGCCTGCCCAGTGGAAACGAGCGCACTTCATGCGCTTGTTGCAGCAGCATGTCTTCGAGCAGCTTTAGGTTGGCGGGATTATCGTCCACGATCATGATGTCGTTCTGAGGCAAGGCACGGCTCCTCTGGCGTTGGCACGCCTGCGGCATCAATCTGTGGATACGCACGCCCGTCAGTTAGCGCGGTAGCGCAGGTCTCTCCGCAAGACTTTTCAGGGTTCCATCCACATATCGGCGAGCGTGGCTCCTTCTTGAGGACCAACGGCGCAACCGGTTATGGGCGCTGCGCCTCCTCTAGCAAGCGTGTCAATGTATCGTATTCGTATTTGTCGGCCAGCACCTGGAGAGCGTTTGCGGACCCGGCGGCTTCACTCCCACGCACCTCCTCAATCAGCTTATCCAGGCGTCTCTTGCTGCCGCTCAAAGTCGCGGAGCGGAGTTCTTCGATTAGCTCCCGCGGCAGTTGCCCGAGCGTCACGACGCTCAACGCCGCGATTCCAGCAGATGGGTCGCCATCGGCCCCGCCGATCTCCTCGTAGTCATAGGCGATGTCTAGAAGGACCCGCATCTTCTCCAGTAGTTCATCCTCGCTGCACGGCTTGGCGACGAAATCGTCGACCCCGCTGTAAGCTACTTCCTGGCGGTCGTCATTCATGGCGCTCGCGGTCAGAGCCACGATGATGGTTTCCTTCCCACGCGGATCCGCCTTTATTCTGCGAGTCGCCTCTAGCCCGTCCATGACCGGCATATGCACGTCCATCAGGATCAGGCGCGGGCGCCACTGCTCCCAGCTTCGGATGGCTGCCTCCCCGTTCTCCGCCCCTCCTACGGAGAAGCCAATGGAGGTCAGCAGTTTCATCAGCCAGTCCCGGTTCTCAGGGTGATCGTCGACGACTAGAATCTTGGGTGCTTCCTGCCCCTTTTGTATGGCAATGACGCGGCGAAGAGCGCTCCGTCGAATGGCTACTCCGGCGTCGCCGCGTTCGATCGGGATCTCGAACCGGAAAATCGATCCCTGGCCCCGGTTGCTACTAACCTTGATGTCGCCTCCCATCAACCGCGCGTATTTGCGGCTAATGGCCAGCCCCAGTCCGGTCCCTTCCTGGCTGTGAAGACCGCGACTCGTCTGGTTAAACGGCTCGAACAATTTCTTTTGGCTCTCGTCCGAAATGCCCGAGCCAGTGTCCTCAACCCGGGCCGACAACCATAGCCGATCGGAGTTCTTTTGCTCCAAGGTGACGTACATCTTAATCTCACCCAGATGCGTGAACTTGACTGCGTTTCCCAGCAGGTTGATCAGCACTTGGCGAATCTTGCCCTCATCCGCCACCACGTACGGCGACGCATCCGCGTCGACCAGCATTTCGAATCCTAGCGCCTTTGCGCCGGCCCGCAGGCGGAACATAGCGGCCAGATCGTCCAGCAGCCGGGGCAGGTTGAATGTCGCGGGACTGAGTTCGGTGCGGCCAGCCTCGATCTTGGACATGTCCAGAACATCGTTAATCAGGCCAAGCAGATGCTCGCCGCTGCGGCCGATGATGGCCAGATTCGCTTTCGCGTCCGCTCCCAGGACTGGATCCCGCAACATCAACTGCGCGTAACCGAGAATGGCGTTCATGGGCGTGCGGATTTCGTGCGACATGGTCGACAGAAATGTGCTCTTGGCCCGGTTGGCGGCGTCCGCGTCCGCCGCTACACTTTCAAGCCGCCGCTCGCTTCTCTGAAGTTCGCCGATCAGGGACGTTGCGGCCAGCAGGAGCAAGAAGAGGCTGGAACACCCGAGGATCGAGATAAGGCCACCCTCGTCTGCGCTAGATCGTGCCTGGTTGGAGTACTCGGCTAGTTGTTCGTTCGTCACGGCTTGGATCTCCGTGCAGATCCGGCGCATTTGACGCATCAACACTATCCCGCGATCGGTACGGACCACGGCCACAGCTGCATCGAAGCCTTTACTTTGGCGGAGTTCGATGGTAACCGCTAGTTCCGCCAATTTCCCGTCGATCAGAGGACTCAAGCTCTCTATGCGTTGGGCCTGATCGGCGCGACCCTTGGCCACTGTTCGAAGAGACTTCAATATCGACGGGATGTCCACGCGTGCTTGGCGGTATGGATCGAGGTAGTGATCCTCTCCGGTCAGCACAAACCCGCGCTGTCCAGTCTCTGCATTCGTAATCGCCAAGAGGAGTCCGTCGATTCCGAATACAGTTTTCTGCGTGATGTCCACTTGATCGGCGTGACGGCGGGATGCACTCCAGCTACGGTACGAGAGAAATGCGATCAACAGGACCACCCCGAGAGCGAGCAGCAACGCAATCCCCTCGCGCGAACGCAGGCTTACGAACGCAACCTCGTGTTTCATCTGCTTCCCCTCTTTGCCGGAAGGCGTCCCCGCGAGGCACCGCCGCCCCCGGCAGGCTGCGGAAAAACTCGATAACACCGCTTCCTCTGGGCGCGGCTCGCAATGGCCATTCCACGTTCACAGCCACTTCCAGAGGCGTGACCAAAGGGAGCGGTACAACTTCTGACCTTTTTCAGCATCCTGCTAGGGCGCGCGTCGTTCGACAAACATGAATTAGTATTGAGCACGTGGTTCCCCCTTACTCCGGCATATCGGCATGAAGACGCAAACCTGCTGCCGGTATTTAACTATAGGCAAGCATCCGATAAGAGATAACATTGGGATATGCACCGCTTCCTGCTGCACAACAACAACATTCTGGACGCGCATGAGAAGAGCCTCAGCGCGGGTCAAGTGGGTCTGCTGAATGGCTGGGGCGTGTTCAGCACCTTGCGCGTCGCCGACGGAGTGTTGTTCGCCTTCGAGCGCCATTGGGAGCGCATGCACCGCGATGCCGCAAAAGTTCACGTTCCGTTTCCAACCGATCAGGCGGAGTTGAAAGCGCAGCTGCTTCGATTGATAGCGGCGAACGCCGCGTGGAACGCCACGCTGCGCATCATGGTGGTTCGCAATCGCGGGGGATTGTTCGAAGGTCCAGACCTGGAGCGGGACTTTGACGTCCTGGCGTTCACGAAAGACTTAAATCCCTGGGGAAACAGCGTCCGGCTGACCATCAAACCGCACGCGCGCTACGCGGCGAACGAATTCTCGGGATGCAAGATCTTGTCCTGGTCCCAAAACCTCACGTGGTATGAAGAGGCGCACCGGCAAGGCTTCGACGAAGCGGTGCTGTTGAACGAGCGTGGAGAGGTCAGCGAATGCACGTCGGCGAACATCTTTGCGGCGACCGGAGGCGAGGTTTACACACCGCCGCTCGATTCGGGCTGCCTGCCCGGCGTCACCCGTGAACTGCTGCTGGATGTGGTGCACGTCCCGGGAATCAAGGTAATCGAGCGTGCGCTCAAGCCGCAAGACCTGGAAAGAGCCGATCAGGTCTTCATCACCTCAACAACGCGCGATCTGTTGCCGGCTGTGTTCATCGAAGGATTGAACGCGCGTAACGAGGGCTCCGTCGTGGATCGATTGGTGAAAGCTTTGGAAGAATACCGCCAGGACTACGTCAAGCGCAACACGACGCCCCTGGTGGGGCAACTGCGGTGAGGCCGAGCCGCGACCAAAGGGAGTCGCCAAAATAAAAAAAGGTTCCAAGTGACCCAGTCGGCAATCCGCTCCCCGGCCGGCATGCGCGGCCAGAGCATAGCATGCAGCGTGGAGGAAGCCATATTCTCTCGCTCCCCGCAACCGTCTTTCTTGTGACCGGCTACGGCTCAGTGCTCCAGAATTCGCTTGCCCTACCACCTGCTAGAAGCCAACGCCTCGAAACGGCCTTTCACTCGCCCACAGCGACTGTTCCCCTTCGAGAACCACCGCGGTGAGGTCGGCACTCCCGGCCTATTTCTTCAGCGAAATTCTAAGCTTTTCTTCCAGCTCGTTCGATCTCAAGCTCCCATCCTCCGCCGCGTTCTTCACGCAGCTGGGGGATGCTCATCGCCTGAAACCCGTTGCCGTCTCGCAAGCCCAGAATTCTCAAACGTCCATCCAACTTTCGCTCCCCTTCGGGACTCGCATCCCTGCTGGATCATAGCGCTCGGCTGGCGGCTCGATCTGAGAAGCTTACCTTCGTGTCCGGCCCGATTACCCTTCGCTCCCCGAACGCGTTAATTAGTCTTATTAACTAAGCGCGCTCGGATCACTGCTCCAGATTCGCTACCGTTCACCAGGCTTACTGCTCTCTGAACCTCTTGGAACCAGGTCTATGATTGCGCGAAACTACAGAGGAGTCAACGGAGAAACGCGGCTGAAACAGTCTTTTCCAAAACTTTTATATGTTTCAGAATCAACGATTTACTGGATTTCTATTGTGAACAACATGTGGATAAAACAATCCAGGTGGTGGATGTTTCAATCTTCCAGGCTCAAAATCGCTCCGGTGTCGGTAGCCACCCACATATGCTGGGCATCCGGGGCTGAGATAATCGCGCGCTGCGCCACGGCGCGATAATCCACGTCCATTTCTTCCCACACTTTCATGTTGTCGCTCTTGAGGATCTTCAGTTTTCCCGGGATCGGAACTTGCGTTGAATTTCCGGGTGGCTCAATGGTCACGAGAACCGCGCTGCCGTCGTTCAACAGAGCGATATCGGTGGCGGCGCGGTCACGCTCGGCAAAAATAACGCGTCCGTCCGGAGATCCCAACGGCGTCTTGAACACCGCCGAGGCCACTGGATACTTCGGATCCGAGTACAGAATGAGCGACACCACGAATCCTTTGTTGGACATCCTTAACTGGGCTAGTTCGCCGTCGATGGGGATGGCGCCGTAGTTCCACTTCTTTCCGCCGTCGAGGGTTTCCAGCAACGCGATTTTCCCGCTTGCGGGCTGCTCCGGAGTTCGGCGCGAGAAAACGGAGGCCAATTCGTCGGCGGCGCCGATGATAATGCCGTGCATCCCCTGGAACGCGATGATGTCATAGTTCAGCGACAGAGGGTCGGAAGCCTGGCCGCTCGCCTCCAGCTTGGCCCACGTCTTGCCGCCGTCTGTAGTCTCCTGAACCAGGCCCTTGAGACCTGTGATGTAGCCGTGATTGGCGTCCACGAACCATGCCTGCAGGATGTCTTTGCGCGAATCCAATTTAGTCCAGGCGCGGCCGCCTTCCACGGTGGACCAAAGTCCTCGATCGGTGACCATCCAGCCCAGACTGTCGTTTAAGAAGAAGAGAGAAACCGGCCGTTCCCGCACATCGTACTGCGACCAATGCAAACCACCGTCGCTGGTTACCACCACCGCGCCCTGCTCGTGTCCTCTCTTGTCGTCGATCAATCCGGCCGCCACGCAGTGGCGCATGGTGGAGCACTCCAGATCCTCAATGGCGAAGTTAGAGTCGGCGTGGTCGTAGAGGAACTGGATCTTCCAGCGCGGCGCGGCAGAGAGCGGGAAGAGAGTTAGCCACAGATGAACGCAGATAAACGCGGATAAGAATTTAGTTCCGGATCTGCGTTTATCGGCGTTCATCGGCGGCCATTTGAATTTAGCCGCTAGCGCGAACCAGGTCCGCACTTTCATTCGCCGCCGTCTCCGTTCGCGAGAGCATCTCCGCTTGGGAAAGCATCAGTAAACACCCTAGCTGCTCGCCAACGCTAGTGAGGAGCTCCATTTCGATTCCGGTATGGGAATGCGGATCGCGATGCTGTACGTTGATGACGCCTTCCACGCCCCTGCGCGAAATCACCGGCGCCGAGAGAAAAGCCTCGTAGGTGTCTTCGGGAAGATCGCTGAAAAACTTAAACCGCGGATCGCGAAACGCTTCCCGAGAGATAGCAAGCAAGCGCTTCTCGCGAGCCACCCAACCGGTCAAGCCTTCGTTCATCGCCAGTTTCACGCTCCCTACCGCGGAGGGACGATTGCTTGCCCGCAACACCAACTCGCGTTTATCCAGCAAGTACAGCAGGCAGGAGTCGCAGTCCATAAACTCCACCACCAGCGAAACCACGCCATCGAGAGCATCCTGGAGTTTGGTCTGCCGCACCAAGTAGCGGCTGATCTTCTGCAGCAGACGCAACTGCTGTTCAGTGCGCTCCAGGCGCTGTTCTAATTCTCTTACCCTGGACACGAATTCATTATCCCACGCGATTCAAGACCTGGAATGCCTGGCGCCAAGAATTTCACGGTGACGGACGGGTCCCTGCCATCTTCACAACTCCCCTCATAACAACCCAATGACAGACTCCAAGGAGCGTAGTACGATGGTTGCATCCATATTGGTAGTACGATAGTGCAAATGTCATGATTCAAAGAGATTGAACCAAGGAGATCTTCCGAATGTGGAACAAACGGAAAGAAGAAGAATATCCGCCGAAATCACCCGCGACGCCGGCCGCGCCTACTAGCCAGATCAAGGAGAACGCCCCTATGTCGACGAATCCTGCTCCCAGCCATCATGCCACCGAGTCCAGAGGACCGGCGGTCATCGGAAAGTCTGTCATGATCAAAGGGCAGATCTTCAGCCGCGAAGACTTGACGATAGATGGCGAGATCGATGGTTCCGTCGAGCTGCATGAGCACCGTCTCACGGTAGGACCGAACGGCAAGCTGCAGGCTGGGGTGAAGGCGCGCGAAGTGGTGGTGCTGGGCACCATTCACGGGAATGTAGAGGCGTCCGACAAGATCGACATTCGTAAGGACGCGAAACTGGTGGGCGACATCAAAACCGCTCGCATCGTGATCGAGGATGGGGCATTTTTCAAGGGCAGCATCGACATCGCGCGGCCCGAAGCGCCCAGAACAGCGGTGCCTGCTCAGTCCAAGCCGCAATCCAGCGGCGCTACCGCCTCCAACGCCGCCGCAACTCCGGCCGCAACGCCCGCCACAGCCACTGCCGGCGAACGATAATTGCACGATCTCTCGAAATGAGATCTGCATAAGGTGAGATCTTCCAAGGAAGGAGTGGAGCTTTGCTGAAGGACCGGTTAAGATCGGAACCGTTTTCACCCTCGCTTCACTCACCCCCCAAGAAGTCGGGCGGCGGACAGCCGCAGAATCGCGCGAGCAACGGCCTGGATCAATTCTTCGCTTCGTTGCAGGATCAGCAAGGTCTTTCCATCCTGGACTTTTCCGGCGCAAGCCAGGCCAATATCAGCTTCATTACTTCCATGGGGCACAGGATTTATTCCAACGATGCCTTGCGCACCTTGGAAGAAGCGTTCGGCAGCAACGGCGACTTCATTGCCAATCAATCCGATCCGGAACGTGCGGCGCAATTTCTTCGCGAGAATCTGGAATTTGCGGATCGCAGTTTTGACGGCGCGCTGATCTGGGACACGCTGCAGTTTCTCGCCCCGCCCTTGTTGCAGGACACCGTGGACCGGTTGTACCGCATCCTGCGTCCACAGTCGTCCTTGCTGGCGTTTTTCCACGCCGAAGAGAAGGCGCAAACCGCACCGCTGTACTCCTACCGCATTGTTGAATCGAAAATCATGTCGCTCACCCCGCGCAACCAGGTGCGGCCGGTGCAGTATTTCAACAACCGCAGCCTGGAGAAGCTCTTCCAGAAGTTTAGTTCCGTGAAGTTCTTCCTCACACGCGATCATTTAAGAGAAGTGATCGTTCGCCGCTGACCAAGCGCCACTTGTGACGGAGCCGTGACCAAGGGGAGCAGTCCTACGGCAGCGCGTATGTAAGCCCAATGGTCAACTGCACCGAATTCTTGCGGAATGCGGGGGGCGGGTCGTTGAGATACGAATCGATAAAGCCCGCCGATGCGTTCAGCCGCTTATAAACCGGCAACGTGAAGAGCGCGTTGAAGGCTCCCGAATAGGCACTCGTGTTGTTCCAGGCCGGCGTGAGGGTCAGATGCTCGTCAAACGTCAGGCGCTTGAATTTTCGGTTGAATGCTTCCGCGAAAACGGAGCCAATCAGATCTTGATCGGCAGCACCCGCAAATTGTTGGCGGAGGTAACTCACGCTGGCTTTGAGATCGAGCGTCTCATTGGCGCGCTCAATCAGCGTGATGCCGATTCCGCCGCTATAGGTCTGCTGCAGATCCAGGCCCTGCGAGAAGTTGTGATCGAAGGCGCCTTGGCCGAAGACGTACAAGCGCGGCCTGAAGTATTCGTCGCGCTCGGCATCGCCGTGGAAAATGGCGGTTTTGATGGTCGGCGTTCCCGGTTGCATCACCTCTCCGTAGGCCGCGTTGAGATTCAAGCTGGTCCGGTTGCGGGGCTCCAGCCAGTTCTCCGTCGGTATGGCGCGGACCAGGCTGACCGCTCCCGTGAACGACTCGCTGTCTTGGGTGGCATTCACCACCGCGGCCCCCACTGTCACCGTCCCCGTCCACGCGTGAAAGAACCCGGGCTGGTGCGTCAGCGCATTTTGGAATCCCGCCTGATCGATAATCAGGCCAGTGTCGGCCACCGGGATCGATGGAGCGTTCGATCCAGGCGCTTCGGCAGCCAAGTGCACTTGCTGGTCTTGCACCGATAGCGTTCCCTGCCGGATATTCGCCGCATCGCCCGGCTTGCGGAGCCGTACGCCCTTTGGAATCACGGCCACCTTCGCCGAGCTTTGGAGCTCCTTCACCTTGCTCCAATCCACTGTAATTTCACCCAGCGCGTCGCTCTTAAACGTCAGAGCCGAGCCGGACGATTTGACAAAATGCCCGGTCAATCTTTCCCCGTCCGCGAACAGAAGAACATCCGGCTCAGGCTTGGCTTGGCCGTAGAGCACGGAGGTGCCACCGAGACACACCCCAAGCGCCAGCTTACAAACTAGATCAATTCGCATGTTTACATAAGACGCTCCAACCGTCCGATAAGCTTCGAACCCTTTTTTAGGTTATCTCAGGGGAGACACGTTCCTCGGCCTATCGGCATCTAAACGGAGGAGGTGGTGCAAGGCATGTTTAAGATATTCACATTCGTTGCGGCAGGCGCCGCAGTCCTCGCCACAGGTCTGTGGGCTCAAGAGGAAACTCCCGATCATCGGCTCCGTGCGGCAGCTGACGTTTTCCACGAGGTTACGGCCGCCCCCGATAAAGGCATCCCGCGGGATCTGCTAGAGAAAGCGCAATGCGTCGTCATTGTTCCGGGTCTGAAGAAGGCTGCATTTCTGGTAGGTGGAGATTATGGACGGGGCTACGCGCTCTGCCGTCATGCAGGCGGATGGAGTGGCCCTGCCGCCATTAAGTTCGGTGGGGGCAGTTTCGGCGCTCAAATCGGAGCCGAATCCACCGACGTGGTGATGCTGGTCATGGATAGGAAAGGAATGGAGAAGCTGGCTGCGGATAAGTTCACTGTGGGAGCGGATGCCTCCGCTGCCGCTGGTCCCGTTGGCCGGACTGCCGCTGCCGATACGGATGCTTCCCTTCACGCTGAGATCCTCTCCTGGTCGCGCGCACATGGCGCGTTCGCGGGCGTTTCCCTGGATGGGACGGTGGTGAGCAAGGACGGCGGTGAGGACCGCAAGCTCTACGGCATGGATGAGAGCAACCGCGCCATACTTCACGGGGACGTTCCTCCGCCGGCGGTGGCAAGCGTGCTGACATCCGAGCTGGATCGATACCACCACAAAGAGCGCGCAGCGAACTAGGCAGTGCGCGGGATTCACTCCTTCAGGTAGCGCCGGAGCTCCTCGGGGCGGAAGCATCGGGCCGCAGCCATCTCCCGGCTGATGCGCCCGCTGCGCACCATCTCGGCGAGGGATTGTTCCATAGTGATCATTCCCTCACCGCGGCCGGTGGAAACCGCGCTGTAAAGCTGGTGATCCTCTCCCTTGCGGATCAAGCTGCGGATTCCGCTGCTCGCCATCAGGATTTCCACCGCGGGATAGCGGGCTGCCTTATCCGCGGACGGGATGAGCTGCTGCGCAACAATAGCGAGTAAAGCCAGAGAGAACTGCTGACGAATCTGCGCTTGATTGGCGGCCGGAAACGAGTCTAAAATCCGGGAAACGGCCTGCGATGTGTCGTTGGTGTGCAACGTCGAGAGCACCAGGTGGCCTGTTTCGGCCGCTGTCAGGACGGTGGCTATGGTCTCCGGATCCCGCATCTCCCCTACTAAAATCACATCCGGATTCTGCCGTAAGATGCTTCTAACGGAGCTCGCGAAATCGGGCGCGTCCCGGCCCACTTCAATCTGTTCGATGATCGACTGCCGGTTGCTGTGCAAGAACTCTACTGGGTCCTCAATGGTCACGACATGATCGTGGCGGTTGGTATTGACCAAATCCAAAAGCGCGGCCAGCGTCGAACTTTTTCCGCATCCGGTGGGTCCTGTCACCAGCACCAGGCCCTGCCGCGCTTCCGACAACCGGCGAAGGAGCGGTGGCAGGTTCAGCGATTCAAGCGTCGGGACTCGCTCGGGCAACAATCGCAGACTGCCCGCCAGCGTCCCGCGCTGATAGTGGATGTTGGCCCGGAAGCGGCCGATGCCTTCGCGATGGAAGCACAGGTCTACCGACCGGTTGCGTTGCAGCTCCTGAGTTTGTGCCGGAGTCAGCACCGGTAACAGCAAGCTGCGGGTGTCCTCGGCTTCCAAGGGCGGTCCCCCAGGCCTGGAAAGCGCGCCGCCTATGCGAAGAGTTACGGGTGCACCCGCGATAAGCAATAAATCGGATGCTGTCTGACGGACCGCATAGGTTAACAATTGGTCCAACGATTCCAGGTTTCCGAGGTTTGCTTGCGGCGGGGGCTCCCGCGGATCGCGAGGCAGGGGAGCGGCTCGGTTCAACTCCGCGACGATTTGTGCGAGCTCCTTTTCGTAGTACGGCACTCTTACCCCCAGACTCCGTTCATGCCTCTAAGGTTAATGTTTTTAATGCGCATTAGGTATTCTTAGGTGAACCCGCTGGAGCCAAAGCGCGTCCATGGGTAATGTGCAGCAAGGGAAAGGAACAGCCATGAAGCGAGCCTGGGCAGTTTCAGGTTATCAAATCGCGCGGCAGTCAATCGCGCTGACGTTGTCAGTTCTAATCATTCCGTTCGCATCCGGAAGTCTGTATGCGCAGGGCGGCGGGTACGCGCCGCTCGATCCGGTGGGGCTGGATCAATTGGTGGCGCCGATCGCTTTGTATCCAGACTCGCTGGTTGCTCAGATTTTGACCGCTTCCACTTACCCCCAGCAAGTAAGTGACGCAAATAATTGGTCGCGCCAAACCGCCGGGATGCCGCCGCAACAGCGCGCCGATATCGCCGATGGCATGCCGTGGGACCCGAGCGTAAAAGCTCTGACCGCTTTCCCCTCTGTGCTGGATAATATGGCGCGCAACTTTAACTGGACGTCCTCGCTCGGCAATGCGTACTACAACCAGCCCGGCGACGTAATGAACGCCGTCCAGGCTGCCCGGGTGCAAGCGCAGCAGGCCGGCTACTTGAGATCCACGCCGCAACAGCGTGTGTACGACAGCGGCGGCCTCATCACAATTGTTCCCGTAAATCCGGGCCTCGTTTACGTCCCGTACTATAATCCGTGGCGGATCTACGGCGGGTGGGTTTCGCCCTACGCGGGCTTCTATGTAGCGCCACCGCCCATAGGACTCGCCCTGGGAGTGGGACTTGGATTTGCCGCGGTCGGCATTTCCATTGGACTGTTTGCCCACTACGGTTGGGGCTATCACAACTGGGCGCCCAACTGGCGCGGTGGCGTGGTGGTCTATAACCACAACACATACATTTCGAACAGCACCACGGTAATCAACCGCGGCCACTTTGGCGGCTACAATCGAGGTGTCTTCGAACATGCAGGGCCTGGCGTCCCCGGGAATTTCCATCCGGCCGCTACCCGTGAAAGCTTCGCGCGTGGGCCGGTTGGCGAACGTCCGGCTCCTGGCGCTTTCAACCGCCCAGCGCCCGGCGGTTTCAATCGTCCAGCGCCTGCGGCACGGCCCAATGGCGAGTTCGCGGGCAGGCCAGCAGCGCGCCCCGCACCGGCAGAACGCGGCTCAGCGGAACGTCCGCAATATGCACGGCCATCCGCGCCGCGCGCCGAGGGTGGAGGCAACCGGCCCGAAGGTCACGCCGCGCCGCAAGGACACGCCGCGCCGCAAGGACACGCTGCACCGCAGGGACGTCCCGCCCAACAACAGCACGGCCGTCCTGAGGAACACGAGCACCACTAGCAGCTCAGGACTTCTTAGTTAGCAACTCGAGTTCTTCGGGCGTCCGCGGCCAGTCCTCGCGTAACAGCCGTGAGAGCGCCCGATCGGCCAGCAGCTTTCCGTTGGTCTGGCAACGCGGGCAGTAGTTGGTCTCGTTGGCCGCGTAACGGATACGCTGGATCTTAGCGCCGCAGCGCACGCAAGGCTCTTTGTAGCGGCCATGCGCGGCCATGTTCGGGCGGAAAGCAGTCACTTTCTCTGGAAAACCGTCGCCGGTTTCGGCGCGCAACTCATCTACCCAACGAGTGAGTGTGATCTGCACCGCCAGGAACAGACGCTCGATCTCGTCGCGCTTTAGCTTTTGCGTTAACGCCAGTGGCGAGAGCCGCGCTTCAAATAGGATTTCATCGGAATATGCGTTGCCGATGCCGCTGAATAGCCTGGGATCGGTGAGCGCTCGCTTGAGCGTGTGATTCGCCGACGTCAGGACCGCTGCGAAACGATCCGGGTCCGTATTCAAAACTTCCAGCCCGCCCGGGTCCAGCGCGCTCAGCCCCGCTTCCCCCCGCACCACGTGCAGTGATGCTCGCTTCCTCGATCCGGCCTCGGTCCAGACCAGCGTTCCATTTGAAAAATCGAAGGCCGCCAGGCCACGTGGGCGCGATACTTTGGCGCCACGCTTTTGCCAGTGCAAACGTCCCGCGATCATGAGATGCAGAACCAGCCAGATTTCGTCCTCCATGCCGATCGCGATGCGCTTCCCTACCCTCCGTAGTTCGCGAACGCGTTTCCCCTGGGCGCTCGCAAGCGGCGGATCCACCGTGCGCAGCAGGAACGGACTCACCAGCCGGATGCCTTCCAGCACCTGCCCGAGGATGCGTTTCTCCAGCGCTTCAATATAGACGACGATATCCGGGAGTTCGGGCACGGCGGGATAAGGCAATTCTACATGCAATAATGGACGGTTGTTCGATCCGCTTTCGACTCCAGCCCGATACTTCTGGATCCTTGCCGCGCTCTCCGCCATTTTGCTTTTAGCGCCAATCCGTGTCGGCGATCTGGCCGGTTACGACGATGCGCGCTATGCCTTAGTCGCCAAGCACGTCGTTTTATCGGGCCATTGGCTGGAGATCGAAAGCAACGGCGGTCCGGCGATCGAGCATCCGCCCCTGTTCTCCTGGATGCAAGCTGCGCTGTTCATCCCCTTCGGATTGTCCGATCCGCTCGCCAAGCTTCCGTCGGCGCTGTGCGGGCTGGGAGTGATTCTCCTGGTGGCCTGGCTGGGACGCCGGTTGACCGGCGATGCGTTCACCGGCGTGCTCGCGATGTTCGTCATGGCGACCAGCATTTATTTTGTGAAATATACCGCGCGCGCCATGACCGACGTTCCGTTTACCTTCTTTTTTCTGGCTGCCGTTTGCGCTTGGCTGCTGGCCGAAGACCACCCCGGTTGGTTGCTGGTTGCGGGTTTATTCGCCGCCTTCGCCCAGCTTACTCGCGCGATGGCCGGGTTTAGCATTCCCCTGCTCTTCGCCGTCGATCTGATCGTCAATCGCCGCCGGCCGCCGCTGCGTTACCTATTGGGAGCGGCATTGATCGCGTTTCTCCCGCCCGCCGCCTGGTACGCACAATGGATTTACAGATATGGCGCCGATTTTTTCCTGCGCAGTTCCATGTATTTCAATCAGGAAGTGTATGGATCGCTGTCGCCGGCGTGGCGGCGCTATACCGGCGCTTTCGAATACATTTGGATGATCGCGAAATCCTATTGGCCGTGGCTACCCGCCATGATCGCGGGGATGGTCGTGGTTGTTCGCAAGAAGAATCGCACATTGCGCATTCTCATTCTTTGGGCCGCCGTCGTCTACGTGCTGTGCGCCATCACCAAGAGCCGGGTTCTACGCTACATGCTGCCCGCCTATCCGGCCTTCGCGATTCTCTCAGCCATCGGACTTCTGTGGCTTGTTCCCGAACGCTATGTGCGCAACGGCCTGCGGGTATTGACGCCGTTGCTCGCGATTTTGGTCGTCGGAATCGCAATCCGGCCGCCTGTTAATCTACACGCCATCGACACGCGGCCCATCGCTCGAGCATCCACCGGCGCGACGGCTCCCGGCGAGCTGATTACTTTTTACGATGATGGCGCTCCGCGCTTTGACGAGATGAACGAGTTGCTCTGGTACGGCGACCGTTACTTTGTGCCGGTTTTAGAAGCGGATCAATTGCCGCAGGCGCTTCAAAATCCCAAGACGCGCGTCTTCATCATGGACGTGAATACGTTTCGCGCACAGGTGCAATCGCGCATCCCGAACCAGATCATCGCTCGGGACGGCCATTTGATTTGCTTCCGCCTGTGCGGCCGGTCAACTCCCTGTAGCGGAAACAATCCACCAGATGATCGTTGACCATGCCAGTGGCCTGCATAAATGCATAGCAGATGGTGGAACCGACGAACTTGAAACCGCGCTTGGCAAGATCCTTGCTCATCGCATCCGATTGTTCGGTGCGAGCCGGTAATTGATCGGAGCGCCGCCAGCGATTCACGATCGGCTGTCCGCCGGCAAATTGCCACACGTATCCATCGAAACTGCCAAATTCCTTTTGGGCCGCCAAAAAGGCCTGGGCGTTTTGCACCGTCGCGCGAATCTTCAGCCGGTTGCGCACGATTCCCTCGTTGGCGAGTAAGGCGGCAATTTTGGCCTCGTCATAGCGCGCCACTTTGCGCGCATCGAACCGGTCAAACGCCTTGCGGTAGGCGGGTCGCTTCTTGAGAATCGTGATCCAACTCAGGCCAGCCTGCGCTCCTTCTAAAATCAGAAGCTCAAATAATCCACGGTCATCGTGCAAAGGCATGCCCCACTCCGTGTCGTGGTAAGCAACCGAGAGTTCATCGCGCGCCCAAGTGCAGCGTGTCTTCACCGCTGGTCCCACTGCGCGCTAGACCGCGTCGCTCGCGTGATAGGAGCTGCGCACCAATGGGCCCGACTCCACATGCGCGAACCCCAGCTCGTATCCATACCGCTTCAATTCGGCAAACTCTTCGAGCGGAATGTAGCGAATGATCGGAAGATGCTTCAGCGATGGCCGCAGATACTGCCCGAGGGTAAGAATATCCACGTGATGCGCACGCAGATCCCGCATCACCTGCCGGACTTCGTCGCCTGTCTCGCCCAGCCCCAGCATCAGGCCCGACTTCGTGGGCACATCAGGCGACGTCTGCTTGGCGTAGGCCAGCATGTCGAGCGATCGCTCGTACCGCGCTCCCAAGCGCACTTGCCGGTACAGCCTGGGTACCGTTTCGGTGTTGTGATTCAGCACATCGGGATGCGCATTCATCACCATATCCATAGCGGCGTGCGATCCCTGAAAATCCGGCATCAGCACTTCCACTTTGCAGCCCGGAATGCGGGTACGAATCGCTTCGATGGTCAGCGCGAACAACTGGGCCCCGCCATCTTTCCGATCGTCGCGATTCACGCTCGTCACCACCGCGTACTTCAAACCCAGCGTGGCCACCGCCTCCGCCACTCGTCGAGGCTCGTCATAATCCACCGTCATCGGCGGACCCTTTTGCACGGCGCAAAAACCGCAGCGCCTGGTACACACATTGCCCAGGATCATGAACGTCGCCGTGCGCTGGTTCCAGCATTCGCCTACATTGGGGCACGCCGCGCTCTCGCACACCGTGTGCAGATTCAGCTCCCGCACCAGGCGCTTCAGTTCGTGATAGTTATCGCCGGAAGGCGCGGGCGCGCGCAGCCAGGGCGGCCTCTGCGGTTGGGGGTTGATGGAAACCAGCACTAAGCTTATTCTAACGCCCGCCGCACGTTTTGCAGCCGATTCTCCAGCACCAGCCCGCTGTCGAAGTTCTCACACTGCAAATAATGCGCCGCCGCGTCTTCCAGCGCCTTTTTCGGCACCAGACCGATAATCTCGCTGCCTGCGATGTCCACGCCGCGTTCCGCTGCTTCCTGCCGCACCGCATCGAACACCTGATGCAGGGGCGTCTGCTCGAAATCGGTGAGATTCATAGACACCTGAGCCAGCCCACGCCCGGCCAGGGACAGCCCCAGCGCCTTCACGAAAGGCATTCCGCCCGACGATGTACGAATCTTCCGAGCGATCTCCCGCGCCACCGTGACGTCATCCGTCTGCAGATTGATATTGAACGCGATCAGTATCTTTCGTGCTCCGATGATGCATGCTCCCGCCGAAGAATGCAGCGCGGGCCCCCCCAGATCCGGTGCAATCTTCGGGTTCTCGAAGCCTCCGCGCCGGCAATTCTCGAGCATCCGGCGATCGGGGCTGAGGGCCGCGGCTTCGTAAAAGTACACCGGCACTCCCAGCCGTTTCCACACCTCTTCGCCGGTGCGCCGCGCGATGGCCACGCAATCCTCCAGCGTCACGCCTTCCAAGGGAACGAACGGCACTACATCCGCCGCGCCCATCCGGGGATGCACACCCGCGTGCCTGCGCAGATCGATGCGCTCCACTGCTACCGCGATCCCGCGCAGGGCGCCTTCCGACACCGCATCCGGCGATCCCGCGAACGTAATTACAGACCGATTATGATCCGTGTCTCTTTCAACCCGCAGCACCAGCACGCCGGCCGATGAGGCGATGGCGTCTTCAATGGCCCGTACGGTAGCCGCATCGCGTCCCTCGGAAAAATTGGCGACACATTCTATTACGGGGCCGGCCACTTCACCTCAGACCTTTCCACCAGCACCGCCCCTTGGCTCATCACCAGGTTCACCAGGTTCACTCCAAAATGATACGGCAACTCCCGATAATCCGGTAGGCCGAGAATCACCAGGTCCGCGCTCTTGCCGGCTTCGATGGACCCGATGCTTCCCGCGCGCCCCATCGCATGCGCCCCGTTGATGGTGGAGGCCACGATCGCCTCGGCGGCCGTCATATTCATGGAACGGCACGCCACCGCGATCGGAATCTGCATGTTGGGTTGATGAAGACCGGTCCCGAGCGCCACCGCTGCGCCGTTATCGATCAGCAGGCGCGCCGGAGCGTAGCGCTCCTCCTCTCCATGAAACGCGACGCTCGGCGACAGGGTGGCAATGGTCTGCGAGTGCGCCAGAAGCATGGCATCGCGCCCCGTTGCCTGCACCACGTCGTCCACGCTAGAGGCGCCTATCTCAACGGCCATCGCAATCGCTCCGGCGCCCACCTTCACTCCCAGACCCAGTTCGCGCGCGAGAGTCAGAAAACGGCCGGCTTCGGCTTCGCATCCAATCTCGGCGAACTGGGCCAACTTGCGGCGCCGCACCACCGGCAGCCACCGTTCGCAAAATCCCGGTGTGACGCCGCCCGCCAGAAACGTCGACACGAATGTCAGCGGAAGCTCCCGCAGCGAGGCGTATACGCGCAAGATCTTCAGCGCTCCTGCCTCGGTGAGCCCCAAACCGGATTTGGCTTCCATCGCCGTGGTTCCGCACCGCACGGCTTCATCTACGGCGTGCAGCGCGAGAGTTTTCAGCATGCGGGGCGTCAGTTCCTGCTGGTTCCGCACCAAACGAATGTCGCTATCGACGAAGCCCGGCATCACCACGCATCCGCTCGCGTCGATCTCTTCGGCGCCGCGCGCCGCGGCAAGATTTTCCAACCGCCGGCTGGGGCCCACTTCTACGATCAGGCCATCGGTGATCAGTACCGCGCCGTCTTGAATGATTCCCAGATTCTCGAGATCGGTCCCGCGACGGGGGCCGCTCGGGCCGCGCAAGGTGAGTAACTGCCGCGCGCCCCGGATCAGCGTGACTTTCCGCATGCCAGGAAATGCCGCACATTTAGACTACACCAGGCGGAGAAAAACCGTCCCGATTCCGAACTACACCGCATGCTAGTGTATTGGCGTGAAGAAGCCGCCGCCCGGCAAGCGCCCGCTGAAGACCCTGGAGCGCGTGCTCTCCAAGGCGGGCCTGGGATCGCGAACCGTCGCGCGCAAATGGATCGGCGCCGGCCGCGTCAAAGTGAACGGAAAGCTGATCCAGACTCCCGACCATTGGGTGGACCTGGCGCGCGACAAAGTCACTTTGGACGACAAACCCGTCCAGGCGGCCGAAAAAATCTATCTGCTGCTGTACAAACCCACCGGTTACCTCACCACCTTCAAGGATCCCGAAGGACGCCCCACGGTGTACGATCTCATTCAAGACGCCGGACGCTGGGTGGTGCCGGTCGGCCGCCTGGATCTGGACACCAGCGGACTGTTGCTGCTCACCAGCGACACGCGATTTGCCGAGCGCGTCACCAATCCCGATTACAAAGTTTCCAAGACGTACCTGGTGAAATCGTCCACATTGCTCAGCGACGAACAGCTGCGGCAGTTGCGCTCGGGCGTGGTATTGAGCGATGGCCCAACCCAACCCGCGCAAGTGAAGCGCGTCCGCGATTCCGCGCAATACTCGTTCATCGAGATCACCCTTCACGAAGGCCGCAACCGGCAGGTGCGCCGCATGATCGAAGCCATTGGAAGCAAGGTGCTGAAGTTGGTGCGCACCGAAATCGGCGGCTTGCGCATCGGCGATCTTCCTATCGGCCGCTACCGCGAGCTCACTCCCGCCGAAGTAGCTTTACTCGCCAAAGGAACCGGCAACCAGCGCGCCCAGTTTGCCAGATAAACGGCCGCCAGATAGACCAAGCCGAAAGTCGCGCCACATCCCGCCAGTACGGCCAGAGCGCTCTGACCCAAGAGAAATTGCCGGACAACCTCCGCGGCCGATCCGGCGGCCAGTGCCGCGATCGCGAGCTTACCGATGTCGCGCAGCAATACCGCATCGCGCGCGGTAACACCCAACAGCCGCGCAAAATGAATCGCCATCACTGCCCGTTCCGTTGCGCCGATGATGACTACCACCGCGATCACCCCCAGCAGTCCGATGCGGGCGGTGAACAGCCCAAGCGTCAGGATCAAGACGGCCGCCAACGCCACCCGAAGCCGCAACAAGAAGTACCTTTCTTGTTCGAACGCCCGGTACAGCGGATCCAGCAGCAGAATGCCCAGGGGCAGCAGCGTGAGATTCGTTGCGAAGATCGGCCAGCTGTCGGCGAAGCGCGCGGTGAACAACACCCGGATGAACTCGCGTCCGGCCACCATCAGAAAGACGTAGACCGGGAAGTAGACTACCGCGAGCTTACGCGCCGCCCGCGCCAGCAGCAACACAATCTCATGAGGTTCGTTGTGTTTCTCCAGGATGCTGACGCGGGTGATCAGAACCGAATTGGTCGCCTCTTGAATCAGGCCCATCAGCGGCAACTGCAGCGTGCCCAGCGCGTATACCGCGAACAAAGAGGGTCCATAATGATTCGACACGAAATAGTTGTGCAGGTCGGTCTGGACGATCACCAGAATCCCGGCGGCGCCGAGCGGAATGGCGTAAGACAACTGATCGCGCAAGATTCGAGGGTTCCATGCACGCCAGAATCCAGCAAAGCGGGACTGCAGGTAGCACGCCAACGCCACGGTCTGGATCGCTCCGTGAAGAACCGCTGCCGCGAGCAGCGACCTCAACGTCCCAAAGAACAGTACGGCTCCCACGAAGATCAGCGCTCGCGACGCCTGGATTCCGATGATGAACGCCGACGCCAGCCGGATCTCGTCATGGGCGACCGGGAGCATATCGAGGAAAGCCCCCGTGATCCAGAACAGAATCGTGACGCCGATCCAAGCCGCATAGGGGGCGAGCCGCGCGTCGCCGAAGATGACGATAAGAATCGAGGGATAGAGAACCAGAGCGCCGCAGGCCAGCCCGCCTACCGCAACATGAAACAGCACAATGTTCAAAACAGTTTCGCGCTGTCGCGTCTTTTCCCTTGGCAGGAAGTAGAAGGCGCTCATGCCAACGCCCAAAGGAAGCACGGTCATGGCCGTCGTGACGATGAGAAACGCCTGTTTGTACAGCCCGTACTCCACGCGGTCCATCCGGCGGACCAGCAACAACGGTAACGCGATGCTGAAGACGAAACCCACTGTTTTGGCGAACGCCAGCCACGACACCCGCCCCGTCAAGGTTTCCCCGCTGGCCTCCCCCATCCGCGTACTTCTGATCGGTCCATCGCTCAACATCATCGGCGGTCAATCCATCCAGGCCAGCCACTTGCTGCACCGTCTGGCGGCGGAGCCAAGCGTTCAAGTTCAGTTTCTGCCGGTCAATCCCCGCCTGCCCGCCGCGCTGAGCATGAAGTACGTGCGAACCCTGATTACTCTCGTTCTTTATCTCGCACGACTAGCCGCCAGCATCGGTCGAGCGGATATTTTGCACATTTTCACCCCGGGATATTTCGCGTTCTACCTCGCCCCCGCTTCTGCTCTATTGCTGGCGCGCGTTCTTGGGAAGCCAACCATCCTCAACTATCACGATGGCCGTGCCGAAGACCACCTGGCGCACTGGCCCGTTGCGCGCCGCCTGATGCGCCTGGCCACGATTCTCATCGTTCCGTCGGACTATCTCGTGGATGTATTCGCCCGCTTCGGCCTGAACGCCACGCGCATCTACAACGTTGCCGAAACGAATCCACTTCGCTATCGAGACCGGCTCCGTCCTCGTCCCGTTTTCCTCCACAATCGCGGCCTCGCCTCCGAGTACAACCCCGCTTGCACCTTGCGCGCGTTCGCCATCATTCAACGGCGCTATCCCGAAGCGAGCCTCTTGATTGCGCACGATGGACCGCTGCGGCCCGCGCTCCAATCCCTGGCAATATCGCTTGGTCTGCGCCAAACACAATTCATCGGTTCTGTTTCACCCGCATCGATGGGCGCGCTGTATGATTCCGCCGACATCTATCTCATGAGCCCGGACGCCGACAACATGCCGCTCTCGCTATTGGAATGCTTCGCTTCGGGACTTCCCATCGTCTCCAGCAGCGCCGGGGGCATCCCCAACATCGTGGAAGATCAGAACACCGGTCTGCTCTTCATGCCCAACGATCACCAGGCCATGGCCGCCTGTGCCCTGCGCCTGCTGGAAGAGCCCGCCCTGGCTTCGCGTCTTGCGGCGAATGCCCGGGTCCAGTGCGCACAGTATTCCTGGTCCAAGATTGGACCGCAATGGATGGCCCACTACCATTGCCTGCCGGACCCTTCGAGCAGTTCCGTATAAATTTCCTCCATCCGCCGGGTCGACGAACCGATCGAAAACTTCTCCGCTGTGCAGCGCGCTCTGGCGGCCAGTTGCTCGCGGAGCACCCGGAGTTCCACCAGCGTATCGAGAACATGGCTCAATCGATCGACATCGCCCGCCTCAAACAGCATCCCGTTCTCGCCGTGGCGGATCAGTTCCACGTTTCCGCCAACTCGGGAAGCAACCGGACAACAGCCGCACGCCATGGCCTCCAGCAGCGAATTGGACAGCGCTTCCGATTGCGACGGCAAAACAAAAATGTCGATCGCCCGCAGCCATTCGGCTACTTGGCCGGTGCGAGGAACGAAGGTGCAATCGCCCGCCAGTCCCCTTGCCTCCACCTGCCTACGCAGTTGGTCCAGCATGGAGCCGCTCCCGACAATCACCAGCCTCAATCCCGGACGCCTGATCCGGGCAAACGCTTCCACCAGCGTTCCCAGGTCCTTCTCCGGCCGCAGCGCGCAGACCACCCCGATGGCGAGTGAATCGCGTGGAGTTTCTCGCGGTTGAAACTCTTCGAGGTCCACGCCGTTGTAACAGAGCCGAATGCGTCCACTGGGGACGCCCTCATCGTTCTGCAAATGTTGCCGCACGAATTCGCAATTCACCACCACGGCGTGCGCCATCTGATCCGTCTTTCGAACCAGTGGCCGGTATTTGCGGGGTATCAATGAGCGATGCGATCGCTGGCTGGACAACACCACCGCTCGCGTCGACCAGCGCGCAACGGGAACGGCGAAAACGGTGAGCGGATAATCGAAGGTGTGCACCAGCCGGATGTTGTGCCGCCAGATATAGCGTGCGAGCTTCCACGCCTCTCGAAGCGCTCCATAGGACGCGAAGGAGTCCACCGGAAAGTGAACGATGGGCACACCGGTGGCGGCGAGTTCCGCGTGGCGGATCCCCTGCGGGCGAAAGCATCCAACGTGCGGAGAAAATCGCGAACGATCCAGCGTCTTCGCGATCTCAGTCATCTGGCGCTCGCTGCCCCCGAGATCCAACTCGCGGGCCAGCAACAACACCGGCCAAGCCATGAAGGTGTCTACAGGCTTAGTTTATCGCGCCGCTAAGACTTTTCCTCCGCCGCTCGATAAGCAAGGCATCAGGAGAACTTCATGATTAACGGCATATCCGGCAGTTCGCAAGCTGCACAGGCCTATCAAACTCAGCAGCATCAGCAAAGCACGCAGACCAACAAGAACAGTCAGAATGAACAGCAACCGCAAGACTCCGTGGTGTTGAGCAAAAAGGCCACCGAATCAAACGACATGGCGCAAGGTGACCCCGATCACGACGGTCACTGAGGCCGTTAGATCCCAATGGGTGATGCATCTGAGAGGGGTTGTTGCGGGATGGCCCCATTTTTGCTTGGCATTGCCATATGCCGGCACACTGGACAGAGCAGAATGGCTCCTCGCACCGCAAGCTGCGTGACTACGCGCAGACGCCTCTGAACGTTTATTGGGAAATGACGCAGGCCTGCCCGCTGGCGTGCCGGCATTGCCGGGCGGAGGCCGTGGCCACGCCTCACCCTCGCGAGCTGAGTTTCGACGAAGGCGTTGCGTTTCTGCGCCAGATTCTTGAATTTGGCGACCCGCTTCCGCAGCTGATCTTGACGGGTGGCGATCCGCTGGCCCGCAAAGATCTTTACGAGCTGATCGATGCGGCGCGCAGCCTGGGAATCGGCGTCTCCATCACTCCGGCCGCCTCCCCAGCGCTTACCGACGATGTCTTGATGCGCCTCCAGCAGCACGGCGTCGAAGGCTTGGGCCTGAGTCTGGACGGATCGACAGCCGGGCGGCATGACTCCATCCGCGGCGTAGCCGGCACGTTCGACCGGACGATGCAGGCAATCGTGTGGGCCCAAGAACTCGGCATGCCGCTGCAGGTGAACACGCTGGTGTCCGCCGAAACCGCCGACGATATCCCGGCGATCTACCAACTTCTCAGACCGCTGAACGTGTCGCGCTGGAGCCTGTTCTTCTTGATTTCGGTGGGACGCGGCAAAGTGCTGCAACCGCTAACTCCCGAGCAAGGCGAGGAGCTGATGAATTGGATTTACGAAAGGTCCAAGTTCGCGCCATTCACCGTGGCGACGACGGAAGCGCCGTCTTATCGACGGATTGCTTTGAACAGAATGCGCGCCGAAGGACTCGCCGGCGATCAGATCAGACGAAGCCCGGCATCTCGTGGATTCGGAATCCGAGACGGACACGGCATCGTGTTTGTATCGCACACCGGCGAGATTTGTCCCGCGGGCTTTCTGCCTATGGCGCTGGGAAACGTTCGCAAAGACCGTCTTGCCGACGTCTACCGTAACGCCCCGGTCTTTCAATCGCTGCACGATCCGGCGCAATTTCAGGGACGTTGCGGCCACTGCGAGTATCATGCGCTGTGCGGCGGATCGCGTGCCCGGGCGTACGAAGCTACCGGCGATCCGCTGGGCCAGGATCCTTTTTGTATTTACGAACCGCACGCATGCGGCTAACGCCTATTCATAACGAAGCGCTTCTACCGGCGCAATGGCGGTGGCCGCCTTCGCGGGGTACAGCGTCGCAATTAAGCTCACGAGGATCGCGGCGGCGGCGATCCAAATGCCGTCCTCCCAACGCGGATTGAAGGGCACATAGCTGATCGAATAAACGTCTTCGCTTAAGCGCAGCCAGCGGTAGTGATCGGCGAGAATCGATACCGAGTAACCGAGCGTGAGTCCGAAGGCGGTGCCGACGGATCCAATCAACAAGCCTTGCAGCATAAAGATTCGCCGGATCTGCTGGCGCTTGGCGCCCATGGACATCAGTACGGCAATGTCACGGTTCTTCTCCATCACCATCATGATCAACGTGATCAGGATATTGAGGGCGGCCACCACTCCGATAAGGCCAATGGTCACGATGGTGACGACGCGTTCGGTGCTGAGTGCATTCAGAATCTGGTGGTACTGTTCCATCCACGTTTTTGCGTAAAGCTTTGGCCCCGCGATCTTTTCGGCCATCTCTGCAACTTCCGGGGCCTTGTAGATATCGTCGAGCTGCAGCTCGATGGAATTGACAACGTTTCCTTCGCTGAAGATTGCTTGCGCTGAACCCAGAGTTGTGAACGCCCAGTAGGAGTCCACTTCGTAGAATCCCGATTCGAAAATGCCAACCACGCGGAATTTGAATGGCGTTGGAAAGCGTATCTCCGGACCGAACATTTCGGGCCTAGGGGAAATCACGTTTACCACGCTGTTCAACAGCATCCCGGTGCTCTGCGCCAGGTTGGAGCCAAGGATAATGCCGGGGAGACCGCCGGTATCTTTCAACCGTTCAAAAGAGCCCTGCTTCAAATGCTGCAGCATATTCGGAGGATTATCCACCGGGACGCCCTTGATCTCCGCCCCTCCGGATTGAAGCGGGCCGGCCAGCAGCACCGTGCCATACAGATTGGGAGACACGCTAAGCACATGGGGGAGCTTACTCAGCTTAGGATCGAGTTCGCTCCAATTGGCGATTCCTTCATCCGGCTGTTTTTCCAAAATCATTACGTGAGCCGTCGCTCCCAGCAAGCTGCGCTGCAAGGTGTCGCGAAATCCGTTGTTGATGGCGATGCCGATGACGAGCGCCGCCACACCCGCCATGACGCCAAGAATGGAAATGACCGTGATCACCGAAATGACGGCCTGCTTGCGTTTGGCGCGCAGGTAGCGGCTTGCGATGAAAAGCTCGAACGTGCGCGTCATGACTGAGGGCGCAGAAGCGGAAACAAAATGACGTCGCGAATGGAGCGCGAGTTCGTAAAGATCATGGTGAGGCGATCGATCCCAATGCCTTCACCGCCGGTGGGCGGCAGACCGTAGGAGAGCGCTCGAATATAGTCTTCATCCATTTGATGCGCTTCCGTGTCGCCCTTTTCACACAGCGCAAGCTGGGCCTCGAAGCGGCGTCGCTGCTCACGAGGATCGTTCAATTCGGTAAAAGCGTTCCCGATTTCCATGCCCGCGCAAAAGATTTCGAAGCGCTCCACAAATTCCAAATCGTCCGGCTTGTTTTTGGAGAGGGGCGAGACCTCGACCGGAAAATCGTACACCATGGTCGGCTCAAACAGCTTCGGTTCCACCTCGCGCTCAAAGGCCTCCACCAGTGCGTGGCCTTTCAAGCTGGTGGAGCCGACGGCTTCTCGCATCGAAATACGGCGGATATTAGCGAAGTCCATTGGCGTGCCCTGATACTCGACCTCCGTGCCGCCCGTGGCGTCGATGGCGGCTTGCCGTAATAGCTCCGCAGAGAGATCCATCATGCCGTGATAGTCCGTGTAGGCCTGATAAAACTCGAGCATCGTGAATTCTGGATTGTGATGCGTGGAAATGCCTTCGTTGCGGAAGTTGCGGTTGATTTCGTAGACCCGCTCCAAGCCGCCAACCACCAGGCGTTTCAAATACAGCTCGGGCGCGATGCGCAGATAAAGATCGATGTCGAGTGTATTGTGATGCGTGGTGAACGGGCGCGCAGCAGCGCCGCCGTAGATGGACTGGAGCATCGGCGTCTCCACTTCCAAAAACCCGCGCGCTTCCAACTCGCGGCGCAGCGATGAGACGATCTTGGCACGCGTGACGAAGACTTTGCGCACCTCCGGGTTTGCGATCAGATCGAGATAACGCTGGCGATAGCGCGTCTCCACGTCTTCCAGGCCGTGCCACTTCTCGGGCATCGAGAGCAGCGTTTTCGCGAGGAAATACAGGTGTTCCACGTGAATGCTCAGCTCATTGGTCCGGGTGCGGAACAGGTAGCCTTCGACCCCGATCAGGTCGCCCAAGTCGAGGAGTTGGTAAAGCGCATATTCCTTTTCGCTGACGGCGTCCTTGCGTACATACACCTGGAGCTGCTCGCCATTTTGCATCAAGTGCGCGAATCCGGCCTTGCCCATGCGCCGCACGGTCATGATGCGCCCGGCGATGCGAACTTGGACGCGGGGTTCTAACTGCTCGGCCGTTTTCTCGCCATATTCGGCCAGAATCTGTGGAATAGTATGCGTAAAATCGAACCGGTGGCCGTACGGCTGGAAGCCGAGAGCCTCGATTTCGGCAATGCGTTGGATACGTTGATCGTACAAGTCGTCTTCGAGAGACAATCTTCACTCCTCGTGCCACAAGTATAATTGACCGTTGGACTCCGCCTCCATTGTTAAAAGAAGCTTGCTTACCGGCGCGGCTCAGTAAGCACCGCTGCTAATCAAGATCGAAGGCGGTTTCGTAGTTCTTCTTGAGGCTTTGATCCTGCTCCTCTTTACGCAGGAAGCAATTTCCGATGGCCAGCGTTTCAATTTCCGTGCCCATGAAGCAGTGAAAAGCATCTTCCGGCGTGCAGACGATTGGCTCGCCCCGCACATTGAAGCTGGTATTCACAATGACCGGATAACCGGTGCGCTGTTCGAAAGCCGAGATCAACGCGTGATAGCGCGGATTGGTATCGCGATGGACTGTCTGAATGCGCGCGGAATAGTCGACATGGGTGACGGCTGGAATATCGGAGCGCCGGACGTTGAGCTTCGCGATGCCGAAGAGCTTTTCTTCCTCTGCCGTCATGGCCCGGCGGCGATGCTCGGCCACATCGGCAACCAACAGCATATAGGGGCTGTCGGAATCTAAATCGAAATATTCGCTGACGCGCTCACGGAGCACCGATGGCGCAAACGGGCGGAACGACTCGCGATACTTGACCTTGAGATTGAGCACGCTCTGCATGGATGACGACCGGGCGTCGCCTAGAATCGACCGGGCTCCCAGCGCGCGCGGGCCAAATTCCATGCGGCCTTGAAACCAACCTAGGGCTTTGCCTGCCGCCAGTGCGTCAGCGGATTGCGATGTTAGCTCGCAATCGCAAAGAGTTTGGAATCGTGCGCCAGCGGCGCGAAGGCGCTGCTCGATCTCATCTTGCGAAAACTCGGGACCGAGATAGGCGCCGTGCATTGAGTCGCTACATGCGTTGACGCGTCGCGGCTGGTTGTGGAACTGATAGTGTGCAGCCAGCGCAGCGCCGAGCGCACCGCCCGCGTCGCCCGAGGCGGGCTGAATCCAGATGTTCTTGAAATGGCCATCGCGCAGCACCTTGCCATTGGCCACGCAGTTGAGAGCGACGCCACCGGCCAGGCAAAGATTGGGGATTGCAGTTTCGGCGGCGAGTGACCGAGTGAGCCTCAGGATTACTTCTTCGAGTGCGGACTGAATGGATGCCGCAATGTCCATGTGTTGCTGGGTCAACGGCTCAGACGGCTTGCGCGGCGGCAGTCCAAAGAGGCGATGAAACCGGGAGTTGGTCATCGTCAGGCCTGCGCAGTAGTTGAAGTAATCCAGATTGAGATGGAAGGAGCCATCCGGTTTTACGTCGATCAAATGATCAAAGATTTCTTTGGTGAACTTTGGCTCGCCATACGGCGCGAGCCCCATGAGCTTGTATTCGCCTGAATTCACCTTGAAGCCGGTGTAATAAGTGAATGCCGAATAGAGCAGCCCGAGCGAATGCGGAAAGTGGATCTCCCTGAGAATTTCGAGCCGGTTGCCGCGGCCGTGAGCCGCGGACGTTGTGGCCCATTCACCGACGCCATCCATGGTCAGGACCACGGCTTCTTCAAACGGCGAAGGAAAGAACGCGCTGGCGGCGTGGCTGAGATGGTGTTCGGTGAAACGAAGTTTGTCTGCCCAGTCTGTTTTGGGAGCGAGTTCCTTCAAGTACGATTGGAGCAGGTCCTTCTGGAACAGCTTTTCCCGGATCCACAACGGTACGGCCATGCGGAAGGAGGAATATCCAGAGGGCGCGAACATGAGATAGGTTTCAAGCAGGCGCTCGAACTTCAGGAATGGCTTGTCGTAGAAGACCACCGAATCCAGATCGGCGGCGGTCAATCCGCCGGCTTCCAGGCAATAACGGACGGCATTCGCGGGGAAACGAGCGTCGTGCTTCTTGCGGCTGAAACGCTCTTCCTGAGCTGCCGCCACGATCTCGCCATCCACCACCAGCGCGGCTGCACTGTCGTGATAGAACGCCGAGATACCGAGAATCTTCATCGCGCTAAAACAGGGTGTAGATAAAGGGCGCGACGGCTGAAATCTTGGTGAGGATCAGCAGGCCGCCCAGCACGATCATCATGAGGAAGATGGGCAGCAACCAGAATTTCTTTCGCTCGCGCATGAAAGCCCAAAGCTCGACCAAAGTAGACACGGCTCTTTCCTGACCTCCTAAAACTGCCTCGACATGCTTTCGGGCGAAGGGCCCGGCGGTTCCCTGGGGATCCAATATGTGGGCGCGCCGGGAGCGGGCCGCAAGCGCAGGAAATCCTTACCCATCCGGCGTAGAACCCATCCGAAGGGCGTAAAAACGACATAAAACAAGATGCCCAAAATGAGCGGATTGACCACCGCGTGCAGCAATGCGCCCAGAGCGGTCCAAGCCCGGTTCAACGGCGTGAGTAGTTTCGGCGCGGCCAGTGCAGCCAACAGGAAAAGAGCAACCAGAGGCAAGGCCCAAATGCGCACGGCGTGGCGTCGCATGAGTGGAAGGACGGCGACGAGCACGAAGAATGCCGCGAATACGAGGCCAAAGGTGCGATTCGACGAGCGCTTCACGGATTCCTCGGCTAGAGGGCTCAGCACCGCGCTCAGCGCATCGCGATCAGAGTTTTCCGGCGCGCTCATGCGCTCCTCCGATCGCCAACGGCAGCGGCTCAATCCACTCGGCTAGCAAGCGATTCAACTCCTCATTGGGATGACCGTCCGGCAGGTGAAGGCGCTTGTCCTTCATTTCCGGATGGTCACAATCGACGAAGGGGATCCCGTGCGACTGGGCAAACTCGCGGTATTCATGGCGCTCCTCCGGCGTCATATCGAACAAGATCACCGTGAATCTTCCGCCCGCCGCAAGCACGGTTTCGTTCATCTTCGCCAGTAATGCCTGCGTGACGGCCCGTTTGTTGCGCACGCGGGAGTAAGATTCCAGCCGCCAGTAATACTCCTGTGCCAGCGCGGCCGTGCGCAGCCAGCGGCTCACCGGCCACACCATTTCGCCGCCGGATTGTTGTGCCCGCAGCATTCCGCCCTCCAACTCCGCGTACGGGAAGAACAAGCCGGGCGGAGGCGGTTTCACGACGCGCACCCAGTCTGGTTCGGCAACGTTCCGGCCTTCGTGAAAGCTATTGAACAGGTAGAAGACCGAACAAGGACCGCGGACAACCTTCGCGAGCGCCAGGTAGGATTGATAGGTTCCGTAATCCGCCGTGCCGAAGTTGGAGATTGTAAGCTCGGGGTGGTGCTTTTGGACCATCCACGCAAACGTTTGCTGGTTCGAGAGGCCATACCCTTGCACGTACGAATCTCCGAAAAACAGAACCCTGGGCTTTTCGGTGGCGTGCGTGCCGTCATACGCAGGCTCCCGATCGGCGGTAGCGCGGCGGCCCTGGCTCCAATTCGTGTAGTGGAAAGGATTGTTGCGCTGAGAATCCACCATGTCGAACTGGCCTTCGCGGTTCTTCCATCCCAACTGGGGATCGGGGGCGTATTCGGAATCATCGCGAGAGATCTGGAGCGTCTGCCACCAACTTGGATAGCCGCCAAACCATAGAATGCCCTCGGCGCCGGCGAGACCAATGATCACGCTGATCAGGCGAGCGGCGATAAGGACGGAACGTTTGGGCTGCTTTGGAGCTTCCACTGCTGCCTGGAATATCGACCGAGATCGTTGAAAGCATTAGGGTTGGCGGCGGGGAGGGGGGATTGGCGCCTGGTGGTTGGTGGTTGGAACCGGAGGGCGGCGGGGACGCATCAGGGGTGTTTTTGTGTTTGGTGAAGTCAAACTGTTGCAACGCCGATGAGAGTTGGGATTGGCACGAGCGACCGAGCTAAACGCGGGCTAAGGCTTTTTCAATGGTGGCCATCGCCAGGAAGAGCTTGTCCGGATGGCCCGCAAGCGAGTGGAATTCATGATGGCGGTAGAACGCAAGGGCGGATTCGTCCATCGCTTCCACTACGACGCCCACGGACCCCACTTCGGCCGTAACTTTCCAGCTCCTGTGGAGAGCATCCATCAGAAGAAACCGACCGAGTTTCTGTCCGCGGTGGGAGCTAGAAACGGCCAACCGGCCTAACATCGTGGCTGGAAGACGAGGATAGCGAGGAAGTTTTTTGGAGAGAGACTCAGGCAGTTCGGCGAGAGAGATGCTATAGGCGGAAAGAGTGTAATAGCCGACGATGGCGCCGCTCTTGTCCAGCATCACGAAAGGCGCGGCGGCTTTTCGTCGAGCATCTTGGCCGGCTTGTTGGTGCAGGTAACGGTCCAGCTCGGGAACTCCGGAATGGAAGGCGGTCCGGTCGTGAGAAGCGTTCAGAGGTTCGATGGAATATCCGAAGCGAGGCGCGTCCGTCACCGCTGGGATGTCTTTTGGCGGTACTCACGAGCGGCACGACGCAGGACGCGACCGGGATTCGGCGGGTTCAGGACGGCTTCTACGAAGGCTTGCGTTTCGCGAGCTGTCAGAACTAGCGTAGCGCGACGTTCTATGGTTCGTTCAGCGGCAATTTCGGCGCTGTGAAGGACGAAGTCCGTCATCGAGCGGCCTTCCAAGTCGGCGGCGCGTTGGATGAGGAGCTTCTGGTCTTCGTTGAGACGAGCGTCGAAGCGATAGCTTTTGGACTTCGGTGCGGAGCGGGCGGGCATGATTCTCTTTGTCAGATTCAATTGTACGGCTTACTTCCGTACGTCGTCAAGTCAACGGTTCGTCGTTCGCGGGGTTCCAAAGTAGTTTGATTTCGTCGTCGTAGCCGCACAAACGCGATAATAGTTCGGCGGCCGCCGCAGCCCTGGGCCACTGCTGGAGAACGTGGGGAAGGGCGGCCATCGGCTGCCTTGAGATCTTTGAAAATGTCGCAGATGGAATCTTGAGCGTGGGCGACAGATGTCGAAAGAATGAGCGCGGAAATCAGGGTGATTCTTAGGCGCATCGACGTTTCGTCACCAGAATCCGAGACGTTTATAACATTGGAGAGCTACAAAGACAAGCGGGACATCATAGAATTGTAGCCGTGGCGTGACGGCGGCGAGTCAGCCGGGAGAAAAGATGAGAATCGTTCTGAACATGCTGGGCGCGTTGCTGGTGCTGATTGGCGGCGTGTGGTTTTTGCAGGGAATCAATATCCTGCCAGGCAGTTTCATGACGGGGCAGATCCGATGGGCGATCTACGGCGGGATTGCGATCGTGGTGGGGGTCGTCGTGTTGGTGGCGGCCAACCGGCGCCGCGCGAAGATGAATTAAACCGACGTGGTTTCGGCGACGCGTTCAGCGTAACGGCGGTCGACGTAATTGTTTAGGATTTCGATGAATTCGGCGACAATACGGTCACCACGCAGCGTGGTGGAGAGTTTGCCATCCATGTAAACTGGCGCGACGGGCTCCTCGAACGTGCCGGGCAGCGAAATGCCGATGTGGGAGTGCTTGGACTCGCCGGGGCCATTGACCACGCAGCCCATCACCGCCACCTTCATTTCTTCGACGCCGGCGTAGCGTTCCTTCCAGTTGGGCATCTGCTCGCGCAGGTAAGTCTGGATCTGGTCTGCCATGTCCTGGAAGAACGTGCTGGTGGTGCGGCCGCAGCCGGGGCATGCGGTGACTTGCGGAGTAAAGTGACGCAACCCGAGGACCTGCAAAATCTGCTGGGAGACGATGACTTCGTCGGTGCGGTCGCCATTGGGGAGCGGAGTGAGCGAGGCGCGGATGGTGTCGCCGATGCCTTCCTGCAAAAGTACCGATAGAGCCGCGGTGGTGGCGACGATGCCTTTCGATCCGAGACCGGCTTCGGTGAGTCCCAGGTGCAGCGCGTAGTCGCACTGGGCGGCAAGCTTGCGGTAAACCATGATGAGGTCCTGCACGCCGCTCACCTTGGCGCTGATGATGATTTTGTCGCGTCCGAGTCCATAGCCTTCGGCGGCTTGCGCGGCGAGAAGGCCGCTGGCAACGATGGCGTTCATGGTGACTTCCATGGCGTCGAGCGGTTCCGGAAGGTGCGAGTTTTCGTCCATCATGCGGGTGAGCAGCGCCCCATCGAGAGAGCCCCAGTTCACACCGATCCGCACCGGCCGATTGTGCTCGATGGCCACTTCGATCATGGTGCGGAAGTTGTCGTCATGCTTCTTGCCGATGTTGACGTTGCCGGGATTGATGCGATATTTGGCGAGGGCGCGGGCGCAGTCGGGGTACTTCTTGAGCAGCAGATGGCCATTGTAGTGGAAGTCGCCGATGATGGGGACGCGGACGCCGAATTTGTCGAGTGTGTCGACGATTTTGGGGACCGCCTGGGCGGCGGCTTCGGTGTTGACGGTGACGCGGACGAGCTCGGAGCCCGCCTGGGCGAGCGCCATGACTTGATTAACGGTGGAGGCGGTGTCTGCGGTATCGGTGTTCGTCATGGACTGGACCACGATGGGGTGGTCACCGCCCACCCAAACGTCGCCGATTTTGACGGGCACAGAAGTGCGCCGAGGAAGTGCAGCCATTGAGCCTCCAGGAAAACTACATTGTAGCGTGTGGGATATGCTGAGGAGACAATGCGGCTGGGATGGGTGTGCGCGTTGGTATTCAGTGTGACGACCGTTGCTGCGCAGGAAACCTCCGGTAGCATCAGGGGAACGATAGTGGACGCTGCGAACTCTGTAGTGCCCGATGCCGTGGTAACCGTCGTCGGCCCCGTGTCACAGGCGACCAAAACTGATGCGTCGGGCGAGTTTGTCATAGCTGGGCTTGCGCCAGGAACGTACAAGCTGAGAATCCAAGAACCTGGTTTCATCACTAGAGACTTGGAGGCTTCGGCTGAGACTGGAAAGGAAACTTCGCTGGGCCGTGTGGTGCTCGCTATCCCAGCGCCCCCGCCATGCCTAGAGAGCGCGAAGGCACCGCGCATTTCCGAAATGAAGCTGCCAGCGCGCGATAAGCCAAGCGTTTCGGGAGCCGCCCGCGGCGAGAGCGGTGACGCGTTGAGAAATTTCACCGTTACACTGCTGATAGCAGGCACGTCGAAAGTAGTTGCGACTACGAGTACTGGTGAGAACGGCGAATTCCACTTTGCCAACGTTAAACCTGGCAGATATGACGTCAAGGCCTCTGCCAAAAAGTTCCAGTTGACGAAAGTTCCCAACTTACAAGTAAGAAAAGGTCATGAGCTGGAGGTCCTTTTGACTTGGACGGAGGGGCAGATTTGCCTTTGAATGAAATGGGACTTATCCTGCGGTCTCAATCTTGAGTGTGTCTCGGCCGCTTGGCCTCCTGTAACTAGCCGCTGATAAACACCGATCAGCGCGGATTCAAAGCAAATGCCTTATCGGCGTTGATCTGCGTTCATCTGTGGCTGAACTTCGCTGTCCGGAATCGCTCTTTTGTGCGCACCAGTCGCGTCTGGATTCGGAACAGGGAGCGCTTTCCCCTCCTCCAGATGCATCTGTGCAATGTCTTGAAGCACGCTGGCGATCATGAGGCGCGCGTCGGCGATGTCGAAGCCCTGGCTGGCGACGCCGGGGAAGTCCAAGACCTCGGCGACGACCATTCGCTCACCCTACTTTCAGGATAGCGCGGCCACCGGGACCCCTGAGACTTTGGTCCTAGTGCAGGCACCTTGTTGGCGAGCTGGGTTACACTAATGGACACGCCCATGGGCAACGAGCAGATGCGGGCCGCGATCAAAGAGCTGCAAGAAGCGATGGTGGTGATGGCTCACATCGAGAAAACGCAGAGCGAGCACGTTGGTGAGCTGCTGCAATTTCGCCTCAGGACCGAGCAAAACCTGGCGGAAATCACCGATAAGCTCAATGGTCTGATCGGTTAAGTTGCGGGCCAGCGCCCTAGCGGCTCTCAAGCTTAAAGGACTCACACTGGCTTGGCATCCTGTTTCGGTGTAGGCTGGCCGTATGGCCGCTGTTTCCGATTCCCCGCTGGCGCGCGTGGTGGAACTGCGCCATTTGCGGGGCGGCGACCTGGATCTGCTGCTCGAAGAAGAAACGCAGGCCTGGCGCGAGACGCTGGACTGGGATTTTCGCGGATCGGCCGGCTTGGTGCGCCGATTCCTGGAAATTCAGGCGCTCAATGGCTACGCGCTGCTGATTAACGGATATCCGGTCGGCTATTGCTACTACGTAGCCGAGGAGCGCAAGGGGCTGATCGGCGATCTCTACGTCATGAAGAACTACCTCAGCGTGGAGAACGAGGAGCGATTGCTCACCGCCGTGGTGGAAGGATTGATGAAGACGCCGCTGATCCGCCGTATCGAATCGCAGTTGATGATGTTGCGGACGGGCCCGGCGATCGCGCTTCCCGAGCGCAGATTTGTTCGAACATTCGTACGCAATTTCATGGAGATCGAGGGCGATATCGCGGTTAGTTTGGCGGAACGGCAGCCGGCGCAGCCGGTTTGGTTCGATAGCTGGGCTGAGCGCAAGCAGGACGAGGCGGCGACGCTGATTGCAAGCGCCTATCAAGGCCATATCGACAGTGAGATCAACGACCAGTACCGGTCGCCCGCCGGGGCGCGGCGGTTTCTGATGAACATCGTCCAGTATCCCGGATGCGGAAGCTTCTTTCAGCCCGCATCGTTTGTAGCCATTGAACCGGGATCGGGACGGCTGGCAGGCATCTGTCTCGCGAGCCTGGTGCAGGCCGACGTGGGACACGTCACCCAAGTTTGCGTATCGAAGGCGGCGCGCGGGACCGGCGCGGGTTACGAGCTGATCCGAAGATCGCTCAATTCGCTGGCGAGCCATGGGTGCCGCAAGGTCACGCTGACGGTAACGGCGTCCAATACGGAGGCGATTGGGTTATACGAGCGGATGGGATTCCGCAAGACACGGAATTTCGCGGCGTACGTCTGGGACACCGGGTTTTGAGGGCGCGTTCCCGGACGATGATTTCAGGTTTAAACTGACAAGAAACAGCAGCAGGGCTATGGGCGTGGCGGCTGCCCAGGGGGTTCCAGCCAGGTTCATCAGAAATGGAATGGGAGTGCAAATGAGTGTGGCTGCGATGCGCGTCCACTTGTTGGCGCTCATAAAGATGGCCAGCCAGATGGAAAGCAGAAGCAAGCCGGCGTCGTAGCCGTAGACGTGCGGAGGAACCAGCAACGATCCGGCGGATGCGGCCGCGATCCATTGCCAGAGCGGAGCGCGCCGGCAGGCGGCTGCCACCAGCAGGATCACGACGCCAACCAGGATCATGCGAAACACCGGGCTGTCCATTCGTAAGTTGAGCGCCAGGCCGTGGACGTCGATCGTTAACTCGGGGGATGGATTGAGCCGCTCGATATCCTTGTTGCGAAGAAGCTGAAGGTAGCCGGTGAGCCCGCTCCATCCGGATAGCCAGAGTGAAACCAGGAACTCGGCGGCCACCGCCAAGCAGGCGCCCAATGCCATTCGCCAACGCTTTTGGATCAGCAGCGCGATCGGCCACAGGAGGAACAAGTGAAACTTAATCAGGCCCAGCCCGAGCGCCGCGCCGCTAGCAAAGTGGTTGCCTTTCTCCGCGAGCGCATAGGTGGCAATCAGAATGGCCAACATCACTACGCAGTCCTGTCCGGAGGCAACGCCCAGCGCGGTGGGAAGATAGAGGGCGCCGAAAATGAGAGCGTCGGGGCCCCATCGGGAAAGCGCCCAGGCCCAGCATCCGAATAACAGCGCGCATTGCAACGCGAGCCAGATCCAAAACGCGATACCGAACGGAAGTAACGCCAGAGGCGCGAGGAGCAGCGCGTAGAACGGCGGGCGCACGAACGGAACCAGCGCGGGGAGTTCGGGAACGAATTGACGCTCGCGGTTGAGTTGCACTTGGGGCGAATGCAAATGCGCGAAGTTGCCGTCGAGTGCCAGGGAGGCGCCGGTGTAGAGGTTTAAGAAGTCATGTTTGCGCGCCCCGTGAACGATGACGGAGCCCAAAGCGATCCAGATAAGGCAGAACGCCAGGACGGCTGCCCAGGTCTGGAACGGAATGTGGCGCCTAAGCGAAGTTTGGGCCATCCAATTGGAAATCGGATGGCGGAGGTACTCACTTTAGCGCGAGTAAGCCTACCTGGTGGCCGGAACTGCAGCGGTGGTTGTGGTGGCAGGGGTCTGATTCGCCGCAGCTTGCTGTTTCGCGGCTTTGTAATCGCTGACCAGCCGTTTCGCGATTTTGTCGGCAACGTCCACGCTCGCGCCCATGAATTTGGCACCCAGGCTTTCGGCGGTGGCGGACCAGATCACGTCGCCGTCTTTGCCGACCAGGCGGACCGTGGCAATGGCCTCATGCTTGCGCTGTTCGTCGCGGCGGCTGTCGTTTTCGCCGATACTGAGCCCGCCGGAACGGTTGCTGCTACTGCTGGAATAATTACGCAGTCCCTCGCTATTCCCCGCGCTGATCTGCGTGTGGGCATTGATTCCTTCCGACGATTGAAAAGTGTCGGTAAAGACGTCGTCGTCGCCCGCGCCCTTCAGCGTCGCATCGGCTTTGTCTTCGTCTTCCGTGATGATGAACTGCTTGGAATTGTGCAGGCTGGTCATAAGCAGATCGCGGAGCTGGAGCGCGGCATCGCCGCCGGTAAGGATTGCGATATAAATCCGCCGGACCTTGCTCAGATGCTCGGCGGCTTCCTCCTCAGGCGTCTGCTGCTCCAGGTAGGGAGCGAACAATAAGACGGCGTATAACAACCACGGCATGGACACTCCTTGAGTTACTCAGCCCTTTCCGCTCTTGCGAGCGTCGTCATCCTGGAATTCGACCTTGCGGCCGGTGCGCGCCTCCAGAACGACGAGCGTGGCGCGGATATCGTCCTTGTTGATTTTGAAAATCATGGCCTGCTGCCGATCTTCTTCGTCGGAGTAACCAACGGTCAGGAAGTGTTGGCGTTTTTTGGCTAGCAGGAAAAGCGGCGAGATGAGCACGGCGGCGATATAGCGGCGGTCCACCTTTTCGCCGTATTCCACCAGATTGATCTTTTCGTAGGGAACGCGCCAACTCGCCTTTCCGGAGTAAAAGACAAAGAAGCGCTGGTCGATGGCTTGGAGGGTTCCTTGGCACCCGAAGGGGATCTGGGTAATGGTGCCGCCGACATATTCGGCGCGGCCTCCCAGGTCCCGGCCAGCTAAGACCGCGCAGAAAAGGACCACAAGCGCCGCGACTTTGGGGGATGTCATACTGAAGTTGTAAGTACTTCGATCCCGCTGAAATTCTCACCGGATGTTGGCGCCTATGTTTGCCATGGACCAAAACAAAGCTCAAGAGGAACGTGTTCCTACTCCTGAGGATGCCGGGGCAGGCGTTATCGTGAGTCCCGACACCAGGCGGGGGAATCGCGTACCGCCGGGGCAGAGCCGCACGCGGAAATGGCCGATTCTGGACGCCAGCGGGGCGCCTCCGATTACGCTGGAACGCTGGAAGTTTTCGATCGGCGGCTGGGTGGCGAATCCGAAGGAATGGAGCTGGCAGGAGTTTCAGCAACTAGAGCGCGTGAAGGTTTTTGCCGATTTCCATTGTGTGACGCATTGGTCGCGATTGGGCAACACGTGGGAAGGCGTTTCGACACGCAAGCTGATCGAGCTCGCGGGTGGCGCGTTACCGGAAGCGGAGTACGTGCTGGCGCGCGGGTACGATGCGGGATTCAGCACCAATCTTCCCGGATTCACTACCAACCTTGCGCTGGCCGATTTTCTGGCTGAGGACGCGCTGGTGGCGTTTCTGCATGATGGCCAGCCGCTGACCGAAGAGCACGGCGGGCCGGCGCGGCTGATTGTGCCGCAATTGTACGCCTGGAAGAGCGCGAAGTGGATCGCGGGCCTGGAGCTGCTGGATCGCGACAAGGCTGGATTTTGGGAACGGAACGGATACCACATGCACGGTGATCCGTGGAAGGAAGAACGTTTTGGCTGGTGATGTTTTGACTGGCAAATTATCTCGCAACGCGAGATTGGGACAATGGGCGGGAGCGGCGCGATATGCGCGCAAAGCGGCGCCCGAATATTTCAAGCGCTATCGCGAAGAACGTCGCTGCGCGGTCCCGCCTGCACCGTTTACGCCGCATCCCAAACGCTGGGCCGATACCGGGTTGCACGCGGCGTGGCTGGGACACAGCACGGTGTTGCTGAAGATCGATGGATTTACCATCTTGACGGATCCGATTCTGGGCGCCCGATGCGGAGTGCGCATGGGTCCGGTGACCGTAGGCTTGCGCCGATTGGTTGCGCCCGCGGTGAGCCGCGCGCAATTGCCGCATATCGATTTGATTTTGCTCTCACACGCGCATTTCGATCATTTCGATTTGGCCACGTTGCGTAGTTTGGAACGCGCCGGAACGGCGGTGGTGACGGCGAAATATACCAGCGACCTGTTGCGCGTGGGGCGCTATCAGAGCGTGCAGGAAGTGGGCTGGGACGAGCGCGTGCGCGTGGGCCCGCTCTCCATTTCGGGGATTCGCGTGAAGCATTGGGGCGCGAGGATGCGCTCGGACGTGCATCGCGGCTACAACGGATATCTCATCGAAACTGGGCGGCATCGCGTAGTGTTTGGCGGCGACACTGCTTTGACGGACTCGTTCAAAGCGGCGAAGGCGAAGAAGCCGGTGGATCTCGCGATCATGCCGATTGGCGCTTACGATCCGTGGATCTACGTGCATTGCAATCCGGAAGAAGCTTGGCGCATGGGCGCCGATTGCGGCGCGGAGCATCTGCTGCCGGTGCATCATCAAACCTTCCGGTTGAGCCGCGAACCTTATCTGGAGCCGGTGCAGCGCTTCATCGCGGCGGCCGGCAACCATCCCGATCGTGTAGTGGCGACGCGAGTGGGGCACGAATGGTCGCAGGGCTAGGGATTGGCGCGCGCGTGAGGCTGCCGCGTCGACTTTGTCGACGTTGGGCAATCTACGCGCTTTATGCGTTCGCTTGCGCGTCCGCGGGATTGGGGCAAGAGGCAGGCGACATTGTAAAGAGATCCGTTGAGCTGGACCAATCCAACTGGCAGCGCATGAAAGATTACACCTGGATCGCGCAGCAAACCGATCGCCTGTTGGATTCGAGCGGGCAAGTGAAATCGCAAAAGATCGAGCAATGGGAGACCGTGGTGGTCTATGGCGAGCCGCATCGCCGCATGTTGGAGCGTAATGGCAAGCCGCTTTCCGCGGAGGATCAGAGCAAGGAGCAGCAGAAGTTGGATCAGGCCGTCGCGAAGCGGGCGAATGAAACGCCGCAACAGCGCATGCGGCGGGAGACTGATTTCGAAAAAGAGAGAGAGAAGGACCGCGAGTTTCTGCGCGAGGTCCCCGACCTGTTCGATTTCAAGCTGCTGGGCGATGAGAAGATCGATGGGCACGATGTCTGGGTAATCTCTGCGACGCCCAAGCCGGGCGCGCGGCCGAAGCGCGGCGATGCGAAACCTCTGCTCAAGGTTCAAGCAAAGGTGTGGATCGACAAGGCCGAGTATCAATGGGTACGGCTGGAGGCCGAAACAACGGCCACGATTTCGTTTGGGCTGTTTATCGCGCGGCTGAGTCCTGGGGCGAAGCTGATGTTCGAGCAGACGCGGGTGAACGACGAAGTATGGCTGCCCAAACGCGAACTGGTTCAGGGCGCGGCGCGGCTGGGCCTATTGAAGAAACTGGTGGGCGAGGAAGAGACCACATGGAACAACTACCGCAAGTTCCAGGTGGATTCGAAGGTAGTTGCGGCACAATAGACGGCTTCGAGTCCCCTCTTCGATCAACCCGCCGCGCTTTTCGCCGACAGATGGCTGCAGGCCGATGCGAGATCAGGATCGAATTGAAGAACGCGGCCTGCGTGAGCAATTTCAAATACGCGTGCCACCGAGCCGCCGGCGCCCGCAACACGCATCTGGCCACCGCTTTGCTCCATGCGCCCGCCGCAGTAGATCAGCATCCCCAGTCCCGAGCTGTCGATATAGTCCAACTGGGCCAGATCGATCACCAGCTTGCGGGTTCCGCCGTCGATCAGCCGCATGATGGCATTCTCGGCGTAGCTCAGCGAATTTCCGAGATGCAGGCGGCCGGACATCTCCACAACCGTCACGTCGCCGATCTGTTGAGTCTTGGTTTCTACCATGTGGGCAGTTGACCTCCGGGCACCTCACCCATGCCAACGGCGTCGATGAGTACGAGGATCTCGTAGGGTCCCAAACGAGTTCCCGGAGCCAGGGGCATAGGGTGTTAGCTGATTCTAGCTCACTGGTGTCTGTCAAAACAGACACCAGGGGGTTCCGTTCTAGCGAATTTGGCGAAGCGCCCCTGTTGACCTTGACCGAGTAGCTGCTGGAACGGCTCCGGTGCGCAATCGCTGCGGTTAGGTGATAGACTACGCGCAACCGGGATGGCCAAACGGAAGTCCCGGTTCACCCATGTCAAAAGAGGAGATCCCCGATGATCAAGACCCTTGGTGTATTTCTACTCGCCGGCGCATGTTTGTGCCCGGTCTACGGACAGGCATCGAAAGCTGCGGCCTCGGCCGATGCGGAAGCAGTGAAACAACTGGAGCGCGACTGGTCGGACGCCCAGAAGGCTGCTGACATCGACAAGCTCAGCCAGATCGTTGCAGACGATTGGTCGGGCCTGGGCTCTGACGGCACGAGGTCGACGAAAAAGCAGTTTCTGAATGACGTCAAATCAGGTACGTCAAAGCTGGAGTCCTTCGACATTGGACCCATGAATGTCAAGCTGATCGGAGCGGTGGCTATCGTGCAAGGCAGCGACACGGAAAAAAGCTCATCGAAAGGAAAAGATACCAGCGGCAAATGGGCGTGGATGGATGTATTTGTGAAGCGCGACGGCAAATGGCAAGCTGTGCGTTCTCAGTCCGCGATGGTAAAGTAGCTATGTGACGATTCTCATTGGATGGAAGGCTACGTCCAGTCGAATCCTGGTCTGGATGGCAGGCGTTGCCTTGCTGGCGAGCGGCCTGCCCGCTCTCGCGCACCACGCGTTTTCCAATGAGTTCGACGAATCCAAGCCGCTCACGCTGGAAGGCGTGGTCACTCGCGTGGACTGGGAAAATCCGCACGTGCATTATTACATCGATGTGGCTCAGCCCGACGGCACGGTGGTGAACTGGGCGTGTGAAACCGGCGGTCCGAACCGGCTGACCAAGCGAGGCTGGATGCGCGATTCGCTCAAGTCTGGCGACAAAGTCATCGTTCACGGCTTCCCCGCCAAGGACGCATCGCACTCCGCCGACGGACGGAAGGTCACGCTCGCGAACGGCCAAACTATCGGGGAAGAGCCGAAGCAATAAGTTCCAACTGGGTTGCCAGGACGTCGGGGATCTCGATTGCGTTCCCCGCACGACGCCTCTCGCGCTCCTGGCGCGAACGATCGAAGGGCATGCGGACGGGCGAGCCGCTCTCGACGGGACGAGCGGACCGCACCGCGTTCGCAAAGGCCGACACGTTCTCGCGAAATGTTTCCGCAGGGCCCATTAGGTCCGGACGCATGGCCACGATGAGGTAGCCGAAGCCCGCGAGCTCCGGCGGAATCGGCGGCGAGCCTGCCAGGATACCAAGCAGCTGCACCACGATGGCGAGGCCGGATCCTTTATGGCCGCCCCAAGCCGCAAAGGCGCCCGAAAGCGCGGCGGCGGGATCGCGAGTGGGGTGGCCGTCACGGTCGAAAGCGACTTTATCCGGGAGATCATTCCCGAGACGGGGCGCGAGTGTCACTTCAGCGTGCATGATCGCCGATGTGCCGACGTCAAAAATGATTGGGTCATCGGCACTCGGGAAACCGAAGCACATCGGGTTGGTGCCGAGCAGGCCTTCCGTCGCGCCGTGCGGCGCCACCCAGGGTGACGCGTTGGAAGCGATCATGCTGACAAGTCCGCGCGCGGCAGCGATCTCTGCGTAATAAGAAAGCATGCCCGTATACCAGGTATCGCTGGCGCCTACCACGGCGATTCCGGCCGCCTCTGCCTTCTCGATGGCAAGCATAGTGGCACGGTGTGCGACGACATAGCCGATGTGGTCGCCACCATCGAGGCGAGCGGAGACGGGCGTCTCATGAAGGATGCCGATCGGTCGGCGATGGTCGCCATGGCGCTCCACCCGTTCGGCGATGCTGATGGCCCGCGCAAGTCCGCCATAGTGAAGCCCGCGCAGCTCGCAATCGATCAAGTGGTCCGCGATTATCGTGGCGTCAGTGGCATCGTGGCCCACCGCCGCCATTACGCGCGCGGCCAGGTTATGTGCCTCTCGAATGGTTAGTCGCACAGGTGTAGACTATAGCGTGTTTATGAATAAGTCCATCGTGATCCTACTCGGCGCGTGCATGGCGCTTACATCACAAGCGGCGCAGAAGCATGCCAAGGCCCCGAAGACTCTTCGGTTATACATCTTCGATTGTGGGACCATTCACACCACCACCGTGGATGCATATTCGTTGAAGAAGGAAGAAGTGGGCTCCACGGAAATGGCGATCCCGTGTATCCTGGTGGCCCATCCCAAAGGAACGCTGATGTGGGACAACGGCGACATTCCGGATCGCGCATTTCCAGCGGGCGGCGGTCCCGCGGCGGCGGGCGTGGTTACGCAAGATAAGCCGTTGCTGCCGCAACTCGCGGCGGTGGGATACACGCCTGCGGACATCAAATATTTGGCGATGTCGCACTATCACGGCGATCACGTGGCGAACGCGAATGCTTTTGCCGGGTCCACCTGGCTGGTGCGGAAGGTAGAGCGAGATCGCATGTTCTCCGGTGAACCGATACCGCGATCCGATCCCGCAAACTACAACCTGCTGAAGGACAGCAAGACCGTGATCATCGACAAAGATGAATACGACGTTTTTGGGGATGGAACCGTCATCATTAAGTCCGCGCCGGGCCATACGCCCGGCCATCAGGTGTTGTTTCTGAAGCTGGCTAAGACCGGGCCGGTGGTGCTGAGCGGCGACCTTTATCATTATCCGGAGGAGCGCACGCTTGGCCGCCTGCCTGTGGCCGAGTTCAACAAGGATCAAACGGCTGCATCCAGGGCGGAGCTCGATGTTTTCTTGAAGAAGACGGGCGCGCAGTTGTGGATCCAGCACGACTTTTTGGGCAACGCAAAGCTGAGAAAAGCGCCGGAGTTTTACGAGTAGCGCTACTTGTTCTTGAAAATACTTTTCGGGATCAGGCCGTGCACGCCCCTGGTGCCATCCACGAGTTGCGTGATGTCGAAGTCCACGGCCACGCTCGCTAGCATATAGGCATCCTCGCGGGTCAGCTTCTTCTCGTTCACCAGAAAATCAATCGTCTCGCGGACCGCGATTTTGGCAGCTTCGGTCAGATCCGGGTCCAGCCCCATGGTGATCCAATGCGTGGGCGTCTCCGCGCGCGGCCATTTCAGATGCATGTCTTTGTGCAGGATGAACTGAAACACGCCGGTGAGCGAGGTTTCCATGGCGGTGATGTCCACTTCTCCGTTTCCCATGCCCGCGTGGCCGTCGCCGACCTCAAACAGCGCGCCGCGCGCGTGCACCGGAATGAATAGCGTGGTTCCGGCAACTAGTTCCTTATTATCCAGATTGCCCGCGTGAACGCCCGGCGGAGCGCTATTCACCTTGCCCGCGCTTTCGGGCGGAGCAACGCCCATGCTGCCAAAGAATGGTTTGAGCGGAATCTCGATGCCAGGAGCGAAGGTTGCAAGGTTGCGCGAGCGGTCCAGAGGAATGATCTTCATCCGCGTGCCATCGAACTCGTCGGGCAAGAAGCCCGCGCCTTTGCGAAAAGTGTTATAGGCGAAGGGAACGTCCATGCGGATTTCGCGAATCCGCACCTCCAATACGTCACCGGGCTCGGCGCCGTCGATCGCAATCGGGCCGGTCAATAAATGACCGCCAGGTCCGCGCTGATCCTGCGGAATCTCCTTGTAAATGGTTCGCAGGGCCGGTGGGACTTGGTCCGGAGGCCATCCGGCCTGCTCCAGACGCTCAGGATTTCCGGAGACGGTTTGGATCTCGACGGTGTCACCGGATCGAATGGATAGCACTGGTTTCGCGGCCGACCAATAATATCCCCAGGCGATTGTTTGCGGCGTGACTTTTAAGGTGTAGTCGGCGGCGGGGAGGAACGAGCTAATGGAGGCGAGCAGAGCGAGACACCGGAGCGGGCGTGGTTTCATGAATCATGTTTGCACAACCTCAGGCGTCTTTGAAGGGTACTTCCACTACGACGTAGCTACCGGGTTGCGCCGAATTAACGGCTGCAACGATCTTTTCGGTAACGAGCTTCACCATGGGCCATTGTGAGTGCTCAAGTACTACGAGCGCGATTTTGCGGGCCTTGAGGTTCTGCTGATAATGGATGTTTTTGTCCGTCGTCACCAGGACTTCGAAACCAGCTTGCTCGGCGGCATCGATCAGATCGCCATTCGCGAGTTCTTCCCAGCCCCGTACCCGCGCCTCCTCTATGGAATATCCGGTAAGGAAACGGGCAAGACCTCGCGGTGTGCCGTTATCGAAAAGAATCAACATCCCTGCAACGGCCTAACCGTAGGTCGGGGCTTTATCGAGTGAACGCGCCACAAACGCCATGAGGCTCTCTAGCTGTTCACGAGTCACGGGGAACTGTTCGATTACTTCCTCGATGCTCATACCTGCTTCGAGGTTCTCAAACAGAACCTTGACCGGCGTCCGGGTTCCGCGCAGCACCCATGCCCCACTCACCTTGCCGGGAATGCTTTCCACGGCGGGACATTGAGACCAATCGAGAGTAGCCATGTTCTTCCCCTCTTTTTATCGTAGCCTTTTACTATGGTTCCGCGGCGTCAAGCGCAGTGCGCGAGTTGCCCTTTCAAGACACACGCGACGTTCGGGAAACGCAACGGAGTTCCAGCCCTAACGCCTCCTTATCAGTTTGCGTTGCTCAACTGACGGAGTTGTTTTGCAATAGGGTGTTCTTGCCAAGGCCAGAGGAATATTTGCGCCGGCATGAAAGAAACGCTAGCTCCGAACCCGAAATCTTCATCAAAGGCAAGCTTGATAGACCGCGGGTTCTGGAAGCGACCTTCGGAGATGCGACGAATCCTCCTCAAGGGCACGCGAACTTGCCTGGCATAGTTGGAAATGATCAGATCGCCGCCATTTATCGATACCCTTTTGAGCGGAATACAGCAGCGGTACCACACGGCAGTCCCAATGATCCATACTGCCAGGAATATCCACTTAAGTTCAGGCGGAGGAGGATCACCATTAGAACCGTGGAATGCCGACGAGAATAGCCCGACTGTGCCAAGCCCAAAACCAGAGATCCACATGGCGGGGAGGATGAACTTGTAAACAGCCGTCATTCTCGACGAGATGAGCTGACCGTCCTGGCCGTCCATGAGAGTGAACAATCAGGGTACCGCTTTCTGTCAGACTGCATAAATCCCGTCTTGTCTCAGAACTTATCATTTACGGAATCTTGTGCGCCAGCGCGGGCCTCTTCAACCTCCGGTGTCTCAAACTTGCCGCTCTTTTCGTTGTAAGCCGTCACGACGCCGGGGCCGATGTGATACACCCAGCCATGCAACGAAAGATTGCCTTCGAGCAGGCGATTTGCAACGGCGGGATGCGAGCGCAGGTTCTTCAGTTGCGTGACCACATTCTGTTCGGTGACCGCGAGAAGCAGCTCGGAGCTCGGGTTTGCTTGGCGGGACTGGACGTTTGCGTAGCGCAGCCAATTCCACACTGCGCCAAACGACGACAGGGCATCGGGATGGAGCGCTCCCTTAATGACGCCGCAATCGGTGTGTCCGCAGACGATCACGTCCGGCACCCGCAGCACGCCCACAGCATATTCGATGGTGGCCGACACTCCACCGAGCGAATCGGGATAAGGCGGCACAATGTTGCCAATTACGCGGCAGATGAACAGCTCACCTGGCTTGGTTTGGGTGAGGAGGCAAGGATCGATGCGCGAATCGGCGCAGGTGATGAACAGCGCCTCGGGACGCTGGCCGATGGCTAGCTTTTCGAAAAGATCCTGATGCTGCGGATAAACGTCCTTTTGGAATCGGGAGATGCCCCCCAGGAATTTTTCGATCGGCACACTTTAAGATAAACGAATGGATCTCAAGAACGCAGTAGTTCTGATTACCGGCGGATCGAGCGGCATCGGCCGTGCGGCGGCCCAAGTACTGAAGCAGGCAGGCGCGCGCGTCGCCATCACCGGGCGCGACCCGGAACGTTTAGCCGAAGCCGCCCGATCGCTCGGCGTGATAGGCATACAGGCGGACGTCTCGAATGAAGCCGACGTTTTGCGGACCTTTCGAGAGGTGAAGGAGAAGCTCGGCGATCTGGATGTCCTGATCAACAATGCCGGCATCGGCGTGCTCAAGGAACTGGTGGACCAAGACCGCGCCAGCTTCGACGCCGTGTTCGCCACCAACGTGACAGGCGCGATGCTGATGTCGCGTGAAGCCGCCAAGCTGTTTCAGGAGCGCAAGCGCGGCAACTTGATTAACATTTCGTCGACGGCTTCGCTGCGTGGCGCGCCCAAAGGGACGGCCTACTATGCGAGCAAGTTCGCTCTGCGCGGGATGACCGAGTGCTGGCGCGCCGAGCTTCGCAAGTACAACGTGCGCGTCTTCCTGATCAATCCCAGCGAAGTGATCACCGACTTCGCGCGCCGGGCCGGATTCCCGCAAAAGGACAACCCGAGCAAGCTGCAAAGCGAAGACATCGCCCACATGATCCAGGCGGTTCTCGAGATGAACGACCGCGGCTTCACTCCCGAACTATCGGTCTTCGCGACGAATCCGGTGGACTGAAGTTTTCGCTCACTTCGCCAATTCGTCCGCCTTCTGAATGTCGTCGTCCAGACCCAGCAATTCCCAGCGTTGCAGCGATAGCGGCACGTTCCCATTGCTCCAGACGTAATCGTGAAACTCGCGGAGGCTGAACTTGGCGCCTTGTTGCAGACGTCGTTCGGCCAGCATCCGCTCGATCTGCAGCTTACCGATTTCATAGGCGATGCCCAGGCCGGGAGCGGTGGCAAAACCAGCCGCTTCGCCGTCGGCTGTTCCCCGATCCATAGGCACGGTGCGCGCCAGATAATCCGCCGCTTGAGCGATGCTGAACTGGCCAAGCGCAAGTTTTACATCCACCTCCACGCGCAATGCCCGTAAGCGAGCGAAGTTGTAAATAATCTCTCACGAGCGTGGGGCGTCGTCATATAGGCCGGCGGCCAACATCATCTCTTCGGCGTAGAATCCCAGGCCTTCGTTCGCGCTCGAATCATAGTATTGACGCCGGATCGGGTCGGGATTTCGCCGGGATAACAATAACTGAAAGAAGTGTCCCGGCACGCCCTCGTGTACGCCGGTGGTGCGCGGATCCTGCGCATACGCTTTCCAGAAATAGCCGAGATCGTTCGAGGGTGGATGTACCCAGCGCGTTCCATCCTGATGCGGGCGCGACGGTCCGGTGAAGTCGTCAATTTCGCCGAACGGATCGAAAGCTGCAACGTAATCTGGCGCCGGGCGGATGGTCCAATGCGGCAGGTCAGGAGGAACCGTTAGGACTTGGTGCTCGGTCAGATAGCGGCGAATGTTTGCGTCATCGCGCTCCATGCGAGCGGCTTCTTCTTCCGCCGTCGCGGCCATCTTCAATTCCGGTGCGTGGATGTCGCGTTGATGCTCATAGCTTTCCATCGCGAGTACTCGCTCAAAATCCTGCCGCGCCATGGCCAGCAACTGCTGGGGAGTGTAAGGCAAGAGAGCCACCTGATGCAGGAAGAATCCATATGCTTTGTCGCCCAGGGCGAAGTCCTGCCGCATGTTAGGCAGGTCCTTTTTCAGCCATTCCCGATACTCGATCAGTGCCTTGCTGGCCGCGGCCATTGCAGTTCGGAATTGTGCGCGATCCGCATCGCTTGCAAGCAGCGGTGACACACCACGTTCCACGCGAGCGAACCGTTGATCGATATCGGAGAGCAGCTGGATGGTGAGTTGCGCGAACGGTGCAACGGCGCGGAGATTGAGTTTGCCTTGTTCCAGGATGGACGGAATGTTTTCCGCGCGCGCCACAATCTCCCGCGAGCGGGCGGCGCTCAATGGCGGCGGAGGCACAATTGCTTCCTGCAATGCATCCACGGTCTGCTCGACGTAAAACGCAGGGTCGCGCTGCCAGCGTGGATTTACGTCCAGCTCCCATCGGACGCGCGCGATGGCCGATCCCATCAGCCGATAGTCCACCATCCGTCCCATCGGCCAGCCGCCGGTGCGCATCGATTTCCAGCGGCGCTCGAACGCGGCCAGATCGGCGCGCTGCTTGGCGACCGACGCCGCCGACCAATCGCGTACCCCATCCGCGTGTTCCATTCTCGGGACGTCATCAAACGTGAAGGGACGATACTCCGCGCGCCATGTCCAGAACTCTGAAGCCAACCAGTCCAATGAATCGGTCTTCTCCTGTGCGAAGGAAATCACGGACAACAGCACTAGACCTAACAGCATTCGCCCCATAGGACTCACAGGATAGCAAGCTAAAGTGGTTCGACCTTAGAGACAGGCGAACGCACCAGTGCCGGCTGGAGTGCCGTAACCGTGGCGCCGTCCAACCAGGACTGCATTCGCGGGAAACCTGTTGACGCCTGACCGATGTGCGGGTACACTGAGTATCGCTATCGAATGGCGATATCGAAACACGATTTTAACAATCCGTTTGAGTACCGCGACCTCTACGCCGGGTTGATCCGTCTCCATATTCTTCACCATGCCGTGGAAGGACCGATCTTCGGGTTGGAAATGGCTGAGGAGCTGGCGCGTCACGGTTATCGGATCAGTCTTGGAACGCTTTATCCGCTCCTGCACGGGCTCGAAAAGAAAGGCTACTTGCGCTCGGCGGAGAGGCGCAACGGGCAATCGAACCGGAAGGTCTATCGGGCTACGCCGCTCGGCAGAAAGGCTCTTCAGGCGATGAAGATCAAAGTAAGTGAATTGTTTGGAGAACTGAATGAAACAAAGTAGCGTATGGGCCGGACTGGCCGTTGTGTTTGCCGCGTCAACCGCAGCTCTGGCCGGTCCTCCGTTCCAAACCGACGATCCGGAGCCGATTGATTTCAGGAACTACGAGTTCTACACGTTCGCTTCGTCGGACGGCACGCCGCTGGAAACCGACACCGAGGGGCCAGCGATTGAATTCAATTGGGGCGCGGCTCCTAACCTTCACCTGCACGTCATCGTTCCGGCGGCTGCCATTTTTCCCGCCGATGCTCCACGCGCGTTCGGCATCGGGGACATCGAGCTGGGAATCAAATACCGGTTCGTCCAGGAAACCAAGCATCGCCCCCAGATCGGCACATTTACGATGTTCGAGATTCCGACCGGCAGCGCGCCCCGGGGTCTGGGAGTGGGCAAGACCTGGTACAAAGTGCCGCTGTGGGCGCAGAAAAGTTTTGGCCCCTGGACCACCTACGGCGGCGGCGGCGTAACGGTGTTTAGCGTGCCCGGCTATCGTAACTATCCGTTTGCGGGCTGGCTGGTGCAGCGCGATTTCGGCAAGAAGTGGACGTTGGGAGAGGAGATCTTCTATCACGGGCCCGAAGGTCCGCTGGCGCCGCAGACACGTCCGTCCACGCTAGTTGATGTCGGCGGTTATTACAAATTTCGCGATCCTGGATTTCAATTGCTATTCTGTTACGGACATTCCGCCATCGGACAAACCGAAAACTACGCCTATCTTGGACTCTATTGGACTTGGGGCAAGAAGGCGGACAGCGACAAGCCTGGCGATCAGGATAAACCGCCAGCGGGAGCCGCGTTCAATCGCCTGGGTCCACCGGGGCCGCTTTGAATATTTCAAGTAGCGACGTCATCCTGCTGGCGCACGCGTCCTTCGGTGTGGCGGGTTGCTTGGCGGCCGTGTGGGTGTTTGTCGAGGCTCTGAATGCCACGCCCGGGAACGCTGTACGAATGCAGAGAGGCGCTCTGGTGGTGGCAGCGTGCATGATCGCCGCATGGATTTGCGGCGGCTATTGGTACCTTCACTTCTATCCAGCGGAAAAAGCATTGATACTTCAGGGACCCTGGCCGTTCGCGCACAATCTCTTCATGGAGACGAAAGAACACCTGTTTTTCGTCACTGCCATTCTGGCATTTCTTCTTCCGATCGTGACCCGGGAAAAATTGTATTCCAATTCCGCCGGTCGCAAACTTGTTTTGTCCGTCGCCGGACTGATTGCGATTACGGGTTTGACGGTAGAAGGAGCGGGCGCGGTGATCGACCACGGAGTGAAAATCGCATTGCTCCAGAACACCCCGAAGGAAGGACCATGATGGATTCAGCAAACGGATCAGACTCGCCAAAACTAAAATCCACAACATCGGGTTTCGTTCTGGCTGCCGGGATCACCGTGTTATTGAATACGGCGCTGTCCTGCGCCAAGGACGCCTATGCTCCGCTGAAAGCCTTTCTGAAGTCCCTCACAGATCATGATTGGACAACCCAGGGCTTGATCGATCTGCTGCTTTTTGCGGGACTGGGATTGATCTTCATGCAGGCAAGAGCTGGGGAAAGGATCGATCCAAGCCGACTGATTGCGGGCCTCATTGTAGCGGTAGCCATCTCCGGGTTCGGACTTGCTCTATGGTTTGCGTTCGTTTAGCGCTGCTCGCAGTTTTGTTTTCCGTATGGCTGCCGCCGGGGATCTCGGCCGCGACCATCATCCTCATCCGCCACGCTGAACGCACCAGCGCCATGTCGGCGGACGCGTTGCTCAGTCCGGCCGGAGAAGAGCGTGCCCGGCAGCTGGCTGAAGTTCTGAAGGACGCCAAAATCCAGCGCATCTATGTAACGGAGGTCCGGCGCACGCAGCAGACGGCCGAACCGATCGCCACCGGGCTGCATCTCAAGCCAATTGTCATCGCCAAAGACGATATCGATGCGCTGGTCAGCCAGCTTCGGAAGTCAGGCGAGAACGAAACCGTACTGGTGGTCGGACACGCCGACACCGTCCCGCTGCTCATTGAGCGTCTGGGAGGAGGACCGGTGCCTGCGTTTCGCGACACGGAGTATGACCGGATGACAATGCTGTTCTTAGGAGCTAAAGGAAAAGTTCAGGTGGTGACGCTACGCTACGGGAATATCTCGCCTTGAATGATATGCATCGGCCCTTCAGCAGGAAGTGCGGATAAGAACTGCCGTAAATGGGGCGCGGGTAAGCGAGGGTTAGCCGGCCAGCGCGTCGGCCAGCTGTTTAAGCTTGGTCTGAAACTTCGCGAAATCCGAGCCGGGGCTAAACTCTATTACACCCGCGTGCGGGTTGAAGGCGATGGAGTGCGTGGCACCCTTATCCTGTTCGAGGAACGGCTGAGAGAGCTTGCGGACTACATCGGCCGACATGTCGATCGCGTTGCCTGGCGCGGTGCTCATGATGGCCGCGAATTGGTCTTTCGCCCAGCGGCCTAGCACGGCCGAAGACGGAAAAATATTCTCGAAACGAGACTGGAAACCACGCAGGGCGCTGTCAATGACATTGGGTGGATAGCAGTTTTGGAGTCCCTCCAAATTGCGAACCACCACCAGCAGCACGGAAAAGGCTGCGTTCCTGCTAACAAACTCCTCCATGCGGCCTGTGATCCGCTGGCGGCTTTCGGCGGCGGGATCGGGCGTCTGCGGACGGCGGGCGGATTGGACCTCTTGATGCAGCAGACGAATTTCGTCTTTGAGCTGCGCGATCGCCATTTGGTTGCAGGAACGCATCTGCTGGACACTGGCGGCGATTTTAGCGGTGGACGCATGAATTGCGGCGCGCATCACCTGGATGTCATCGCCGGCTGCGCTCTGGTTGAGGATTTTCAGTTCCCGTTTTAGGCCCGAGTCAAGATTGACTTCACTTTCGCTGATGGAGCCGGCGAACGATTCCAAAGCAGCGGCAGCGGCCTGCACTTCGCGGCGCAGCTTCCGCACCTGCTCGCCAGTCTTATCTCGATAGTCCTTCAGTTCGGTGTCGAAAGAAGCTTGGACCGACTCTAACTCCCGGGCCCCGGCGTCGGCCCGCAGTTGGTCCCGGAGAGCCTGCAACTGCGAGCGAAAGTGGGCGGTTTGAGCGGCATCCAGTTCGATGGCGTTCTGTTCGGTGGAGCGCAGCGCCGACGAATAGCAGTTGACGGCGGTGCGATGCAGTTCCTCCAGGCGGTCCAGCTCAGTTGCAGTCTTGCGGAGTGAAATCATGATCGCGATGAGATTCTCTAGTCCCTTATCGGGCGAATGGGGTCCACTTTTTAGGATTTCTTGACATGTATACTGATACCGATCTGGCGGTTTGCCGGCTACCTTCATGACGATCAAATACATTGCCTTGCGTGCGGTGCTTCTGGGGGCGCTCCTGTTCTGCGCATGCACCCTGGTTTGCGCGCAGTGGTTCAATGTACGAAATCCGGGGATTCCCCGCCTGCCGGATGGGAAGGCGAATCTCTCGGCGCCCACGCCGAAGACTCATGATGGAAAACCGGACCTGTCGGGCATCTGGCAGCCTTCGCCGCCCTACATCGGAAACATCGCTTCGGACCTGAAGCCCGGCGACGCTCCCTTTCAGCCTTGGGCCGCCGCGCTGTTCCAGCACCGGCGCGATACCGAGAGCAAGGAAGATCCCACCGGCAACTGCATCCCGGGCGGAGTGCCGCGGTCTGACGCTGTTCCCTACCCTTTCAAGATTGTGAACAGTGAAAAAATGTTGATCATCCTGTACGAAGCGGTGCATAGCTATCGGCAGATTTTTACCGACGGCCGCGAACTGCCCAAGGATCCCAATCCGACCTGGCAGGGTTACTCGGTGGGGCATTGGGAAGGGGACGATTTCGTAGCCGAGACCTCCGGCTTCAACGACCACGGCTGGCTGGATAACGATGGCCGCCCCGCCACTGACGCCCTGCACGTGACGGAGCGTTTTAGGCGAAAAGATTTCGGACACATGGATATCCTGATCACCATCGACGATCCGAAGGCGTACACCAAGCCGTGGAACGTGACGCTGCCACTGAAGTTCCTTCCCGACACGGATCTTCTGGAGTACGTCTGCGGCGAGAACAACAAAGATCTTCAGCACCTGGTGGGAAAATAACGCTATGAACTTTCAAAGAATACTTTTGGCCGGATTGATTTGTGCGGCAGCGCTTCAGGCGCAGGACAATCCTTTCAGCGCCGATGCCAGGCAGAGCTACGCGCTGGTGAAAGACAGTCTGCTCAAAGCCGCGGAGAAGATGCCGGCGGAGGACTATTCGTTCCGCACCGTTCCGCCGGTGCGCACTTTTGGTGAAATGATCGCGCACGTGGCCGATGGGCAATTGCTGATGTGCCAGGTAGCGAAGGGTGAGAAGACCACGGCCAATGCGAAGTTCCCCGCCCCGAAGACCGGCAAAGCCGATCTGGTGGCATCGCTGAAAGCATCCTTCGATTACTGCGATCCGGTATACGCGTCGATGACCGACGCAGCCGGCGCCGCCAAGGTGAAGTGGTTCCGCTGGGATATGAGCAAGCTAGGCCTGCTGAATTGGAACATCGCGCACGATAACGAAATGTATGGAATTATCGGAGCGTTTCTGCGTATCAAAGGGCTGGTGCCGCCGTCGAGCGAAGGCCGTCCGTAGCACGGAGCTGAATCAGCCGCAGATGAACACCGATGAACGCAGATAGAATGACGAACGCAGATAGAACTTAGTGGGAGCTGCCGGTATAGGTTTTTTCGCCTGCCGTGATCGCTAGCGCTAGCCGATTCTGTGGGGGCGGTAGCGGACACGTCGCATAAGCCGTGAAGGCGCAGGGCGGATTTTCAGCCTTGTTGAAGTCCAGCCAGACCATTCCATTTTGAGGCGGGTCCGTATATAGAAAACGGGATGCTCCGTAAGTGCTTTTACCGCTGGTTTGATCGCGCAGAACGAAAAACAGCTTGCCTTCGTCGATTGTCGGCTCGAGATGAAATGCGCGCCCGTCTTTCTCAAAACTGACGGTGCCAGGACTTGGTTCGCTCTCTTCCTGACCGATGGTGTTATGGAAAACGATGGAGTGCGGAGTGGTCCACTGGTTGAACTTGGCCTGAATGCGCCACGTCGGATCGACGGGGTACCACGTTAGGCCTTTGAAATCTTTGCGGGCCGCGCTGTCATTGTCCTTCAGACGGATGCCCGCGCGATCACCGCGCCGGATCAAGTAAAACTTCAAGTGGTTAATCGCGAGAATATCGTCGTCTTCGCGCAGCGCCGTTTCGGTGGCGGGCTTGCCGTTCAGAGTCAGTGGAACGCCGGGCGCGGGATGCAACACGGCCTTGCCAGCATGCAACGAGATAACGGCAACACGCCCCGGCGCAGAACCGGCGGGCAGCGGAACCTCACTCGCTGGATCGGCGCCAACTCGGTTGTCGCCTTCCTTCAACCAATCGAGACCGACTACCGTGAGCCAGCCGAAGTCATGGGCCAGTTCGCTTTGATGCTGCTCGCGCCACTGGTCTACTTCCTGACGATAGGTATCGCCTGAATTAGCCGCGCACAAGGTGAACGCAAGCGCGGCGGCGGCGATCGGCTTCATGTTCATATGTGATACATAAGCGGCAGCCGGCTGTGCTCCTGCTTCGCCGTCTCTACTTGCCGGATCAAATCGGCCAGCGTGGTTTTGTCGAGCACTTCGGCGATGGAGTCGCGCACCTGGCGCATGATAATCCGGGTACCGCAATGTTCGATGTCCCCGCACTCTTCACACGGCTTGAATGCCGTTTCGCTGGCACATGGCAGCGGGGCCAGCGGGCCTTCCAGCAACCGAATGATGGACCCGATCGTAATAGTAGACGGTGGACGGCTCAGTTGGTAGCCGCCACCTTTGCCCTTCTTACTTTCGAGCACACCGCGGCCTTTGAGATCGAGCAGAATACCTTCTAGGAACTTGAGGGGAATGGTCTCTTCGGTGGACAGGGTGGCGATAAGCACAGGCCCTTCTCCATAGCGGCGGCCCAACGCAATCACCGCCTTGAGACCATACTGCGTGCGTTTGGAGATTGTTCTCATCCGTCTATAGCCTATCAAACATGGCTTATGCCACCAGTGCCACGCACCCGGTGACGATGAGCGCGATGGCCCAGACCAGGTCGAGATTGAACCAGCCCTTGCGCAAAAGCGATAGTCCGAACTTCCGATAGACCAGCAGAGCAATCAGGGCGGTGACGCTGAGATAGCCCAGCGTATGAACCAAAGTGGCGGCGATTCCGGTCCACGCCCCGGTTCCCGAAGCCATGTGCATGTGTTCATGTCCGGCAGGCATAGCGTCCGCGGCATTGGAGGAGGCCCCGTGCAAAACAATGGGCAGCACCATCAAACCGGCTCCGTGCGCGCTCGCCATCAGGAACGACCAAAACGTGAGGTCGCGAAAGCCCACCTGCATCCCGCCCCATGCGAAGTGCCGGCGTCGCAAGATTCGAAATACGCCCAGGGAGATGAGCGCGAACGCGACCACGATCCGTACGTAGCCGAGCGGCAGCACGATTTGAATTAAGCCAGCCAGCGCGACAACCAGTCCAATAGAAAGCGCGTGTCCCAAAGTGATCGGCACCAGCGCGCGGGCCACGGCTTTGGTCGCGTGCTCCTGCATCCCACGCGCAACCGCAAACAGCCAGCCCATGCCGGGATTGATGCCGTGGTAGGCTCCCAAAAGAAACAGCGCCGGCCAGCCCCAGCTCCAGCCGAGGGAAATCATGAATAGCAATAGGAATCAGACGACGCGTCGCCGCCATCCAGCCGCACTTGGTGCCCGCGCAAATCTCCGAACTCGAGAAAGAACTTGGGATCGAGCTCCATCCCGCCGTCCGGCTTGGCATCCAGTTTCACCATCCAGCTTCGAACGCCCTCCGGATAGAATTGCTCGTCCCACGGCGAGTACAGCGAATTGGTGAAGTAGATACGCTTGCCATCGCGGCTCAACTCTACCATCTGTGGACCGCCGTTCAGCTCGGTCTTCGGCGCTCGTGGATGCGCGGCGTGCCGCACGATTCCGCCCAAGTGAATAGAGCCGGTTTTCTTGGGGTGAAATGGATCGGACACGTCATATTGCAAAAACTCGCCAGTGCCCCAGCAAGACACATACAGAAACCGATCGTCGAGCGAGAGATTGATGTCGGTAATGAGCGGTGGCACGGCCTTGAAGCCTTGCAATAACGGCGGCAGCTTCTCCGGATCGGCCGGCTCAGCGGGAATATCGATGATCTTCTTCACGCCCCATTTGCCATTCTCGCGATGCCACACCCAGATGGATGCGGAAAGATCCTTCAACGAAACCACCACACCCAGGAATCCATACGCCCTCGTTGGATCGTGTGCGGGACGCAGCTCCAGCGCCATCTGATACTCGGCGCCCAGATCCAGCTCCTGCAAATGGCGGCGCTTGCGCAGATCCCAAACGTGCAGCTTGTGGCCGTAGCCGCCCTTGAGAAGAATCTCGGGATTCACGCCGTGCTGCACCATGTTGGGCGTGCCCCATTCGCTGGTGATGACGGTGTCCAAGCCCAGGTGCCACCAAAAGTCGTAGGCCAGATATTGCGGACCCCGGTCGAGTTCCCACTTGCCCAGAATGTCGAAGCTGTCGTGATCGATCACGAAAATGCCGCCGGGACCGTCGCCATTGGTAGCGCCCAGTGCGCTCGAATAGATTCCCTCGGGGCCGCAATGAATGGTGTGGGGCGACGCATAGCCGGTACGCGCGGCCAAGGTTTCCGGCTCGATCACTTTCACGATCTGCGGCTTCTTCGGATCGGGTTTGGTGTCGATGATATGGATGCGCGAAGAGTTGATGCCAGGCACAACCAGGTAGCGGCGCTCGATGTGCGGATGTGGCGCGTAGGGGCAAAGGCTCGCGCTGCAGGCATTCCATCCGAAATGGTGCAGCTCGTCGCCGATGTTCGGCATGTCCACTTGTCCAACTAAGCGGCCGTAGGCGTTCGACTGCGGGTCGACATCCACTACACCCAGGGCATCGGGGCGCTGTTTGCCGTTCGCATTCGACTTCGCATTCAACATTGCCACGTAAGCCAGCTTTTCGGGGGGTGCTTGCATCGCCATTTTCGGGGACGGATAGAAGGTGGGGTCGGGGCGCCAAAGACTCATCGGGTCTCCGTTCTGGAGGGATTCTATCATAGCGATCCGTTATTCCAAACCAAATCCATCGACAAGTACTTAATTGCTTGTAGATGATCGCCGATATAAGTGAATCGGATGTAAACTGTTAGAAGTGCGTCATTCATCTAACCGCCGAGGATTCCTGCGGAATCTCGTTGGTGGCGCGGCTGGTGTAACCCTTGCCCACCGCGCATTCGCCCAGAGCGGTTCGGCGCCGGCGGCAACACCCCTGGAAGTCAACAAACTCACCGACACGTTCCTCCAGATCACCGGCGCCGGCGGCAATGTTCTGGCGGTCCTTGGCCCCGATAGTGTCTTGCTGGTAAACGGGGGCTCGGCCGAACGATCCGAGGAATTGCTGAAACTGGTGGCTGAACATTCCGGCGGCAAGCCGGTGAAAGTGCTGTTCAATACCTGCTGGCACCCGATACACACCGGTTCCAACGAATCGCTCGGGAAGGCCGGCGCCAAAATTATCGCGCACGAAAATACGAAGCTCTGGCTGGGCACCGAAATCGACGTCGGATGGCAGAAGCGGACCTATGAGCCGCATCCGAAATCATCGCTGCCGAACCAAACCTTCTATACCGGCGTGCAAAAGATGACGTTCGGCAAAGAGCCGGTCGAATACGGTTACATGATGCAGGCCCATACCGATGGCGATATCTACGTCTACTTTCCGGGGCCGAGTATCCTGGCGGCCGGCGACGTGGTCTCCTCCGGTTCTTACCCGATCGTGGACTATAGCACCGGCGGCTGGCTGGGAGGCATGGTGGATGGGCAAAAGGCCCTGCTAAAAGTAACCAATGCCGACACGCGCATCGTCCCTGGAAGTGGACCTTTACTGACATACGCGGACCTGGAAGCCGAGAGCCAGATGCTGGCATCGCTCAAGACCGAAATAGTAAAACTGATGAAACAGGGGCTGGGACCGAAAGAGATCATCGCCGCCGCGCCAACCAAGGATTTTGACGCGAAGTGGGGCAATCCGGATCTGTTCATCGAGCTTTCGTATCGGGGCTTGTGGGGACACGTTCGGGAGCTGGGCGGGATCGTTTAAGGACAGGGGAGAACAAGAATAACAATGCGTCACTGGGTTGTGGCGGTTTCGCTAGCGCTGGTAGTACCAGTATCGGTCCATCTGCGTGCCGCATCGCCCGCGCGGCAATCGGCGACGCCCCCGGCTTCCCTTTCGGCGCATCGGGCCATGCTGGATCACTATTGCGTCACTTGTCACAACCAAAAGGCCAAGACCGCGAATCTGACGTTCGACACCATGGATCTCGCGCACGTCGGCCTGGACGCCGCCGTTTGGGAGCGAGCCGTTCGCAAGTTGCGCGGTGGGATGATGCCACCTCCGGGCATGCCCCGGCCTGATCCAGCCACGGTCAATTCGTTCGTGACGTTTCTTGAGGCGTCGCTCGACCAGGCGGCTCTTGCGTCTCCTAATCCTGGGACCGTTTCGTTGCACCGGCTGAATCGCGCCGAGTATGCCAACGCGATGAAGGATGTTCTGGGCGTGGACGTGGATGCTGCCGCGCTTCTGCCCCGGGACGACATCAGCGACGGTTTTGACAACATCGCGAGCGTTCTCAAGGTCTCACCCTCGTTTCTCGATCAATACATCGCCGCCGCGCGCGAAGTGAGCCGGTTGGCTATCGCGCATCCGCCGCCCACCGAACCGGTGAAAGTGGTTTTGCATGGGGAGCCCGCCGATCCGGCGAGTTTACCGCTCGGGACACGGGGCGGCATTGTGGCGGAATATCGGTTCCCGTTCGATGGAGACTACGAGTTCACTATCAGCGGGCCAGATCCCGTTCTTACTCTTGATGGGCTTCCGGTGTCGCTGAACGGTTTCGTGAAAGTGAAAGCCGGCGTGCATCAGCTGGGCCTGACCGCGCCCGCTCGCAGTTTCGCCGAACCGGAGGGGATGCTGCAGTCATTCGTTCCCGGCCGTGCGTTTCCGGGTTACGGTCTTCCTCCCGGCGGTCCGGGACCTGGTGGCCGTAGGGCTCCCGCCGGACCGGGCGTTACGATTGTCGGTCCGTTCCATCCAACCGGAAAAGCGGTGGAGACCGACAGCCGCGCCCGGATTTTTGTCTGCAAGCCGCCCAGTGAAAGTGAAGAAGATTCCTGCGCCGCCCGGATTCTTGCGAGCGTTGCGCACCGGGCTTTCCGGCGTCCCGTCACCCAGAAGGATCTGGTGGCCCCCATGGCTTTCTTCAAAGAAGGCCGAACGAACTCCGGCAATTTCGAGGGCGGAATTCAGAACGGCATTATCGCGATCATTGCCAGTCCAAAGTTTCTCTACCGGGCCGAACCGCCCCCGGTTGGCCTGGCGCCTGGATCCAACTATCGCGTCAGCGATCTTGAACTCGCGTCGCGCCTTTCGTTTTTCTTGTGGAGCACCGTTCCCGACGACGAGCTGCTGGCCGTGGCGGAACAGGGCAAGCTGAAGGACCCCAAGGTTTTCGAACAGCAGGTTCGCCGTATGCTCTCGAGCGAAAAATCGCGGTCGCTGGTCACCAATTTTGCGTCCGAATGGCTGAAGCTGCGCGATATCGACCAGATCGATCCCGACCCATTCATCTATCCGAACTTCGACCCCAGCCTGCGCGCGGCGTTCCGTCGCGAGCTGGAATTGTTCGTCGATAGCATCCAGCGCGAAGATCGCAGCGTCCTGGATCTGCTGACGGCCAACTATACGTTCGTCAATGAACGGCTGGCGCTGCACTATGGCATTCCGGACGTGCGTGGTGAAGAATTCCGGCGCGTGATTCTGCCCGATTCCAGGCGCTATGGATTGCTCGGCAAGGGCGCGATATTAATGGTGACGTCGTATGCCAACCGCACATCGGTGGTGCTGCGCGGCAACTATATCCTCGAAAACATCACCGGCACGCCGCCTTCCCCGCCGCCACCCAACGTCCCGGCGTTCAAGGAAAACAAAGAAGGCGAGAAGCCGCACACGGTGCGCGAGACCATGGAAATGCACCGCGCCAATCCTACTTGCAACGCCTGTCACGGCGTGATCGATCCGCTGGGATTTGCTCTGGAAAACTTCGACACCGTGGGTGCGTGGCGCAACAAAGACCGTTTCACGCGCACCGCTATCGACGCATCCGGCAAGCTGATGGACGGCACCGTGGTGGCCGGCCCGGACGACCTGCGCAAAGCCCTGATGTCGCGCCCCGCCGAGTTTGTGCAAACCATGACCGAAAAGTTCTTGATCTATGCGCTGGGCCGGGGCTTGGAGCCCTACGATATGCCGACCGTGCGCAAGATCGTGCGCGATGCCGCGCGCGACAACTATCGTTTCTCGTCCATCGTGATGGGAATCGCGCAGAGTGCGCCGTTTCAAATGGAAAGAGTGCCGGAGGCCGCGCCAAAGCAGGTCCAGGTTGCTTCGGCGCAGCATTGAGTAATTCGAAGGAGATCGAATGTTCAACACGAAGAAACATCTCGAGCGCCGAACCTTCTTGCGCGGCATAGGCGCCACCATGGCGCTGCCGCTGCTGGACGCCATGATTCCGGCGAACACCGCCCTGGCGCAGACCGCCGCCACTCCGTCGCCGCATATGGGATTCATCTACTTCCCGCATGGCGCCATCATGGAGCATTGGACGCCGAAGACGGAAGGCAGCACTTTCGATCTCCCCACTATTCTGAAACCGCTCGCGCCTTTCCAAAAACAACTGACAATCGTCAGCGGCCTGGAGAACAAGCCCGCGATCAGCCCCGCGGTCCACGCCATTACCCCCGGAACGTGGCTGAATTGCGTGCATCCCCGGGCGACTCAGGATCCTTTCTGTGGTCCTACTATCGACCAGATCGCGGCCGCTCATATCGGACAGGATACGCCATTGCCCTCGCTCGAAGTCGCCATTGAAGGACGCGGAGGCGGCGGTTCCTGCGATCGCGATTTCGGTTGCAGTTACTCGGGCACCATTTCGTTCCGCACTCCCACTACTCCGCTTCCCATGGAAACCGAGCCGCGCAAGCTGTTTCAACGGTTGTTTGGCCAGGGCGATACGGCGGCCGAGCGCAAAGTGCTGGGAAAACAATATGCCAGCATCCTGGACTTAATCTCCACCGAAGCCACCGATCTGCAACGCACCTTGGGTCCCCAGGATCGAGTGATGCTGAGCGACTATCTGGATACAGTCCGCGAAATCGAGCGGCGCATCGAGAAGATGGAAGCGCACGATCTGACGCACCTCAACCTTCCCAATGCGCCCGGCGCGACGCCGGCGCAATTCGAACCGCACATCTCTCTCATGTTCGATCTGATCGCGCTGGCTTTTCAAGCCAAGATGACGCGAGTGTTCAGCATGATGATGGCGGCCGAGGTCAGCAATCTCACTTACAACCAAATCGGCGTTCCCGACGCCTTCCATCCTCTGTCGCATCACAACAACGAGCAAGCCAAGATGGACCGGTTGGTGAAAATCCAGACGTATCACACCCAGCTTTTCGCAGCTTTCCTGCTCAAGTTGGCGAAGTTGCAGGATGGCGACGGCAATCTGCTGGATCACTCGATGATCTTGTACGGCAGCAACATGAGCAACAGCAATTTGCACAACCACTATCCGCTGCCCACCGCATTGGTAGGCGGATGGAAGACCGTGAAAGGCGGCCAGCACTTGAAGTCCCCCGACCAGACGCCGCTCGCAAATATGCTGCTCACGGTACTGGACCGCGCCGGAGTGCCGCTGGATCGCTTCGGCGACAGTTCGGGCAAGTTCGCCGAGGTCTAACATGCGCGGAAAAACTTCGCTCGCAGCAATGCTCGCCTTCGCCGTTATGGGTTTTGTCCCGCTGATCGCTGGCGTCTCTGGCGATGCATCGCTGGTCGATCTGGTAAAGCAGGGCAACCGCGACGCGGCGATCGAACTGATCGACCATCATGCGAACGTGAACACGCCTACGTCCGATGGCACCACTGCATTGCATTGGGCCGCGCATAACGGCGACGTCGACTTAGTGGACCGGCTGCTGCGCGCGGGCGCCGATGCCAAAGCCAAGAATCAATTCGGCGCTACGCCGATGTCGGAAGCGGCGTTCCTCGGAAACGTCGCGATCATCGAAAAGCTGCTGATAGCCGGCGCGGACCCGGATTCACCGAGCGCCGACGGACAGACGGCTCTGATGCTGATAGCGCGCACCGATAACGTGGCCGCCGCAAAACTGCTGCTGGATCATGGCGCGCATGTCGATGCCCGAGAAAAACAGAAGGAACAGACCGCGCTGATGTGGGCGTCGGCGGAAAGCCAGCCTGCCATGGTGCGCGAGTTGATCGCACACGGCGCCGATGTCAACGCCCGCTCGCATGTTGAAGAATGGCTGGCGCAAGTCAGCTCTGAGCCGCGCGCCCAGCACCAATCCTACGGTGGATTCACTCCGCTGCTCTACGCCACTCGCGAAGGATGTTTATCCTGCGTCCAGAGCTTGGTGGAAGCCGGAGCGAAACTGAACATGCCCGATCCAGAGGGCGTCACCCCGCTCATCATGTCGATCACCAACGCTCATTTCGATGCCGCAAAGTATCTAATCGAAAGAGGCGCGATGGTCGACAAATGGGATTGGTGGGGCCGCAGCCCGCTGTACTGCGCGGTGGATATGAACACCATCCCGCACGGGGGAAGAGCGGATGGCCCGTCGCTCGATGAAACCACGCCCCTCGAAATCATCGAATTGCTTTTGGACAAAGGCGCAAACCCGAATTTGCAGTTGAAGCTGCTGCCTCCTTTCCGTTCCGTGGGCGCCGATCGCGGCGTGGATCAAATGTTGACCATCGGCGTGACGCCGCTGCTGCGCGCGGCGAAGGCGCTGGATGCTCCGGCCATCAAGCTGTTGCTCGCGCACGGCGCATTGGTGAACCTACCGAATATTCGCGGTACCACGCCTACCATGGCGGCGGCCGGCTTGGGCTCGGTGGATGCCGATACGCGCGGCGTCTTCACCACGCCCGACGTTCAGCAGCGATCGCTCGCTTCGCTTGAGCTTTTGCTTGCCGCGGGTGGCGAAATCAATGCGGCCGATAGCCGGGGCCAGACACCCCTGCATGGCGCGGCTTTCTGGGGATGGAACGAAGTGGTGCAGTTCCTGGTGGATCATCATGCCAACCTGAATGCGGTGGATTTGAAGGGCAAGACGCCCATCGATTCCGCCATGGGACGCGCGGGCGGCAACAGCCGGGGCGGCCAGCGCATCGACGTGCACGAAGACACCGCGGCTCTGCTGAAAAAACTGGGCGAGACGGCCGCGAAGTGATCTAGCGCAGATTATACTTGGCCATCTTGTAGCGCAAGCGATCGCGGCTGATACGCAGCATCCTGGCTGCCTCCGATTGGTTGCCGCCGGAGCGCTCCAGTGCATCAGCCAGCAGCACTTTCTCGTGCTCGTCAAACGATACGCCCAAGCCAACACTCGGGGATACAGCCGATTCCGCCGGTTGGTCGGGTTCGTAAGAATTCCCCGCCGCGGCTGCCACCGTGCGTTCATTCTGTCGAAGCGATCCAGGCAGGTCCTCGACATCGATCATGTCGCTCATGGCCATCATGCAGGCATTGCCCAGTGCGTTTTCGAGTTCCCGAATATTGCCGGGCCAGGAGTGCCGTGCCAGCACAATCTGCGCTCGACGCGTGAGTCCGCGAATATCTTTGTGGAATT